>Ga0114931_10008141_pt1 | contig 12724 bp, 11 predicted proteins | sample 2SBtaG_FD_89579 | JGI IMG/M metagenome (GOLD analysis project Ga0114931, IMG submission 89579) | Deep subsurface microbial communities from Kolumbo volcano to uncover new lineages of life (NeLLi) - 2SBTROV14_V59a metaG | ecosystem: Environmental > Aquatic > Marine > Volcanic | place: Kolumbo...
ATTCAGTTTGGTGTGAATTTTCTCCTTCAACTCGCGAATGTCACGATCCTGAATGTGTCGTCGATCGGCCCGAAGATGAGCGGTGATCGAATCAGCCCCAGCGGCCTCCGCCTCATGGGCCGCGGCGAGAACGGACGGTTCCGCATTGACTGAGTCCGGCATGGTCGCATAACGCGCCTTGCGCAGCGTGGCGACGTGGTCAATGTTCACGCCAAGTTTCAAAATCCTCTCTTTCGATTTCACCATATTTCAGCGCAGAAGATACATCCCATTTACCAATAATCATCTACGATTACAGCCATGACCTTCCGCTTGACATTCCCTGTGTAACGCTTACCGTTCCGGCCCTCAGGATTCCCTGGGGAAGTCGAGGACAGGCAGGATGAATAATGGTTTTGAAACAACCGCCTTGAAACAGCGGTCTTAAAACAACCGTCCCGCTGTCTTCCAGGATATTTTTGAAAGTTACCAAACGAAACCAATGAAACGGACCTATCAACCATCCAAGCGCTCACGCAAACAGCAGCACGGTTTCCGTGCCAGGATGAGCACCAAGGCCGGGCGTGATCTGATTAAGCGACGGCGCCGGAAAGGGCGTAAAAGGCTGATTCCCAAGGGAGCCGAACTTCATTTTAAACGCCATACCGTGCAGCACGGCAGGTAAAGATTTTTGCCTCGCATGAAGTTTCCCCGCAGCAGGCGCATCACGCGCCGGGCGGATTTCGAGCGGGTGCGTTCCAAGGGGAAGTCCGTTGCGGGTCGTTTCCTGGTCCTGGGTTATCTACATGACGAAACGATGATTGAACCGCTTCGACTCGGACTGATTACCACAAGACGCATGGGAAATGCAGTGGTCAGGAATCGAGTTCGCCGAAGGCTTCGGGGAATCGTTCAGCGCACCGCTGAGCTGGTGAGTCGCGGACACTGGATTGTAGTGATAGCGCGAAACGCCGCTGCCAAAGCCAGCTCAGAACAATTGGAAAAGGAGTGGAAATGGATGCTGCATCAGGCTTCATTGATGGCGCCGCACATGGAAGCAACAGAATTGGATCGGTTGAAGAAATGAGAACGGTGCTCATTTTTCTCGTTCGCTGTTACCAGGTGGTTATTTCTCCACCCCTTCATTTGCTTGCAGGGCCGCTTGCCGGCTGTCGGTTTCAACCGAGTTGTTCCCAATATTTTATTGATGCCGTTACCGTTCATGGCCCCATCCGCGGATCCATCATGGGAATCTGGCGGGTGATGCGGTGCAATCCTTTCGGGGGCCAGGGATACGATCCTCCCCCGGGCTGGGAAGAATATGTGGCGAAATGTCCAAGTGCCGCTTATGTAGGCCGTCGCTCCCGTGACAGGCCGGAAGGAGTATCTGTTTCTGAGCAGAGAGAAGCCAGGGCGAGGGTGACTGAAAAAAACTGAAGAGAAATTTGCCGTTGTGAAAAACATGGACCGAACATCATGGGTGGCAGTTATCGTTTGCGCGGTATTGCTCCTCCTTTGGGGAAGATGGAGTGCCCAGGAGGCCGCCCGTATTGCCGAAGAAAAACGGGCGGATGACGCGGCAAAACCGGTTGAAACAGAAAAGGAATCTCCCTCCGGCACGACTCCGATTTCGAAAACGTCACCCGCGGATCGGGCTAAAACCGTTCCAGAAAAGACCGGTGTGCCTGACGAGAAGAGCACTCCGAAAATTGCTGAATCGAAGAAACAACTCAGCAACGGATATGTTCGCCTCCATTTGACCAGCCGCGGCGCCGGAATCCAGGCGGCTGAGTTATTGAAATACAATCGCCACCTCAACGACAGTAGCGAAAAGGTGACTCTGAACAGAACGGCCCCTCATCCTGTGGGCGATCTGTCCACCGGGCCGGGGGAGTTCGATGCCTCCGTCTGGTCGGTTAAATCACAGACTTCCACCAGCGTGACCTATCAGACTGATACCCCTCAGAAACTGCATATCGAGAAGACATTTTCTCTTCCGGAAAAGGGAGAGGACCCCTACGAACTGGGGCTGGCGATTACCATTCGGAATGATTCCGGCACGCCCCTTCAAACGGGCACAAAATTCCTCTACACCGGATCGGCCGCACCGCTTCATATAAATGAATGGGCCATGCAAATCGGGTTCTACTGGTTGAATGGGGCGAAAGATTTCAATTTCAAAACATCAAGCCATTTCGGGGGGAAAAAGGTTTTTGGAGTTTTTGGGAAAAGTCAGATTCCCTACGATAAGATTGCCATCAACGACCTCAAATGGGCCGGAGTGAACGACCAGTATTTCACCACCTTGCTCAAGCCCGAAAGTCCCTCCGCCTCCACCATGTGGGTCAGTCGCTATCCTGTTGTCATTGACGGAAACAAGGAATTATCCGAAAAGAAAAAACTGTTTGCGACGGAGGCTGGCGTTGGGATGCCGGATCTGGCGTTGAACCGCGGAGATCAGTCAACCCTTCGCTACGAGATCTATATGGGGCCCAAGGAACTTTCCCGTCTCAAGAAATTCGGCGACGGACGGGAGAGGGTCATGCACTATGACAAAATCCCCATTTTTGGTTGGTTTTTCGGTTGGGCAATCAAGCCCATCGCGTCATTTCTCATAACGGCGCTGGTATTCATGCACGGCAAACTCGGAAGCTTCGGCGCCTCCATTATTCTGGTCACTGTTCTGATCCGACTCCTGATCTGGCCGGTTTACGCAAAGTCAACTCGCAGCATGAAACGAATGTCCAAGTTGACTCCCTTGATGAAGGAACTGAAGGAGAAATATCCCGATGATCCTCAGAAATTGAATGAGGAGACCATGAAACTCTATCGGACATACGGCGTGAATCCACTGGGTGGTTGTTTGCCCATGTTTATTCAAATGCCCGTTTTCCTGTCATTTTACCGAATGCTGTGGGGAGCAGTGGAACTGCGGCATGAATCGTTTCTGTGGGTGAAAGACTTGGCCATGCCGGACACCCTTTTCCAAATTCCCTGGTTGGACCAACCGTTCAACCTGCTCCCCATTTTAATGGCTCTCTCCACCTTTGTTCAGATGGCCATTACGCCTCAAACCGGCGACAAAACTCAGCGGATGATTTTCATGCTGATGCCCTTCATGTTTCTGTTCATCTGCTATAACTTTGCTTCCGCCCTGTCGCTCTACTGGACGACTTCAAACTTGTTTTCCATTTTTCAAACATGGCTCATGAACAAATTGCCGGAACCGGAGCTGAAGGAGAAAAAAGGAACCGGGAAAAAGGGGTTTCTGCAGCGCTTACAGGAACAGGCCGAAGCGCAGCAAAGGGCGAGAAAGAACGGAGGTTCGGCCCTCCCCTCCCCTGGTCAGAGCAGAACCAGGCTGGCAAGTGAAAAGGGAGAGCGCCATACTAAATCCAGGAAGAAAAAAAATCGTTGAATGATTCGGGAAATCCAGCCATTCTCAATGTGACTTTTGCGCCATGGATCACCTTGATTTCGCCCAGGAAGTTCTCGATACCATTTTGGGTTATCTGGGGTTCGTAGTGTCCGTAGAGATTGACCGGGAGGCCGGTTCCCTGAACGTCGCGACGGCTGACCCCAAACTGCTGATCGGCCGTCACGGGGAGCGATTGGAGGATATCCAGTATCTGGTTAACAGGATTGTGGCGGATCGCCTCCCCGGATCGGAAAAATTTCGAGTGGATATTGACAACTACAGGGCCACCCAGGAGCACCGGATGATCGAAGAAGCCGACGCAGTTGCCGACCAGGTGATCGCTTCCGGAAAGCCAGCCAAACTCGAACCCATGAATTCCTATCAACGCCGGATTGTGCACCATCATTTCAAGGATTGTCCCGGCGTGAAAACCTGGAGTCCATCTGATTCAGCGAGATTAAAAAGAATTACGATCATGCCGGAACAGGGTGAGGAAACGAGTCCACCCTGACCGAATCAAAATTGTATTTCTTTATAAATCATTTGTATTTTTTAGATTTGATGCTATCCCCAAGTTCCTCCTGTTGCGTTCTCGTGTGTGAGGTACGTTGAAATTTACCCAGAAAATTCACCTGATTGACAATCTGAGAAGATGGCCAATGCCCAGTGTTCATCCAGAATCGTGGCTTTTCCCGGACCAGGAAGTCCAGGTGGGAAGTCTTTGTCTCAGGTAAAAGGTTCCGCAGATATGAGAAGTGACTTAGTTGAAGAGGCGTCCAAAGTAATTCCCGAGACTCCAGTGCTGATCAATCTTGTTTCGGCAAGAGTGAAGCAGTTGAACACGGGACGACCGCCTCTCATCAAGCCGGATCCCCGTATGGGCGCTTCCGATGTGGCGCTCACCGAAATTATCGAAGGAAAGATTGCTCCCGAGCAAAAGGAGGAAGAGGATTAGTTTTCCCGGTGAGAGGGAGACTTTTCAGGCAATCCCCCCATCCTTGTCGCAAATCCCCTTTTCCCGGATTATATTGGCATACACGCTATGCCAGATTCTCCCTTCCATCTTTGTTCGGAATACTCTCCCCAGGGCGACCAGGCCCAGGCGATCGCCAAACTGACGAAGTCGATTCGCGCTGGAAACGAACACCAGACCCTGCTGGGCGTGACCGGGTCAGGAAAAACATTCACGGTCGCCAATGTGATCGCCAATATCGGGAAGGCCACGCTCATTATTTCCCACAACAAAACTCTCGCCGCCCAGTTGTATAGTGAATTCACCAATTTCTTTCCGGATAACGCGGTGGAATATTTTGTTTCCTACTTCGATTACTATCAGCCTGAGGCATACATTCCCAGGACCGATACCTACATTGAAAAGGATTCAGCGATCAATGATGAAATCGAGAGGCTTCGACTCTCAGCCATGAGCGCCTTGTTGACCCGGAAGGATGTCATCGTCGTCGCCAGTGTTTCATGCATTTACGGCCTGGGATCGCCGGATGATTACGAAAATATGATGATTCCCGTCAAAGAGGGTGATGCTCTGGACCGCGATCTATTTTTGAGACAGCTCGTCGAAGTTCTCTACGAGCGAAACGACGTAGATTTTTCGCGCGGACATTTCCGGGTTCGGGGCGATGTGGTCGAGATCTTTCCCGCCTATCTGGATAAGGAAGCCGTGCGGGTTGAGTTCTTTGGTGATGAAATTGAGAGGCTCAGCCTTTTCGATCCATTGACTGGCAATGTCACGATGTATCTCAACTCCTTCACTTTTTACCCGGCCAAACAATTTGTCACACCAAGGGAAAAGATGGCGGAAGCCGTCAAGGCGATTCGTATTGAACTCAACCAGCAGGTTGAAAAATTTGAGAGTGAACAGAAACTTCTGGAGGCTCAGCGTATCCGCCAAAGGACGGAATACGACATCGAAATGATGCTGGAATTGGGGTTTTGCCAGGGGATTGAGAATTACTCGCGTCATCTCACAGGCCGTCCCCCCGGTTCCAGACCGGGAACTCTGATCGATTTTTTTCCAGATGAATTTTTAACCGTGATCGACGAATCCCACGTTTCTGTTCCCCAGATTGGTGGCATGTACGAAGGAGACCATTCCCGGAAGTCGAATTTGGTGGATTATGGATTTCGGCTTCCCAGCGCCCTGGACAACCGCCCGCTCAAATTCCCAGAATTCATGGAGCTGACCAAACAGCGGCTCTACGTCAGCGCGACTCCCGCAACATTTGAAGTCCGGAACTCCGTCGCCGGACGGACGGGTTATATCCCCGCGGAAAAGAGAAAACCCGGACGGAAAGACACGGCACCCGAACGATTGCCCCGGATTTCGGGCAGCGAGCAGGCGGTGGCGGACTTCGACCCGGAAAGACCGGGGACGGATCTCATCGTGGAACAGATCATCCGGCCCACCGGCTTACTCGATCCAATCATCACCTTACTTCCTCTCAAAGGCCAGATAGATGCAACCATTGAGTTGTGCCGCCAACGAGTGGAAAAAGAGGAGCGTGTCCTGGTGACCACTTTGACAAAACGGACCGCTGAAGACCTGACGGATTATCTCCGCAATATTGGTTTGAAAGTGCGCTACATTCATGCGGATGTCGATGCCATCGAGCGTGTCGAGATTCTCCGTGCATTGCGAGCGGCGGAATTCGATATTCTGGTTGGAATCAATCTTTTACGGGAAGGTCTCGATCTTCCGGAGGTCAGCCTGGTGTGTGTTCTCGATGCTGATAAGGAAGGATTTTTGCGGAGCGAAACCAGTCTCATCCAGACCGCCGGGAGGGCCGCCCGACACCTCAATGGAGAGACCGTGTTGTTTGCGGATCGCGTGACTCAATCTATTGAAAAACTGATCAACGTCAGCGAATACCGCCGTCGCAAACAATCCCAGCACAACGAAATACACGGCATTACCCCCACCAGCATTGTCAGGCCCGTTCAGGCCAGCCTACGCAAATACGAAAATGGGAAAGCCGTAGAAACCTCCATCGTGGCCGAATCAGGAGATGACCCGGACACGCTTTCGGTAATTCGCGAATTGGAAGAGGAAATGCAGGAGGCAGCCAAGAGGCTTGAGTTCGAGCGAGCCGCGCTGATTCGGGATCAAATCAACCAGCTCAAGCAACAGCAAGGGGAAGAGCCATTGAAAGTGAAACGCAAGAAGGTGAAGTATTGAGGGGTTCCGACGAAACCATCGGGCAGGCGAAAATCAGGCCGCCTGCTGGCGGAGGGAAGCACCGCCTCATTTTTCACTCTGGATCGGGGAATGGCTTCAGCCCCCGGCGCCAAGCAACAACCAACCAATCCACATAATGGCAAGATCGACGATCAGGTGGCTGACCCATGATCCGGCGAGGCTGTTGGTCTCTTGATAGAGCAGGCTCCATACCGCGCCGCCAATTCCAACGCAGATCGCAAAACAAACGGCCCAGGGCAGGGAAAAAAACTGGCTCAAAATCACCATGTGGTGCGAGGCGAATCCTGCTGCCGCCAGGATATGGGCCTTCGGCAGGGAGAGCAAACGCCGCAATTGTCCGAAGACAAACCAGCGCCAGAAAAATTCCTCCATCGCGGCGTGAATGATGGAGAGAAAGGCGGCAAAAATCAGGAAATGTTCCGCTACCCCAAGTCCCCGAATTCGTTCGACGATTTTGCCCGAGTTTCGGAAAACAACCTCATGCAACGGCGTGGCTTTCATCAAAAAAACCATCAGTGCCGCAATGGTCAATCCAAACACGCTTCCCATCAGAATGGACTTCCCGTGTTGCCGTTGCAGACTCCGGTCAACGAAGCGTTCCCGGAGAATCAACCCCACCGCCACGATGGGCCAGAGCGTGATGAAGATTTTCGTGCCCGAGTAAAAACGGTTCCCGAACACCGTTCCGGGAAAGAATACAAAATAAAAAAAAGAAGCCGCCAACGGGATCAGCATGGCCGGGATGGTTACCCACACCCGCTTCCCGAACTGTGCCTGATGACCCGTCAATGTGTCCACGCCGGACCATCGACTCAAAACCCGGTCAGACCAAATCACTTTTTTCGATCTTGTGATCGAGTGAAACAATGGCAAATTCAGTGGAAATTTCAAAAATTTAAGACATCTTAAGAGACTGTGGAAAAACACCTCCGGCAAGGCCGCTGTTTTCCAATCCAACAAACAGAAGATTTTTCGTTTCAGTGTTTTTCAACAGTCTCTTAACCAAAACACCCATTATGGCAGCAATCATCGCAACCAATTTAAAAAGAGGGCAGTGCATCAAGCACAAAGGAGAGCTGGGGATGGTGCTCGGTCTGGATCACCGGACGCCCGGAAAAGGGAACGCGCTCATCATGGCGAAGATTCGTTCTTTCCAGAGTAATAAAACCAAGGACATCCGCTTTGCTTCTTCCGACAAAGTTGAAATTGTGAACTCTGAGCGGCAGAATTTGGAATTTTCCTACAAGGACCAATCGGCTTATCATTTTATGAATCCGGAGACTTTTGATACGCTTTCTTTCGGGGAAGAGTTGCTGGGCGACGGCAAAGATTTGCTGACAGATGGATTGGAAGTTGAAGTGTTATACGTCGACGGTAAAGCCATCACCATAGAGCTTCCCTCGAATGTGGAGCTGAAAGTAGCCGAGTCCGCTCCTGGTGTGAAAGGAGACACCGCCACCGCTGCCACGAAGGAGGCGACTCTGGAAACAGGCCTGATTATTCAGGTGCCCCTTTTTATCAATCCGGGTGACACCATTAAAGTCAGCAGTGACGAGAGAAAGTATGTCGGGCGCGTGTGAATTGTTGCATGGAAGGCGTCACCCAACCCTCTTGAATCCCTGACCCGACCCTGTTGAATCCGATTTGATCATTCCCTTTCACCGTGGCAGAGAAGAAAAACAGCAACCGGCGTTCCGGGAGAAAGCGAAAAAATTCGGGCTTCGTTGGCGGCATCGCAGCTTTCACCGGAGGAGGAGCAGACGCGGCGCCGGACGTAGAGTTCGCCCAAATCGCTTCAGCGGGAACTGCCAAGCTGCTGGTTGGAATTTTATTGCTGCCTCTTTGCTGGGTCTCGCTGGAGTCCTTTCTGCTGCTGTTTCGTGATCAGACGATTGCCAATTCCTACTGGCGTAGCACGGAATTTATTTCATTCGGGATGGGATCTGTTTTCTGGTTGATCCTGTTTTTCAGTGTTCGATCCCGTTGGATGATGTGGTTCTATGTGGCCGGGCATGAGATCACTCATGCCATCTTTGCGCTGATTTGCCTTGGAAAAATCTCCCAGCTACACATTTCCTCCGCCGGTGGTCATATTCTGACGAACCGGAACAACTTCCTCATTTCCCTGTCGCCCTATTTTTTCCCGTTTTATACGGTGATGGTGATCGGAATCTGGGCATTGCTGGACTGGGCATTTTTTGATTTTGGGCGGGCGGAGATCAATTGGCTTTATGGACTCATCGGATTTACCTGGATGTTCCATTTGACTTTTACCATTTGGATGATTCGGCGCGACCAGCCTGACCTGAAACAAAATGGCCGTGTTTTTTCGTTTGCCATCAATTTTTTGGCCAACATGTTGATTATCTCAGCCCTGCTCATCATGGCCTCGCCCACTGCAACATTCCTGGATTTCGGGCATTCGTTTGTCGCCAATGTCGAGAGCTTTCCCGGTCGCTTGCTTGATTCGATTCGGGAGTTAGGGACTCTTTTTCTGGATTTCTTTCCCCTGTGAAGACGGAGCCTGGTCTTCTTCGATCTCAAGGAGGAAACGATGTGCTTCCTGGAACCGGGGTGAATCGGCCAGGGCATCCAGAAGGTAACGTTTTGAGCGAAGCGCATCTTTGCGCCGCCACAATTTGGCCAGCCAGAAGAGTGTTTCGGAGGGATTCACGGGATTGAGTTTCAAAAGTTTCTCAAATGATTGAATGGCCTTATCCGCTTGGCTCAGTGCTTCATAGGCGTGGCCGCCGTCGTAGTAAATCTCTCTCAAAAAAGGATTGATCGCCAGGGCACGTTGGGCATTCTTCGTGACCCCGGTCCAATTTTTTTCTTTGAAACACAATGCCAACAGGCGGGAATAGGCCTGGTAAGCTTCCGAAGATCTGGCAGCGAGACGTTCCAGAACTGCTTCTTCTTGTCGGGCTTGACCACTTTCCCGAAAGGCCCTGGCCTGAAGTTGGTAACCGTTGCCGGCTTCAACATAGTCGGGATACAAATCGATCAGTTCTCCGGCGGCCGAAGCGGCCCGGTTCCACTGTTGATCATTCAGAAGGAGTTCGGTATATCGTTTTCGAGCCCAGAAGTTTTGTGGATTCTTTTTTACAAACAAACTGACTTCTTTGAGCTTGGAGGGATCAAGGACTTCCGGGCCGGGCCTCGACCAATCCAGGCGGGGGGCCAGATTCTTTGCCAGGTTGACGACGTAAGCCGCAAACCCCTCTTCGAGTTTCTCAATAGGAGCGGTGTTGCGGGCGATGCTGTCGTTGATCAGGACGCCTTCGGACAGGTCGGTCAAAATACCTTTCAGGGCATCCTGCCCGAAATTCTTTACGATGTATTTCACAACCAGCATGGACTCGTAATACGCAAACATGATGTGCTGGCCGCTTTTTGCATTGTAAAAGGCCTGGCTCAGTTCAGAAATCGGGGTGAGATCCGAGTCCTCCAGAATCATCCCCCGGTATTGTGGCGTCATCCGCTGTCCCCAGTTGGGGTTTCGCTGTATTTCTTCATAGACGGAAATTCCCTCACTCAACCAGCGGGGCATTTTGTTTTTGGTGGCGTTCAAAGTAATCACGTGACAGAACTCGTGCCACAGAGTGGCTTCCCAGTTGTTTTTTCCATGCGAGAGACTTCCCGGGCTGTTCATGGTAATCACCGTTCCAAAACAGACGCCGAGCAGTCCGGCTCCTCCAAGGCTTCCGAAGGAGCGAATGGCAAAATCGGACTGACTGGGAAAAAACTCGACCAACACGGGCCGCTTGAGGTCCACGGCATATTTCCTGCCGAGAACCTGCTTTGCTTCATTGAGAATCTCCAACACGCGGTCTCCGTAGATGGCGGCTTCATTTTCCGGCATCCGAATGATAAAATCGGGGCTCGTCATTGTCTTGAAGTCGGCAATTTCTTTTTGAAGTATTTCCAAATTGTAAGCCAACACATCGTAGGTATCCGCTTTGCTGACTTCATTGGCCAGCAGCCAGGCTTTTTCCTCATTACCCAGACGGAGATAATCGAGGCCCAGCTGCAGCTTGGCCGGCAAATAGTCGGGGTCAAAAGCCAGGGCACGCAGCTGGGCGTCGTCCCCCTCCTGAAAACGGTAGTTTCTTGACAGGACTCTCCCGATCAAGTGATCGATGAAAGGATCCTGTGGGTGGAGGCTGAGAGCCAGTTTTCGTTCCTGTTCAAAGGTGGCCGGATTATTTTTTTCCAAATTTTCAATGACGGCAAGGTAGGCGTGCGCGGTTGGTTGCCTGGGGTTGATTCCCAAAACAAGATTCAGGTATTGCCGGGCGGCATCGAACTGTTCGAAATTGATTTCGTACTCCGCCAGCAAAAGAAGGGTGCCGAAATGCACGGTCGCTTCATCCAGATTTTGTTTCAATAGCTGCAGGCCCTTCTTTCGATCACTGGGAAGATAGGCACGCGCCAGTCCAAAGCGGAGATCGGGATCGGTCGGTGCCAATTTCAAAGCGGCCCGAAATTCGTCGGCGGCCAGTTTGTAATCATTTTTCCGCAAGGCCAGTTCACCCGAGGCTTGATAGGCCTCGACCAGGCCGGGGGGAATGATCTGACCCTTCGCTTTCTGTGCTTTTGCGGGGATGAAATAATTTTGAATCACTTTTTGGGGATCGGCACCCAGGATGAGAGCAGCCTGGCCCATCCGAACCAGATCGATACCGCTGCGGTCTTTGCCCGGAATCTTTCCGGCTGCGGCATTGAGCAGTCCCCTGGTGGAATCCAGCTCTTTTTTCCTACCGGTGATTTGATACATCTGATAAGCCTCCAGCAAGGCGCCAAGGTCCCGGGGAAAGCGGCTTACCATCTCGGTTGCTTCCGTGATGGCATCTTCATACTTTCCCGTTTGGGCGAGTGACTTCATCCGGAGAGAACGCCATTCCCAGGAGGGTTGTCCCCGGCGAAGCGCGTAATCACAAATCTGCAGAACGATGTCATACCGTCCCATCTGAAAAATCTCATGAACCTTGGGAAGTTTGTCTTCGTCGTAATACCGTTTGTAGTCCGCTTGACCATACGATGAATCGGGCGATGCGATGGCCCACAGGATGCCGGTGAGAGCAAGTGTTTTGAAACTGCTGAAAGACATGCGTCCAATAGACAGGAAAAATTGAGATTGGTAAAGCGGCAGAAATGCGCTGCCACCGGGAAGGAAAAGGAGAGAAAGCCTGTTGACTCCTCCATCGAGCCCGGTTGATTCCTCTGGATGACATTCACCGAGAAATTGCAGAGACAAATCGAAGGGAAGGGGAGCCGTCTTTGCGTTGGACTGGACCCGCGCCCGGCCAGGCATGAATCACTCCAGGAAGTGGAAAGTTTCTGCCGCCAGGTCGTCGAGGAGACTGCGGGGTTTGCTGCCGCTTTCAAGCCGAACATCGCTTATTTTGAAGCGCTGGGGCCGCCGGGTTATCAACTCATTGAGTCATTGATCGGGGTGATGAGAAACAACGATACTCCGATCATCCTGGATGCAAAACGGGGTGACATCGGAACAACTCAGGAACAATACGCAAAGGCTTATTTTGAAAACTGGGAGGTCGATGCGGTGACGCTCAGTCCCTATATGGGATTTGATTCGGTGGAACCGTTTTTGTCATATCCGGGAAAGGGAGTTTACCTGCTCGGCGTGACTTCCAATGCCGGCGCATCCGATCTGGAAACCCATCAACTCGCTGATGGCAGATGGGTCTTCGAACTGGTGGGGGATATGGCCGGAAAAGTGGATGACGGTAGCATTGGCCTTGTCCTGGGCCTGACAAATGCCTCGGTCGAGGTTCTCGAAAAACTGCCGGATGTACCGCTGTTGATACCTGGTTTTGGAGCCCAGGGCGGCCAACTGGATGTGTTGGAGGGGCAGTCTCGCCTGGCGCCTTGCCTCGTGAATGTTTCACGCGGAATTCTCTACGCTGAACCTGAAAGATCATTGAAAGATAAAGCCAAAGAATACGCGAACAAAATTGCCACTGTCCTCGGATGACACCATTGATTTTATCAAAGAATACGGAGCCGTTGAAGAGGGCCATTTTGTTCTGGCCAGCCAGAATCACCCCAACTTCCATGTGAAAAAAGAAAGCTCGTGTAAGCCCCCTCCA
>Ga0114931_10008142_pt1 | contig 12723 bp, 9 predicted proteins | sample 2SBtaG_FD_89579 | JGI IMG/M metagenome (GOLD analysis project Ga0114931, IMG submission 89579) | Deep subsurface microbial communities from Kolumbo volcano to uncover new lineages of life (NeLLi) - 2SBTROV14_V59a metaG | ecosystem: Environmental > Aquatic > Marine > Volcanic | place: Kolumbo...
GCAGCAGATTGCACCGGTATTTTGTGATATCGACGCGACCACGCATCATATCAATCCCGACAAGATTGATACCTTAATTACGCCACTAACAACCGGTATTCTTGCGGTAAATTTATGGGGACGCCCATGCGACTTGGATGCGATCGAGGCAATCGCAAAAAAGCATAAGCTCAAACTGCTAGTAGATTCTGCGCATGCGTTTGGTTGTTCTTATCGCGGAAAAAAAATTGGGAATTTTGGAGATGCTGAAGTATTTAGCTTTCATGCTACCAAGGTCCTCAGCGCGATGGAAGGAGGTGCTGTCGTCACCAACGATGACAATTTAGCGCAAGAGATTCGATTAATGTCCAATTTCGGTTTCGCCGGTCGTGATCAAGTTGTTTATCTTGGGATTAATGGCAAGATGGACGAAATGTCTGCAGCAATGGGTTTAACCTCGTTGGAGAATATCGATTATTTCATTGAATCCAACCTCAAAAACTACCTTGAATACAAGCAACATTTGAGGGCTATTCCCGGCGTCAAACTATTGGATTATGACCGCAACCAAAGGAATAATTATCAATATATTGTTTTAGAAATTGAAGAAACTGATTTCGGCTTGTCTAGGGATGAACTACAGGCGGTACTGCATGCTGAAAATATTGACGTCCGGCGTTATTTTTATCCAGGTTGTCATCGCATGGAACCCTATCGCTCATTGTACCCACATTCGTCATTATGGCTGAGTAATACCGAATCGGTATTGAATCGAGTGCTTGCTTTACCCACAGGTACATCGGTATCCCCCGTGGATGTTTATAAAGTATGCCAAGTCTTTGAATTAGCCCATTGTTACGCTGGGAAGATACGCCAAACATTAAGCGGTGTAAATTTTATATCTAATAGTAAGCGGTCTATTGCGAACGGAGAGCTAATCTAATGAGTGCGAATCCTTTAGTCAGCGTCGTTATCTCGACTTACAAGCATGAAAAATATATTGCTCAATCGGTTAATAGCGTGTTGTCGCAATCAGTTGAAGAATTAGAGGTTATCGTCCTAGACGATTGCTCACCTGATGGAACTCAGCAGGCGTTGGAGTCTATTGTTACTGATGAGCGTGTTACCTATATACGGCATGACGCCAACATAGGCGGAATTAAAAACAACACCCTCGCATTAAAATCGGGATCAGGAAAATATTTAGTTTGGTTGCACGGTGATGACTTTTTATTGCCTGGACATCTGGAGAATTCTATACAGGCATTGGAGCAAAATACAAATTGCATACTAGTATACTCTCCTTGCCAATGGGTCGACGAAAACGGCAAGCAAATCGATAAACCAAGGCATCCGGGGCACCCCTCAGATAGTTATGCCGGTGGAAGAAACGAGCTTGCTGCATTGCTGGCATTCGATAATTATATTACGCCGAGTAGTGTTGTCTTTAGACGTAGTGCGTTGAACCAAGTCGGTTACCTAAATCCCAATATTAAAGGCGCCGATTGGGAGCTGTTCATTCGGATGGCAATGCACAAATCTGATTTTGCATTCGACAATACTATGACCACAGCATATAGGGTTCACAGCGGGCAGTATTCCAATCAATTCTATGCTTCGATTGATCCTTTGAAAGCGCATATCCATGTCTTGGATATGGTTTTGAAATCAGACCACAAAGCGTTTTTGTGTGGTTATGAAGTGTTAATAGCTGAACATTTAAACCGACGTTTGGCCGCCTTTCCCAAAAAAAGTGTTTTACCTTACAGCACAAAGCTAGATTCGATTATTTCGAACTTGGATCAACTAAATAAAAAACCAATTATGCCTGCGCAAATACGACCCATTGACAGTGGCAATATCCCAGCAACGGCACCGGATTTTATCGATGAAGTCAATGCCAATCAAACGTCTCGCAGTACCGGACTCAATAATTTGAAACCGGATCCTTTGGTGTCGGTGATACTAACCACGTATAACCGCCCGAAAATGTTGGCCGATGCTATAAAGAGTGTTATCTGTCAAACCTATCAAAATTTTGAGATTATCGTAGTCAATGACTGCGGGGATGATATAGAACCTGTAATCAATAAATTCAATACCGATATTCCAATTACATATTTGAGATTGGGGCAAAACAGTGGACTTCCGGCCGCCAGAAACAAAGCATTAACCATCGCCCAAGGAGATCTCATCACGTATCTTGACGATGATGATCTCTATCTGCCTAATCACCTTAGGGTGATTGCGGACAAGCTAAACGATTACTCGTTGGACTTTGTTTATACGGGTACTGAGGAAGTAGTTGAGAGGATTGACTCAGACGAATGCCGAATTGAACTCAATAGATCGCGACCGTACCAAGGAATAGCTTATTCCAAAGAACGATTGCACATTGGAAATTTCATTCCAGTCAATAGTTGGGGTCACCGCCGATCTTTAATAGAAAAGGTTGGATTGTTCGATGAAACACTCACTTCGCTTGAAGATTGGGATTTTTTATTGAGGGTATCGCGACAAACGGATATCGTGCATATCGATTCGTTATCCGCAGAAGTTCATATCCGAGCAAGCGATAGTGACAATATGACAGTTAGGGAAAGATCTAAAAATTCTCGGCTGTATAGGCTTATATATGATCGGTATGACGATCTGGAAAATTTTGAAGTAACCGCTGCACGTAGAGAGGTATTACAAGGTTTCGATGCGGAAAGTCACTCCGGCAGCGGATCTGATTCCCCAACAAATCTTCGATCTGATCGGGGCCAATCCGTTACGATTTCCAATCGTAAGTTGCGCATTGCATTGTTGTCGCTTGACGATATTAATTATGCTTGCATTAACCTCAGGATTTTGTCTCCAGCACTTACACTTGCCGATAAAATAGAAATCCGCCTGGCGTTGATTCAAGGCGGCCCAGATCAAGGTAAAATCGATCATGAGGCGTTGGAGTGGGCTGATATTATAGTCGTCCAACGCGGCTTTCCAACACAGGAAACCATGTCGCTATTGGACACCCTGTTTCGTGGACCTAAACCGGTCATATATGAATTAGACGATCTTCTCGGGTCGGCGATACCTGAAAGTAATCCTCATAGGAACGAATTTATACAAAAGCAAACGTTCATTGAAGCAACAATCCGCAAAGCAGATCTGGTAACTGTTTCGACTGGAGAACTGAAAAACGAAATTCGAGCTCTGCGTGCTGATTGCAGGGTGTTACCCAACTTAATCGATGACAACGAGTGGCCTCCGTGCTCACCAAAGCAAGGTTCGGCACCGGTTGTAATCGGCTTCGCCGGTACCTCGACACATCAAGACGACTTGTCGATGATCGAAGCAGCGCTTGTTCGTATATCGGAAAAATACCAGGATCAGGTTTGCTTCGTGTTTATGGGGGTCGCGACGGCTAAAATCGTTTCTTTACCTGGATTCGAGCTAAGACCATTTTTGAACTACCAGGATTTTCCAAGGGCCTTTCAAGGGTTGCACCTGGATATTGCTATAGCGCCCTTAATAGACAATCGCTTTAATCGATGCAAAAGCCATTTGAAATGGCTTGAATATTCGATCAGCGGAGTCGCTGGCGTATACAGCGATTTGCCGACATACAATCAATCAGTAGATCACCGCGTTACCGGGCTGTTAGTTAAAAACGATGTGGACGCGTGGTTTTCGGCATTGGACGAATTGGTGGCCAATCCTAAATTCAGATACGACATTGCGTTAAAAGCTCAACGGTAGGTAAGTCAGGATTTCTGCATGCGCTCAGGGGCAATCGAATATTTGAATGTATGGCGGAGTACTTTGGTTAATAACGATGTTCCATCTGCTGACCTCAAATCAAGCTTTCCGGTCCGTTTGTCCGATTTGGACTTACACTATCAAAAATGGAGGGATAAAACCGAACTATCTGAAGGGCAAGCGCAATTGATGGCGGAACGAATGCTGCATCATTGGGTAGAAAAACCCTCGTTTCATTTGCTGATGCTCGCCAATCCGGGTGAAGAAGTTTTAATTGCGGATACGCTTGAATCTTTATCTATTCAGTTATATTCCGGGTGGGGTTTATCAATCATTAGTGCCGCACCTATGCCCAAAGCGTTATCTGAGGCAGCTGACAATATTGAATGGATCCAAGATAACCAGGATCCGTGGGCTGCATTACACCAAACCATCGAGGAGACCGGCGCAGATTGGATCATGTTTTTGACGCCTGGGGATGGTTTTTCTGCGAATACACTTTTTTCCTTTGCGGACTATGCGAATATTCATCCCGAATGGGATATGGCGTATTGTGACGAAGACGTGCGAAATTCCGATGGAACTTTTATCGATGCGAAATTCAAACCGGATACCAATATCGAGTTTTTGCGATCGACAAACTATATTGGCGCCGCCTGTGCGATCAAACAAACTACACTGTTGGCGTTAGGGGGGGTTAGCAATTTAGCGTACGTTTATTGGCAGGACGTGGCCTTTAAAGTAGTCGAAACCAAGGGCGAGAAAGCATTGGGACATATCCCCTTGCTTCTATTTCATACGGCTGAGTGTACGCGTAAGCAGAGGAATGTTGATCTGTGTAATGAAAATGAGCGGGTGGTTCGTTATGAACATTTTTTACGTTCAGGGATTGCGGCCGATCTAAGCGCTGGTCTTAAGCCCGATTGTCACCACACGATTTATAAACACTCGAATCAACCGTTGGTTTCGATCATTATTCCTACAAAAGACCGCGCTGACTTGATAATACCTTGCATTGAAACCTTGCTGGATAAAACTGCCTACCAAAATTATGAGGTACTAATCGTCGACAATGGCAGCATAGTGGATGACGTGCATGATTACTACGACAAACTTCAGCACAACCATCCCGATAAGTTCCGCGTCATTTCTTACGATCTCAGCTTCAACTTTTCAGCCATGAATAATATTGCCGCGCAACAGGCCAAAGGAGATTATCTGTTGTTGCTCAATAATGATACGGAAGTGGTACATGAGAATTGGTTGGACGCGATGATGAATCATGCGCAACGCTCAGAAGTGGGCGTCGTCGGCGCAAGATTAATATACCCGGACCGTAGATTGCAGCATGCTGGAGTAATTTTAGGGTTGGGCAACGTAGCTAGTCATGCCTACTTTCAACAACCTATGGATGATGAAACTTCGCTTTCGGAATCTTTTGTAGATCGGTATGTTTCGGCCGTGACGGGTGCATGCTTATTAATTCGTCGCCAAATCTTTGATGAAGTGGGTGGTTTGAATGATGAACTATTCAAGGTCGCATTCAACGATGTTGACCTGTGTCTAAAAGTAACGGAACGCGGTTACAAAATTGTATGGACGCCTTTTGCTACGCTAATACACCACGATTCAAGCAGTCGCAGCAGTAATGTAAAACGCGATGAAACGAGTGAACGATTTCAAAACGAAGCGATTAATTTAGTGCAACGCTGGTTACCGCGGCTAGGTTCCGATCCTGCATATAATCGAAATTTATCTTTAATGTCTGCAACGGCCGAGGCCGAAACGGATTTTATCCCTGGATGGAATATAGATTTTCATGATCGTCCAAGAATTCTGGGCTTTCCACTGGATGGTCTAGGGTGTGGCTATTATAGGGTTTACGCTCCATTTTGGGCCTTGGAAAATGCCGCAAAAGCTGAGATTGCTTTTGTCCCCGAGCACGATAAAAGCCATTGCCCAAGAATACCGAGTCTACCCGAGTTGGTGCGCTTGTCGCCAGATACTCTGTTACTGCAAAGCACATTGAAAGGCAATCAATTGGACGTGTTGGAACTATATAAACAGTTCAGCACCGCATTCAAGGTATTCGATTTAGATGACTTAAAAACCAATCTACCCGATTCCAATAGCCGTAAAAACGCGATGTTCAAGGATATGAAATATCGATTGAAAAAAGGTTTGTCGGTATGTGATCGACTAATTGTGTCTAGCGAACCGCTAAAAGATGCCTACGGACAGTGGATAGACGATGTCGTTATTGTCCCCAATCGATTGGAAAAATCACGTTGGCTGGGCCTCCAACCAGCTGTCAACGATGGGGATAAACCCAGGGTCGGTTGGGCCGGTGCACAACAACATCACGGTGATTTAAGAATTCTAATCGACGTTATCAAAGCAACCCACGAAGAGATCGATTGGGTGTTTTTCGGTATGTGTTTGGACGAGCTTCGACCTTTTATCGCTGAAGAGCATGCTTTTGTTTCGCCCGACGATTATCCAACCAAGCTGGCTTCCTTAAAACTTGATTTGGCCGTTGCACCGCTAGAACAAAACCCGTTTAACGAAGCCAAGAGTAATTTGCGTTTGCTGGAATACGGTGTTCTGGGTTGGTCAGTTGTATGTACGAATATTTTTCCGTACCGTGGCGCACCTGTAACGACAGTAGCAGAAAACAGTACGCTATGGATCGATGCGGTGATGGACAGAATAAAAAATCGGGAGTTGGCGCGGTCGGAAGGCGCAAATCTAAGGCAATGGGTCATCGATAATTGGATGCTGGAAGATCATCTCGACCAATGGTTAACGGCATTGACGCCTTAATGTTTCGTAGATCGGATTTCGACTGAATGATTATTTTGCATTTCCAGAAAAGATAATTAAAGATATTTTCACAACTGCCGTTAACAAGCACGGAAGCAGTGAATATCAAGTCAGTGATATATCTGCTATGTACAAATAGAGGTGTAAATCCACCTCAACGGCAGGAGATTAACCATGGCTTTAACAGTCAATACCAATTTATTTTCATTAAACGCGCAACGTAACCTTCAGAAAAGTCAAAGCGATCTTGGAACTTCTTTACAACGATTGTCGACAGGGTTGCGCATTAATAGCGCAAAAGACGATGCAGCGGGTTTGTTCGTTGCCGAGAAAGTTACCGCGGATATTCGTGGTTTGAACCAATCTGTACGTAACGCGGCCGATGGTATTTCTTTGGGGCAAACCGCGGAAGGTTCGCTGGGTCAGATATCCCAAAGCTTGCAAAGAATTCGTGAAATTGCTGTTCAATCAGCGAATGCGACTGTACAAGACCGTACCGGTTTGCAGAAAGAAGTCGACCAGTTAACGCAAGAAATTTCACGTATTGTACAAACAACCGAATTTAATGGTACATCGCTGCTCAGCGGTACTACAAGTCTGGTATTTCAAGTCGGTCAGGACGGTACTGCCACTAATCAGATCAGTATTAGCACGGCAAATTTGGCATCTAGTACTACGGTTGTCGCCTACAACTCAAGTTTAACGGCGACTGGTACGGTGGATGTCAGCAGTCAGGCCACAGCTTCCGCGGCATTAACTAGCTTGGATACTTCTATCGATACCATATCGCAGAATCGCGCTACTTTCGGTGCGGTTCAGAATAGATTCGAAGCCGTAATCTCCAATCTACAAAATTACTCTGAAAACTTGAGTGCGACCCGTAGCCGTATTCAGGATGCGGATTTTGCTCAAGAAACAGCAAATCTTACACGAGCTCAAATTCTGCAACAGGCGGGTGTTTCGATTTTGGCTCAAGCCAATACCCAACCACAGGCCGCGTTGTCGCTGCTACAGTAAGTTAAAGCCGTTTACCCGGAGATTGTTGAATCTCCGGGTAATATAATTAATTTTGTAGGTAAATGGTATGTCTAATCAAGTATTAGCCAATCAAATAACGCCGCCGCTACGGCAGGCTGGCAATGTCGCCACCGCTAGTGCGACCAGGCGATTGGACCCAGCATTAGCAACAGCGCAGAAAATATCTGCATTCTCCGAGCCCAGTCAACTAAAGGCGAAACAAGATAGGTTAGGTGAAGGCAAAGCAGTGGATGAAGCAATCAGCAATCTAAACGATTACGCGCAAAATTTGAAGCGGCAGCTTCATTTCAGCGTTGACGAAGCCAGCGGCCGTACTGTCATCAAGGTCACGGACCCGGAAACCGACGAAATCATACGTCAGATTCCGCCCGAAGAAGTGCTTAGAATTGCCGAATCTCTAGATGAACAATCTGGGCTGTTGCTTAGCGCTCAAGTTTGAATCATTGCAGATAGTTTAACGGAGACAGCGCATGCCACAGATTCAAGCGCCCGGTATAGGTTCAGGTCTGGACATCAATTCGATCGTCAGCCAGCTATTGGCTGTAGAGCGCAGGCCGCTCGATCTTCTTGAGGCCAGACAAGGTCAGGCAGAAGCACAACTCAGTGCTTTTGGTCAATTAAAAAGCACTGTTTCAAAATTTGAAACCGCGATGAGCAATCTAAGTAGCTTGTCGAAATTTCAAATATTCGCGCCATCATCGTCGAATGGGAATGTGTTAACCGCAACTGCGGATAACACAGCGGTAGAAGGCACCTATGACATTAATGTAACGGCGCTCGCGGCAAGCCATAAACTAGCCTCTAATGCGTTTGTTAATCCGTCCAATGTTGTGGGAGAGGGAATATTATCAGTCTCAGTCGGTAGCAATTCATTCAATATCGCAATTGATAGCTCTAATAGCACTTTGTTCGGGATTCGAGATGCGATTAACAATGCTTCTACGAATACTGGCGTTACCGCGACACTGGTTAACGAGAACAGTGGAAGCCGATTGATATTGACCTCGGATAACGCGGGAACGGCAAATTCGCTTACTATAACAGCTACCAATGGCGCGGTTGGAAATTTAGCACAGTTAGACGGTGCGAATTTTACGGAAACGCGCGCCGCAGCCGACGCTCAATTAACTATCGATGGTTTCCCCGTCACAAGTTCAACAAACGATGTGGTAGGTGCGATAGAAGGCGTGACGTTGGCAATCGCGGGCACCGGTCCGGCGACGTTGAATGTCGCGCGGGACGATAACGCAATAAAAACCTCCGTTCAAGATTTTGCCGACGCATTCAATGCGCTTAGAGACGAAATAGATAATCAGCGTAATGGGCAGCTTGAAGCCGATGGAACCCTGTTGAGCTTGGAAACGCAAATTCTAAATGAATTAAATCTCGGTCAGTCAATTAGCGGATCGAACTTCAAATTTTTGAGTGAAGCCGGTATTTCGCTGGATAAGACAGGTCGAATGCAGGTTGATAGCGCGACATTGCAAACAGCATTGAACACCGATTTCCGTTCATTTGTAAATCTTTTGGCGGCACCAAACGAGGGCTTTGCGTTTCGGCTTGAGAATTTAGCCTCGACTGTATTGCAACCGGACGGTTTGATCGATGCGAGAGAAGATGGGTTGAACACTACAATTCGTAGATTCGATGATCAAAAAACCAATTTTGAGTTTCGTCTCGGAATCATCGAGAAACGGCTTCGAGCACAATTTACCGCATTAGATGGGTTGGTTAGTAATCTCAATGCGACCAGTTCGTTTTTGTCTCAACAATTATCGCTTATCGGAAATTCCGGTAACAATAATCAATAGTTGGGCAACGAGTTAATTTATTGGAGTATTAATTGATGCAATTATCTAAGCAAAGAAAGGCGATCAATAGCTATGGTCAGGTGGCTTTGCACTCTGAGGTTCAGATTGCATCGCGCCATCGTTTAATTCAGATGTTGATGGATGGTGCCTTGGAGAAAATAGCCAACGCGAAGGGGGATATTGAGCGAGGCAATTATCAAGACAAAGGCAAAAACATCGGCTGGGCTATTTCAATCATAAATGGATTGAGATCTAGTCTAGACGCTACCAAGGGCGGTGAAATTGCCCAAAATCTTGAAGACTTATACGACTATATGGGGCGTTGTTTGTCGGAAGCAAATAGCAACGCCGATGTCGCAAAGCTTGAAGAAGTCACTTCGCTGATGTTGAAAATAAAAGGCGCTTGGGACGAGATTCCGGATGAATTCCGCAGATGACTTGGAAATTAAGGAGCCATGCATAGTGAAATCAAATCAATTCAACGAATTTCAAAGAATCATTTCGTTAAGTAACCAAATGTTGGAAAACGCTCGCCAGCAACGCTGGGATGATGTAAGTGCTATCGAGGGTCAACGCAGGCAATTGTTGACAGAATTCTTTTCCCAGCCGGTTAAGGTTCAAAAAGGCATACTGGCTAACAGTATTCGATCCATACTTGAAAATGACCGCGAAATCGTGCGGCTGGGAGCCGAGGAACGTGATGAGTTACGCGGAGCGCTGCAAAAATTTAACCGACAAAAACACGCCGTGCATGCCTATTCCGCAGCCGTATAATCGATTGTCTATGCTACGTTCTTTGTAGAATTAATTCTAATACCATTCGACTGCCGAAATAGGCCAGCATCAGAGAAACAAACCCGCCTAAAGTCCACCGAATCGCGATTTTACCTCGCCATCCATAGCGAATTCGACCCCATAAAAGCACACAAAAAAGCACCCATGCCAACAAAGATAATATGGTCTTGTGGGCCAAATGTTGAGCAAACAAGTTCTCGACAAACATTAACCCACTGACAAGAGAACAGGTCAAAAGTACCATACCCGCACCAATCATTTGAAATAACAAAGACTCCATTGTTTGAATTGGTGGTAGGGATCGAATAAACCGGTTAGATTTATGGTGGTGTAATTGATGGTCCTGAATTGCAAGTAAAATAGCTTGAACCGCTGCGATATTTAACAGGCTGAATGCAATAATTGATGAAAATATATGTATCTGCATCCCTACGCTATTCGCGTGTGGGTGCTGGGACTGTTGAGGGAAGACAAGCGCTAATACGAGCACGATAGCAGCCAGAGGGAAAATCAACAAACCCAGTTTTTCAACTGGTTTGTTTAGTGCCGTTATGAGTAAAATTAAAACGATAATTAAGATTATCAATGCTGCTGTACCGGGTAGACTGAAATTAATCCCAGCATTGCTCCACAAACTATCGATTAGCATTGCCGCATGAGCAACCGCAGCGATCCATGCTGGAAGCAAATATGCAGAAACTTTAGGTGTTCGATGTTCGACTGGTGCGATAAAGATAGATCTAACTATCAGAATCGTTGCTAATAGATACGTGACGAATGCGATTACACCGAATAAAATCGAAATTATCAAATTGGCTGCCCTCCGGCAATTAGTCTGGCATAATGCACGATGAAGGTGAAGTAGGAATGTCGCCTCGTCTTAAAAAAAGATAGCTTTATCTGGTTTAGAACGATTCGCCGGGATCGATCGCGAGTCTGGTGCCAGCTATTTAACTCGGTTTTGAGTGCTTTCTGCTGTTTCTGACAATAAAAAATTACCTTTAATTCAAATCCTATTGGTGGGACATGTTTGACAATTTAAGTGATCGATTAAATCAGTCATTAAAGAAAATTCGCGGCCAAGGTCGGCTGACCGAAGCAAACATCGAAGAAACGATGCGCGAAGTTAGAATGGCACTTTTGGAAGCCGACGTCGCACTTCCCGTTGTTCGAAGTTTCATCGATCACGTTAAAATCCGTGCACTCGGCCAGGAAGTTCAATCCAGCCTATCGCCTGGGCAATCGCTGATCAAGATAGTTCAAAGTGAAATGGTCACCCTTATGGGTGAGGCAAATGAAGGGCTAAATTTGGCAACGACACCACCGGCGGTCATATTACTAGCGGGACTACAGGGTGCCGGTAAAACAACAACAGTTGCAAAACTAGGGCGCTGGTTAAAAGAAAACAAGAAGAAAAAAGTTGCCGTTGTAAGCGTGGATATATATAGACCGGCTGCAATAGAACAATTAAAAACCCTTGCCGCAGAACAGTCACTAGAATTTTTTTCAAGTGAAGCTTCTCAACAGCCTGTTGAAATAGCCATTCAAGCACTTGAAGATGCACGCAAACGATTTCTAGACGTTCTAATAATCGACACGGCCGGACGGATGCACGTTGATGATGCCATGATGGCTGAAATCAAACTATTGTTTAAGGCCGTAAAGCCTGTAGAAACGCTGTTTATTGTAGACAGTATGACCGGGCAGGATGCAGTGAATACCGCCAAAGCTTTTAATGATGCATTACCTCTAACTGGAGTGGTTTTGACAAAAACGGATGGTGACGCTCGAGGAGGTGCTGCGCTTTCGGTCCGTCATATTACTGGTAAGCCCATAAAATTTATGGGGATTGGTGAAAAGGCGGACGCATTGGAGTTGTTTCATCCAGATAGAATAGCTTCTCGAATTTTGGGAATGGGTGATGTTCTCAGCTTAATCGAGGACGTTGAACGTAAGGTCGATCAGAAAAAAGCCGAGAAGCTTGCGAAAAAAATTAAAAAAGGAAAAAGTTTTGATCTATCGGATTTTCGCGATCAGATTTTACAGATGAATAATATGGGTGGAATAAGCTCGTTGATAGAAAAAATGCCGGGCATGGGAAATTTACCGCAGAATGTTCGAAATCAAGTAGACGATAAAATGTTTAACAGTTTAATAGCAATTATTGATTCTATGACACTGAAGGAGCGACAGTTTCCCGCATCATTGAATGGTTCCAGGAAACGTCGTATTGCAAAGGGTTCCGGAACTCAGATTCAAGATATAAATCGGTTGCTGAAGCAACACAAACAAATGCAGAAAATGATGAAAAAGTTCAAAGGGGGAAATATGGCCAATCTTATGCGGGGTGTAAAAGGGAATATGTCTGGCCGCATGCCCTTCTGAATTTATCCACGTTTTATTGGCAAGATTATTCTGTAAGCCCCAGTATATTCCAATCCTTAAATGAGCCTGAAATTGGGAACAGCTCATGAACAGCCTTTTAACTGGAGCGGAAGAGATGTCAAGGAGGAGTTCGTAGCGCAGCGGAGGA
>Ga0114931_10008143_pt1 | contig 12723 bp, 9 predicted proteins | sample 2SBtaG_FD_89579 | JGI IMG/M metagenome (GOLD analysis project Ga0114931, IMG submission 89579) | Deep subsurface microbial communities from Kolumbo volcano to uncover new lineages of life (NeLLi) - 2SBTROV14_V59a metaG | ecosystem: Environmental > Aquatic > Marine > Volcanic | place: Kolumbo...
CGAACGGCAAGAGCGACGCGAAGGCGGCGAACGGCAAGAGCGACGCGAAGGCGGCGAACGGCAAGAGCGACGCGAAGGCGGCGAACGGCAAGAGCGACGCGAAGGCGGCGCACACCGCGCTAGCTCATGCGACCAACGGCAAGGCGAAGGCCACTGCTTCCAGGTCGAAGAGGAGCGACGGGAACGGCAAGAGCACGAGCGACAACGCACGCGAGGTCGCCAAGCTGATCACGCTTGGCAAGAGCAAGGGCTTCCTCACCTACGACGACGTGCACGACGCACTGCCCGGCGATAACGTCGGCGCCGAGCAGATGGACGACGTGCTGAGCGCACTGGGTGACGAGGACATCGAGGTCGTCGACGACAGCGCCAACGTCAAGGCCTCCGCCCGCACCGCGGCGACGGAAAGCGCTACGCCCCGCCAGGGCAAGACCGACGGGGGGAGCGAAACGACAAAGCGCACGCCGACCACACCCACCAAGACGGCCGACGACGACCTGTACAAGAGCAACGACCCGGTGCGCATGTACCTGCGCAAGATGGGCAGTGTGGCGCTGCTCACCCGGGAGGGCGAGGTCGAGATCGCCAAGCGCATCGAGGAGGGCGAAAACGAGGTTCTGGCTGCGATCCTGAACAGCCCCGTAGCGGTGCGCGAGATCATCGAAGTCGGCGAGAAGCTGCGCAACCACAAGATCCGCGTGAAGGACATCGTGCGCGACGCGGAGGACGAAGAGCACGAGTTCGACGAGGAGGAGGCCGATCGCCGCATCATCCGCCTCATCGACCGGGTCAAGCGCATAGAGAAGAAGAACACGGACCAGGCCGAGGAGCGCAAGGGCGGGGACGACACGCGTCGCAAGAAGATCGACAAGGCGCTCGCCGACAACAAGAAGGAGCTCGTCAAGACGCTCCAGGAGATGCGCCTCAACAAGAAGACGATCGACAAGATCGTCGCCAAGCTGAAGACGATGATCGAACGCATCCAGCGCGCCCAGGGCAAGGCGCTGGAGTTCGAGCGGCAGAGCGGCGCAACCAAGACCCAGCTCAAGAAGCTGGTGCGCGACGCCAAGGAAGATCCGGACGCGAAGAAGGAGCTCGCGCAGAAGCTCGGGGTGGAGCAGATCCAGGTGGAGGACGTCGCCTTGGCTTTGAAGAACGCGCGGAAGGGCGTCAAGAGGGTCGAGGAAGAGCTCAAGATCGACGTCGCGGAGATGCTCAGGACCTACGCGGCCATCCGCGCCGGCGAGCGCAGGGCCGAGCGGGCGAAGGCCGAGCTGGTCGAAGCGAACCTTCGCCTGGTGGTGTCGATCGCGAAGAAGTACACGAACCGCGGCTTGCAGTTCCTGGACCTGATCCAGGAAGGCAACATCGGTCTGATGAAGGCCGTCGACAAGTTCGAGTACAAGCGGGGCTACAAGTTCAGCACCTACGCGACGTGGTGGATCCGCCAGGCGATCACCCGGGCGATCGCCGACCAGGCGCGCACCATCCGCATCCCGGTGCACATGATCGAGACGATCAACAAGCTCATCCGCACCTCGCGCTACCTCGTGCAGGAGTTCGGCCGCGAGCCGACGCCCGAGGAGATCGCCGAGAAGATGGAGCTGCCGCTCGACAAGGTGCGCAAGGTCCTGAAGATCGCCAAGGAGCCGATTAGCCTGGAGACGCCCATCGGCGAAGAAGAGGACAGCCACCTCGGCGACTTCATCGAGGACAAGAGCGTCATCAGCCCGGCCGAAGCGGTCATCAACATGAACCTCTCCGAGCAGACGCGGAAGGTGCTCAAGACGCTGACGCCCCGCGAGGAGAAGGTGCTGCGGATGCGCTTCGGCATCGGCGAGAAGAGCGATCACACGCTCGAGGAGGTCGGGCAGGACTTCGAGGTCACACGCGAGCGCATCCGCCAGATCGAGGCGAAGGCGCTCCGCAAGCTGCGACATCCGAGCCGCAGCAAGCAGCTGAAAAGCTTCATCGACAGCTAGTTGACCGGTTCGTGGACAGCGCGCCTGTCCCGGAAATTGGGGTCGAGGGGGAGGCTCGGCGAAGCCGAGGGGGCGCTGCTGCGCGCCAGACAAACGGTCCTAGTCCCGCGTTGCGCGGCGCAGCCGCGCGTGCGAAGCACCCATCGCTTCGATGGAAACGCGGGACTAGTTGTTCTTCGCTCCGAGGCAGATCCAGTCGCGGATCGTCTGCATCTCGGCCGGGGAGAGCGGCGTGCCGTTCTTCGGCATGGGCAAGCCCATGCACAAGCCGTGGCCGGTGAGCTTGTGCACCAGGTAGCTCTGGCCCGGAGCGCCCGGCACGACGAGCGCTCTGCCGTCGCAGCACTCGTGCGAGTGGGCGCTGGTGATCGACGCATAGTCGCTCCAACCGGCAGAGCCGTGACACGCCTCGCCGCTGCAGCTGCCGGACAACAGCGGAGCGACGTCCGCGGAGTAGCTGACCGCGCTCTGCGAAGGCGTGCAGCCGGCGTTCCCCTTTTCCGGGCCGGCGTCCACGCATTGGATTCCCGCCTCGATGAGGAAGGTGCCGGTTCCACCAGAACCCGCCGTTCCCGAGTCTCCCTGCACCTGGTGCGACCCGCTTCGCGGCGGGTTGCTGCAGCCCAGCGGGCCCAGCAACAGCACGAGCAGGCAGCACGAGATTCGCATTGGTTCGACAAGCGACGACCCGCGAACGTTATGCCCGCAGCGGCCAGGTCTCATTCTGTCGGCATTCCGGCCGGCCGAGCCGGGAAGCCGCATCGAGTCTTCGTGGACCCGGGGATTCTGCTATACACGGCACAGGCGGAACCAGCACCGGCGGCACAGGCGGCACAGGCGGCACAGGCGGCTCGTGCGCCGGCACCCTGACGAACTGCAACGGGGCCTGCGTCGACACCCAGAACGACAAGAAGCACTGTGGCGACTGCGCTACCGCATGCAGCACCTCGGAAACCTGCTCGGGCAGTAAATGCATCTGCCCCGCCAAGACGAAGTCGTGCGGCGGGGGCGTCTGCATACCGACCTCGCATTGCTGCGGCACGTGCAAGGGCGACCTGAGCTGCCAGAGCGGGACCTGCAAGTGCCCGACAGCGAAGCCGAAGGCCTGCGGCACCACCTGTGTCCTCGAGTGCTGCTCGGCCAAGGACTGCCTGAAAGGCGATAAGTGCACCAGCGGCGTTTGCGTGCCGATCAAGCCGTGACGTAGCCGGGTGGGGCGCGGAACTCCCGGTGAGAGGCCGCGCCCCGTACTCCGCGCAGCAGGCGGCTTGCATTGCGGGCGGCCCGGCGGCAGGTTCGGTCGACCGGCGCTGGCACGCGCCGTCACGAAAGGGGCCAGCATGTCGAAGAGAGCGTTGCCCGGGTCGGGGAAGCCACGCTGCGTGCGCGCAAAGGCGTCATGGGTCGGCAGTGCGGCGCTGACCACGCTGTTCGCTCTGGGCTTGGGATCGGGATGTGGCTCCTCGGGCTCCAATTCCCCGGGTACGGGTGGAACGGGCGGCGGCCAGGGTGACGCGAGCGCCGGCGCGGGCGGATCATCTGGCAACGGCGGCAGCGCGGGCTCGGGCGGCAGTGCGGGCTCGGGCGGCAGTGCGGGCTCGGGCGGCAGCGGCGGAGTCGGCGCCGGTTCCGTTCTCGAGTACCACAACTCGCCGACGCGCGATGGGCTCTACGTCGACCCGTTGATCACGAAGAGCCGGGCCCAGACCACACACAAGGACTCGACGTTCACCGCGACGCTCAACGGGCCGACGTACGCCCAGCCCCTCTACTTCGCCGGCGCTGCCGGGGGGAAAGACCTGGTCATCGCCTCCACGGAGCAGAACGACGTGACCGCGTTCGACGCCACGGACGGCAGCGTGGTGTGGCAGAAGCACCTCGCAACGCCCGTGCCGCTCGGCAAACTGCCTTGTGGCAACATCAACCCGCTCGGCATCACCGGCGCCGGCGTCATCGATCCGGCAACGCATCGCCTGTTCGTGGATGCGATGACGACCCCCGACGGCGGAACGACCAAGAAGCACATGGTCTACGCGCTGTCCATCGACACGGGTGCGATCGTGAGCGGTTGGCCGGTGGACATCTCGGCGAAGGTCAAGGACGGTAACCGCGCGTTCAACTCCAGCGTGCAGAACGAACGCGGCGCGCTCACCATCCTGAACGGCACCGTCTACATCCCGTACGGCGGGCACTACGGCGACTGCGGCACCTACTACGGTTGGGTCGTGGGTATCCCCATCAACAACCCAGCCGCACCCAAGGGCTGGACCACGCGCGCCCGGGGCGGAGGCATCTGGTCGCCGGTCGGGGTCTCGTCCGACGGCAGCTCGCTGTACGTGGCCACCGGTAACACCTTCGGCGCCAACACCTGGAGCGACGGCGAGGGCGTGCTCCGGCTCGGCCCCGGTCCGACGTACAGCCAGCAGTCCAAGGACTACTTCGCACCGTCGAACTGGAAGAGTCTGGACAACTCCGACATCGACATCGGCAGCTCCGGCGCCGTGCTGGTAGACGTGCCGGGGGCAACGCCGTCCAAACTTGCCGTCGCGATGGGCAAGAACGGCGTCGCGTATCTGCTCGACCGGGCCAACCTGGGTGGCGTAGGCACGGGCAACGGCGTCACCGGTGAAGGCGTGGCGAGCGCACGCGTGGCGAACGGTACGCTGATCCAGGGCGAAGTGGCCTACACCACGTCGCAGGGCAGCTACATCGTGTTCAACGGAAGCGCCGTCAACTGCCCTGGCTCGAACGGCGACCTCGGAGCGCTGCGGATCAGCGCCACGTCTCCACCACAGATCAGCGTCGCCTGGTGCGCCAGTGAAGGCGGTGGCGGCTCGCCCATTGTGACCACGACCGACGGACAGAAGAACGCCGTCGTCTGGGGGCTCGGCGCGGGCAACAGCAATCGCCTGAGGGCTTTCGACGGCGACACCGGCCAGACCCTGTTCGACGGTTCCGGCTCGGCGAACGCGATGAGCAATATCCGTCGCTACCAGACGCCGATTGCAGTCAAGGGCCGGATCTTCGTCGCAGGCGACAACAAACTGTACGCGTTCACGACCCAGTAGGCGATTCGAGACCGAGGTCCTTCATCCGGCGCCACAGCGTGGTGCGGCTGACCCCGAGCAGCTTCGCGGCTCTGCCACGCCGGTGGTGCGCCCTGCCGAGCGCGGCGAGAATGCTCTGCCGGTCCGGCCACGGCTCGAGCGCCGTCGCCGCGTCCGGTGAGACCGCCGGGGCGGCGTGCTGGACGAGCGCGGGCCCGGACAGCGGCGCCGGCGCCAGGCCCGGCCGAGGAGGCGCTCCGGGCGCCAGAGACGTGCGCCCGCCGCGGATCTCCGGAGGCAGATCCTCCGGGTGGATCGTCTGCCCTTCGCACACCGCGGTAGCGTATTCGAGCGCGTTTTCGAGCTGCCGGACGTTGCCGGGCCAGGGGTAGGACAGGAGCACGCGCATCGCCGAGGGCGAGAGCCTCAGCGCGCGGTGGCGCTGACCGACCCGCCCCAGAAGGTGGAGGATGAGCAGTTCCAGATCGTCGCGACGTTCGCGCAGCGGCGGCAGCGCGAGCGGTACCACATCGAGGCGGTAGAACAGATCCTCGCGGAACCGCTTCTCTGCCACGGCGCGCTGTAGATCCTGGTGCGTCGCGGCGATCACGCGCGCCCGGAAGGGACGGCTGACGGTCTCGCCGACCCGCTCGAAGCTCCGCTCCTGCAGCACGCGCAAGAGCTTGACCTGCAGTGGCAGCGGCAGATCGCCGATCTCGTCGAGGAACACGGTCCCGTCACCCGCCACCTCGAACCGCCCCGGCTTGTCCCTGACGGCGCCCGTGAACGCCCCGCGCGCGTGACCGAACAACTCCGTCTCGAGCAGATTCTCGGGAAGTGCCCCGCAGTTGACGGCGACGAAGGGGCGACCCACGTGCGTGGAGCGCGCATGGACCGCGCGGGCGACCAGCTCTTTGCCGGTGCCGCTCTCGCCGCTGATAAGCACCGTGGCGTCGCTGTCGCGCAGATGATCGATGAAATGGAACACGCGACGCATGGCCTGCGAGCGAGCCACCATGCCCTCGAAGATGACGGGGCTGTTCGAGTCGTCGTTGGTATCGGCCAGATCGATGGGCGCTTCGGGGCGCACCACGATCAGAAAGCGGCGCGTCGAAGGCGAGAGACCGCAACCGACGTTGGCGTCGAGGACTGCGCCGGTGACCGATACCGGCCTGAGCCCGCCGTCGCTGCTCCGGACATCTGCACGCCAGCCTTCGCGGCGCTCGCCCGACAACAGCGCCGAGCGGAAGTAGGCGCCGTCCCCGAACAGCCCCGCACCGAGGATCTCCGAGATGGGACGCCCGATCAGCTCCTTCGTCGGCCGGGCGACGAGCTCTCCCAACAGGTGCGAGCAGCGCTGCACCTCGAACCGCTCGTCGACGACCAGCACACCGCGCCCCAGCGAGTCCATCAACGACTGCATACCGGCCCAGGTCGCCTCCACCGAGGCGCCGGCTGCCCCCCGCTCATCCAGCGGCCGGAACGTCTCCACAGCGCCAATGACCTTGCCGGCGCGATCGCGGATCGCCGCAGCGCTCTTGAGAACGGGAAGTCGCTGGCCGTCGTTCTGGTGGATCTCGACCGGCACGTCCAGGAAGTCGCCGCGCTCGAAGATACCGCACGACTCGAGGCAGGTGCTGCACTTGAACCCGGTCAGGCAGTTGCGCCCGAGCACGTCCTCCCGCGATATCCCGGTCAATGCCTGGGCGCGCTCGTTGAACGCCACCAGATTGCGCTCGGCGTCGACCACGAACACCGCGTCGTGGGTCTTGCCAGCCAAGGCCTCGACGAGTCCGTCGCGCGCCTGCCGGCCCATCCGGCGCAGCGCGCTCTCGGCCCAGCGTTTCCGTGTCTCGCTCATGCGCCCGCCTGAAACATCTAGAAACAGTCTGCTACGGCCAAGAACATTCTGCAACGCTATGAAACATCTACGTTGGGCCCTGGTCCCGTAAGCCCCTGGAATCATTGAGGGGTCCACTCTGGCACGGGCTCTGCTGTGTTTGGAGACGACACCTCGAAGGAGGCCCCAAGTGAAGAAGCTGCTCGTCCTCGGCGGCGGTACTGCCGGCACCATGATGGTCAACAAGCTGGCCCGCCGCCTGTCGTCCGACACCTGGAAGATCACCGTCGTCGACAAGGATCCCGTCCACTACTACCAGCCGGGCTTTCTGTTCATCCCGTTCGGCGTCTACAAGCCCGACGAGGTCACGCGACCCAAGTCGGAGTTCCTGCCGCTGGGCACGGAGCTCGTGCAGAGCGGCATCGACGTCATCGAGCCCGACAAGAAGCGGGTGAAGCTCGCGACCGGGCAGTACCTCTCCTACGACATCCTGATCATCGCAACCGGCACGCAGGTGCGGCCCGACCAGATCGAAGGGCTCACAGGCGTTGGTTGGCGGAAGAACATCTTCGACTTCTACACGCTCGAAGGCTCGACCGCGCTCGCCAACGCCCTGCGCCACTGGGAAGGCGGACGCCTGGTCTTGAACGTCGCCGAGATGCCGATCAAGTGCCCGGTCGCGCCGCTCGAGTTCCTGTTCCTGGCCGACTCGCACTTCCACGAGCTCGGCATCCGCGACAAGGTCGAGCTCGTCTACGCGACCCCGCTAGACGGCGCATTCACCAAGCCGCGCGCCTCGGCACTCCTGGGCGAATTGCTCGAGCGCAAGAACGTCCGCGTGGTGCCGAACTTCGACCTGGGAGAGGTCGACGGCGCGAACAACCGCATCAAGAGCTACGACGGCAAGGAGCTCGACTACGACCTGTTCGTGTCCATCCCCACCAACATGGGCGACGACGCGATGGAGCGTTCGGGCATGGGCGACGAGCTCAACTACGTGCCGACGCACAAGAACACGCTCAAGGCGCTCGACCACGAGGACATGTTCGTGATCGGCGATGCGACGAACCTGCCGGCCTCCAAGGCCGGCTCGGTGGCGCACTTCGAGGCCGAGGTGCTGACCGAGAACATCCTGCGCCAGATCGAGGGGCAGGAGCTCCTACCCGCGTTCGACGGTCACGCGAACTGCTTCATCGAGTCGGGCTTCGGCAAGGGGCTGCTCATCGACTTCAACTACGAGACCGAGCCGCTGCCAGGCAAATTCCCCCTGCCCGCCGTGGGGCCGTTCTCGCTGCTCGCCGAGAGCCGTATGAACCACTGGGGCAAGATGATGTTCCGCTGGGTGTACTTCAACCAGCTCATCCGCGGCGTCGAGCTGCCGCTCGAAGCGCAGATGCTGATGGCGGGGAAGCAGGCGGCGTGATGGCAAACACGATCCAGTTCCAACCCTCCCCTGCCCCGCGCGAGCCGGACCTCGCGCGGGAGCTCGCGAGGATGAACGAACGGCTCGACACCCTGAACCAGCGCGTCGAACACCTCTATAGAAAGACGCTCGCCGCCGAGGAGCTCAAGGACGAGCTGGTCCCCGTGCTCAAGGACGCCATGGCGGCCATGAGCGACAAGCTCGGCGAGATGGAAACCGAGTTCAACTCCGAACAGGTCCTCCACCTCTTGCGCAAAGTCCTCCGGAGCACCCCCAGATTCATCCGCGCGCTGGAACAGCTCGAGAATCTGGAAAGCCTCGTGGACGAGATCTCGCCGCTCGGCCGCGACATCGTCCGCAGCACGGTCGAGACGCTGCAGCGCGCCGAGGACCGCGGTTGGTTCCGCATGTCGCAGGGCGCGATGGAACTGTTCGACCGCATCGCTGCAGGAACGACGCAGGAGGACCTGGACCGGCTGGGCGACAACATGATGCTGATCGTGAACACCGTGAAGCGCATGACCCAACCCCAGATGCTCGCGGTCGCGAACAATGCGCTCGGCGCGTTGGATGAAGAGCACGAAGCGCCGCCGAAGGTGAGCTTGTGGCGGCTGGTGCGTTCGATGCGGGACCCCGAAGTCCAGAGCGGGCTCGCCGTGATGCTGGAGCTCACGCGCCAGATCGCCCGCCGCCCCCAGACCACGCCCGACGGCGAACAGAAGAGGAGTTGAAAAATGTCCGGGATCCAGGTTGCAGGAAGAAGCATTGCAGTGAACACCGAGGGGTTCCTCGAGAACCCGACCGACTGGTCCCCAGAGGTGGCCGAATACCTGGCAAGCGCTGCCGGCATCCAGCTCACCGAGCAGCACTGGGACGTAATCCGCTTCTGCCGCAAGGACTACGAAGCGACCGGCAAGTCGCCGGGCGTTCGGCGCATCACCAAGATCGGCGGCGTGCCGACCAAAACCATGTACGCGCTGTTCCCGGGCGGGCCGGGCAAGCTCAGCGCCAAGCTGGCCGGGCTCAGCAAGCCTGTGGGTTGCGTCTGAAAACGAAAGGACGATGAAAAATGACCGCAACAGCACCCGTAGGAAACGTCGTAGCAGCACCGGGGTTCATGCCCAGCGCGGAGCCCGAGCCCATCAAGAAGGTGTCGATCATCTGCTCCAAGGGTAGCCTCGACATGGCGTATCCGGGCCTGATCCTCGCTAACGCGGCGCGCATGTCGGGCATCGAGGCCGTGTTGTTCTTCACCTTCTGGGGGCTCGACATCGTCACCGAGAAGAAGATCGATCACCTGCACGTGAGCCCGGTCGGCAACCCGAGCATGCCGATGCCGACGATGTTCGGCGGCCTGCCCGGGATGGAGTCGATGGCGACGCACATGATGAAGAAGACCATCGACAAGCTGGATATCCCGCCGGTGCGCGAGATGATCGAGACCCTCGACGATGCCGGCGCGGAGATGTACGCCTGCCGGCTGGCGGCGGACATGATGGGCCTGACCAAGGACGACTTCATGCCGCAGGTGCAGGACATCATCAGCGCCATGGACTTCTTCGATCACTCGAAGGGAGCGAACATCATCTTCATCTGATCCTGATCCCGGCTTCCCCCTGCCGGAATCGACGCCCCGGCGGCTTGTCCCAGTCGCCGGGGCGTCGCGCATTTCCTGCCGCTCGGTTGCGCTGGGCGCCCCCCCAGGGGAGACTGCCTCGGGGCGAGGAAATGTCTACCGCGCTGCTGATCACATCGCTGGTCGTACAGCTTCTGGCTGCCGTGCAGGCGTTGCGGCTCGTCCGTGTGACCGGGCGTCGCAGCGCCTGGGTGCTGATCGCGACCGCGGTGCTCTTCATGGCGATGCGGCGGCTCGTCACGCTGGCAGACGTCTCGGCCGGACGCGAGGCACTCGACCCGCAGGCGGAGCTGATAGCCCTGGCCGTTTCGCTCCTGATGCTCGGGGGCATCTCGCTCATTGCACCGCTGTTCCGGTCGGTCGAGCGCTCGCGCCGCGAGCTGGCCGAGAGCGAGGAACGCTATGCCGCGCTGATTCGCGACTCGCCGGACGCAATCGTCGCCGTGGCGGAGGACGGCGCCATCGAGAACTTCAACCCGGAGGCCACTCGAATCACGGGACTGGAGCTGGAGGACGTCCAGGGCCGCACGCTGTCGCAAGCCGGGTTTCTGGCCAGCGAGGAGCTCGAGCGCCTGGAGGCCGAGCTCGAGCGGGCGCACTCGACACGCCGCGCCGGTCCGCTGGAGCTGGACGTCCGGCACGACGCGGGCGGCTCCGTATCGGTCGAGGCGAACCTGCAGCGCGTCGAAGGCCGGCGCCGGCGGGTCAAGATCGTCCTGCGCGACATCAGCGCGAGGCGAAAAGCCGAGAAGGAGGCCGCGGCGCTGGAGCTGCAGCTGCAGGATGCGCGGCGGCTCGAGGCGCTTGGGCAGCTCGCCGGCGGTGTCGCGCACGACTTCAACAATCTGCTCACGGTCATCATCGGAACCTGCGAGATCCTGCTGAGCAGCGACCGGCTACCCGACGAGATGCGGCCAGATCTGGAGGCGTCATGCGAGGCCGCAAAGCGCGCCGCCAGTCTCACCAGACAGCTCCTTGCGTTCAGCCGCCGCCAGGTGCTCAAGGCAGAGACAGTCGATCTGAACGACGCCGTGAACGGGCTCCAGGAGCTGCTTTCAAGGGTCATCGGCGAGCACATCGAACTCGATATCGAATGCGCGGCCGAACACGGGTCGGTGTGGGTCGACCGTGCGCAGCTGGATCAGGTCGTGCTGAACCTCGTGACGAACGCACGTGACGCGATGCCCGATGGGGGCGTTCTCACCGTGCGAACCGACAACGTCGAGCTCGACGCCGGGACGGCGCAGCGCCGCGGGCTCCAGCAGGGTCGCTATGTCGCTCTCTCGGTCATCGACAGCGGCGACGGCATGGACGCCGAGACGCGCCGTCGCCTCTTCGAGCCGTTCTTCACCACGAAGAATCTGGGCAAGGGAGCCGGGCTAGGCCTCGCGACCGTCTACGGGATCGTCAAGCAGAGCGCTGGCGACGTCGATGTGGAGAGCGCGCCGGACCAGGGCACCAAGCTGCGCGTGCTCCTTCCGTGGTGCGCGGGCGAGGAGAAGCCGCCAGAACCGAAAGCAGCAGTCGAGAACGCTTCCCGGGACTCGGGCGTTGTGCTGCTGGTGGAAGACGAGCCAGCGGTCAGGGAGGTGCTTCGACGCGGGTTGCTCTCGGCCGGGTTCAAGGTGCTCGTCGCGGGCAACGCCGAGCAGGCGCTCCAGCAATGCCGCGGCGCCGATGGACAGATCGACGCGATGGTGTCCGACATCGTCATGCCGGGCCGGAGCGGACCGGAACTGGCCCGGGCGGTGGGCGAGCAATTCCCGCGAATCCGCATCCTGCTCATGTCGGGGCACGCGGCAAAGGTCCTGACAGAGCACGAAGCCCCATCGTCTGCCACCATCCTGCAGAAGCCGTTCTCGGGGCGCCAGCTCGCCGACCGGCTTCGCGAGCTGCTGCGGGACACTCCGCGCAAACCCGAGCCGCAGCCCTGAGCTAGTTGTAGCTGATGTCGAGCGTGAACAGGCTGGAAGCGTTCATCTTCCAGCCCGTGGTGACGAAGACGTAGTAGTCCTTGTTCGATTCCACGGCGGCGTTGCCGGACTACTGGCACTGGCCGGCAACGCAGCTCTGACCCGAGTCGCAGGCGCGCCCGCAGCCGCCGCAGTTCTTCTCGTCGGTCTGCAGATGCTTGCAGCCGCCGGGCGACTGGCAGCACGTCTCACCGCTCTGGCAGGCGGCTTTGCCGTTGCAGGAGCAGATGTCGCTGCCCTTGTCCTTGATGCAGGCCTCGCCTGCCTGGCAGGCCGTGGTGCCGCAGGTGCACAGGCCCGTGCCCGTATCGCACGTCCCGTTGACGCCTCCGGCCTGCTCGCACTGGGCGCTGGCGGTGCAGCCGCAGACGCCGCTGTTGCAGGAAAAGCCGTTGCCCGCGCCCTGCGCAGTGCAGTCGTTCGAGCAACCGCCGCAGTTGCCGTTGTCGGTCGCGAAATTTGTCTCACACCCGTTGTCCGGGCCCGACGTCGGCTGCGAGCAGTCGCCGTAGCCGGGCTCGCAGACATGCGAGCAGGCGCCCGCACTGCAGCTTGCCGACGAGGAGTGCTGGCTGCCGCAGGCGCGACCGCAATCACCGCAGTCCGTCGTGGTGTCCAGCTGCTGCTCACAGCCATCGCCGAGGTCGGTGTTGCAGTCGCCGTAGCCCGGGTCACAGCTCAGCAGCGCGCACGCGCCCTGGTAGCACTGCGGCGTCGCGTTGGCGATGCTGCAGGGCGCACATCCCGTCGCCGCGCAACCGTACTGCGGGTCGTTCGTCGGGACGCAGCCGCCGCTGCACATCTTCTGGTTATTGGGGCAGC
>Ga0114931_10008144_pt1 | contig 12722 bp, 11 predicted proteins | sample 2SBtaG_FD_89579 | JGI IMG/M metagenome (GOLD analysis project Ga0114931, IMG submission 89579) | Deep subsurface microbial communities from Kolumbo volcano to uncover new lineages of life (NeLLi) - 2SBTROV14_V59a metaG | ecosystem: Environmental > Aquatic > Marine > Volcanic | place: Kolumbo...
CCGTTCATCGATTTTCTGGATCAGCTGGGCATGAAGCCAACCCATATAACTTTAATGGGGCTCGCGTTTACGATCGCGGCTTGTTGCGCATATTATCTGGGCGATACTCTAACGACGTTTGTTTTAATGGCTCTCGGCAAGAGCTGCGATGTAATTGATGGCGCGTTTGCCAGACGAACCAATCAGGTTACCCCGCTGGGGGGCTTTCTCGATTCCATTCTTGATCGCTATGGTGAATTTATAATTGTCGGAACCATCTTATTTGTATACCGAGAAAATGCAATTTTGTATTACTCCAGCTTTTTGGTGTTTCTCGGCATTAGTCAAATGTCGTATACCAGGGCATTGTACGAGAAAAATGGCATTCACTGCCCCGGCAATCCGTTCGAGTATTTCGAACGAAGCATCTTGTTGGTTGCGTTCTTTCTACTGGATCGCTTGGATCTATGGTTAATCGTCGTTGCGGTCGGCACGAATTACTACGTATTTCAACGCTTGCTTAGGTTTGGTAAGTTGGTCCAGGGACCGTTATAGGGTCGCGCGATTCCATTAGATTGCCCTCTAAGTCGAAAGTTATTGGGCACCCAAAACTACTGTTCAGCTAAAATTGAAGGCAATCTGAGCAGTTGTGGGTATTTTTAATCTGAATCTGTGATTCCACTACGGCACAGTGCAAAAGCTCTTGACTTCACAGCGGTCAAAAAATACCCGCTTAACAGATGGGTGAAGCTAAGATTTTTTTGTTCCCGTGTGAAACCAATATCTTGTACTTTGTTATCCGCATTGAAGTCACGGATTCAGGATTAAGTTCGCAGGCTAGTTATGTCCAAACATAGTCGGAGTTCACCAAAGGTTTTTCCTTTTTCAACCTTGTATTTGATCTTGTTGTTCAGCATAATGATGCCCGATTGTCAGTGCAGGGCGCGCAAGGCTGCGTAATGGGGTTTGACTGTGGTCTAATTGACTGGCAATTGGAACGATACGCAATCACGCCGAATTGCGCGAAATAAATCGAAGTCTTCACTAACAATAAGCGATTAAGTGGGTATGGCTATAGCACTTGTTTTAGTTTTAATAACTGTCGGTTCTATTATTTTCCATTTCTGGAGCCCGTGGTGGGTTACCGAACTCGCGTCTAACTGGAGTGAGATGGATGATACGTTATTTATCACATTCGTTATTACAGCGATTGTCTTTGCCTTGATCAATTTTTTTATTGCTTACTGCCTGATCCGCTTTCGATACAAAAAAGAACGGCGATCGGCTTATGAACCGGAAAATAATAAATTGGAATGGTGGCTCACCGTAATTACCTCTATTGGGGTTGTGATTATGTTGGCGCCAGGGCTATTGGTTTACGGAAAATTCATTGATGTTCCAGAAGGTGCCGCGGTGGTTGAAGCGGTTGGGCAACAATGGCAATGGAGTTATCGGTTTCCAGGCAAAGACGGTGTGTTGGGCACAGTCAACCCCCGAGAGATTAGTTTTACAAATCCCTTTGGTATGAATGACGAAGATCCTAACGGACAAGATGATGTTCTTGTACCAAGCGGTGCTTTGCATCTACCGGTCGGAAAACCTGTTCAAATTCTATTGCGTTCTAAGGACGTGCTGCATGATTTCTACGTGCCACATTTTCGCGTTAAGATGGATTTGGTTCCAGGTGTGATTACCAGTCTTTGGTTGACACCGACCCGAGTTGGGGAGTTTGAGGTTGCCTGCGCTGAATATTGCGGTGTGGGTCATCATACGATGCAAGGTTTGGTTGTGGTAGACGAGGAGCCGGATTATCTGGCTTGGTTGGATAGTCAATCGACTTATGCGCAGTTATCGGCTAATAAAAAACCCGCGATGATCGATCCTTCGGTGGTACAGGGTCAGCAGATCGCTAAAGACCAGGGTTGTCTCGGCTGTCATAGTTTGGACGGCAGTCCCAGCGTCGGTCCGACCTGGAAAGGGCTTTTCGGAAAAACCGAAACGCTTACTGACGGTAGTACCGTGCAGGTTGATAAAGAATATCTAAAACAGTCGATCATGGATCCTAATGATTCTGTTGTGAAAGGTTATTCCCCGATCATGCCGTCTAATGAGCTTAGCGAAGAAGAAGTAAATGCCTTAATCGATTTTACCATCGCACAAGCTGCCAGCGAAGGCAGCGCCAGCAGCGGCGGCGATTTAGCCGGACAAGGGCGTTTATTGGCGGAAGCTAAGGGTTGTTTGGGATGCCACAGTGTGGATGGGTCGGCAAGTGTCGGACCGACCTGGAAAGGACTGTTCGGGAAAACCGAAATGCTTGGGGATGGTAATCAGGTGGTGGTTGATGAGGATTACCTGAAAGAATCGATTGTCGATCCGAATACGGCGATTGTGCAAGGGTATTCACCAATGATGCCGCCGTACAGCTTTAGTGCCGAAGAATTAGATGCATTGATAGCGTATACAAAAGCATTGTCCGAGTGAGTCCGGGGACACTGCGTAAAAGAATTTGAATCAGGTTATCGAGGCTGCTGCAGAGCGAGACGGGCAACCAAGATAGCAATAGAGAGGATTTTCATGACACAAGCGCCATATCAAGAAGATTTACCACTGCACGAACCGAAAAGTATTTGGACCAAATATGTTTGGAGCCAAGACCATAAAGTGATAGCGATCCAATACACCATTACCGCTATATTAATGGGGTTGGTGGGCTTATTCCTTTCTGGGTTGATGCGGCTGCAACTGGGGTTTCCGGGGAGCTTCTCTTTTATTGATCCCGCCTCGTATTATCAGTTTATTACCATGCATGGGATGATTATGATCGTCTATTTGCTCACTGCGCTTTTCCTGGGCGGGTTCGGTAATTTTCTAATACCATTGATGGTGGGTGCGCGTGACATGGTTTTTCCGTTCTTGAACATGTTAAGTTACTGGGCCTACCTGCTGTCGGTGTTGGTGCTGATGGCGAGTTTCTTTGTGCCCGGAGGGCCGACCGGAGCGGGTTGGACCTTATACCCGCCACAGGTCATCTTGCAAGGTACTCCGGGTGCGGACGGGGGGATCACACTGATGCTAGTCTCTCTGGCTTTGTTTATTGTTGCCGCAACCATGGGCGGTTTGAATTATGTCACAACCGTGTTGCAAGCCCGTACTTATGGTATGACTATGATGCGTTTGCCCTTATCCGTTTGGGGCATATTCATGGCCACTGTACTTGCTTTGCTGGCTTTCCCGGCGCTTTTCGTGGGTGCCATCATGTTGTTGTTTGATAAGTTTGCCGGTAGCAGCTTTTTCATGCCGGCGATCTTTTCGATGGGAAAGCAGCTTGCCCACGAAGGCGGCAGTCCGGTACTGTTCCAGCATATTTTTTGGTTTTTTGGGCATCCAGAAGTCTATATTGTTGCACTTCCTGCATTCGGAATTGTTTCTGATTTACTGAGCGCGCATGCGCGGAAGAATATTTTTGGTTACCGTATGATGGTTTGGGCGATTCTGGCAATTGGCGGTCTTAGTTTTATTGTCTGGGCCCACCATATGTATGTGAGTGGCATGAATCCCTACTTCGGTTTCTTTTTTGCGACCACGACGTTGATTATCGCAGTGCCGACCGCTATCAAGGTTTATAACTGGACGTTGACCTTATGGCATGGGAATATCCGGCTAACAATACCGATGCTTTTTAGTATTGCCTTCATTAGCACCTTTACGATCGGCGGATTAACCGGCTTGTTTTTGGGTAATGTGGTCATTGACTTGCCGTTGTCGGATACTTATTTCGTGGTGGCGCATTTTCATATGGTGATGGGGGTCGCACCGTTGTTTGTTGTGTTTGGCGGTATTTATCATTGGTATCCCAAAGCGACCGGACGCATGCTCAACGATACTCTGGGACATTTCCATTTCTGGGTCACGTTTATAGGAACCTATGTCATCTATTTTCCGATGCACTACCTGGGATTTATCGGCGTACCTCGCCGGTACTATGCTGACGAAGCGTATAAGTTTATTCCGGAATCGGCTCAGGGGTTGAATGAATTTATTACATTGGCAGCGTTGATAGTTGGCGTTGTTCAGTTGGTTTTTGTTTTCAATCTTGGCTGGAGTTATTTCCGCGGTAAGCGTGCCGGAAGCAATCCGTGGCACGCAACGTCGTTAGAGTGGCAGACGCCGCAAACACCGCCCGAGCATGGAAACTGGGGAGCAAAACTACCGGTTGTGTATCGATGGGCCTATGACTATGGCGTACCCGGCGTAGAGGCTGACTATCTACCGCAAAACGTTCAAGCTGTTGGTGATGTGGACGATAAAGTTTCTAGTGAAGGCATATTAGCCGAAACATGAGCATACTATCCCAAATTAGCACCAAGCCCTGGTTGCCGGATGACAACAATAAAGTTCCTCGTAACGCAGACCGGGGAACAGGTCGTTTAGCCGATAATAAAGTCGGGCTTTGGGTATTTCTGGCGGTCGTAAGCAGCTTATTTTTGATTCTGGGTAACGCCTATGTGGCGCGTAGAGGATTTGAAGATTGGCACGCTTTACCCGAACTTGGTTTGTTGTGGTTTAATACCGGCCTATTGATTTTGAGTAGTATTGCGTTGCAGTGGTCCAAGCTAAGTGCAAGCCGAGGGCATCGGGAATCTGTCAAACTGAGTTTGTTGGTTGGTGGCTTTTTAGCTTGTGGGTTTCTATTCGGGCAGTTATATGCATGGCACCAATTGTCTGAAATGGGCTATTTCGTATCTAGTAATCCTGCCAATAGTTTCTTTTATTTAATCACCGGGATACACGGGCTGCATTTGCTAGGTGGCTTGGTAGCTTTGGTTAGAGCCACTTTCAGAGCATGGTCTGAAAGTGAATCGGAGCAAGTCTATTTAATAAGTGTATCGCTCTGCTCGGTTTATTGGCACTTTTTGTTGCTGGTTTGGCTGATTTTTTTCGGATTGATGTTCTTTAGCTAGGGGGCAAAAAGGCGTATGTCGGATAGTTCGCAGATAGATTCACAAGGGGCGGTTGCCGTGCAAGCGGCATTGCACGAAATCGTCGACGATTGGTCGGCTGATAAGCAGGTTTTCCACGTGCCGTGGGGTAAGGCCATGATGTGGATCTTCTTGGTGAGCGATACGTTCATATTTACCTGCTTTCTGACGGGGTATATGACAGTGCGTATGTCGACCACCGTACCTTGGCCTATTCCAAGCGAAGTTTTCGCACTGGTCATCGGGGGCGCCAATATACCGCTGGTATTGATTGCGATCATGACCTTTATTTTGATCAGCAGTAGCGGAACCATGGCTATGGCCGTGAATTTTGCGTACCGCCGTGATCGTGTCAAGGTTGGCGTATTGATGTTAGTCACCGCCGCTTTTGGTGTTTCGTTTGTTGGTATGCAGGCCTTCGAGTGGACTAAACTAATCGTTGAGGAAGGCGTACGGCCTTGGGGCAATCCCATGGGGGCCGCGCAGTTTGGCTCGTCTTTTTTTATGATAACCGGGTTCCACGGATTGCATGTGTCGATTGGAGTAATCTATTTAACTATTGTGGCATTAAAGGTAATGCGCGGTGATTATGACAAAAAGGGAAATTACGAAATAGTTGAAATAGCCGGGCTTTATTGGCACTTTGTGGATTTGGTCTGGGTTTTTATCTTTGCATTCTTTTATCTTTGGTGAGGGGCGGTATGGAGCACGCAGAAGGACAACAACATCCGATTAGTATCTACCTTAAGATATGGATTCTTTTATTCGTTCTAAGCACCATGTCGTACATGGTCGACTATTTGGAATTTCAGGGCTATCTGCGCTGGTTCCTAATCATAACTTTCATGCTGCTCAAAGCCGGATTCATCGTCGCAATTTTTATGCACATGCGCTGGGAACGTTTGGCATTGATGTATACAATATTATTGCCTCCACTTTGTTTGTTGGTGTTAATAAGCCTTATGGCGATTGAGGGTGATTATACATTTCTTCTTAGAGCTGTATTTTTCGGACAAGAGTCGGTGGTTCCGTTCGAACACTGATTACATGGGGTTTTAAAGTTTGTCACAATGGCTTTATGGGAACCAAAATAGTGTAATAGTAGTCGAATTTAGGCGATCCAGATCGAGGGGAATCCAGTAATGATAAAGTCCATAAAAAAAATATTGGTACCGATAGATTATTCTGAACCAGCCTTTCAAGCTGCGTGGATAGGCTATTCCATTGCGCGTACAATGCACGCATCAATGACCCTGATACATATACATATCCAAGAAAAAGCTTTGCGTGAGTTGGTCTTGATCGATAAAGATGAACTAGCTGCATTCTCAGAATGCCATTTCAAAGACTTGATCGAGAAGCTGGTGGGGGATCCTTCATACAAGGGTCTTCAATCCGCCGCGGATCATAGTGTTGTTGAATTCGACGAATGCACTTATAAACCGTCGGATGAAATTTGTCACTACGCACGAGACAAGGAAATAAACCTGATTGTCATGGGGTCCAGAATTCATTCCACATTTGAAGACCTAATCTTGGGAAGTGTGAGTTCTGAGGTGCTGCACAATGCGCCTTGTCCGGTAACCGTAGTCCACTAGCGGTTGCGTGTTTGGCTACTGCATGACTGTATCATAAAAGCACCTGGAGCGGTTTTGCGAGGCTTTTCCCTCGGGATACTGCGCGACTCTACGTTATATGTTACCTTGAATTGGCCGCTGGTTGTACGCCCGGCAGCTTCTCTCTGCAAGGAGTACTAGCCCGGATTTCTCACCTGATCTTTGTTCCCATAAGGAATTTTCGTTCCTCGGAAAGACAGCCCGTATTTCGCTCGGTCAGAAAACTCCTTGTGAAAACAAATCCCTGCGCGATCACATCTTGCCCTCTGGTGAGAATTCCGGGCTAGAGCGAGTAGAGCGATTCGTTTGCACTCAGTATTTCGGAAATAGAATCGTCCTCGAATATTTTGTACTTGTCACTATCGATAAGGTTGGAATAGCTTTCTTCTACAGATACAGATTTGGGTACAGCGCGTCTTAATTCGTTCTGCCCATTTCTGTATTCTTTGGATGCGCTGGTAGCTGCCTTTGTGTAATCATTGAATGTTCCTTTAGGAACCAGCAGCGTTTCAACGGTATTGCGTGTAACTAAGATATAGTTGAGCAATGACTTTACGAAATCTTGTGAGCTTTGCGTTTTAGAGCTCGATACCAGCTGGCCAATATCTTCCATCCTGTCCAACGACACCTCCAGCGCCTCTATATTTTCTTGATGGGGTATTCGGGTTGCCGCCCATGAGGATTGTATAGAAAGCATTCGCGACATATAGCCCGACGACGCGGCTGCGTTAATGAATTCGGCTGATTTTTCGTATTTTGCAGTAGCAGCTGACACCGTATTCTTACCCACTTCAATCACATTCATTGCCAAAATATACACTAAAGCGGTTTGTGTTTTGTTTAATGCCTTTTCGAAAGCCAGAGTATCCTTGAACTTGGGATCCAAAGCTTTAGCTTTAGCCACGTATTCCTCTGCTTGATTAAATACTTCGTAAAGCGTTTCAGGCTCAACTATCTGGTTGTCCCCACTAGCTTTAGATTCTGTAAGTGTGGCTTTAGCGGCCTGCAGATAGAAGAATATTTGACCGGATTCCTTTAATACCTTTTTTGCAGCACGATTTGAGGGATCAATTCTCAGCAGCTGAGACGCATAGAGTAGCGCATTTTCGTGGTCGTGCTCCGCGCGCGCGTCAAGCATTTTATCAATTGTCGACGGTTCTTGACGATCAGGTCCGTAATAGATCGCAGCAACAGCCAGTACGATTACCACTAATAAAATTAGTCGATTTTTATTGTCCCGCATTACTTAAAACCTCTTAGATATCAGCAAACTTAATTAGTGTTAGTTATACCGGTAGCGTGGATTCTCGCTCGCGACCGATCATTGTTCCGATTAAATAATGTTACCAGTAATTCTACGTGCAATCGCCTATTCTTGGCCATGAATTGTATGTAGTCAACCCAGATTGTTTAAATCTAATTGCTTGGCGAACTAAAACACAACTTTAATTGCCTAGAAGAATGCCGTTAAATCTATTCGACAGGGCAAAGAAACGCGGCATTAGTTGAGCCAGATTATCTCATACGGTATGCTAGCACGGAATATTTGCGATGCTTTTTTGTATTAAGTAAGAATTTTGTTCTTTGTTAAATTAAACTGGGAGCCTCATGATGAAATGCCTTTATTATCTTACTTCCACCCTTGATAGTACTCAACACATCTCTAACGACGTGCAGGAGGTTGGCGTTGATAATTGGTTTATTCACGTGGTCAGTAAGGATGAATCCGGGTTGAAAAGAGAGCAAATTAATTCCGGGAATTATCTGGAAAAACTCGATATTCTTCGCAACGGAATTATCGGTGCGCTGATAGGTTTTATTGCCGGAGTTCTGTTGATGTTTGTGGTCATGGCGACCGAGCCGTTTGGACCCGATGTAAAAAGTTTTGTGTATTTGGGTATAGTGTTTTTTGTGACTTGCTTCGGGGCGTGGAGCGGTGGTTTGATCGGTATAGAAAGTGAAAATAAGAAAATGGCTGAATTTCGTGACGATATTGAAGCCGGTAAATACCTTATTCTGATCTACGCCCGTAAAAAATACGACGACCTTATTCAATCAATGATGGAAAAAAAACATCCGGAAGCAAAACTAGTGGCGAGCGATGCGAAATTTTTCAACCCTTTGACAAACTTAAAGCGCCAATCATAAAAACATTGATCTTGTCTTTCCGACTTGCGATAGGAAAGGTAAAGGTGGAGCGGGCGATGGGAATCGAACCCACGTTTGAAGCTTGGGAAGCTCCAGTTCTACCATTGAACTACGCCCGCATCTAGCCCGTATTTTTCACCAGGGTGATAAGCCTTTGTTTGATCTTTATTCCCGCGAGTGAATTTTTAATTGGGTTCGTATTTTGCACAATCAGAAAGCCCATTGTGAAAACAAATCACTGCACGGTCATCTTGCTTTACTGGCGAAAAATGCGAATTCAAGTGATTCTACATTCCCGGGATAGAGTCGACAATATGCTGCTGTTCAAAAATTCTTCCGGTGTCTTTAAAAAAATAACTGCACTAAACCTTTTATCGAAAAGAAAATAATTATGTTTCATATATATCGAAGCCAGGACTGCGGATGACTAAACTTATATCGCCGGTATCCCAAACAAATGGGGTACAGTACCATCAAGCTTATAAATGCCGCGTAATAGGCCGATACAAGCGTGCCTTTGCCTGCCAAATCGAATAACAAGGCGGGCGTGCCTAAAATAGCAAGATGAAAAATATAAAAGAACAGGGCTGTCTGTCCGAAAACAAGAAAAGGGTTGCTAATGGACGGCTTAATTCGCCTTGCTATCCATAGGAAGAGGGAAAGAAAGACAGCCATCAAGCCTAACTCCAGTGAGATATAGCTTAAGCTTGGTGGGTACTTACTCACGTGCAGCCATTGCGCTAAAGTTTCATCACCTCTTATAAGTAACATATTCCCGTAACCATTTACGCCTCTAGTTATTACAAATACAAACAGTAGCAATACGCTGGAATTCATCAATATATTTATCACAGAAGGAGACGACTGCTTCAAGTCGGGTTGATGATTGATATACCGACCGAACACAAAACCTGATAGCATTACCGCAAGCCAGGGTATGACAGGGTAGATAATGGTTACCGATTTGCTATAAAACGGTGCCATCGTCAAACCCACCCAAAGTGGCGGATTGCTTTCCAACGGTACCCACCAGACGCGTGTGAGGGCTTCCCCACCCAAAAACCACAATACCGCTGCAACAATAAGTACGCGGCTGTTTAATCGTCGAAGCCAAGCCATGGCTACCATGCTTATCCCTATCGCATAAAGTACTTGCAGCAAAAACCCGTCGGTCCTCAAAGAAGACAGCAATATAATATCCAAAGCGGCAATGATTAATCCGCGTATCAAAATGTCACGCGTAATTATTCTTTCCGAGATTCCATGCCTACTGCGCTGCCGACAACTCAAAGCCAGGGAGGTGCCGGTCAAAAATATGAAAGTAGGTGCACATAGATGCGTGATCCAGCGGGTGAGGAATTGATCTAATGGTAAGAATATCCCGTAAGAGTAGGTCGCTGCGGAATCTACGGCCAACCTATCAGGATTATAAAATGCGGATGCGTGATCCAAGGCCATTAGGATCATCACAAGGCCACGCATCCAATCCAACGCTACAAGCCGATTTTTGATGTAGAGGCTGTCCATAAACGCATGTCATTGTAAAGGAATTCGATTCAACCCATCAATCATCCGGTTTGATTGCAAATTATTGCTTGCTTAGATGTCAATAGCGTCTATTTAAAATTAATTTTATCGATTGTTTGTATCTATTCAGTGTGATTTAATCCAAAAGACGCAGGTGTTTAATTTATCAGGCTTCTGCAACAAGGCTGTTGCAGCAGAGCTTACAGAGACTTATTCACGCGTCCTTATAAATCAAACACCTGCGTCTTAAAAGGCAAAGACGCTAGATAGTTAAGATTGTTTTTTGTAAGCCTTTGAAATCTGTGAATGGAAGCAGGCAGCGGTTTTCGGTGCAAACAGCGAAATTGCAACTCGATACTGGTGGGATGCGGGAAATTGGGCGCATGACCAAAGCCAATGGATGTTTAATACCAATTTTGCTCTCCGCGCATGAAATTTTAGCATTTAGGCTGCGTGATTTTTGTGAAGGGCAAGGTGGAAAATCGCCGCTCTAGTCACTTTACAGCAAGGTTTTCCAACGCAGCACTCCGCGCAAGAGCGCCTGTACTGGATGTTAAAATACTGTGTGCGGAGAGTATATACCTTTCGCGTTCAAGAATACCTATTTATAGCACGCATCTTTTCGCGAAGGGCGTTGTTGTAGAAACTTGAAAGAGATGACTATTCCTACGGTTCTACGCCTAGCCCTTCGGAAAAATCTACGCACTCAAAACGGGCGTTCTTGAACGCGAAAGGTATATACTGATGTCAACCCACGGTTAAGTCACCTCAGGAGATTGGTATGAAAGTATTCTTGTTCATCGTGCTCGCCGTAATCTTGATATTTGGAAATGCGATGATATTGCTTCGCACTGCAAAGAAACCAAATATCCCCGACGCGGTAAAAAATAAGCCATCCAGTGATGATGAAGATACTGGATGGTAATGGCCGGTCAGTGAATCTAAGTAGTTATACAAAATTGACTCTATCACAGGTAAAAATATGCGCAATTGGATTGATAGCGATTTCTTTGGTCTGTGGAAAGAGACGCAGGCACGCATTCGGAAAAGTATGGCTAAAAGCCCTTTCCCCGTCGATTGTTTAAGTTATTTTAAGTTGTGGCCACAACCCATGATCAATGTGATGCGGGACTGGGGTGACAATTCGCTAAAGTTATCACTTGAAACGCAATCAAATTGGTTGGAAAAAACTATTTTACATGCCAAGCAAGAAACTAAGGATCTTGATAGCTTTTCGAGCGAAATGGCACAAATCAACGAGTCCATGGAAAATTGGACGCAAAAACAAAAAGAATTGTGGGGTTTTTGGTTTAGTCTGCTCGATACCGCGGTAGTGCTACCCGCTGGGACTAAAACTTATCAGCAAAGCGTTGACAACTGGAAATCCATAGTCGCTGATGCCTTGTTAGAGCAATCAGACTGGCTGGAAAAATGGCAAGAGCAGATTAATTATAAGCCCTTGATTCCTGAAGAATTGAATAGCTTGATCGAAAAGCTTAACGAAACGATGAGCGGCTGGATCAAAATTCAAGCCGAATTGTGGCAGTACGGAGTTGAATCTTTATCTAAGGCTGAAAATAAGCCGGGCACAAGTTCTATTGTTCCGAAGCCTGGATATTCGGCCAGAAACGATAAACCAAACAATTTGCGCTTAATTTCCGGAATTGAACCGAATCTTGAAAAAAAATTAAACGACTACGGGATTGTCAGCTTCTTGCAGATAGCCGATTTGGGCGATGCTGAAATAGATCTACTGGAAAACAATATCATCCAGTTTCCGGGACGAATTCGCCGCGAGAATTGGGTGGGGCAAGCTAAAATCCTGTGTTCCGGCAAACAGGTTTAAAGTATCCTGCGTAAGAGCCGTATGTTGGTGTGACCGTCCGATGGCCCAGGCATTCCTTTAAAGCCCCTGGTAATTTGAGTAGATCAATGGAATTCATACGCTGCATCTTATTTGTTGCGTTATTTACCGGTGTTTCGCCACCCTCGAGTTTGGCAAAGCATCCAAACCATAGCACCAGCCCGATCAGTCTTTCGATACCGGCCAAGAAACTATTTGGTGTGCAGAAAACCGCGGCGTCTTTGCAACCTGTAGCGATAGGTTCATATGCCAAAGGTTGCCTGGCCGGTGCTTCACAACTCGCGCCGGACGGTTCTAACTGGCAGTCGATGCGATTATCGCGCAATCGGCATTGGGGACATCCGGCATTATTGGACTATATAACCCGGCTCGCCGATGATGCCAAAAGGCTGGACGGTTGGGCGGGACTGTTGGTCGGTGATATGTCGCAAGCGCGTGGAGGACCGATGTTAACAGGACATAAAAGTCATCAGATTGGTCTGGACGCCGACATCTGGTTAACGCCCGCACCGGGTCGAAAATATTCCGCCAAAGAACGCGAAACCGTGAGTGCAATCTCGGTGCGCAAAACGAATTATCAACTTAATCGTAAAACCTGGTCGGAAAAAC
>Ga0114931_10008145_pt1 | contig 12722 bp, 16 predicted proteins | sample 2SBtaG_FD_89579 | JGI IMG/M metagenome (GOLD analysis project Ga0114931, IMG submission 89579) | Deep subsurface microbial communities from Kolumbo volcano to uncover new lineages of life (NeLLi) - 2SBTROV14_V59a metaG | ecosystem: Environmental > Aquatic > Marine > Volcanic | place: Kolumbo...
GTCCAGTCGTCGCCGATCTTGCGGAACTCGCGGTTGAAGATGTCGCCGGCGAGGAAGCGCCCCTCCTCGGGGGTGAGCACGCCGACGCGCACGAGCTTCTCGACCATCGCCGTCATCCGCTCGGGGTCGCGGATCACCGGCGTCTGTGAGCGGAACCGCCCGAAGCGGATCCCCATGTCGGCCAAGACTTTATCACTAGCACGAAGCGGAACCGGTTGCCGTGCCGCGCGTTGAAGCGCTTCCACCGAGCGTCCTTGCCATCGTAGTGGATGTTCAGGTTTCCCAGACGACGTAGACGGTCTCGTCCGGGTAGCGCCGGGCGAGGTCGTTCATGAACGACCCCAACGCATCGGCGCTGCGGTGCGGAACGACGCGGCCGAAGACGCGGCCTGTTTTGACGTGGAACGCCGCGAGCAGGGCCTGCGTGCCGTGCCGCTTGTACTCGTACATACGTCGGGCAGGGTGTCGCCCATCTCGCCGGCAATGTCCGCACCGCGACGCCGGTGTCAGCATTTGCCGCGATCTGGGGTTCAGGTGTCGAGCTCCCACCACGTGCGACCACCACGCTCGAGCTCCCAACGTATGAGCGGCCCGCCTGGAACGATAGCTGATTCCCGCGACTTGAATCGAACACCATCCGAAATTCAGGAGATCCCAGGTACATGTGATCCGGGTGCGCTCGACTTGGCGTGCGGTGTGCAGTGTGCTGGCGATGATGTTGAACCGTCTCCCCCAACTCATCGCGATATCGCTTCTCACTCTGTCGGTTGCGTGCGGCAGCCCACCGCAGCTGATCGACTCGGCGCAGATCACCCGGATCGGGGACGGTGGTGAGGCTGTAGAGGAGGTCCACGCCGCCGCCATTGCCGACGACGGTTCGCTGATCGTGTTCGGCACCATGACGAACACCTGGGATGGCACCCTGCTCGGTCAGCGGTATCAATCTCCGGCCGGCGGCTTCTACCTGGCCAAGCTCAATCCGGCCGGGGATGTCGCGTGGGTTCGAACCATGGAGGCGGACCTGGACGTCAGCGCGACACGCTTCGACGTGTTCGGCACGGGGCTCGTCCTCGACGAGGGCGGCAACATCATCATCACCGGGTACACTCGAAGGGACATCGATCTCGGCGACGGTATCCCCACGGTGCCGAGCTGGACCGACGAGGACACGGCCACCTTCGTTGCCAAGTACTCTCCCGGCGGCGACATCCTGTGGTCGCGGCTCTACTGGGGCAGCGACCGCTACGGGTGGCCGGGACCGCCCCAGCTCGACGCCGATGGCAACATCTTGTTTCTCGACTACGATCAATGGGGCGTCGACTTCGGTGACGGCAAACGCGACTCCTACGACACCGTGCTGGTCAAGGTCGCCCCCAACGGCGACCTGGTGTACGCGCGCGGCTTCGGCGATTCGAATCTCGGCCTGCCGTTGTTCGCGATCCTTTCGTTTGCCCTCGAGCCGTCGGGAGAGGCCGTGCTCTCGGGGATGGAACACGGCGTGATCGAGCTCGACAACCAATACCGGCTCGGCACCGACGATACGTGGGGCGAGGTATTTTTCCGCGTCGACCCGGCGGGACGGCTCGTGTCGGCCCGCGACTACCCGGGCGAAACCGAGCTGGGGCGCGCCGCCCACATGTCGAGGACCGCCGACGGTGATTTCATCGCGGTCGGCTACGACGCCGGCGAATCCGGCTACGCGCTCGCGGGTGGGTTCATCGAGCGCCTCGCCCCGGACGGGACGCGCCGGTGGCGGACGTCGATCGAGCTGACGAGTTGGGTCTCGCTGGGCGGATCATTGTTAGGATTCCCCCTCTGGTACGTCGCCAGCGACGATCAGGGACGACCAGTCGTCGTGAACGGTCCGAGCGTCAGCAAGTACGACCTCGACGGCGATCGGCTGTGGCAATACGACTTCACGAGCGCGCCCAGGTTGCGGCGCGTCGGGGTCTTCGGCTCCGAGGTGCTCGTGTTCGGCGCCGCCGGCCATCGCTTCGAGCTCGGCGGCCAGGTCGTGGAGCTCGCGGGTGACGAATACATCCGCGACGACGGCTACGTCATCCGTTTCTCGGCCGGGCCCGAGAACGGCGAGTAGGATCGCCAGGAGACGCGCTACAATGGGCGGCAGATGGAGTCTTCGTCGGATACCGCGCTCATCGCACAGCTGGTCGACGAGGCTGGCGAGCGAGGCGGTTCGTTCTGGCGCAGCTTCGGCACCGCGCTGCGCAAGGCGGCTGTCGCCACCGGGCGGGGGACAGCGTGGCTTGCTCGGACCGGCTACGAGAATCGAAATTATGTTCCGGCGGTAATCAACGGCGCTATCGGTGACGTGCTGCACGAGCGCGGCGATCGCCTGGCGATCCGGATGAGCTTTCGCGCCGGCGGGCGCGATGTCCGCCCAAAGGAACTGGGCGACGTCCGCGGCCATGTCGCCGTGTTTCTACATGGGTTGATGGCCGATGAGTCGTACTGGACCGAGCCGTTCGGCGACGGCGAGGGCTTCGGCCCGGTGCTCGCGCGCGAATGCGGCCTCACGCCCCTGTACGTCCGCTACAACACCGGCCGGCACATTTCGGACAACGGCCAGGAGCTATCGCGGCTGCTCGACCAGCTTCTCGACACGCATCCCCACATCGATCGTGTCACCCTCAGCGGCCATTCCATGGGTGGTCTCGTCGCTCGCAGCGCTGGTCACTACGCCGCGGTGCTCGGTCGCTCCTGGCCGCGCATCACCGACTCGGTCGTGTTGCTCGGCGTCCCCAACGACGGCTCACACCTCGAACAGGCCGCGCATCTCACGACCTGGGTACTCCAGGCGATTCCGACCATCGCGACCAACATCATCGCGCGCACCATCAATGCGCGCAGCGCCGGCATCAAGGACCTGCGCCTGGGTCTGCTCGTGGAGGACGACTGGCGCCGTCCGGACGCCGACACAATGGGGCTGGCCGACCGCACCGCCGTCCCACTGATGCCGGGCGTCCACTATCACCTCGCGATCGGCACACTCACGCAATCCGAACACTCGATCCTGGCGGCCTACTTTGGCGACGGCATCGTCGGAGGCAACAGCGCCGTCGCCACCCGCCACAGTGCCGGCGGCGCCTCGATCCGCTGGCGCGTGTTCACGAACACCACCCACCTCGCGCTGGTGTCGAGCCCAAAGGTTCAGGCATTCATCAGCGACGCCCTCGCCACGCGCAAGCTGCTCGGGCCGGGTCCATAGGTCGTAGTCGCGCTGTCGGCCGGCGACGCGTCGGTGCGGATTTTGGGCTTTCGACTCGCCCCAAAACCGCCGACCGTGTATACAGGCCTGGTTCCGAGCAAATGCCGGTCGTGCCATTCGCGCTCGTCATGTCGTTCATCACGCCCATCTCTCGACTCCTCGGTCGCAACACCTTCTTCAAGTTGTGCGCGACGATGGTCGTGTTTTTGACGGCCGGGATCATCGGTCTCTATTACTTCGAGCACGGCGTCAACCCGGAATACCGACGCCTGTCGAACGCGATCTGGGCCGTCACGGTGTTTTTGTCGAGCGGCCTCGACTACGCGATGCCGCAGACGACCGGTGGACGGGTGACCGCGGTACTCATGCTCGTCGGTGGGGTCGGCCTGCTGGGCTTGTTCACCGCTACCGCGACCACATTTCTGGTGGATTTGCACCGCAGACGGAGATCGGGAATGAAAGAGCTCGAGCTGAAGAACCATGTCGTGTTGTGTGGCTGGGACCACAAATCGCCGGGAGTCATCGCGCAACTGACAGCAGAAGCGACGGGCAAGAGACTGGAGGTCGTGCTGATCGCCGACCTCGAGGAAACGCCCATCGAGCATCCACAGGTACACTTCGTGCGCGGCAATCCCACCGAAGACGCCGTACTCCAGCGTGCCGCGATCGCCAGCGCTCAGACCGGCATCGTGCTCCCTCTCGACAACGAAGCCGACGCCGATGGCTACTCGCTGCTGGTCGTGCTCGCCCTCCGCGCCGCCAACCCCGACCTGTACATCTGCGTGGAGATCGTCCACGCGCAGCACATCGTCCACGTCAAACGCGCTGGCGCCAACGAGATTGTCAGCTCCACCGAGCTGGCCGCGAACATGCTGTCTCAGGCGGCGCTGAACCACGGCATCACCCAGTTCTTCGACCAGGTTCTGTCGAATCGCTACGGCAACGAGGTCTACGAGATCGACGTACCGCCGAGCATCGCCGGCAAAACCGTGGCGGAGGCGAAGGGGCTGCTATCCACGCGCCAGCCCATCACCCTGCTGGCGGTCACACAAAACGACGAGATGGTCGTCAATCCCGAGCACACCGTCACGATCTCCGCAAAGGACAGGCTCCTCGTACTCGCGGAGAGCTATCCGAATCACTTGTTCTGAGAGGTGCGCGCCCGCGGTGCGGCTCGAAGCCGTTTGCCATAGGCGCCGTAGCCTTTGGCCGCGAGCCGATCCAACGGGATGAAGCGCAGCGCGGCAGAGTTGATACAATAACGCATCCCGGTTGGCTTGGGCCCGTCATCGAACACGTGCCCCAGATGCGAGTCGCCGAGCTTTGAGCGCACTTCCGTACGACTCATGCCGAAGCTGGTGTCGGTCTTCAAGGTAACGCGACCCGGATCGATCGGCCGGGTAAAGCTCGGCCAACCGGTGCCCGAATCGAACTTGTCAGTCGACAGAAACAGTGGCTCGCCCGTAACGACATCGACGTAGAGACCGACGTCGTGGTTGTTCCAGTAGCGATTGTGAAACGCGGGCTCGGTGCCATCTTGTTGCGTCACCCGGTATTCGATGGGCGACAGTCGTTTGCGCAGCACATTGTCGGGCGGCTTGCGGTACGCCTCGCTCGTGCTCGACGCTGACTCGCCGGCGCGCGGCGGCTGCGAGCCCGGATTCGCCGCGGCCGACAGCGTTCAACCTTGGCGAAGAGCTGACGCTCCTCGAGCAACTGTGGCTCGACAAGCTCGACCCCATCGGCGAGCGCGGCTACAACAAGACGCCGAAAATCCGCGACCGCTGAGCTTACAGCTCGCACAGCTCGGGAAAACAGGAGTCGGCCAACCACGCCAGCTCCTTGGCGGCGCCACCGGGGATGCGATCCGGTTCGGGGCGTGCGTCTTTTTTGGGCGGCACGCCGGTCGCCACCAGCACGCTGCCCGAGGTCTTGTGAAGCCCGTGAATCCTGGTCTGCCAGCGACCGTCATAGCGAGCGCGCAGCCCGAGGTCGGCGACGATCGCGGCGTCTGGTGGTGTGCCGCCGATCCAATCGAGGTATTCGACGCGTGCATAGGGCCGCGCGCCCGAGCCCGGGTCCCAGACGTAGACCAACACGTAGGTGTCCTCGCGGACTCGGATCGCCCACACGTCGCCCTTCTCGGCCAGGCGGCGCGGCAGCCTGCGCACCGTCGGTGGAGCCTTGGCCCTGGTTCGCTTCTTCGTTGTTCGGGTTGCCGCTGCGGTCTGCGGGGGCTTGGCTCTCGCCGCGGCTGTCTTGCCGATGCCGAGGATCGCTTTGGCGTGGGGCCAGTGCACGCCGTTGCGCCCGCGCCAGTACGACAGCGGAGCTTCGACCTCGACATACTTGCTCGGGCGCGTGTCGCGCTCGACGAAGTCGACCCAGCCCTTGGCGACGCCCCGATGGGGTGGCGCCTCGAGAAGTTGAGCACGATGGCAACGGAGTAGATGGCGCCGACTGCGATCAATTTGGTTCGCGTGCGTCGTGCTGCCATGACCAAAAGGGCGGCGACGTAAGAGTGGAAGTAGCCGAGGAAGAAGATCAGCCACACGCCGGCCAGGGTGCCGACCCAGAACGAGTACTCCCAGATCAGCAAGCCGCCCCGGTTGAGCACGAGCTCGACGGCCACAGAGATCGCCGAGTAGCCCGCCGCCCAAAACCAGGTCTCCGGGACGCCCAGAATGCGGCCGTCGCGGCGCTCGGACAACGTGTTGGCATAGACGAGCCCCGCCAACGCGAACATGAACATGATCTCGATGTTCCAGCCGACCATGGTTCGCAACGCGGTCGGTCCGGGAGCGGTCCACAGGGCCGAGCGCCCGGACAACACCAGAATCCAGCCGTTGACCGACTCGTTGACGAAGTCCATGCCGAACACGGTCAGCCCGGCAAAGATGATGTTCCAGTCGTTGCTCCGCCGCGCGCGCCGTACCTCGACGGCGTAGATGTAAACCACGATCGCCAGCAGCGGAATCAGTTACCACTGCAGCGTGTGCGGATCGCGAAGTCCTTCGAGCGCACGACGAGAGAGGTCGGTCACACGGATATCGTACACGTCCGCACCCCAAAGTACGACGCTCAGCGCCACGAACGCATTTGACACCGGCTCGCCCTACCCTTACGTGTCGAGCTGTTCCCCTGCTTGGGTAGGCGTCGATGAATCCACTTTCCGTTGGCCTCGCGGCCGCCAGTTTTGTGCTCAGCCTGTCAGTCTGGGTGGCTTACATGGCCACCGTGCCCAGCGGCCGGGTGCCGCGGCGGCCTGTCGGTTCGGTGATCGTCCAGGTCGCGGCGATTGTCGCGGCGGTTGCATCGCTGGTGCTGCCCGACGGCCTGCACCCGGCAACGATTGTTCCTGCCGGACTGGGGCTGATCGCGGCACCGTTGTTTCTGTTCGTGCTCAGCCAGCGCAAGACGCCGCTGGGCAACCTGCAGGTGAAGGTTGGCGACCGCCTGCCCGCGTTTCGGTCGACGACGTCCGAGGGCATGGCGTTCGACAGCGCCGAACTGACCGGCACGCGCACGCTGCTCAAGTTCTTCCGCGGCAGCTGGTGACCGTACTGCAGCGCCGAGTTGCGGCGCTTCGCCGAGATGAAAGCCGACCTCGCAGCCCACGGTGTTCGTGTGATCGCGTTGAGCAAGGACTCGGTTGCCGATGCGGCGCGCCACAAGCGCCGCGACGATATCGACCTCGAGCTGCTGTCGGATCCGCAGCTCGAGGTGATTCGCCAGTTCGGTGTCGAGCACCACAAGGCATTGGAGTTCTCGACGATCCGGTTCAGCCTGTTCGACATCCCGTTGGCCGTATTTCCGTCGTTCAAGACCATGGCCATCCCGACGTCGCTACTGATCGACGAGGACGGCGTCATTCGCTGGATCGACCAGACCGACGATTACCGGTTGCGCAGCAGCGAGGAGCGCGTTCTGGCGGCGGTCACCGAGGCGTTTCCTACGTCGTAGTCAGGAGCTCGCCGAGCCTATTCAGCGTACCCCTCTGAGCGCAAACGGGGTATGCCCGCCTCGACTCGCAGCGGGCGGCATCCCATGCTGGGTTCGCGAAACATGGGCATTTCCGGAACGTCAGCGCTACTGCGAATCGTTGGCGCGATCTACGAAGCGGGGCCGTACGGGGACGATGACCGCGCCCTGCTGCGCACGTTGCTGCCGCATTTTCAGCGCGCAACGCGTATCCACCGGCAGGCAAAAAACGGCGAGGCCGAGCGCAGCTTGCTGAGCCAGGTCATCGAGCGCTTGCCGCTCGGCGTAGTCATCATGGCTGCTGGCGGCGCCCTGGTCGCCGCCAATCGTATGGCTCACACCATGCTCGCCACCGCCGCTCGGACGCCGGCCGAGATCGTCGGAGAGTGCGGGGCGGGAAACGGGGCGGCGTTCTTCGGTGCCACGTAGACGCGACGACGGCAGGTTCGCGGGAACGGAGCGCTTCGAGATCCAGCGGGAGATTGGCTCGGGGGCGATGGCGGTGGTGTACGCGGCATTCGACCACGAGAAAAACACCACGGTGGCCCTCAAACTCCTCGATCGCGTCGATGGCGATGCGCTGCTTCGGTTCAAACGCGAGTTCCGCGCAGTGCAGGACCTGGCGCATCCCAATGTCGTCGCACTCGAAGATCTGGTGGAGAGTGACGGTGCCTGGTTCTTCACCATGGAGCTGGTCGACGGGGTCGACTTCGTGAAATATGTTCGGGCCGAGGCATCCGCCGCCGAATCATCCGACGGCGCTGCTGAGCTCGACGAGGCGCGGCTGCGGTCAGCGCTGGGGCAGCTCGCGCTCGGTCTGGATGCGTTCCACCGAACCGGTCAGCTGCACCGCGACTTGAAGCCCAGCAATGTTCTCGTCACTGGTGCCGGGCGCGTAGTGCTGCTGGACTTCGGCCTCAGCACGCGGATGGAAATGAACGAGTCGTCCCAGCAACACGGCGTGGGAACGGCCGCCTACATGGCGCCCGAACAGGCGGTGGGGCTGCCACTGGATACCTCGGCCGACTGGTACGCGTTCGGCGCCTTGCTCTACGAAGCGCTCACCGGCAGGCTGCCATTTTCCGGAACGATCATCGAGATGTTGATGGACAAGCAGCAAACATCGGCCGCCACCGCGAGCTCGAGCAAAAGGCGTACCCGCCGATCTCGACGAGCTGTGCGTGGCGCTGTTGGCGACAGATCCGAAGCAGCGGCCTTCGGGTCAGTCGGTGCTGAAGCGGCTCGGCGTATCCAACGACACGTCGCCATCGGTGGTCAGCAGCAGCCAGCAACTCACGCAGGCGACGCTATTCGTCGGTCGCGAACAGGAGCTGGCGCAGCTGCGTCGCGCGTTCGAGCAATCTCGCGACCTGCCACGCGTCGCGATCGTGCGCGGCGAATCCGGCCTCGGCAAGAGCGAGCTGGTGCGCGAATTCACGTCACAGTTGAAACGCCAGGTGGCTGATGTTGTCGTCCTGGCCGGTCGCTGCTACGAGCGCGAATCGGTTAGCTTGGCTACAAAGCGTTCGACGGCATCGCTGATGCGCTCAGCCGCCACCTGCGTGCGATCTCCAAAGTCGAGGCCGCGGCATTGTCACCGTTGCACGCCGGCCTTCTGCCGCGCCTGTTCCCGGTGTTCCAGCGCGTGGAGGGAATCGCGCAATCGCCCCGCATCGCGGATATCCCCGATCAACACGAGCTGCGGCAGCGCATGTTCGTTGCCCTGCGGGAGTTGCTTGCGCGCCCGGCAGAACGCCACCCGCTGGTCCTGGTCATCGACGATTTGCACTGGACCGACGACGACAGCCTGGAGCTGATGAAGGAGCTATTCTCGGATCCGGCGGAGCTGTCGGTGTTGCTGGTCGCCACCATGCGACCGCTGACCGATGCCAGGCGCAGAGATGCGCTGACCACGCTGGTCCAGGCCGCCGGCGATTTATTGATCGAGCTGGCACCGCTGCCAGACGAGACCGCACACGAGTTGGCGGCGCTACTGTTGCCGCAGCAATCGGAAGCGACGCTGGCGTCGCTCGTGGCCGAGGCGCGAGGACATCCCCTGTTTCTGCAGGAGCTGGCGCGCTACGACGCCGCGCACCCCGGCGGGGCGCATGCCAGCCTCGACGAAGCCCTGTGGTCCCGCATCGAGACCTTGACCGACGAGTCGCGCCGCTTGCTCGCGCTGATGAGCACCGCGGGCAGCCCCGTCGCACACGAGGTAGCTGCGCACGCGGCGGAAATGACTCTCTCCGATTACTTCACGACGGTTGCGGTGTTGCGGGTCGCTTGTTTTTTTGCGCACCGAGGGGATGCGTCCCACCGACAATGTCTCGGTCTACCACGATCGCATTCGTGAGCTGGTTTCCCAGCATCTGAGTCGCGAGCAAGAGATGCGCTGTCACGAACGACTGGCGATCGCGCTGGAGTCCGCCGGCGCAGCGTCGACCAACCCGCACGCCCTGGTGCGCCACGCAGAAGCGGCGGGAGCCGTGACCCGCGCCGCCGAGTTCGCCGAGATGGCTGCCCACCACGCGGTCGAAGCGGTCGCGTTCGATCGCGCCGTGGAGTTCTTGCGGACGAGCCTGCGCCTCGCCGAGCACGACGAGGACAAGACCCTGGCGCTACGCACCGGGGTTCGTGAGGAAGCTACAGCAGTAGCTCGCATGGTCGCGGGAGCTCCCGGTTGCGGCACTGACGGCGATCAGATTTTCGCGCCCCGGGCTTTCGCGCCGAGTCTGTCGACGAGCTGCCGCCAGGATTCACTCGCGACAAAGCCGCGGGGGAAGCGGACTCGTCTGCGCGCGGTCGGACGCTCCGACCAGGCGGACGAGTCGAGGCACATCAGGGTCAGCTCACCCAACTCATCACCGCGGATGCAGACGACCGAGTAGTAGTAGTCCTTGCTGTATCCGCCTTTTTCGATGTAGTAGCGCACGACGATGTCAGCGTCGCTGACCGGCGTGTCGAGCAGCTTTGTGCCCATGCCATTGTGAACTTGCAGCCGCTCGCCAACGAAGCTGATGCGGCGCATGTTGCCCGGCCAGCCGAAGAAAACCACAACGGAGACAACACAGCTGGTCAGGAATATGGCGATCGCGCCGAGCACGACGTAGAGCGGCACGTAGCTGCCGAAGTGCAGGCTCAACAGCCAGGACGGAACAACCGCGAAGGCCATGACGAGCACCATCCCGAAGCCGATCTTGCCGAGCCAATGCGACAACGCACGCGCCGTGGACAGCGGAATCACCACCCGGTCGGTGTCTGCCATGTGTTGGTTGTATCACGTCGCTGTGCCAACGAGTCTTGTTGCACGGCTAGGCGCCGCGGTTGAGCCACCAGATTGTGGCGTTGAGGGCCGTGGCGAAGCTGGTCCACAGAAGGTACGGCACCAGTAGCAGCGCGGCGCGTGGTCGCTGGCGCCAAAACTCCACTATGGTCGCGACGATGAAACCGAGCAGCAGGATGATCCCAATCAGCCCGAGCCCCGGGCTGCGCAGGCCGAAGAACAGAAATGACCAGGACAAGTTGAGGGCCAACTGTAAGCTTCATCCCCGATCGCGAGCGGCTGCACGAGGACGTCGAAGCCATCTACGCGGTCGCGTCAGAGCTGGGCATCGCCCTCGCAATTGGCGGTGGCCGCATCGACGACGAGCTTCGCCGCCAACTGTCGTGTACGGCTCACGTTCGCGCGATCACGACGACGCCGACGTGTAGCTACGAATCGCTAGCAGCCACAAGGCCCGCGATAGCAGACAGAATGCAGCCGCGCCGCCCAGGCACGCGGCGGTGGTCGTCGCGTCGAGCCGGCCGAGCACGGCCATCGCCGGGTACGTGGTCATCAGCGCCAGCGGGATTACAAAGGTGAACACGAACCGCCAGACACCGCGAAACACCTGCACCGGCCAGCGCGCCGCGTCGAACACGGCCGTGAACAGATAGGTCAGGTTGTCGAGGCGAACGACCCAGAACGCGGCCGACACCACCAGGATCCACAGCGAATACAAGATCACCGCGGCGCTGACCAGCATCACCGCGGCCAGCGCAACGTCGCTCGCTGCGGGTGCGTGGCCGCGCAACCAGAACGCATAGGTCGCGAGCGCAACGCCGCCTACCGCGTCGACGAGCTTCCACGGCTCGAAGCGGGTCGTCGATACCAGGAACTGGGTGTCGGCGGGCTTGAGCAACACGTAGTCGAACGACCCGGTGCGAATGCGCTCCACCACGTCCACGAGTGACGGGTTGATCGCGCCCTCGAGCAGGCCGCGCAGCATGGTGAACCACGCGATGACCACCAGGGCGGCGGAGAAGTCCCACGTGCCCGCGATGACGTCGCGGCTGGCGTACAAGATCAGCAACGGCACCAGGTTCCACGCCAACCAGTACAGCGACATCACCCCCTGGATGACGAAGTCCACGCGGTATTGCATGGCGATGGCGATGGACGCCCGCGCCTGGACCCAAAACAACCGCGCGTAGCGTCTCACGATCCGTAGGCCTCGTAGCGCGCCACACCGCGGCGCCACACCAGCGAAGCCACAACCGCGGCGCCGGCGATATACAGCCACTGCGCGGCGAGCAACTCGACCGCCACGACCGGAGTGTGCCTGCCCAGGATGGTCTCCACCGGAAGGCTGAGCATGAAGCGAAACGGCGCGACGGCAGCGACGCGGCCGACCCACGCGGGCAACAGCGGCAGCGGCAACAAGTAACCGGACATCACCGCGAACATGCCCGCGTACACATCGAACACGGCCATCGACTTTTCGATGAAGAACGCCAGACAGCCGATGGTGGCCAAAAGCAAGAACGTGAGCAGCCAGGCACCGGCGACCGCGGCGACGAACACCGCGAGCAGTCGCGGATCGGTGACCATGCGATCCGACGCCGAGGAGTACAGCAGCACGGCGGCAAATGGCAACGCGATCAAGCCGCGCAGCGGCACGCTCGCCAGGTGCGTGGAGGCATAGGCGACGAACGGATGGATCGGCCGCAGCAAGCGCAACGACAGGGCGCCGGTGCGAATCTCTTCGTTGATGTGCCAGAACACCCAGTTGCCACTCAGGTTGCGAACGATCAGCGTGGCCAGGTAGTAGGCGACGAAGTCGGTAGACTGATAGCCGGCGAACGGCGCCTCGGCGGCCACGCTGGTCCACAAGCCGAGCATGACAAGGGGCAAGGTCGACGTCAGCATCCACACGAGAAACTCGGCGCGGTAGGCGAGCGCCTCGGCCATGCTCACGCGCAGCAAGGTCGGCGCTGCGCGCGCGGTGTCGCGCAGGCTCACTCGGCGTCTCCGGGCGGCTTGCGGTGGGCGGCGAACAGCTGGCGCAGCGCCGCCTCGAGGGGCGGATCCTGCACGCTCAGGTCGGAGACCGGCAACTCGGCGAGGGCATGGCTGATCACCGCGCGCAGATCCTCATGGCTCACGTCCAGGCTCACGCGGGCGTCTTGCTGTTCCACCACGGTGCCCAAACGCTCCAGCTGGTCGGCAGCAACCGGTGTGGTGAGCGTGAACGAC
>Ga0114931_10008146_pt1 | contig 12721 bp, 11 predicted proteins | sample 2SBtaG_FD_89579 | JGI IMG/M metagenome (GOLD analysis project Ga0114931, IMG submission 89579) | Deep subsurface microbial communities from Kolumbo volcano to uncover new lineages of life (NeLLi) - 2SBTROV14_V59a metaG | ecosystem: Environmental > Aquatic > Marine > Volcanic | place: Kolumbo...
CTGAATGCGGTTTCGCCGGCGTTTACCTGCGCGATCCCCATCGCCCGGCATGTCTGCGAAGAAGTCTGTAAACAAATTCATTGAGAGCGATATTATGAACATATTGATTACGGGAAACATGGGATACGTAGGCCCCTTGGTGATGGCCCGGTTGCGTGCCGCCTATCCGGATGCGCAGCTTATCGGACTGGACTGCGGCTATTATGCCCATTGCCTGACCGGCGCTCCGGTGTTTCCGGAGGTGCGTCTCGATCGACAGTATTTTATGGACGTACGGGATGTCGACGCCGCCACGCTTCGGGGTGTGGACGCCATCGTCCATCTTGCCGCGATCTCCAATGACCCCATGGGCAAGGCCTTTGAGGAGGTGACCCTGGATGTCAATTACCGCGCTACGGTGGCGTTGGCCCGCCAGGCCAAGGCCGCGGGGGTCAGGCATTTTGTGTTCGCCTCTAGCTGCAGCGTCTACGGTTTCGCGGAAGGAGGGGCGCGCAGCGAGCAATCCGAGGTGAGTCCGCTCACCGCCTATGCCCGGTCCAAGGTCTTCTCGGAGCGAGATCTTGCGGGAATGGCCGATCAGAATTTCACGGTGACCAGTCTGCGCTTCGCCACCGCCTGTGGGATGAGCGACCGTCTGCGTCTGGACCTGGTGCTCAATGATTTTGTTGCCTGTGCCGTGAGCACGGGAAAGATCACCATACTGAGCGATGGTACGCCCTGGCGGCCATTGATCCACGTCGCGGATATGGCGCGCGCCATCGACTGGGCGATCCAGCGAGAGGCGCACAGCGAAGGCCCATTTCTGGCCGTCAATGTGGGCAGCAACGAATGGAACTACCAGGTGAAGGACCTCGCCGCGGCGGTCGCGGCGCAGATTCCCGGGGCCGAGGTGGCGATCAACAAAGACGCCGCGCCTGATAAGCGGTCCTATCAAGTGGACTTCGGCCTGTTCCGCGAGTTGGCTCCGGAACACCAGCCGCAGGTGGATTTGGACAGTGCCGTTACCGGTTTGCGGGATGGCCTGGAGTCCATGGGCTTTGCCGATGATGATTTCCGCAATTCCTCCTCCATGCGATTGAGAGTCTTGACTCAGCTCAGGGAGAAGGGGTATCTGGACGATAACCTCCGGTGGCATCTCTCTTAAATTGGACTTGAACATGATCGAATCGAACAATAATTGCCGCTTCTGCGCGGCGCCGCTGAGCCATTCCTTTGCCGATCTGGGAATGTCGCCCAATGCCAATGCCTATATAAAACCCCAGCACCGCCACCGGATGGAGCCTTTTTATCCGCTGCATGCCTATGTCTGTGAATCCTGCTGGCTGGTGCAGCTGGAAGCGTTTCAGACACCCGGCGAAATATTCAGTGATTATGCCTATTTTTCGTCATATTCCCAGAGCTGGTTGGAACACGCCCGGCGCTATGTGCAGGAGATGACCGAGCGCTTTGAAATCGATACCTCCTGGCAGGTGATGGAAATCGCCAGCAACGATGGCTACCTGCTGCGAAATTTCAAGGAGGCGGGCGTGCCTGTGCTGGGCATAGAGCCGGCGGCCAATGTGGCGGAGGCTGCCCGGGAGAAAGGCATTCCTTCGCTGGTGAAATTCTTTGGCGTGGAGACGGCCGATGATCTGGTGAAGCAGGGTACGCGTGCCGACCTGTTGATAGGCAACAACGTGTTGGCTCATGTCCCGGATTTGAACGACTTCGTGGCCGGCATGAAGCGCCTGCTGGCGCCGCGCGGGATCACCACCATGGAGTTTCCGCATTTGATGCGGCTTATGGATGAGAACCAGTTCGACACCATTTATCATGAGCATTTTTCTTACTTCTCTTTAATTACTGTGGAAAAGGTTTTTTCCAGGCATGGGCTGACCCTCTTTGATGTGCAGGAGCTTCCGACACATGGGGGATCGCTGAGGATTTTCGCGCGTCACGAGGAAGATAACAGCAGGCCGATAACGGATAACGCCACCGCGCTGCGTGCTCGGGAGGAGGAACGGGGATTAACCAGGCCGGATACCTACAGTGCTTTTGCGGAGCAGGTACGGGAGACCAAGCGCGGACTTCTGGAGTTTTTGATCAATGCCAAGAGCGAGGGGAAATCCATTGTCGGCTACGGCGCGCCGGCCAAGGGCAATACCCTGTTGAACTATTGCGGTATACGGAATGATTTTCTCGACTATACTGTGGATCTCAGCCCACACAAGCAGGGACTCTATCTGCCCGGGACGCGTATCCCCATTCATGCTCCGGAAAAGATCCGCGAGACTCGACCCGATTATGTGCTGATACTCCCATGGAACCTGGAAAAGGAAATTATGGAGCAGATGTCATATATTCGCCAGTGGGATGGAAAATTCGTAACTCCTATACCGAAAGTAAAGATCCACGAATGATATTTACAGAAGCAAAACTCAAGGGGGCATTTATAATCGAGCCGGAGCCGATAAAGGACGATCGAGGATTCTTTGAGAGAGCATGGTGCAAACGGGAATTTGAAGAGCATGGGATAGCCTCAGACTTTGTTCAAGCGAATATATCCTTTAATAAAAAAGCCGGTACATTGCGCGGAATGCACTACCAAGTAGCGCCTCACCAAGAGGCGAAGCTTGTGCGCTGTACTAAAGGGGCAGTATATGACGTAATAATCGATTTGCGTTCCGGCTCCATAACCTATAAACAATGGATATCAGTTGAGCTTAGTGCCGATAATTACAGATTGCTATATATCCCCGAAGGCTTTGCCCATGGATTTCAGACATTAACTGATGCTGCCGAGATTTTTTATTTGCATTCCGAGTACTTTGTGCCTAATGCAAGTGCCGGTGTAAGATGGGACGATCCAGAATTCGGAATTGACTGGCCTGAAATAAAGCGACGTATAATTTCTGGCAAAGATATGGGATGGCCGCTATACCACGCAGATAATTGACAAATTGCAGGCCAGGTGCTAATGCCTGGCTTCGATAAATTTAATAGGTATTGATAAAAATGAGAGAAGAGGAAAATAAGGTGGCGAACTCTGATGACGTGCCAGTCGTTACAATAAAATCACATTCGCTTCTTGAGTCGATAGATTTTAAAGAATTAATTCACTACCGTGATTTATTTTTCTTTCTAGTCTGGAAAAATATAAAAGTATTGTATGCGCAGACAATTTTAGGATTCTTATGGGCTATCCTTAATCCTCTCATTCAGATCGTAATATTCACTATTATTTTTGGAAAGGTGGCTAAGCTGGATACGGGAGGAATACCCTACGCGTTGTTTTCGACCGTTGCCATTGTTCCGTGGGCCTATATGTCCGGTGCAATGCTTGCATCAAGCCAAAGTCTAGTGACTGGTCAAAGCATGCTGGGAAAGGTCTATTTTCCGCGCCTTATATTCCCCGTTACTCCCGTGCTGTCAAAATTAGTTGATTTCGGGATATCGATCCTACTTGTCGCTGTTGTTCTTATATATTATGGTGTTGCACCAACCGCCAATTATATATTCCTTCCCTTGTTTATATTAATCATGATGGCCGTACCAACAGGTTTTGGTTTATGGCTATCTTCATTGGCTATTAGATATCGGGACGTTAAGTTCGTGATGCCATTTTTTCTAAGCATGCTGATCTATTCCGCTCCGATCCTTTATTCAGCTAACAAAATACCGGAGGCATACCGCTTCATATATTCCTTAAATCCTATTGTCAGCGTTATCGAGGGCTATCGTTCATGCCTGTTAGGCACGCCGATGCCATGGGGATATATTCTTCCAGGAACCGTAATGGCAATCCTGCTTGTGTCTAGCGGGGCAATATATTTTAGGCGTATGGAGCGGGTAATTGTCGATGTTATTTAGCCGCGTTTATTCAACCCATATGCAGATTGATGAAAGACCGTTCGGTTTAAATATTGAAGATATTACTGGCAGATATGAATATATCTAAATTTGGCTGATAAACCTCTTATTAAGAAAAACGGATATGTTAGAAAAAGACATTGCCATTAAAGTTAACAATATTGGAAAACGCTATCGCATTGGCTTAAAAGAAGCGGCTCAAGATAGCCTCGGGGGTTCGTTGATCGAATTACTAAAAGCGCCTTTTAGTAATTATCGGAAACACCGTTCTCTATATAAATTCGATGACATTGATAATGGTAGGTCTATCGATGAGGGAAATACTTCGTCAGATATAATTTGGGCGTTAAGGGATGTTTCATTTGAGGTGAAAAGAGGGGAAGTGCTGGGTATCATTGGGCCTAATGGTGCGGGCAAATCTACCTTATTAAAAATATTATCTAGGATAACCCCGCCGACGACCGGAAATATAGAAATTCGTGGAAAAGTGAGTAGTCTGCTAGAAGTGGGAACCGGATTTCATCCCGAACTCACCGGCCGAGAGAATGTGTATCTGAATGGTACGATTCTGGGGATGAGAAAAAAGGAGGTGGACCGGAAATTTGACGATATTGTTGAATTTTCCGGCGTAGAAAAATTCCTGGATACCCCGGTCAAAAGATATTCCAGTGGCATGAGAGTTCGACTGGCGTTTGCTGTTGCAGCGCATTTGGAGCCGGATATTCTGATAATTGATGAAGTATTGGCGGTAGGTGATGCGGCATTTCAGAAGAAATGCCTGAATAAAATGCAGGATGTTGGATATGAGGGGCGAACCGTACTCTTTGTGTCGCATAGCATGCCAGCAATTACGCGCATGTGTGAGCGCGTCATTATGGTTGACAAGGGCAAGATTTTACTTGATGGGCCGGCGCATGAGGTGGTTTCGATTTATTTAAAAGGAGACCGCGAAAATACCGCGTATCGCGACTGGAAGGATCTGAATTCCGCGCCTGGTGGTGAATTCGTCCGTTTACGAGCTGTGCGAGTAAAAACAGAGGACGGAATCATTTCAGATGCGATTGACATTAGGAAGCCGGTTGGCATTGAGATAGAGTATGACGTTCTTAAATCCGGAAGTACGATCCTCCCAACTTTCGCATTATGGAATGAGGAAGGGATAAATATATGTGTTGCCGTTGATTCAGACCCTGCATGGAGGAAGAAAATTCGCCCGGCAGGCAGATATGTAAGCACGGGATGGATACCGGGTAACTTTCTTGCTGAGGGAATGCTGAATGTTAATGTGACAATATGGGCTTATGAACCAATAAGGAGTAAAGAACTTTTTATTCGCGATGTGGTTGCCTTTCAAGTCATAGATAATCTGGAAGGTGATTCCGCGAGAGGCGATTATGTTGGCGATCTACCTGGAGCTACTCGTCCATTATTAGAATGGACAACTCAGCAAGAAATTTCAGATGAGAATGTTCAATGCCAGAAACTATCCACCCAATCTGATTTCTGATTTATTTTATTACCATAAATTGCGTTTTTTATAGGTATAAGAGTGAATAATGTCAACTTTTGATCTTGGTAGCCTTGTCAATACCAATAATATTGGTCGAGAGATTTATCACTTGGCCGAGAAGCTATTCCCTATATGCCGCAGCATAACCGGAGATGGTGTCAGAGAATCATTGCGGATCATTGCGGATCATATACCTATAAAAATCAATGAAATACCCACTGGGACACAAGTATTCGACTGGACGATCCCTCGGGAATGGAATATAAATGATGCCTACATAAAGAACGGAAATGGTGAACGCATCGTAGATTTTAATAGGAATAATTTACATGTATTAAATTATAGCGCCCCTATCCATAAAAAAATAAATTTAGAAGAGCTTAAGAAGCATATTTACACCTTGCCCGATCACCCAGACTGGATTCCCTATCGAACGTCATATTATGACGAGAAATGGGGATTTTGTCTTACTCATAATCAATTTATGGATTTAAAGGAATATACCTACGAGGTGTTAATTGATTCATCACATAGGGATGGTCACCTAACCTATGGCGAATACCGCATAAAAGGAGAAATTGAGGACGAAATTCTATTGTCAGCACATATATGCCATCCCTCTCTGGCAAATGACAATTTATCTGGTGTAGCGCTATTAACCTTTTTAGCAAAGATTTTACAGGCAAGTAAGCCTAGGTATACCTATCGATTCTTATTCGCGCCAGGAACCATCGGAGCTATTACATGGTTGGCTCATAATGAGAATATCGTGAATAGAATTAAACACGGCTTGGTGATTGCGTGTGTGGGCGACGGCGGTGGACCAACGTATAAAAAAAGTCGAGTAGGTGATGCTGATATAGATAGAGTAACGCAGTACGTGTTGAACCGATTCAGCCAGCGGGCAGTAATAGAAGATTTTTCCCCATATGGTTATGATGAACGGCAATATTGCTCGCCAGGCTTTAATCTCCCCGTAGGATTGCTGTAAAGGAGTAAATATGGAAGATTCCCACAATATCATACCTCGGCCGATAACCTTACATTTATTACGCCTGAGAACCTGGCTGAATCGCTGAATATAGTTTCACAGGTTCTGTATATAGTTGAGAATAATAAAACGTACATAAATCTTTCTCCAAAATGCAAGCCCCAGTTAGGAAAGAGAGGACTATATAAAGCTATCGGAGCTATTCAAAGAGAGGGTGACTGGCAAATGGCCATGCTTTGGCTGCTGAATTTATCGGACGGTACTAATTCCCTCTTGGATGTTGCAGAAAGAAGTGGGATAAATTTCCAGACAATCCTGGCTGTTACTGCGTTACTTGAAGAAAAACAACTACTAAGAGAGATATAATTGAGAGCATTTGCTGTCTAAATTTGCTCGAAGGGGGTTAACGACAGACCAAGACTATGCCTCCTTGCGATAGGGCAGTAATTTCTTAGATAGAAAATATTCATATTCTTTAGCGAATATCTCCCGAGTATGGCGCTTAACGGCAGTTTCCCACGTTTTTTTGGATTTATCCTTCAGTGTAGTAGCTGAAAGACTTGATAACGACATAATGGCTTGTTTTATTTCTTCTATGGAAGATTCGTTCAGTAGAATTCCACAGTCCCCAATATCAACACTGGCTTCATAACTAAGAATTGGGATTAGTCCCGCATGCATGCATGTAATCGCGCTACCACCGCCACCTTCAGCGCATGAAGGGTAAACAAGGCCGATGCACTTATCGGCGATTCCAATGAATTCTGAGCTGTTTACATCAACCCAACCAAGGGTTTTAATATTTGGCATTTCATAAAGTTCTTTATGATAAGCCTTGAGGAAATCCTTCTCACGATCCAATGGCCCACATACGAAAAGTAGGTAGTTCGGCATTTGAGAAAAGGCTTCTAAGACTAGATCAAGCCCCTTATGAACAAATCCACTGCTTCCGAACCAAATATAGTTATAACGATTTTTATCAAAGTCCTTGTTTTCATTCCACTGATATAAAGATGGCGAGGAGATAGGAATACGATATATCGGCTTATTTGCGTAAGAATATGTGCCGATAGTGAATTGATTTCCAAGAATTGTAGCAAGGTCTGAAAACTCTATCGCCAGGTTCGGTTCGACAATTCGAATGCTATTTTTAATTGTAATGCCGCGTCGTTGTTGTAATGCATAGAGGCGCTGATATGCGGTTGTATTGTTATACAGCCAGTGAGCGGTATCCAAGTGCGCAATTATAATGCAATCATCATTTAAGCGTTTGGCGATTCTTTCTAGATTAGTTCGGGCTGAAATGAAGTAATTATATTTTTTAGAGGGCGTAAATTTTTGATTCTCGTAATTAATTACATCTACGGCAAAGCCTTTATCAAGAAAAGATTTGGCTATTTGAAAAGACTCCCAATAATGAGTGTGGTCATCAGAAATTGATTCTCCCTCTTTCCTGAGAAACGGCTCAAGTATATATGACAATAAGACATTGCCTCTGACGGGGCCATTTGGGGATAGTGAGACTATTTTCTCGTTAATACCTAAAGTATCTGTTTGGAACAGCTTGCGGTAGATTTTACTGAGGCTTTTCATAGAATGATTAAGGTTCTTGTTGAAGTTCTTTCGTAGATTAATGCTTCATTTTTTTTCGAAGTGATCGAATATTTTTTTTAATAGATTAGGCTTGTCAGGTATTCTCGTTTTTATGAAGTTTATGGGGGAAATATAGCCGAATTCCTTGTTGCTATTTAATATATCGGCGTCATTTATCAGGCATTCCTCTTTGAACCATTGGTAGCCGCCATACCATGTCCAGCAATCGTGCTTTTTATAAACGTCCGCAATTTTCTTTGCTAAATCAATATTTGTCTGCAATGTGTGATAATTTGTGTTGAAGCTTGATATATATTTTAACATTAGTCTGTATGAGCGATTTCCGCAGTAATTGGTAAACCAGAGATTGAATCCATATTGATTCTGTATGTCTTTAATCACGCGATATACTTGAACGTGGTCTTCATGCCCATATTCGCCCCACGGATTATGCGTGAAGACATTATCAACTCCCTTTAATCTCTCGCTGAGCCTTTCATGCAATGTGTAATAGTTATTTGCGTATCTCTTTGCTGCGGCCTTATTTGACGAGATTTCAAGGCCATACTCACTTTCAATGGGTTTATTCCAATTGGCGACATTAAAGGAAACAGCTTCGTCGATGTCAAGGAGAGAGATATTTCTCAGGGGGTATTCGGATATGGCTGCATGCCTTCCCGCTCCGAGGAATGATTGCGGCGGATAATTAATAAAGCAAAAAAGGATATGGTCAACTTTATCAAGGATGGAACTTAACCATAAGATCTCGTCATCCGGATGGGCAACCACAGCTATTGATTTTTGATATATTGACATTTCGTCAGATCATTATCATTACTTTGTTACTCAGAAGCCAGTAAATATGTCTAAACTAAACTCTAACTTCATGCGGATATCATAGATGATCTTGTAGTCATAATTGCTGACTTCTGAGTAATCGGTGGCTTCAAGTAAGAAATGCGTTGAATATAGAAGAATGAATCAGTGGAGTAAAGTGTAAGCCATAAATTAAATGCGTGTTCAGGAAGGCTCGCGGGTACTGAACTGGAATTTAAGAAGGTTTACTCCGTGCTTGATTGTTTTTTTCAAGGCTCGCAGAGATCCTCGGATATGCCCTCTTTCCTGGATGGCAAAATACCTTTCCGATAGATATTGTTCCCTAAATGACCACTCTTTCCGAGGGCGTATCGCAATGCTCCATGGAAATAATTTGCTTAACTTTTGTGATATAAGTCCGGGCCCATTGATGAATGAACTGATTTCAGTGAACGAGTATCCCAGACAGTTGATTGTATCGTGGCCAAGATCATGAATATATGATTGAGCGAAGTGGAGTGATTGTGGTTGATTTGTCAGAGCCTTCCACTTATCGAGGCTTTGAATGCTTGGTCTAGTATGCCGATGAATGCCCATGGGGTCATTGAGCTTTCCTTTGGGTGCTGGTGTGTGGGAATAATCAATTATCTCTTCATGATATGAAATACCGAGCTTCCGGCAGAGATTGGAAATTTGATCTTCCGGAGCAGCAACTAGATCTTCGTAACGTATGATAATGGCATTGCCCCGATTATCTTTATTCCATCCGCAATAAGCTGAGGCGCGTGTAAGAGATCATGCCTGAAAAAACTTAAAACCGGCCAATCATCCTTCACGTATGTGGACAGCAGCGAGGAAAGGACTGCTAATGGATTTCGCAATAGGAATATAAATTTGGCTTTTGGGAATAGCCGGTGCAAGTCGGGGATTATAAAAAAATAGCGGGGAGTTTTATCAAGAAAATATATTTTGCTGTTCTTTTTCAGGGCATTCCCATAAATGACATTCGCCCATTGGCGTATGGCGTCATCATATACCTCGACCCCGTCAGTATAATTAATTAGAAATTCTTCTACCCCTTGTGCAGCGAATCGTGAGTCATACTCTGTTTCTATCCCGGACTTCTTGAGGGCGTATGTCGGATGCAACAATAGCCATGTTTCGGCTGAAGTTTGTATCTCGGGATGTCCGCCTAAAATGCGCTGTAGTAAGGTTGAGCCTGAGCGGGGTTGTGAAATTATAAAAATTAGGTTTTCCCCAAGATATTTCTCATCCATATATGCTTATTCCGTTATGTAGCCTTTTATTTCAAGGATCGCCGTTAGTCTTATTAATGTTGATAGCTATCTAGGGTAGGGTTCATATGGCAATTTATAAAGCTAGAAATGCCGCACGTTGCTTGTACTGAGCCGCAATTGATTCAATTTAGAGTGAGTCCTGGCCGGCCGAAGTATCAGAATAAATAATATAACGATATGTGGATGCCGGATCGTTGTTTTGTTTTAGAAGATAATCACGTCCCTGTATTTCCCCCGTGCCGAGTATGATTTTTGCCGTAATGCTAATTGAATTATTCTCCGAAGTATTATTGACGATCTCAATCGTAGATCCGCTATATACATTGAGCAAATGGGCAGGGTAGGTTGGATTGTCTAGAAGTTTTCTGCGTTTCTTCAGCAGGTCACCGCCAAGCAAAGCCTTAATCGTGGTTGTGTCCCCTTGGGTGAGCGCTAAATGATAGCTCCTTATAACGTTTTCAGCTTCGATTTGGGCGTTGGATAAAGACATTGCTTGGCTAACATCGGCATATAGTAGTGAGAGACCAGCGAGTGTATATAGTAAAAATTTTAAATTTCGCATATTTTGCCTCAATTCTATAACTGTCTAGTTCTTTACTACAATTGCAACATAGTTGGAATCCGCGCCGGCTGCCGCGCCTTGAAGGTTGCCGCCAAGCGTGACATGAGTTCCTCCCGTGAAGGGCATGCTATACAACCTGAGGCTGGGGCTAAGCGGGTCCGTGGTGGTTATCGTCATGCCGGTATTGCTATAGCCGCTCATCCAGTCCGGCAAGATCGTTGCACCTGCATCATAGGCGACGTAAACGGTTGCGTTTCGGTCGAGGTCGAATGAAACATAATTTGTGCTTGAGTTTGTCTTATCGGCATTTGCAGTCCTAACCCATATGCCGTTGCTCAGCTGTGCCGGCAAAGAGCCTTCGATTGTGTAGGGCTGATCAATATAGTATGTGTCGCTGACCTCGATTAGATCCTGTTTGAGGTATGGACTGACTGTTGACGGCGAGAGATTTCCCAATATGAACGGCATTGGGACGGCTCCGGTTGGATTCAATGAATTGTGCCATAGAGTCGCCATGACGGTGTAACCAAGGGCATTGGGATGCAGAAGATCACTGAACAGGCTAAAAAGATCTGTGCCATTTCCCAGGAAGAAAGCATAAAGGTCTGGGCCGATTTGTATATTGGTCAATTCAGAACTAATGACTTGGTTATAAGCTTGAATATACGACGTGTTGATAGCCGCGGTTGCAGGATTTGCAAAGGGCGTACCACTTGATCCAAAGATAGGCGGTGCCAAGGCTACCCAGGCCTGTTTGCCGGAGGCAGTGACTGTGTTAATAAGCGATTGCATATTGCCTTTGTAAGTGCCAGTGCAGCCAGTGCCACTACATCCGAGTCCTGACGGAATTGAAGTATTAGCATCATTTGTGCCTAGCAGTATTAATACTTTGTTAGCGTCGGGATGGCGCGCGAGAATCGAATTGATTCGAATATATGCGGCGTCTGCCGATTCATCTCCCCCAATGCCTTCATTTATGACAATGTCGGGCTTACTCAGCGACGTATTCAGCAAATCAGTTAAGTTCGTCTCGTAGCCTTCGTCGGCGATAATTAATCCGCTTCCCAGGATATTATCGCTCCCATAGTCATCGCCGATGCCATTGGTGATGCTGTCTCCGATTCCCAGGTATGCATCTCCACTGGTCCCCACAAGCGCATTAGTATCTCGATAAAGTTCGGTGCCCAATTGGTTATAAAGTACGGCTTCCACAGTGTGATTGCCGGCCGGTACTCCAGTTAATTGCTTCTGATAGGGGGGGGCGTTATCGGTTCCTTGGCTTATGCCATCGAGAAGAAAATCAACGTAACTGTTCGTCGGCGCATTCAACGTGATGGCGGACATATTTAGCGTGCTCGTGGCATTGACTGAATATGCAATCGGCGCCGATATTACGACTTTAGGTGCGACATTTACTGTATCAACCAGAACATTATCGAACATGGCCTTATCTTGAGCATATAGCGCGATTGTCCCGGCTGCAAGGCTATTATCGTTAACGGCGAAGACAGGGTCGCCGTCGAGATAGATGAAGATCTTGGCTCCAGCCACCTCTACCGCAATATTCATGGTTTGTCCCTTAATGAATCCTCTGGAGTTGGTGGTTATTGGCGCGAATACGCCTCCAACTTTTTTCTCTAGTCGGGTAAAGCCATAGCGCGCATTTATTGATAGCCTGTAGTAGTTATCATTGTTCTGATAACGGAACATGATACCGATGTCATCGGCCAGGCCTATGCCGAGGAAGGTGACGTCGGTACTGAAGCGATAATCTGTGAGCGCTGTGCCGGCCGTATAGTAGGCGTAGGTACCCTTGTGGTAGCTTTGGTCGAAAGCATTCGGGCGGTTTTCCACCCGGTTTTGCTCCTGCAGCGCCCCTCCAATGACCGTCCACGAGGAGGTTTTGCCGCTGTCGTCCACGGTCGTCCAGTTCCCCATTCCACCACTAAAATTGTCAGCGAATGGTAGCTTAGGTTCTACCAAGGTAGCGGCGGAGAGGGTGATATTGCCGCCGACGCCGTAGTCGTTCAGGAGGGTATAGGTGATCGTCAAGCTCTGTCCGCTGGAGGCGGCGGCGAAATCGAGGGTAATGAGTCGGTCGA
>Ga0114931_10008147_pt1 | contig 12720 bp, 3 predicted proteins | sample 2SBtaG_FD_89579 | JGI IMG/M metagenome (GOLD analysis project Ga0114931, IMG submission 89579) | Deep subsurface microbial communities from Kolumbo volcano to uncover new lineages of life (NeLLi) - 2SBTROV14_V59a metaG | ecosystem: Environmental > Aquatic > Marine > Volcanic | place: Kolumbo...
GAGATCGCGCGCCGCGCCCAGGCGGGCGGGGTCGAAGCTGCCGTCGGCGGCGAAGCGGTCCCAGGCCTCGAGCACCAGCCGGCGGGTGCGGTACTCGCCGAAGCGCCTGATCTCGTTGTTTTTCAGCACCCGGAAGGTCTCGGAGGGGTAGTCCTCGCCATAGACGTCCGCCGGGTCCAGCGCATAGCGCAGCTCGTCGCGCGTCAACCCATAGAGATAGGCGTAGTAGGCGTCGAGCTCGGCGCGCAACACCGCCCGCCGCTCGGGGTCCCAAGGAAAGGGCGGGCCGTCGAAGCCAAGGTCCTCGGCGAAGGGCTTCATCGCGTGGCTGGTGTAGCTGAGCTCGAGCACCCGCGGGACGATGAAGTCGAGGTCCCTACGGCTGTACGTGGAGGATGGCAGGACGCTGAGCTGCTGAAAGACGAAGAAATTTAGGTGCGTGCCTCCGACCTTATGCCGCGCATGAAAATCAAGAACCAAGGCCGAGAGGTTGGCGATGATAGCAACCGCCTTCTCCGGCTGGACAGTCGGCGGGATGAAGAACAGCGGGAGATTGTTGCCGACTCCGCTCTTAGGGAACGCCGCCGCGATCACGGTGCGCTCGTCGGTGGCGCGGCAGATGTCCCGCCAGCCCATGAGCCAGCCGTGGGTCCAGTCCTTGGCGCGCAGGCGGTGCTCGACCTCGCGCTCGGGCACCCAATAGCGGGGCTGGGGCTCGAAGTCGGGGTCGCGGTGCTCGGCCTCGGTCACGTCGCGCGCGGTCGCGCCATCGGCCTCGTAGGTCGCCCAGCGGTGGTCGAACTGGTGGATCATCTTGGCCTCGTAGAGCGGCCGCCACAGCGCCCCGCCGGGCTCGATCCACGTCACGCCCTGGCGCCGCGCTCCCATCTCTTCGAGCTTTTCGGCGGTGCGGAAGAGGTGGCTGTCGTTCGACATGTGGAACATCGCCATGAAGCCGATGCCCCAGGGGTTGCCGGCGGCACCCCCGCTCTCGTCGATCAGCACGGGTGTGCGGGCGTAGATTTTCTTGGTCAGCTCGGCGTCGGCCTGACTGCGGAACACCGGCGCCGTCCGGGTGTTGGGGTTGATGCGGCGGATGTCCCGGGGCGTCAGCGTGAAGCGGCGGCGGTGGTCCGCGAGGTGCTCGACCCGGGTGGCGAAGAAGACGAACTCGGCCGCCTCGACGTTCGCGCCCAGGGTCAGCAGGCAGAACTTCATCCGGCTGTCCACCGCGGGAAAGAGCCGCTCCCGGTTCTCGAAATCGAACAGGCTGACCAGCCGCCTTTTGGTCGAGATTTCCGCGAAGAAGGCCCGGGTGGTGTTGTCGGTGGCGATGCCGGTCGGCACGATCACCCCGGCGCGCCCGCGCGGGCCGATCAGGCCGAGGAAGGCCTCGGCGAACAGCGCATAGGTGTTGACGTCGCCGGTGCCGGTGAGCGGATAGCGCCCGGCGGTGCGGACGAACAGGCTCGCGGCCTCGGCGGCGCGCTTGGCGTCCTCGAAGGCGGCGAAGAGCTCTCGGTCGGCCTTGCGTCCGGCCCGCTCGACCTCGGCTTCCGGCCCGGCATCCGTCGGCATCGGCTCGTCGTGCCGCAAGGCCTCGATCAGCCTGTCGCGCGCCGCCTTGTTGGGCGCGGTCGCGATCGCGGGGGCACGGGCGGCGAAGAACTCCTGCTCCTGCAGCTTGATGCGCTCCCACGGCGGGTTGCCGAGGACCACGTCGAAGCCGCCCTTGGCCATCACGCTCGCGAAGGCGATCGGCCAGTGGAAGAAGCGATGGCGCTCGGCGAGCGCGTCGGCCGCGGCGATCATCGGCCCATAGACGTTGGCGCCGCCGAGGTACTGCCATAGCTGGCCAGACGTCGGCACGACCTCGCGGCCGCGCACGGGCACCGTGCGCTTGGGCGCGAGGTAAGCGGCGCACCAGAGATCGCAGGCGATCCGCATGCGCCAGCCGAGGCCGCCGGCGCGCAGGCTCTCGAAGGCGCGGGCCTTGGCCTCGATGTCGCCGACGCTCTCTTCCGGCATGGCCTCGAGCGCGGCGAGCGCGCGGGCGAGGTCGTCGCCGGCGCCGCCGAGGTCGAGGTCGATCTGGCGGGCATCGCGGCGCGCCCGCTCCTTGCGCTCGGCCTTGTTCTTGGCCCGGTAGGTGGCCGCCGCCTCCTTCGCATCGCCGGTCAGCGGCTTGTAGGCGGCATCGGGGATGCCCTCGCGCAGCACCGCGAGGTCGAACACCCCGAGAAGGCTGTCGCCGCAGCGGATGCGGGCATCGAGGAAGGCGAGCGGCTTGCCGGGCTCGACCGTCTCGATCCAGAGCGCGGTCTTGCACAGCTCGACCGCGAGCGGGTTCTTGTCGACGCCGTGGATGCAGTGCCGCACCACCTCGCGCAGGGCGTGCTGGCGGGTGGCCTCGTCCATGGTCGCGCCGCCGCCCTCGAGCGCCGCGATCTCGGCCGCGAGCCGGCGCGCGGCGGCCAGCAGGAAATGCCCCGAGCCGCAGGCCGGGTCGATGATATCGAGGTCGAGGAGGGCGGCGCGCGGATCGCCCGGGTTGGCCTGCACCGCCGCCCTCATCACCGGCACCAGGGCCGAGCCGATCAGCTCGTTCACCAGCGCCGCCGGGGTGTAGTAGGACCCGGTGAGCTTGCGCGCCGAGCCCTTGGCCTTGTCGCCGTTGCTGGCGCCTACCAGACGCAGGGTCCAGGGCTGCGCCTCGACATCGACGAAGGGGTGGTACTCGAGCAGGCTCTCATAGACCGAGCCCAGCTCTTCCGTCCCCATGTCGCGATAGTTGACGCGGGCGAGCCCCGAATCGGTGCGGAAGTAGGCGAGCGCGCGGATGGCCTCCAAGAGGCGCCGGTTGGCAATCAGGGCTCGGTCGAGACCGGGACAGTGACCGGGGTCGAACAGCCCGCCGAGCGCCGGCAGGCCGAGGCCGGGCTCGCCCCGGGCGAGGGCGCGAAAGACGATGCCGAGGCCGAGCCAGAGGTCGTGATGGCGGTCGTAGTGGCGGCGCCTGAGCGCCCGCTCGCGCAGGCGCGCGACACCATAGCCCTGGGCATAGACGGCGCGGGCCTGATCGCCGGCGTCGGGCGGGTGGAGAAGGCCGCGATCCTCGGCGGTGAAGAGGAAAAGCAGGCGATAGACCAGGTGCAAGAGCTCCTGGAAGAAGCCCGCCACCCCGAGGCCGCCGTTGCCCAGGGCGGCGCGCAGGGCCTCGTTCGCGGGGTGCTCGAGGAAGCCGCCGCCGAGCTGGCGCAGGGCTTCGGTGACGCCTTCGCGCAGGTGCTCGAGGGCGCGCTCGCCGACGGCGTGGGCCTGCGCCCGCCAGCGCTCGATGACGGCGGCCTCGGGCCGGCCGTCGCGGGGCTCGAGCCGCGAGGCGTGCAGCAACAGCCACAGCGCCGCGAAGTCGGCATAGAGCTCGTCGCTGAACAGGAGGTCGAGGTCGACCTCGACATAGGCCGGACGGGTGAGGCTGGGATTGTCGCGCAGGAGCCTGAGCCTGGCGCCGTTGGCGACGAGGCCCCACAGTGCGCCCTCGTCGGCGTTCAGGAGCTCCTGCATCAGCGCGTGCGGGCTGCGCCGCCGACCCTCGTCGCCGAAGCGGGGGTCGGCGCGGTCGAGATCGTGCTCGCAGGTGGTGAGCAGCACCGGCACGGCGCCGTCGAAGGCCTGGTGGGAGACCGGGAAGCGGCGCTCGTCCAAGGTCAGGGGCGCGGTAGCTTCGAGATCGTGATAGCCGAACACCTCGTCGAGCAGGCGCACCAGCCACTCTTCGACCCCGACGCGCCCGGGTTCCAGGTCGCGGCGCTGCCGCCTGAGCGCGTAGTCTTGGTAGAAGTCCCGGGCGATCCGCCAGTGCCGGGCGAGCTCTTCCTTGAGCGAGAGCGAGCGGGAGAGGCCGTAGTCGGCATCCCCCTGATACTCGGCCTTCCGCGCGGCGACGACGGCGAGGAAGTCGGGCGGCAACAGCCCGCCCTGGACCTTGAGCGCGGTGAAGCCATTGGCGATCCGGCGACGGCTCATGCGGGCGGCCCCGTCACAGCGTCGCCATCGGCATCAGGACGTAGACGCCGATCTTGTCGACCGGAAGCGCCGGGGCGACGGCGTAACGCAGGCCGCGGGTCTCGCTGGCCTCGCGCACCCGGCGGTGGTCGGCGAGCAGCGCTTCGGCGCGCCGCCGGGCGATGGCGTCGAACTGCGATTCGAGCTCGGCCATCATGGCCAGCGCGCGCTCGATCAGGCGCGTCTTCTGACCGTCGTCCATGTTGCGGCCGGGGTCCGACGAGAGCAGCGCGAGCGCATCGGCCTCGGCGAGAACGCGCGGTTCCGCCGAGCCTTCGGCAGCGACCCCGAGACACTCCTCGGCGAGCAGCGTTCGCGCCGGCACGCAGCGGCCTTCGGGGGTGCGCCGCTCGACCGTGATCTGGTGGCGCAGCCGCAGCAGATAGACCGTGGTGCGGGTGGCGACGCCGCTCGTGAACATCGCGCCGCATCGCGCCCCGAGGGCGGGATCGCCCGCATCGAGCGCGGTCTCGGCGACGTGGTCGGCGAGCACGGCCACCAGCGGGTGGGCGCGGTGGACGTGGGCCACGCCGCTGGGCAGCGGAAGCGCGAAGGCGATCTTCAGCGTGCCGGTGAGGCCCACCGCTTCGAGCCGCTCCTGCAGGGGCTTGGGCAGGTGGGCGAGCGGCAGGCGGAAGTGATCGCGCCGTCGCTCGAGCGGCGCGCCCAGGCGCTCGAGCGCGCTCGTGACGAAGCGCGCCACGTCGTCGGCACCGCCGAGCACCGCCACCGCCTTTTCCCATTCCGGCAGCACCTCGTCGGGCCTGAGCCGGCGCTGCGCGAAGACGGTGCGGGTGATGCGCCGGCGCGCCGTCTCCCAGGCCTCGTCCGCATCCCGGTCGGCGTCGCCGAGATCGAGGGCGAGCTGACGCGCCGCCGCAGCATCGCCGCCCGGGTGCATCAGGACCGCCCGCATGATGGCCTCGACGACCTTGGTGTTGTCGCTCGGCAGGGGCACCGCGACGCCAAGCTCCTTGCGGATCTTCTCGGCCTTTCTAAGGATGACCCTGAGGACGGCGCCGTCGACCGGGTTGTTCTCGCCATAGAGCATCAGGGTGCGCACCGTCGTCGAGCTCTGACCGAAGCGATCGACGCGGCCCTCGCGCTGCTCATGGCGGGTCGGGTTCCAGGTCAGGTCGTAGTGGACCACCGCGTCGAAGAAGCGCTGCAGGTTGATGCCCTCGGAGAGACAGTCGGTGGCGACCAGCACCGGGGCGACGCCCTCGTCGAGCTCGGCGAGCTCGTCGATGCGTTCCTGACGCTGGTCGGGGGTGAGCTCGCCGGTCACCGCGATCACCTGCGCGGTCTCGCCGGGCAGGGCGGCGCGCAGGTGCTCGGCGACGTAATGGGCGGTGGCGATGAAGCGGCAGAAGATCACCGGCCGGAAGCCGTCGGCGAGAAGCCTGGCGACCTCGCCGGCCATGCGGTCGAGCTTGGGGTCCTCGGCGCGCCCTCGCAGCGCCTCGGCGCGGACGATCAGCCGGCGTAGCGCGGCGGCGTCCTCGGGTGACTCGACCGTGCCGGCGGGAACGCTGTCGTCGCGCGAGAGGGTGTCGTCGGCGAGTGAGTCCATCACCGATTCACCGGCGCTGCGATCGATCGCGTCGCGCCGGGTCTCTTCGGGCTCGCCTTCCACCGCCGTGAGGCGGGTGCGCAGCGCCAGTGCCGCCGCCGCCGGGCTCGACGAGACGCAGCGCAGGAGCGCGAGCGCCGCCCACCAGGACATGCGCTGCTCGAGCTTGGTTCCGCCCTCGGCGCGCTGGACCATGCCGCGCGCATATGCCAGCACGTCCTCGAACAGTCGGCCCCAATCACCGGTCAACCGGTAGGTCGCCTCGCGGCTCTCGCGCACGGGAAATCCGGCGGCATCGCGCCACTCGGCGATGTCGCCGCGACGCCGCTGCACGAAGCGGCGGGCGAGACCCTCGCGCAGGCGCCGGCGCTCCTCACCGTCGGGAAGATCGACGAGGCGGGCGAAGCGAGGATGAATCAGGCCGAGCAGGTTGTGGAAGGCCGCATCGTCACCCGAATGCGGCGTGGCGGTGAGCATCAGCATATGGCGGGCAGGCTGGGCCTCGGCGAGCCCCCTGACCAGTTGGTAGCGCTGGTGACGGGCCGCGGTGTTCGCCTGGACGCAGGTGTGGGCCTCGTCGACGATGACGAGCTCCGGGCAGGCGCGCAGAAAATCGGCCCGGCGACGGTCCAATTTGATGTAGTCGAGCGAGACCACCGTGAACGGATGGACCTCGAAGATCGATTCGTCTGGCCGCAGGCCGCGCTCCAGGCGTGTCGCCGTTCCGGTGCGCACGACCTCGGCCTCGATGCCGAACTTCGAGGCGAGCTCGTCCTGCCATTGCTCGCAAAGATGCGGCGGGCAGATGACGGTGAGGCGCTCGACGTCGCCGCGGTCGAGCATCTCGCGCGCGATCAGGCCCGCCTCGATGGTCTTGCCGATGCCCACGTCGTCGGCGATCAGCAGGCGCAGCGTCTCCAGCTTGAGCGCCATCAGGAGCGGGACCAATTGATAGGCGCGGGGTTCCACCGAGATGTTGCCGAAGCTGCGGAAGGGGCCGGCACCGGCACGCAGTTTGAGCCGCAGCGCATCGCGCAGGAGCAGCGCCGCCGCCTGGGAGCCCGGCTCGGTGGGATCGGGGAGATCGAAGGTCGCCGCGACCGGCGGCTCGGGCTCGATCGGCAGATAGATCAGGGTCGCGTCGTCGTCGCTGCCGCCCAGCGGCCGCAGCTTCAGGAGATCGACGCAGGTCTCGGGCAGTACCACCCACTCGCGCCCGCGCGCCTTGACGAGGTCTCCCGGTTTGTAAGCGACCGCTGCGGTCATCGGCTTTCCTTCCCCCGATTTCTTGCCTCACGATGCCGCGCACGCCGAAGCGCTCCCGGAGCCCGATCCGAACACCCACGCGTGCTGAGCCACGATCCCGGGCCACTTGTTCTTGTCGGCGGTGAACCGGATGACGGTGAAGCCCGCGTCTTCGAGCCGGGCGGTGATGGCCACGTCCAACGTCTTCTGGGCATTGCCCTCGTGGTGAGGGCCGTCGATGTAGACGAGGGTCTGCTTATCCTCGTAGGCGAAATCGGGACACGTCCCAAAGGCCTCGAGGTAGGGCTGCGCCCGATCTGGCAGGTGGTACCCGCCGTCCTTCACGAACCGCAGCCACTCCTTTTCCAAAGCGGAGACCGAGGCGTTCATCAGCTCGTCGAAGCTATCGCCGGCGCTGGAGCGCCCCTCGACCTCGCCCCGAGCCGCACGGGTCAGACGGCAGAGAAGGTCGAGGACCCTCTCGTTCCGCCTGTCGATCTCGCCGTGTTCGGGCTGGTTGTAATAGCTGAGGAGGCAGCGGTAGCAGCCGGCCTCGCACGTCGGGACCTCGTCCCTGAGGTCGCCGTGGTCCGTCCAGCCTCCTGAGGCGGAGCTGTAGTGACAGATCTCCAGCGCCTTGCGTGCGACGCGCGGCAAGGCATCGGCATCGCTTGCAAGGCGCGTGAGGACGCCGGCACCGCCTTCGGCGGCCTCGTAGAACAGGATGGCGCGCCTGTCGTCGGGTTCCGGCAGCGGCTCAGCGGCGAGCTCGGACTCTTCGAGCTGGAACTCCTGCTCGATCCCGCGCTTCAGCGCGTACTGCAAGGTGACCATGACGTCCCTGGGGAGCCCGCTCCGGGGGCTCAGAATCAGAACGTTGCGCGTATCCTCGACGAAGGGCGTGATGCGCTCGACCCTCTTGCCCTCCCGCACCTTGTCATCCTCGGCGTCGGTCGGCGCCTGGGAGTCCTTGCTCCACTCCCCGGTGTTTACGTCGATGGTGAAGCCATAGATCGATTTGTCCTGCCGACGCCGCCATCCGAGGTTGATCCGCCAGATCGTCGCCGCTGGGCCATAGCGAAGCCCGAGAAGCGTCTCACCGCCCTCCGTGAAGGCCGCCGCCTCGGCGCGTGGTTTGCCGTTCTCCGCGGCGAAGCGCATCGTGGTGATCATGTCGTAGCCCTGGCGCTGGCGCTCCTCCTCGTCCGAGGTGATCCGCATCGCACGCCGGGTGGAGACCTGCTCGATCCGGTAGAGGTTCGCGATCCTGCGACCGCCGTCGAGCTTGTGGCCGCAGTTCACGCAGCGCTCGAACTCACGCTGGTCCCCGAAGTGCCCATAGCCACACGCCGGGCACAGCCGGGCCCCCTGCAACGGCAGCTTGGCCGACGCGCTGACGCTGCCCTCGTCGCGGATCGTCAGGATCGCACGCTTGACCCGGTAGGTACTGCCTTCGTGGTAGATGATCGACTGCGGCCCGAACTCGCTCAGGCCAAGGAACCGAGGCCGGCTCAGGAAGGCGTCGCGGACCACCTTCTCCTTGCGCCCCGGGATGAAGGCGATGAGCGGCAAGCGCGGGAAGTTGTAGCCCGGCAGGAACCCTTCGGCCGCGAGGTAGCGGTAAGTGTAGAAGTCGGAGTTCATGGTGGCGCGGGCATCCAGCAGGAGGCTCTGTTGGATGTAGGCCTCGTCATAGCGGTCCTTGGCGTCGCGGCGGTCCCGCGCGGTCGCCGCAGCGTTGTTGAGGATGTCGTTGGCGAGCTTCATCTGGCTCGCGGTGGCCCGGTAGAGTGAGCGCCAGCGCCGGAAGGCCTCGTCGAACCGCAGCGGCGCCCCGGCGACCACGTTGTCGAGCCAGGTCGGCGTGTGCCACCCGGCGCGCGCGGCGTCGAGGTCGGCCTTGAGCATGTCCAGAATCCGCTCGCCGCGGGCTTTCGCCGCCGACCGCACAGGCGGCTTAGCCACCTCTGTCGCGACGTCCTCGCGAAGCGGCAGGCTGTCCGCCTTCTCCAGGTCGAGCACGTCGCGGACCGAGGAGCCGACTTTCTTCCCCGTCTCGGCCAGCCACACGGCCTGGATATGGCTCTTGACCAGATCCTCGTTGGCGAGGTCGATCGTGGGCGGGTTGACCACGCCGGCGACCATCCGGGTCGGGTCGGCGAAGAAGTACTGATCGTGCGGCGACCTGGCGGCGCAGTAGGTGATTACCAGGGCAGGCTGGCCGCTCCTGCCCGCGCGCCCACTGCGTTGGGCGTAGTTGGCCGGGGTCGGCGGCACGTTGCGCAAGTAGACCGTGTTGAGGGTCGCAATATCGACGCCTAGCTCCATGGTCGGCGAGCAGAAGAGCACGGGCAGCCCGGCCGGCTCGACGGCGCCATCGACAATCCGTTGCGGCGCGAGTCCCTTTCTGAACCGCGCCTCGCGCTCGACACGGATGTCGGTGTCGACCTGCGCCGTATGCTCACGGGCTTCCAGTTGGTGCAGGAAGCGGTCGCTGTCTTGTAGCAGCTTGGCGACGTTGTCGTAGAGCGTGCGGAAGAAGATGTTGGTGGAGCCGGTCCGTTCCTCGTCCAAGCCGTGGGCGAGGCGCCATGCGAGCACGGAGCTGTCGATCCGGTAACCGATGCGGCCTTGGTCAAGCTCCGTGGGCTCGACGTAGCCGTAGGTGGTCAGGATCTTTAGGATGTCGTCGATGACGGCGTTGTAGGTCGCCTCGTCGAACTTCCTCGGGAAGTCGGGGTTGCCGGCCCAGCTGGCCTGCGCGCGCAGACAGCGACCGAAGACCGAGCGGTAGGAGACGTGCAGGACCCTCTCTTCGGGTCGGCCCGTTCGGCGCCGCTGTGGCCGTGGCACCATGTAGGCGTGAGACAACAAGGACCGTTCGTCTTCGGACAGGCCCCACGGCTCCTTCAGCTCGTTGAAGCTGCGGTTGCCGATCTGCTCCTGGAAGTTGGGGTCGAGGTAGATGGTCTTGACGCAGAGCGCCTTGCGCATGCGGTCGAGAAGGTCGTGAACGATGGCATAGCGCTGCTCCGGGGTTGCCGAGCCGAGGAGCGAGTGGCCCTTGCTCCATTCGGCCTCGTCCTCGCAACATGCCTGAAGCCCCTGGTATTCGATGGCGAGGAGCTTCACCTGTTCCAGGTTGGGATTGGTGATGCGCCAGCCGCGCTGGAGATCGAAATAGAGCCGGTATCCGAGCACGTCGCGCAGCGACTTGAGGGTGTTCTGCGCCTTGATGCCCTTGGCCTCGGGATTGGCGGCGTAATCGGCGGGGTCCAGATGGAGACGCGCCAGCACCTGCTGCGTGAGGATGTCGTCGGTGAGCTTTCCCTCGGACTGCCCGCGGATCGCCGCCAAGAGCGCGCCGCGCAAGAGCAGGATCTGGACGAAGTCGTTAAAGTGTCCGGCCTGCAGCGAGGCGTCCTGGCGGTTGTCGGTGAAGCCGAGGATCTTTTTGGCCTGGTCACCGAGGTCGGTGCCGATGAGGTATTTGAGCGCCGAGATCGTAAGCACGGTGGTCGCCGAGCTCCGCCCCTCGCTCGATAACCCGGAGAGCTTCGTCAGATCGCTGCGGCCGCTGCCGTCGTAGGCGACGCCACAGTGCAAGCAGAATCGGAAGGAACCCGGGATGAACCAGGCAGGCAGGCCATCGCCGGTGACCTGGCCGTTGGTGCCGACCTGCACGGGAAGCGGCCGGTAGCGGCGGTAATTGGGTTTCAGGCAGGCCGCGCCGTCGCTGAACTCCAGCCAATCCTCGGGATAGTGCTTTTCGAGGTCGGTCGGGTTGAAGATGCCCTCACTGTCGGGCATGAGATAGCCGTACTGCAGGTCCTCATCGTCATTCGAGCGCTCGGTGAGCTCCCGGGGACTGAAGCCCTGCGGTTGTTTCCCGGCCATGGTCGCCCAGACCGGGTGATACTCCTGTCCGCACTCCCGGCAGAAACAGAGGTTGAACAGGTTGCGCTCGCGGTCGCCCGGCTTGAACTGCTGGCCGTCGAGCGTAATGAACCGACTGCCCTTGGCCTCGACCGTCGTATACACATTCCAGGCGCCGCTCACGAACTGGTGCAGGCGAAAGGCGAAGAAGGGCCGGCCCTTGTCGTCCCGCGTCTCATAGGCCTTGAGCAAGAAGGCGGCGAGATACGCACGACACGCTTCGTGCGCGACGCCGCTGTCTTCGGCCAGCATCGCCGCCGCCTCTTCCACGGTGCGCGGGCGAGAGATACGGATGAGCCTGCCGTCCCGCTCCTCGAGGCCGAGCCCGCGCTCGATCCAGGCGGCGATCGGGTGCGCTGCGAGATCGGCAGCGCTCGGCGACGCCGGCACGCCGGCGGCGATCGCGGCGTTGAGTGCGCTCCGATCGATGGGCGTATCGTCCGCCGTCACCGGATGCAGCGTCTCGGTGATGATGTTCGCCGGCTCGACCTCTACGCCGAACAGCCGGGTCGCCACCCGGGCGACGACCTTGGCCCGGTCCTCCGCGTCACCCTCGGAGGCCATGGTGGCCGAGGTGCCGATGCAGAGGAGGTTCTCGTTGAAGCGCTCGCGGACGCGGCGCACCAGCATCGCGACGTCGGCACCCTGCCGACCGCGATAGGTGTGGAGTTCGTCCAGCACCAAAAACCGCAATCCCGCCGCGTGGTTGCGGACGGCGACGTCGGTGGGCAGGAACCGTGTCATGATCAATTCGAGCATGACGTAGTTCGTGAGCAGGATGTCCGGCGGGTCCTTGGCGATCCGTTCCCGCTCCTCGCGGCTCTCCTGACCCGTGTAGCGCGCAAACGTGACGGGTTCGTTGCCCTCCCCGTAGCCAAGCTTCAGGAACTTCTCGAGCTCGTCGCGCTGGCTGTTGCAAAGCGCGTTCATCGGGTAGACGACGATCGCCGTGATAAATTTGAGCGTCTCGCCGGCACGCTTGCGGCGCAGGGCGTCGTCGACGATGGGGATGAAGTAGCCGAGCGACTTGCCCGAGCCCGTTCCGGTCGTCAGGACGTAGCTTTCGCCGCGACGCGCCACGTCGATCGCGTCGCGCTGGTGGTGATGCAGGACCATCGGCTTGCCGAAGGTGTCCTCCGGGGACTTGATCCGAAAGATCTTGGCACACTTGGTATCGAGAAGGCTGGCCTCGACCATCTCATCGACTGTGCCACCTGCCACGAAATTAGGGTTGATCTGGATGAGGGGCGCCGGCCAGAAGCGCCCCGCCTGGTAGGCGACCTCGACGGCGTCGCGGACGTCCTTGGCGCGGATCTGGGTGAAGCTGCGCGAGAAGCGCTCGTAGTCCTCGATCAGCCGGTCGCGGAAGTCAAAGACGTCCATGCCCGTCTCCGCGCTTACCCGCCGGGCCGAGCGTTGCCCAGTCCGCGCGCGGCACAGGCCGTCATGGCCATTGCCGCGTTTCAGGCGGCATCGGCGGGGCGAACCCGTTCGGCGATCTCCTTGCCGCGATCGCGCTCGACGACGGCGATCTCGTACTGACCTTGCAGGCCCAGCCAGAACTGGGGGCTGTTGCCGAAGTACCGACCCAGCCGCACCGCGGTGTCGGCGGTGATCGAGCGCCGCCCATTCAGAATGTCGGTGATGCGGCCCGACGGCACACCGAGGTCGAGCGCCAGTCTGTTGGCGCTCAGGCCACGGGCCTCGAGCTCCCGCTTCAGAAGCCGGCCAGGATGGACGATCGGAGGCATGCCTCTATCCTCTATGGTAGTCGACGATCTCGACGTTGTGTGCGTCCCCCTTGCGGAACTCGAAGCAGATCCGCCAGGGGCCGTTCACGGTCATGGCCCCCTGCCGCTTGCGTTCGCCCTTGAGCTTGTGAAGACCGACACTCTTGA
>Ga0114931_10008148_pt1 | contig 12719 bp, 13 predicted proteins | sample 2SBtaG_FD_89579 | JGI IMG/M metagenome (GOLD analysis project Ga0114931, IMG submission 89579) | Deep subsurface microbial communities from Kolumbo volcano to uncover new lineages of life (NeLLi) - 2SBTROV14_V59a metaG | ecosystem: Environmental > Aquatic > Marine > Volcanic | place: Kolumbo...
ATTCCATAATAGATTTAACTTAATACTAATAATATAGACTAAAAGGGTAGTATACGTAAAGTGTTTAGAGGGAAGAGTGGTTTATATTTCCGCTTTTGACAAAACCAACCTGCGTTCCCTGCCCTCACCAATACTATAGGAAACTAAGTTTGGGTAATTTTCACTTATTTCTGTATGTACTATTCTTCTTTGGTATGAAGTTAAAAAACCAAATCTGTAACTTCCTTTTTCATTTACTCTTATAGCGGCCTCTTTAACCATTAGTTTTAACTTTTCAGCCCGCTTTTGCCTGTAACCATTAATATCTACTTGTACGTTAATATTCTCGGGGTATTTATTTTTACACGCAACAAATAAAAATGCTTGAAGTGAGTTTATTACAGAGCCTTTGTAACCTATTAAGTTTCCAACATCCTCACCCTCAACTTCAATAATATAAACATTACCCTCCTCCTCAAACACAACGTTTACAGAAGAATCTACACCTAAAATTGAAAATAAATTTTCTACTGTCTCTTTTAAAAAGTCTTTTGTTTCCATAAATTTATAAAATTAATTAGCCTTTAAAAAATATTTTTTGATTATTATATTTTGTATATAAGCATAAAGTGTACTTACTAGCCAGTACAAAACTAATCCCGAAGGAAGCTTAATACCAATAAATATTGTCATAATAGGTGTAACATACAACATTTGTTGTTGCATATTTGCCATCATGTCATCTTTTTTACCTGCTGTTTCTTTAGCAAGTTCTTTATCTACTTTAGCCTTGCTCATAAAACTTTTTGATAGTAAAAATTGAGAAATTCCAGCAATAATAGGTAATATATAATACGGATCTGGTTTAGATATATCTAGATACAAAAAGTTTAAATTGATAGTCGCATTTTTCAAAAAATCAAAATAAAGTACACTTGTGTCAATACCATTATTTAAAGAGCTCATAAAAACTCGATAAAGAGCAATAAAAACTACTAATTGCACAACCATAGGTAAACAACCGCTTGCGGGGCTTATACCGTTCTTTTTATAAAGCTCCATCTGGGCTTTGGAAAGTTTTTGTTTATCTTTATGTTTCTCTTTTAACTTATCCAACTCTTCTTGAAGTTCTGCTCTTTTAGTCTGTGTTTTTAACTGAGAAACACCTACAGGAGCAGTAATAGTTTTTAAAATTATTGTTAATGCAATAATTGCCCCTCCAAGATTACCTATAAAATAATTTAACAAAAGTAAGGCATTTAAAAAGGGTATTATTAAAAAGTTTTGCCAAATATTTTTTATCATATATTACTTTAACGGATCAAACCCGCCTTTATTAAAAGGGTTACACCGTAAAATTCTTTTAATTCCAAGAAAAGTGCCTTTAAAGATACCATATTTGTCAATGGCTTGATAGGTATAAGTAGAGCAAGTAGGTTCAAAAATACACACCTTAGCATTTGGGGCAATTATTTTTCCTAAATACCCTTGATCTAAACTAATGTACTTTTGATAAAACTGAATTAACTTCAGTACTAATTTCTTCATAAGTTTTATTTAAAATACCCGGAGAAGTTACTATAAAAATATACACTCCACTAGGCAAATCATTTACAATTTCTTGCAAATATCTTTTTATAAGTCGCTTAATTTTAACACGTTTATTTGCCCTACTAATAGTCTTTTTACTAACTACTACTGCAAAGTGTTTTGATGGGTAGGTATAATACTTAAAGCTAAGAGAATTGGTTTTTAAAACTAGCTTGGGTTTTGTTTTTTTAATTTCGTCAAATAAGTTCTTACTGACCCTTATCGACTTTTTTAGCATGTTTAAGCACCTTTAAACTTACGTACAAATACAGCAAGTCTTTTTCTTTTCTTTAGTCTTCTTCTTTTTAAAACGTTTCTTCCGTTAGAGCTTTTCATTCTTGCACGAAAGCCGTGTATTTTTCTCTTCCTTTTCTTAGGATTTAGTGTTCTCGACATGCAATTATACTACCATAAAAATTAAAAATAGAAAGTGGAAATTCCTTACAAAAGAGGGGAAAGTTAGGTAAAGTACAAAACTCATGTAAGTTAATAAAAGAAAATTATACTCTTTGACATAAATGTGGATAACTATTTAAGATATACTGTACATGCCTAATAATGTTAATGTTTTACAAAATGAACAATTGTGGAAAAGTGTTATAGGTGAGATGCAAATAAGCATGTCGCCAGCCTTTTATAACATGTTTTTTCCAAAAACTAAGATTAAATCAGTTGATGGAGATACCGTAGTGGTTACGTGCCCTGGAGAAGCAAGTAAAAAAGTAATAGAAGCCAGCTATACATCTCAAATAAAAGACTTACTAAAATCTAGAACCGGTACAGAGTATAATTTAGTGTTTGAAACTGACTTAGATGTACCTAAGCATGATCAGACACCATTATTTAGCACAAATAATACAGGAGTTTTAGAACAAACACATATTGTTCAACAAAACAAAATTAACTCTGGATTAATCGAAGATTACACATTTGAAAACTTTATTGTTGGACCTAACAACAGGTTAGCTCACACTGTTGCAAAATCAGTCGCTGATAATCCCGGTAGAGTGTATAATCCCTTTTTAATATATTCCGATGTAGGTCTTGGAAAAACTCACTTGTTGCAAGCAATTGGAAACCAAATCGCTAGAAAACGACCAGAACTTAGGGTTTTGTACTGTACCGGCCAAGATTTTTTAAATGAGTTAATGGAAGAAATGCAGACATACAGGAGCAAAGGGGGTACGCTTGGTAAATTTAAGGCAAAGTTTACTAGTGCTGATGTTTGGTTAATTGATGATGTCCAACACATAGCAGGCAGAGACACAACTCAAGAAGAATTTTATTTTGCATTTAATAATCTGTACCTTAATAAGAAACAGATCGTTTTAAGTACAGATAAGCATCCATCAGAAATAGCAAAACTAGAAAACAGAATTTCCTCTAGGTTTAACATGGGAATGATTGCGGACATGCAAATGCCAGATGTAGACGTAAGAAACGCAATTCTCAGAAATAAAAGATCTGAAACGGGGGTTGAAATTGATAATGACACAATAGATTTTATAGCTCAAAATATCAATACAAATATTCGAGAACTTGAGGGTGCTTTTTTACAAGTTGTAACCTATGCTAAAGCTGAAAATATGCCAGCTAATATTGAAATTGCTAAAGCAGCACTTAGCAGATCAATTGTAGAACCTTCTGAAAAAAATATAAGACCAAACAAAATTGTTCAAGAAGTTTCAAAATACTTTGGAGTTGAAATAAGAGAAATAAAAGGTAAAAAAAGGACAAAAGATCTAGTTTTACCAAGACACATAGCTATGTACCTTTTAAAAGAGATAACACAACTACCACTAATAGATATAGGACAAGCTCTTGGGGGTAGGGACCATACTACAGTTTTGCATGGGTGTGGAAAAATTAAACTAGAACTAGAAAATGAAAATTATAGATTAAAAAGACAAATCTCCGACATAAAAGAGAACATTTTAACAAGACAAGCAGTGTTGAAAACTTAGTATTTAACTATAAGATATGTGTAAAACTCATTTATTTATCCACAAAGTTATCCACAAGATTTCATAAGTTTTTAACAATCTAAAAACCCTTTATAAACGAATAAAAAATATGACAAATTTTCAAAAACCTGTGACAAAAGGAAACAAGGTTTTACACACAAGGTTTTTATTAAAACACTTTTACAAAAGGTGTAGTATATCTTATCAACATATAAACAGTTATAATACAAAAAATACTATAATTTAATTACTATAATTTAACCTAAATTTAATGTTGAAAATTATTCTTTTACCAATAAGTTTATTTTTTATTTTTGCAAAATTTATTAAAGTAAAAATTTTAAATTGGGGGGTTGGTGAGACTTTTGTGGGTTATGTTTTATTAAAAGTTAAGTTTATAGATTTTACTAAGTTATATTTAGCTTCCTTACCCTCAAATTATATTATTATTACGGGGACTAATGGTAAAACATCAACAACAGCACTTTTAAATCATATATTAACCTCACAATCTTACAGGGTGTTAACAAATAAAAGTGGTTCAAATTTGGAAAGAGGTGTTTTATCCGCTCTAGTTTTAAATTTAACTAATTACTTTTTTAAAAACCCTGATTTTGTTGTGTTAGAAGTTGATGAAGCGAGTGTTTCAAAAATAGTTTCAAAACTTACTAAAAAGACTTTAAATTTAAGTGTTATTGTGTTGAATTTATCTAGAGATCAATTAGATAGATATGGTGAGGTAGATCTTTTAGCAAAAAATATTCAAGGTTCCTTAAGACAGTTTCCAAAATATTTAATTTACTCTAAAAAAAGCAAATATTCTAAATTTTTTATTAAACCTAAAATAGTTGGTAAGCAAGAAAATATTAAATTAATTAATAAATTAAAATTAACTGATAAAAATTTAATAAGTAATCTTGATTTTGTAACAGCTGTATTGCAGGATTTAAAAATTAATATAAATAACAGTCTTGTTACAGATTTTGTACCAGTAAAAGGTAGGGGTCGTGTATTCCTTTTAAATAATGTTAGTTATACTATTAATTTAACTAAAAACCCAGCTAGCTTTAACACCAACCTAAGAAATATTTCTACTGCTAAAGATAGAAATATCTTAGTTTATGTAAATGATAATATTCCTGATGGAAGAGATGTTAGCTGGTTTTATGATATAAATTATATATTGATTAAAAAAATATTTGAAAAAAATAACGTATTTGTTTGCGGAAGCAGAGGTTTTGATTTTTACAATTTCTTAAACTTAATTGAGGTGTCTAATTTTAACTTTAATAGTTTTGAAAATGCACAAAAGTATTTTGAAAAAACTGATTCTCATGATGTTACGGTGCTATCCAACTATTCGGCAACTCAAGATTTAGTTAAATTTTTTAATAGAAATGTTTAATATAGCTCACCTTTATCCTAAACAACTTAATTTATACGGAGATACTGGAAACATTCTTGTTATACAAAATGTTTTAAAACTTTATGGTATTGATTATACAACTTATAAAGTTGGTATTGGGGAAAAATTACCTATAAACACTGATTTTATAATGGTTGGTGGTGGGCCTGATTATCTGCAGGAAAAAATATATGATGACTTTTTAGGTAGAAGAGATTTTTTAGAAAACTACTTTAATAATAAAAAACCTAGTCTTTTTGTATGTGGCTCGTTTCAACTGTTGGGGAATTACTACTTAGATAGTACTGGAAAAAAACTTCCCGGGATAGGACTTTTTAATTTTTATACTAAATCCCCTAATAACCAAAAATCAAGAATTGTTGGAAATATTTGTATACAAAGCTCTATTGCCTCATCTGACTTTAGTAACAAAGTTGTGGGTTTTGAAAACCACAATGGAAGAACTTATATTAAAAATATTAAGCCATTTGGTAAAACTTCTAGTATTAGTTATGGTAATAATACAGTCAATTTTACCGAAGGTTTTATATACCATAAAACAATTGGCACTTATTTACATGGCCCCCTTCTTGTAAAAAACCCACACCTTTTAAAATACTTGTTAAGTGATTATGTAGATATTGATTTAAGAAGAAAAGATTTTATTTCCCAACTAATACCTCATTTAAATGCCTTAGAACTAAAAAGATGAGCAAAAAAATATATAAGTTTATAGAAAAAAACCTACTAAATATTTCCTTACTTCTTGTACTATTTAATACTTCAAAAACTTTTGTTTTATCTAACTTTTACATTAGAGGTATTTTTATTGATATTTACTCACCTGTTATTTTTTTAAATTATATTTTAGTAATAGTTCTAACACTTTTATTTATCCAAACTTTAAAAAAGCAGGACTACTTGTTAATCTTATCTTTTGTACTTTTATTTTCAGTAAACATTTTATTTTCATCAAATCAATTATTTAGCACAGTTTATTTTCTAAAAGTATTTTTTTATATACCTTTTACCTTGGTCTTGATTAGATCAAAAGCAAAACTAAATTATAATCTTGTAGTTATACTTAACCTTATTTATATTTTTATACTAACCTTTCAATTTATAACAAGGTCAAGTTTTTTCCCTTTTTTTCCGTTTGGTTTTTATGCGTACAAAGGTGTGGGATCTAACTTAGATTTTATAAATTTGTTTGGGACAAAACTAGTTTCTCCTTTGGGAAACTTTCCCCACTCTAACGTTTTTGCAGCCTTTTTAAGCTTTTTAAATATATTCCATTTAAAAAAATCGTCCCCGTTGTTTTTTATAAACATAATTTTAGTAACAATTCTTGGTTCCTTTTCAGCACTTTTATTTAATTCATTATTATTTTTATTTTTTTCAAATCAGACTATATATAAAGGCTATGAAAAAGTTATTTTTTATGTATATTTATCTTTCTTGATTATTTTCTTTTTATTTTTTCAGTTTAAGTCTGTTTCTGTAATTGAGCGCATAAACCAGTTAAAAATAAGCTCTTATTTATTTTTTAAACATCCTTTTTTTGGAACAGGTGCTTCTACTTTTATATATTCAATTACAAACTTTGAGAAGTTTGAAAAAAGAATTTATGTATTGCAGCCCGTGCACAACATATTTATACTTTTTTTAGTTGAGTATGGTCTTTTTGGTATTTCTTACGTTATTTTTTTAGCTAAGAGGTATAAAAAGTATTTGCGGATTACCACTTTTGTACTATTTATTTTAGTTTTTGGTGTTTTTGATCATTTTTTTATGAGTATAAATCAGGGTTTACTTCTTGTATCGTTGACTATCTGTCTACATAAATCTATTATTAATAGTAATGCTTAAAAAACTTCTCGTATTTTTAATTATCGTTTTGGTTTTAGTTGGTATTGGGTATTTTGTTTTTACTAAAAGCTCGCTTTTAAATTTATCTAGTTTACCTGTTGTTGGTAGGTATTTTTCACCTAAGGTGGATAACAATGCACCTGCAAATATAACATATTGGTCACTTTTTGAGCCATATGAGGTTTATGACCCCTTGTTTGTTAAATATCAAAATCAAAACCCCAACGTAAAAATTAGTTATGAAGAAAAAGTATTTAGTGATTTAAGTGTTTATAAAGATAGTCTTTTAGCTAAGCTAAAAAATGGTGAAGAAACACCAGATATTATGAGAATTCATGCTACATGGATTCCTGAGTTTGCTCCTTATATAGAACCAGCTCCTGCTGGAGTTTATTCCCCAACAAAATTTGAGGATGATTATTTTATTCCAGCAAGTAAAGCTCTTGTAATAAAAAACAGAGTAGTAGGTGTTCCCTTAATGTATGACTCTTTAGCTCTTTTTTATAACAAAGAGATTTTTGATAATGAAAATGTTTCGCCCCCAAGCACATGGTCTGACTTTGCAACATTGGCAGGTAGCTTAACAAAAACTTCTAATAATCAAATAATAGTATCCGGTGCAGCTGTAGGTTCTGCTGATAACGTTGCTCACTTTAGTGATATTTTAGGTGTGTTAATGAACCAAAGCAATATAGAACTTCCAAGAGATATGGATAGCGAGGCAATGCAAGATATTATTTTGTTTTATACAAATTTTGTAAAACAACAAAAGGTTTGGGATAGGGGTTTTGCATACTCTCCTTTGTCTTTTGCCCAGGGAAATGTTGCTATGATGTTTGGACCAAGTTGGGAACTTTTAAATATTATTGAGAGCAATCCTGATTTAAAGATAGGTGTTGTTTCAGTTCCTCAAGTAGTTGGTAAAGGGTCACTAACTGCCGATTCATACCCTAATTTTTGGGTAGAAGTAGTTAATGCTAATTCCAGTAGCACAAACAAAGCAGCATCTTGGAAATTTTTAAAATGGTTTTCAGATGATGAGCAGTTGTTGCAAGCATTTGATGAGGCTTCTAAGGTTAGAGCTTATGGTGAACCTTTTCCTAAAGTTAGTCTTCAGCAAAAATTAGTTTCTAACCCATATCTTGGTCCTTTTTATACTAATGCCGATACTGGAGAAATGCGTGTATCTACTGATCTTTCTGGTAATAATGCTTACATAGATGTTTTAAGAACAGTCGTAGAGGGCGTTTTAGATGGGGGTGATGTAAAGGATCTTTTGCAAACTGCTAAAAAAGATTGGGAAAGACTAGATTCACTTAAAGCGAAGTAGTTTTTTAAAACCTCATTTTTCGCTATACTATTCATATGTATATTTTAGCAATTGAGACTAGTTGTGATGAAACTTCTGTTTCTGTTCTTAAAGATAGTGCTGTTTTAAGTAATGTAGTGGCCAGCTCGAGTAATTTATTTGAAGAAACTGGTGGGGTTGTGCCCGAAGTTGCTTCAAGAAAACAACTTGAGTATATTATCCCAGTTTTACAAAAAGCCTTAATTCAAGCAAAAATAACTATTGATCAACTTGATTTAATAGGTGTTACTGTAGGCCCTGGATTAATGGGGTCTTTGATGGTTGGGGTTAATTTTGCAAAGTGTTTATCAGCTATTTATAGTATCCCCCTAGTCCCTATTAATCACTTAATTGGTCATATATACAGCGGTTTTATTACAAATTACCTTGGAGAAGATGTAAAAAATGATATTAAATTTCCTATACTTAGTCTTTTAGTTTCTGGGGGTCATACTGATTTAGTTTTAATAAAGACTCATAAAGATATTACTTATTTAGGTGGTACTAGAGATGACGCTAGTGGAGAAGCATTTGATAAAGTTGCAAGAATTTTAGGTTTGTCTAACTATTTAGGAGGACCTTTAATCTCTAAAAAATCTCTAGAATTTAAAAAAGCAAAAGTAAAAGGTTTAAAACTTCCAAGACCTTTAATTGGTAGTAATGATTTTGATTTCTCATTTTCCGGTTTAAAAACTGCTGTGCTAAATTCTTACAAAGATTACTCAGTTGCTGAAGTTTCTAACGAATTTGAACAGTCAGTTGTTGATGTTTTGCTTAAAAAAACACAAAAAGCTTATGAAATTTATAACCCGAAAACAATTATTGTAAGTGGTGGTGTTAGTGCAAATTCGAGACTTAGAAATACTTTTAAGAAACTTTTTGGCAATAAAGTTATTTTTCCGTTACCTCTACTTTGTGGTGATAATGCGGCAATGGTAGGTTGTGCAGCTTATTTTTACAAAGAAGATGCAACTTTCAATTTAGACAAAATTAACGCCGACCCATCCTTGTCATTGCAAAATCTTACTTAAGGTCTTTTGAATATTTTTAATATCTAAGGGTTTTAAAGATCCAATTTTATACTCTAATCTAACTGTGTCTATTGTCCTTATGTACCAATTAATACTATAACTAGTTTTGTTAAAAAAATCATAATTCTCAAGTTTTGTTTCATAAGGTATGTTTTTATTCTTTGTGGAGACAGGTATAACAGAAACAAAACGCTTATCAATATTATTTGTAATCGAGCTTACTATTACTGCTGGCCTAAAACGATTGATCTTTCTACCAACTACTGGGTGAAATCTTACAATATATATATATCTCCAAATTGATATCTATTTTTCATTTTCTCTCTCTTCTAAATAATCCCACACCCTATCTAAGTCATACTGCTCTTCGTTTTGCCACATTTCTAAATTTCTATTGCTAATTCTACTTTTTCTAAGTAAAGACTCAATTACTGACTGGGTTATTATTTTACTCCTGTTTTCATTTGGCCATGTTTTATCAATTTCTTCCAAAAAAACTTTAGGGATTTTTACCTGAATTCTCTTACCTGATTTAACTTTTCCATATGAATATGCTGTTGCAATATCTCTTAGTATTAAATATTTTGGCTTAGGCTTTTTATACCTCATGTGTACAGTTATACACATAATATAGCTTATTGCAAAAGTGCTTATACATACCTATAATAAGGTAAACGCCGTTGCGTAGGATTTAATGTCACCTACGTTAGCTAATTTAAACAAATCTTGGTTTGTTTATAAATAGCTTTGGTATGTAGAAGAAATCCTAAATTTTGGAGATTAGAACTACACAGGACAAGCCTGTTATAGCTTATGATAAGTAACAATTAGAGTGGTACCACGAAGAAAGCTTTTTCGTCTCTATATTTAGAGGTGAGGGGGCTTTTTTTGTTACAGTACTGTACTATGAAAATAAATAAACCTATTGAAAAGAGTAAATATATTTGGATAGCTACAGCAGTTATTTATATTTTGTCTCCAATTGATTTAATTCCCAATATTTTTCCTTTTATTGGCAAGATTGATGACTTTGTTGTTATTGTACTGGCATTGCAGGTATTGAGAATGCTTGGTATTGGCCAAAATATATCTATACAAAAGTTTAAAGAAGAAGTTATTGAAACTAGTGATAAAGAAATGCTTACATTGATGCTGAAATTATTTAAGATTAGTTTAATATAAATATATGGATTCAAAGTACAACCATTTAGAAAAAGAAAAACAAATTTACAAATATTGGGAAGAGATAGATGCTTTTTCTCCAGAGGGAGTTGCAAAGCTTAGAAAAAAGCACGGAGTTACATCTACAAAAGACACCTATACTGTTTTACTACCTCCTCCAAATGCCAACGGTCGTATACATGTTGGTCACGCACTTATGATTGCTATAGAAGATGTCTTAATCAGGAGAAAACGTATGCAAGGTTTTGATACCTTATGGGTACCTGGCACTGACCATGCAGGTTTTGAAACACAGATAGTTTATGAAAGGCACTTAGAGAGTTTAGGGAAGTCCCGGTTTGATTTTGATAGGAAGACCTTATATAAGAAAATATTTTATTTTGTAGAAAAAAACGGAAGTCAGATAATAGAGCAGGTTAAAGCCTTAGGCCCAAGTTTAGATTGGGGTAGAAACACTTTTATGCTGGACAACAAGGTTATTAACATTGTGCTATCTACATTTAAAAAAATGTATGAAGATAATTTGATATACCGAGATAATTACATTGTTAATTATTGTACCCATCATCAAACTACACTATCAGACTTAGAGCTTGAATATAAAGATCAAAAAACCCCTTTGTACTACATTAAGTACAAACTTGTTGACCGAAAAGACAGTGAGCCTGAATTTATTGTTGTTGCAACAACTAGACCAGAACCAATATTTATAGATACTCATTTAGCTATAAATCCCAAGGATAAGAAAAATAACTGGTTAAAAGGAAGAAAAGTACTAAATCCGTTAACAAGTAAAGAGATGACTTTTGTAACTGATTCTTTTGTGGATCCTGAGTTTGGAACAGGTATTGTAAAGCTAACCCCCGCACATGATAAAAATGACTATAAAGTTGCTTTAAAGTACGGGTTACCAATAAAACCTGCATTTAGCACAGATGGTATAATTTTAGAGTCTGGTGGAGAGTTGGCAGGGCTAACTATTACACAAGCTCGTAAAAAAGCTGTAGAGATTTTACAAAAAAAGTCCCTTTTAAAAAAAATTGACGATAACTATCAAAACAAGGTAGCAGTTTGTTATAAGTGTGGTACAACAATAGAGCCTTTAGTTATACCTAATTGGTTTGTAAAAGTAGAGAGCATAAAAAAACCTGCTTTAGAAGTTGTTAAAAAAGGTAAAGTAAAAATATACCCAAAATGGCAGCAGACAAAATATTTTAGATGGATGCAAGACATGCATGATTGGCCTATATCTAGACAAATAGTTTGGGGAATAAGAATACCTGCATGGTATAACATTGATAAAAACCCAGATCTTCTAGTTACTTTTATTAAGAATGGTGAGAGTATCACCGGTACAGTAGGTGATTTATTAAAACAACACAGTTTTAAAGATATCGAGAGTGGTTTACAGTCTTTAATTGCACCAAATTCTGCAACTTTTCAGGTTTCTAAGGACAAGCCGGGAGAAAACTTTTTACAAGAGACCGATACCTTTGATACTTGGTTTAGTAGTGGTCAATGGCCCCTAACAACTTTAGGATTTCCCAACTCAAAAGATTTTAAGAAATACTACCCAACTCAGGTTTTAGAGACGGGGTGGGAGATATTAAGATTTTGGGTATCGAGAATGATAATGTTTGGTATTTATAACACAGGAATTCCACCTTTTAAGGATGTTTATTTACACGGGCTAGTTAGAGCAGAGGATGGAAGAAAGATGAGTAAGAGTTTAGGAAATGTCATTGATCCACTTGATTCAGTTAAAGAGTATGGTGCAGATGCCTTAAGATTAGGTATGATTTTTGGCACTGCAAATGGTAAAGATTTTAACTACCCTGAAGAGAAAATTGTGACCATGAGAAATTTTTCAAATAAGTTATGGAACATGGCCAGGTTCATACAGATACTAAGTGATTCTTACACAAAAGAAGGTGGAAAGATTAAAAATTTTGCAGACTTAACAGTATTAAATGACCAAGACAAGTTAATATTTAATGATCTTAAAAAAACAATCAAACAAGTTGATCATTATCTTGATGTTTACAAGTTTGCTCAAGCGGGGGATGTTATATACCATTTTTTATGGAACGAGGTTGCTTCTGTTTATATTGAGCAGGCTAAACAAAGGGAAGATAAAGATATTGCGTTGGCTGTATTATCTTATGTTTTTAAAAATGGTTTAAAACTTCTTCACCCATTTATGCCTTTTGTAACTGAGGCAGTTTGGCAAGAGATAAAGACAGATGGTGAACCACCTTTAATTATTGCTCCATGGCCAGTCAGTTAGCCTGTATATTTAGACTATTTTGCTAGAGTAATTTGCAGGTAGGTAAAAAGTTATTATTTTTTTA
>Ga0114931_10008149_pt1 | contig 12719 bp, 10 predicted proteins | sample 2SBtaG_FD_89579 | JGI IMG/M metagenome (GOLD analysis project Ga0114931, IMG submission 89579) | Deep subsurface microbial communities from Kolumbo volcano to uncover new lineages of life (NeLLi) - 2SBTROV14_V59a metaG | ecosystem: Environmental > Aquatic > Marine > Volcanic | place: Kolumbo...
CCATGGGCGTCTTCCAGGACCGAACCTCCATGGACCGCATCCTGTTCGCCGTCTTTACAAACGAAAACGCAAACCAGGGAGTGCCGGCCCTCTTCTCCCTGACACAAACCTTTTGACGTTACCGCTGCTTGGGGCATCACCGGCCGACGCATGGGCGTGACAGGGCCGGCGCGCTTGCGCATACTTCGCCGCCATGAGGCGGTTTTTCCATGGTCCGCGCGTTCTGATCGCGCTGCTTCTTCTGCTGGGCGCCTGCGTGCCGCGCGTCGAGGGAGCGGGGCCGCCCCGGATCGTCCCGGCGCTCGACGACGGCGCGATCGTCGCCGCGGACGGCGCGCGGCTGCCCTTGCGCGTCTGGCGGGCCGTGGGCGAGACCCGCGCCGTGATCGTCGCGCTCCACGGCTTCAACGACTACGGCGCGGCGTTCGAGCAACCGGCCCGCGACTGGGCGAAGCGCGGCATCGCCACCTATGCCTACGATCAGCGAGGCTTCGGCGCGACCGCGACGCGCGGCATCTGGCCGGGGACCGAGGCGCTGGTCTCGGACCTCGGCGAGGCGCTGCGCCTGGTGCGCGCGGCCAATCCCGGCGTGCCGCTCGTGGTCGTCGGCGAGAGCATGGGCGGCGCGGTGGCGATGGTTTACGCCGCGCGCGCGTCCGCCCCGCCGATCGACGGGCTGGTGCTCGCCGCCCCGGCGGTCTGGGGATGGCGCAGCATGAACCCGTTCTACCGCGCCTCGCTTTGGCTCGGCGCCCATGTCACGCCCTGGGCGCATGTCACCGGGCGTGGGCTGGGGATCAAGCCGTCGGACAACCGCGCGATGCTGATCGCGCTCGGCAAGGACCCGCTGATCATCAAGGAGACGCGGATCGACGCGGTCTACGGGCTGGTCGATCTGATGAGCGCGGCGTTCGACGCCGCCGACCGGATCGCGGTGCCGACGCTGGTGCTCTATGGCGAGAACGATCAGCTCGTGCCCAAGGGGCCGACCTTCGCCATGCTCGCAAGGCTCAAGGCGCCGCGCCGGGTCGCGATCTATCCGGGGGGCTATCACATGCTGCTGCGCGACCTCGACGCGGCGGTGGTGCGCGCCGACGTCGCCGCCTGGGTCCTCGACCCCGGGCGGCCGCTGCCCTCGGGCCTTGAGCGCAAGAACGTCGCCGCCACGGGGTTCGATCGACCGGCCAGGTGTGGGAAATCCCTGGAGCTTGATGCGTTTGGTCGGCGCTTCCCCCTCCCGTCAAGAGAGGGGAAATCGTGATGCCGCCCCGGACCAAAAGCCCGCCTCCTCTCGATGGGTTGGGGTGGGGGCCGTCCACCCCATCAATCTAGAAATCACGCCTTAAAGCGAGGCCGCCGCGCGCGCCGCCTGGTCGTACAGGCCCGAAAGCGCGCGCAGGAGGTCGGCGAGGTCGCCGATATCGCGCTCGCCATAACCGAGCACGCTTAGCGACTTGATCAAGCAGTCCTCGCGCACCTCGCGATAGCGCGCGCAGACGGCGATGCCCTCGTCGGTCGGCGAATAGAAGATCTCCTTGCCCTTGCGCGCCCCCGAGACGAGCCCGAGCTTGGCGAGCTTGCGAAGCGAATACGAGACCGTGTGGGTGTCCTCGACGTTGAGCACCAGGCAGATGTCGGCGAGCTTCTTGGCGCGTCCCCGGTGGTTGACGCCGTGCAGCACCAGCACGTCGAGCGGGCCGAGATCGACGATTCCCGCCGCCGCCATGCAGCGCACGATCCAGCGGTCGAAGGCGTGCGAGGCGATGATCAGGCCGAACTCGAACTCGCTGAGCGCGCCGCGCTCGGACGAGACGAGATGCGCCGAGGAGACGATCGGACGCGTCTTGCGCGCGCGCGGTTCCCGGGAGCCTTTCTTCGATGCGGTCATTGCGATCTCCGTTGGTCCGCCTCAACCGCGCAGCGACATGCGCTCGGGCAGGTAGGTGACGAGGTCGGGAAACGCCACGATCAGCACCACCGCCGCGAGCAGGATCAGGAAGAACGGGATCGCCGCGCGGGCGACGTAGAGGATGCTCTTGCCGGTGATTCCCTGGAGCACGAACAGGTTGAAGCCGACCGGCGGGGTGATCTGCGACATCTCGACCACGACCACGATGTAGATCCCGAACCAGATCAGGTCGATGCCCGCCGCCTCGACCATCGGCAGGATCACCGAGGTGGTCAGCACCACCACCGAGATGCCGTCGAGAAAGCAGCCGAGCACGATAAAGAACACCGTCAGCGCGGCGAGCAGCCAGTAGGGCGAGAGCCCCATGCCGCCGATCCACTCGGCGAGTTGGCGCGGGATGCCGGCGAAGCCCATGGCGACGGTCAGAAACGCGGCCCCAGCGAGAATGAAGGCGATCATGCAGGAGGTCCGCGTGGCGCCCATCAGCGCGGCGACGAAGGTCTCGCGGGTGAGCGTTCCGCTGACCAGCGAGAGCGCGAGCGCCAGCACCACGCCGACCGCCGCCGCCTCGGTCGGCGAGGCGAGCCCGGCGTAGATCGAGCCGATCACCCCGACGATCAGCAGGATCACCGGCGCGAGCCGACGCGTCGCCTTGATCCGCTCGAACAGTCCCATGTGGAAGTCGGGCGCCGGCACCCGGTCGCGGTTGAGAAGCGACCAGGCGACGACATAGCCCATGAACATCAGGACCAGCATTAGCCCGGGCACGACGCCGGCGATGAACAGCCGGGCGATCGACTGATCGGTGTTGACGCCGTAGACGATCAGGATGATCGAGGGCGGAATGAGCAGGCCCAGCGTGCCCGATCCCGCGAGCGTGCCGACGATCATGCGGTCGTCGTAGCCGCGCTTCTTGAGCTCGGGAATCGAGATCTTGCCGATGGTCGCGCAGGTCGCCGCCGACGAGCCCGAGACGGCGGCGAAGATGCCGCAGCCGATGATGTTGACATGCATCAGCCGACCCGGCAGCCGGGTCATCCAGGGCGCGAGGCCGGCGAACATGTCCTCCGACAGGCGCGAGCGGAACAGGATCTCGCCCATCCAGATGAACATCGGCAGCGCCGCGAGCTCCCAGGAGTTGCTCGCCCCCCAGACGCTCGACGCCATCACCGCGCCGACCGGCGCCTCGGTGAAGAAGGTCATGGCGATCAACGCGACGCCCGCGAGCGCCATCGCGATCCACACCCCGCCGCCGAGCAGCACGAACAGCGCGACGACCAGGATCAGCGTGAAGACGGCTTGCTCCATGGCGCGCCGCTACTCGCCGCTCGCGCCCGGATCGTCGAGAAGCAGCGCCTCGCCCTTGCCCGCGTACGAGGGCTCGCGGCCCGCGAGCACCGCCGCGGCCTCGTCGATCAGCGCGATCGTCAGCACGATCAGCCCGGCGGCCACCAAGGCTTGTGGAATCCACAGGGGCACCGGGATCATGCCGTAGGACACCTCGTCGAAAGTCCAGCTATCGGCGACCATCAGCACCATGTTCCAGGCGAAGAAGCCCGAAAGCGCGATCGCGAAGGCGAGACAGCCGAGCTCGGCCCCGCGCCGGGCGCGGCCCCCGAGCCGCCGGATCAGCAGCGTGACGCGGATATGCCCGCCCGCGCGCAGCGTGTAGGCGAGCGCCAGGAACGACGCGCCGGCGAGCAGGAAGCCCGAGAACTCGGCGGCCGAGGGCACGATCAGCCCGAAGCGGACGCCCAACAGCCACGCCGCCGCGCCGTCGATCAGGCGGCCCGCGATCTGGGCCACCACGATCAGGCAGATGCCGACCAGGCAGGCGGCGGCCAGCGCGCCGCTCGCGCGGTAGAGGAAATCGAGGCTTCGACGCATGTCGGTCCGGCGACGGCCGGCCGACCGCGCGGCCGACCGTCCCCCCGATCCGGCTATTGCCGGTACGCGTCGAGAATGGCCTTGCCGTCGGCGCCCGCGCGCGCCAGCCATTCGTCGGTCATTTCCTGGCCGATCTTCTTGAGCCCGGCCATCAGCGCGGCGCTCGGCGTGACCACGGTCATGCCGTTCTTCTTGAGCACGGCGATCTTGGCGGCGGTCTCGTCCCGGCTCATCTTCCAGCCGCGCGCCTCGGCGGTGGCGGCCGCCGCGAGCAACGCCTTGCGCTCGTCGCCGCCCAGCTTGGCGAGCGCCTTCTTGTTGACGATCACCATGTTCTTGGGAAGCCAGGCCTGGGTGTGGTGGAAATGGGACACGAAGTCCCAGGCCTTGGTGTTGGCGCCGGTCGAGGGCGAGGTGATCATGGCCTCGACCCGGCCGGTGGCGAAGGCGGTCGGGATGTCGGGCACCTCGACCTGGGTCGGCACCGCGCCGGCGAGCTGGGCGAGCCGCTCGGTCGACTTGTTGTAGGCGCGGAACTTCAGGCCCTTGAGGTCATCGACGGTCTTGATCTCCTTCTTGGCGTAGATCCCCTGGGGCGGCCAGGGGACCGCGAACAGGAGCTGGAGCCCCTGGGCGTCGAGCTTCTTCTCGATGATCGGCCGGCTCGCCGCCCAGAGCTTTTTGGCCTCGTCGTAATTGGTGGCGAGGAAGGGCACCGAATCGACCTCGAACACCGGGTCCTCGTTGGCGAGCCTGGAGATCAGAAGCTCGCCGATCGGCACCAGGCCGCGCCGGACCGCGTTCTTGATCTCGGGGTGCTTGACGAGCGAACCGGCGCTGTGCACGGTGATCTCGAGCTTGCCGTTGGTGGCCTTGGCCACGTCGGCCGCGAACGCGCGGATGTTGATGGTGTGGAACGTCTTGTCGCCGTAGGGCGTGGGCATGTCCCACTTGGTCGCCGCCGTGGCCGAGGCCGCGAAGCCGACGACCGTCGCGCCGACGATCGCGGCGCGCGTTATCCGGGTCATCACTGTCATGTTTGCCTCCCTGACATGTTGGACCGACATGATGATAAACCATGATCGGAACTCTCGCAGGCTGCCGCGTCGGAAATTTCATGTCAATAGATCATTTACAAAATGCATATAATTTATCATTGTCCTCGTGACGGCGCCGCCCGTCCCGCCGGTCGGCGTCGGGGCGCGCGGACGCCGGTTCGGCGGGACCCGATGACATGAGCGAAAACCCCGGCGCCGCGCGCTGGCAATTCTGGATCGATCGCGGCGGCACCTTCACCGACATCGTCGCGCGCGCGCCCGACGGGCGGCTGGTCACGCACAAGCTTTTGTCGGTCAACCCCGGCCATTACGACGACGCGGCGCTCCGGGGCATTCGCGACGTTCTCGGCGTGGCGGGAGAAGCGAAGATCCCGGCCGAGTGGATCGACGCGGTGCGCATGGGCACCACGGTCGCGACCAACGCGTTGCTCGAGCGCGCGGGCGAGCGCACGGCGCTGGTGATCACGCGCGGCTTCGCCGACGCGCTCAAGATCGGCTATCAGAATCGGCCCGATATCTTCGCGCGCCGCATCCAACTGCCCGAGCAGCTCTACGAGCGGGTGATCGAGGCCGAGGAGCGCGTGACCGCCGAGGGCGAGGTGCTCGTTCCCCTCGACGAGGACCGGCTCGCCGCCGATCTCGCCGCCGCGCGCGAAGCCGGCATCGGCTCGGTCGCGATCGTGCTCATGCACGGCTACCGCCATACCGCGCACGAGGCCCGCGCCGCCGCGCTCGCGCGCGCGGCGGGTTTCGGCCAGGTCTCGGTCTCGCACCGCGCGAGCCCCTTGATGAAGCTGGTCAGCCGGGGCGACACCACGGTGGTCGACGCCTATCTCTCGCCGATTCTCAGACGCTACGTCGATCGGGTGGCGGCCGAGCTCGGCGACACCCGGCTGATGTTCATGCAATCGAACGGGGGCCTGACGGACGCGCGCCTGTTCCAGGGCAAGGACAGCATTCTCTCGGGCCCCGCGGGCGGCGTCGTGGGCGCGGTCAAGACTGCGGCGCGGGCTGGGATCACGCGCCTGATCGCCTTCGACATGGGCGGCACCTCGACCGATGTCAGCCATTACGACGGCGCCTATGAGCGCGCCGTCGTCACCGAGATCAGCGGCGTGCGGATGCGCGCGCCGATGTTGCGCATCCACACCATCGCGGCGGGCGGCGGCTCGATCCTGTTCTTCGACGGCGCGCGGATGCGGGTCGGGCCGCGTTCGGCGGGGGCGGACCCGGGGCCGGCCTGCTATCGCAAGGGCGGGCCGCTCACGGTGACCGACGCCAACCTGATGGTCGGCAAGTTGATCCCCGAGTTGTTCCCGCACGTCTTCGGTCCCAACCGCGACCAGCCTCTCGACGCCCGGGTGGTGCGCGAGGGCTTTGCCGCGCTCGCCCGCGAGATCGTCGAGGCCGGCGGGCGGGCGCGCAGTGCCGAGGAGGTCGCCGACGGCTTCCTCGCCATCGCGGTCGAGAACATGGCCCGCGCGATCAAGGAAATCTCGGTCCATCGCGGCTACGACGTCACCGGTTACACGCTCTGCTGCTTCGGCGGCGCGGGCGGCCAGCACGCCTGCCGGGTGGCCGACGCGCTCGGCATGACGCGGGTGTTCCTGCACCCCTACGCGGGTGTGCTGTCGGCCTACGGCATGGGGCTCGCCGACATCCGGGCGCTGCGCGAGGCGGCGATCGAGGCGCGGCTCGACGATGCGCTCATGCCCGCGCTCGAAGCCCGGCTCGACGCATTGGCGGCGGACGCGGTGGCCGAGCTCGAAAGCCAGGGCGTCGCCCGCGCGCGCATCGCGGTGCTGCGCAAGCTTCACCTTCGCTACGAGGGCACCGACAGCCCGCTCGCCATCGACTTCGCCGGGCGGGCGGAGATCGTCGCCGCCTTCGAGGCCGCGCACGCGCGGCGCTATGGCTTCGTCGCCCCCGACAAGCCCCATATCGTCGAGGCGGTCGCGGTCGAGGCGATCGGCGCCACCGCCGAGGTCGACGAGCCGCCGATCGCGGCGCGCGCGGGCGGGCGGCTCGAGGCGGTGACGCAGGCGCGCATGTTCGGCGACGGCCGCCACCACGACACCCCGGTCTACCGTCGCGCCGACGTTCGCGCGGGCGATCGCATCGACGGCCCCGCGATCCTGGTCGAGGCGACCTCGACCACGGTGATCGAACCGGGCTGGCGGGCGGCGGTCGGCGGCCATGGCGAGGTCACGCTCGAGCGCGTCGTCGCGCGGCCGACGCGGGTCGCCATCGGCACCCGGGTCGATCCGGTGATGCTCGAAATCTTCAACAACCTGTTCATGTCGGTCGCCGAGCAGATGGGCTACACGCTCGAGAACACGAGCCACTCGGTGAACATGAAGGAGCGGCTCGACTTCTCCTGCGCGGTGTTCGACGCCGACGGCGAATTGATCGCCAACGCCCCCCATATGCCGGTCCATCTCGGCTCGATGGGCGAGAGCGTCCAGACGGTGATCGCCGCCCGCCGGGGCACCATGAAGCCCGGCGACGTGTTCGTGCTGAATGCGCCCTACAACGGCGGCACCCACTTGCCCGACGTCACCGTGATCACGCCGGTGTTCGATCCCGAGGGCCGCGAGATCTGGTTCTACGTCGCCTCGCGCGGACACCACGCCGATATCGGCGGCGCGACGCCGGGCTCGATGCCGCCCGCGAGCCACACGGTCGAGGAGGAGGGCATCCTGATCGACAACCGCCAGCTCGTCGACGGCGGGCGCTTCCTCGAGGACGAGATGCGCGCGCTGCTGACGAGCGGGCCGTATCCGGCGCGCAATCCCGACCAGAACATCGCCGACCTCAAGGCCCAGGTCGCCGCCTGCGCGCGCGGCGTGCAGGAGCTGCGCAAGATGGTCGCGCATTTCTCGCTCGAAACCGTGCGCGCCTATATGGGGCATGTTCAGGACAACGCCGAGGAATCGGTGCGCCGGGTGCTCGACGCGCTCCACGACGGCGACTTCGCCTATCCGCTCGACGACGGCTCCGAGATCCGGGTCGCGATCTCGATCGACCGCGCGGCGCGGCGCGCGCGGGTCGATTTCACCGGCACCTCGCCCCAGCAGCCGAGCAACTTCAACGCCCCGGCGGCGGTGTGCAAGGCGTCGGTGCTCTACGTCTTTCGCACCCTGGTCGACGACGACATTCCGATGAACGCGGGCTGCCTCAAGCCGATCGAGATCGTGCTGCCCGAGGGCTCGATGCTCAACCCGCGCTACCCGGCCGCCGTGGTCGCGGGCAATGTCGAGACCTCGCAATGCATCGTGGACGCGCTTTACGGCGCGCTCGGCGTGCTCGCCGCCGCCCAGGGGACGATGAACAACTTCACATTCGGCGACGATCGCTGGCAGTATTACGAAACCGTCTGCGGCGGCGCGGGCGCGGGCCCCGATTTCGACGGGACCGATGCGGTGCATACCCATATGACCAACTCGCGCATGACCGACCCCGAAGTCCTCGAATGGCGCTTTCCGGTGCTCCTCGACGCCTTCGCCATCCGGCGCGGATCGGGCGGGGCGGGGCGCCACCGGGGCGGCGACGGCGTGATCCGGCGCATCCGGTTCCGCCGGCCGATGACCGCGGCGATCCTGTCGGGCCACCGGCGCGTCGCCCCCTTCGGGCTCGCGGGCGGCCTGCCGGGCGCGACCGGGCGCAACCGGGTCGAACGCGCCGACGGCGCGGTGGTCGCGCTCGGCGGCTGTGATCAGGCGGCGATGAACCTGGGCGACGTGTTCGTGATCGAGACCCCGGGCGGCGGCGGCTTCGGCCCTCCCGACGACGGCAAGCCGTAGCCATGGTCGCGCGCGATCGCGACGCGGTTCTCAGCGTCCTGCCGACGATCGTCGCGCTGCTTTCCGGGATCGCCATTCTCGGCCTCGCCAATGGGCTGATGTTCACGCTGCTCGGCATTCGCATGTCGCTCGACGGGGTGCCGGGAACCGTGATCGGGCTGGTCGGCTCGACCTATTACGCCGGGATGCTCGCGGGCACGCTGTGGTGCGGGCGGGTGATCCGCCGGGTCGGACATATCCGCGCCTTCACCGTGTTCGCCGCCGTCGCCTCGATCGCCGCGCTTCTCCATACCCTGATCGGCCCGGCCTGGGTTTGGGCGGGCCTGCGCGCCGTCATGGGGGTGTCGAGCGCGGGGTTGTTCATGGTCGCCGAATCCTGGCTCAATTATCAGGCGAGCAACGAGACCCGGGGGCGGACCTACGCGCTCTACGCGATCGCGAGCTCGGTGGGGACCGGGGCCGGGCCGCTGCTCGTCAACCTCGGCGACCCGGCGGGCCATGCCTTGTTCGTGATCGCGGCGGTGCTTTTGTCGTTGTCGCTGCTGCCGGTCGCGCTGACCCGGGTCGGCAATCCCGCCCTTGGCGAGCCTGGGCGGCTCGGCATTCGGGCGCTGTTCGCGCTCTCGCCGGTGGCGGTCTCGGGCGCGCTCGCCGCCGGGCTCGTTTCGGGCGCGGTCTCGGCACTCGGCGCGGTGTTCGGCCAGCGCATCGGGCTTGCGGCGGGCGCGGTCGCGCTGGTGATGCTGTCGCTCAGGCTCGGCGGCTTCGTGATGCAATACCCCTTCGGCGCGATCTCCGATCGCTTCGACCGCCGCCGGGTGATGATCTTCGCCTGCGCCGGGTTGATCGCGGTTTCGGCCGGCTTCGCCTTGTTGCCGGGGGCCTCGCTGCCGGTGGTCCTCGCCCTCGGCGTCGCCTTCGGCGGGTTCAACCAGCCGATCTACGGGCTTGCCGTCTCGCATGCCTACGACCGTCTCGATCCGGGCGATTTCGTCGCCGCGAGCGCCGGGCTTCTGTTCGCCTTCGGGGTCGGCGCGAGCGCCGGTCCCCTGCTCGCCGCGCCGGTCATGGATCTCGTCGGGCCGGTGGGCTTGTTCATCTACGCCGCCGCGATCTTCGCCCTGCTGGCCGGCTTCATCGCCTATCGCGCGGGCCGCCGCGCCGCGCCGCCCGCCGAGGTCCAGGCCGATTACGTCGCCGTGCCGCCCAATATTCCGGCGAAGATCGCGAGCCTCGACCCGCGCGCGCCCGACGACGAGCCGCCGCCCGGGGAATGAACTCGACCCCACGGGCGCTGGCGCGGCCGTGTTTGTAATGTCAGGCGAGCTTGCGGAAGACCTTGACCGAGCAGGCGAAGGAATCGACCTTGACGCCGGCGCGGGTCAGCCGGCCCTCGATGCGCGCGAAGTTGGGCTCGACGATCAGCCCGGCGAGCACCGCCGTATCCATGGCCTCCTGCAACTCGTTGCAGGCGCGCAGGATGCGATCGGCGAGATCGCGGTCGTCGGGCAGCTTGGTCAGATCGCTGTCCTCGACCAGCTTGTGGATCCGGATCGAGCCCGCTTTGGGCGGCACAGGAGGCGATGCGGAACGGCCGTCCGGAGACGGCGTGGCGGTGGCCTTCGCGCTCGCGGCGAGCTTGGCCTCGGCGCGCGCGTCTTCCTCGACGATCGGACGCTTTCTCGCGCCAAACAATTGCCGGCCCATCTGTCGTTCCGTCCCCATCCTCGGCTTGGTTCGTTGCCAGTCTAGGTTGCGAGGGTTAGCGGTCCGTTAACGCTACGCCGGGCGTTATCGGCTGACGCCCGTGGTCTCCGAGAGCATGGTCAGTCGTCCCTTGCGCACCAGGGCCTCGGTCTCGCTCCGGCGGCGGCGGCCAATGGCCTCGACATGGGCGACGAGCTCGCGCCGGTCGAAGGGCTTGGTCAGATAGACGTCGGCGCCCGCGCACAGGCCCTTCACCCGGTCGTCGGGCGCGCTGAGTCCCGAAAGAATCAGCACCGGCGTGTCAACATGCTGGGCGCGCAGGCGCTCGAGCACCTCGTAGCCGTCGATGTCGGGCAGCATGAGATCGAGAACGATGAGGTCGTAGGCGTAATTCTCGCCGAACTCGATTCCGTCCTCGCCGAACCCGGTGGTATCGACGGTATAGTCTTCCGCGCGCAGCGTCAGCGCGATGCTGTCCGCCATCGCGGAATCATCCTCGACCACCAGAACCCACATATGCGTCGCCTTTCACCCGCCACGGGGACCGCGCAAGAGTCCGTTCATATTTGGACGCATACGGTAAATATTCGATGAATCCGAGACGCCGTGGGCGCGCGCGGCCACGGCCTTCGGGTCCGCTCCATCCGCCGCGCCGTCGTCGTCGGCACCTTGTGCGCCGGCGCTGAGCGCGTATCATGGCCGCGGTTTTCGGTGCCGGCGTTGGAGAGGTGCGATCATGAGCGAGAAGCCAGCGGTCCTCGTGACCCGCAAGCTGCCCGAGGCGGTGGAAGAGCGCCTGCGGCGCGACTACGACGCCCGGCTCAACCCCGACGACCGGCTCTACGGCGCCGACGAGATCGTCGAGCGCGCCGAGGGCGCGGTCGCGATCCTGCCCTGCCACACCGAGCGCTTCACCGCCGAGTTGATCGCGCGCCTGCCGGCGGGGCTGCGCGCGATCGTCAACTTCTCGGTCGGGGTCGACCACGTCGACCTCGCCGCGGCGGCGGCGCGCGGGCTGATCGTCACCAACACGCCCGAGGTGCTGTCCGACGCCACCGCCGAGATCGCGATCCTCTTGATGCTGGGCGCGGCGCGCCGGGCGAGCGAGGGCGAGCGCCTGGTCCGGAACGCCGAATGGCGCGACTGGAGCCCCGCCTTCATGGTCGGCCGCCAGGTCACGGGCAAGCGCTTCGGCGTCATCGGCATGGGGCGCGTGGGGCGGGTCGCCGCGCGCCGCGCGCGCGCCTTCGACATGGAGATCCATTACCACAACCGCCACCGCCTCGCGCCCGAGGCCGAGGCAGGCGCGATCTTCCACGAAACCGTCGAGGAGCTGCTGGCCGCGAGCGACGTTCTGTCGCTGCATTGTCCGGCGACGCCTGAGACCATCGGGCTTTTGGACGCGCGGCGCATCGCGCTGCTGCCCGAGGGCGCGATCGTCGTCAACACCGCGCGCGGCGCGATCGTCGACGACGAGGCGCTGATCGCGGCGCTGCGCTCGGGGCATCTGTTCGCCGCCGGGCTCGACGTCTTCAACAACGAACCCGATATCCATCCGGACTATCGGACGCTCGATAACGTCTTCCTGTTGCCGCATATCGGCAGCGCGACCCACGAAACGCGCGACGCCATGGGCTTTCGAGCGCTCGACAATCTCGATGCCATCGTCGCCGGCCGCGCGCCGCGCGACCGAGTTGCGTGAGCGACGGGCCGAAGTTGGGAGCCCGCTTTGGAAAAAGGGTTGCGGGAGGCCCGAAAATGTTGGAGTTTTAGGCGTCGGCGGTCCGGCACGACGGGCCGCGGGCGGAATGAGACAAGACCGGGGGCAAGATCCCGAACCGGCGCGGCAGGGAGGCGTATCGAACCCGAAGGAGACATCGTCGCGAGGCGGTGTGGATGCGTTTTCCGATCGCGCGAGCCGGTCTCCGGTTTGGGCGCGCTGCGCGCAATCCTACGCAGGGAGGACCATGTTATGAGTACCAAGATTACCGTCAAAGGCAACGCCGAGAACAAGGCGAAGACTGCTGGCCGTCGCCGGTTTCTCAAGGGCGCGGCCGCGACCGCGGCCGGCGCGACGGCGGCGATTGCGTTCCCGCAGGTGTCGCGCGCTCAGACCGTGACGCTGAAGATGCAGGGCGCCTGGGGCGCCAAGGACATCTTCAACGACATGGCCATGCAGTACGTGGACCGCGTCAACTCGATGTCCGGCGGGCGGCTCAAGATCAACTATCTGGTTTCCGGGGCGGTGGTGAAATCGTTCCAGGTCCAGGATGCGGTGAACAAGGGCGTGCTCGACGCCGGTCACATGGTCGCCGCCTACTGGTACGGCAAGAACAAGGCGGCCTCGCTGTTCGG
>Ga0114931_10008150_pt1 | contig 12718 bp, 11 predicted proteins | sample 2SBtaG_FD_89579 | JGI IMG/M metagenome (GOLD analysis project Ga0114931, IMG submission 89579) | Deep subsurface microbial communities from Kolumbo volcano to uncover new lineages of life (NeLLi) - 2SBTROV14_V59a metaG | ecosystem: Environmental > Aquatic > Marine > Volcanic | place: Kolumbo...
ACGTTTTCGTTGTTGCCTTTGCGGGTGACCGGCTGGCTGGGTTTGACGGTCGTTTCACTGTCGTTGGCAGTTTTATTTTACATGGTCATAACTCAGTTTTTCTTTGCCCAGATTTTCACTCCTCTGGCTTACTTCGTCGTGTTCAACACCCTGCTGTTTGGAGTCGTTTTAGCCGCATTGGGCTTGATTGCGCTTTACATCGGCCACATTCATACCGAAGTCATCCGCCGTCCGCTTTATATTGTGCAGGATAAGGTGGGATTTGATGATGAGTGATGTTCCCTCGTTTTCTATAATCATCCCCTTTAAAGCCTGGTCCCGCGATTTGGATGAGTGTCTTTCGCATATTGGAAATTTATCCGACAAAAACTATGAGATCGTTCTTTTGCCGGATGATTTGCTTGCTCTTACTGAAAAATATTCCGATTTACCCATTGAGATCCTTCCTACGGGAAAGGTGAACCCGGCCATCAAGAGGGACATGGCGGCACAAAAAGCAAGTGGAGCGTTTCTGGCATTTATTGACGACGACGCTTATCCTCAGCCTGACTGGCTGGATGTCGCTTTTAATTACTTCAATAAGCACCCTGATGTGGGCGCTATTGGCGGACCGGCCATCACCCCTGAAAACGACCCCTACTGGGCGCGTGTTTCGGGCGCCGTGTTTTTGAGTCCCGCATCCGGGGGCAACCCTGAGCGATATATTCCCTGTCCACCGAGCCGAAAGGTGGATGACTGGCCAAGTGTAAATTTAATCGTCAGGAAAAAAGCTTTTCTAAAGGCAGGGGGTTTTGATTCCCAGTACTGGCCGGGCGAAGACACTCTGTTCTGCATGAAACTGATCGAACAAGCCGGTTGCAAAATCGTCTACGTCCCAGAACTTATTGTCTGGCATCATCGCAGACCGGGACTTCCAAAACATTTGAGACAAATTGGAAATTATGGGTTGCACCGGGGATTTTTCGCCAAAAAATTTCCCAAAACATCCAGAAAGTTAAAATACTTTATTCCATCTATCTGGGTGTGCTTTCTGGTATTTGGGATGTTTTTTTCCATGACTTCCAACTTGATGGGGTTTTTATATCTTGCGGGTTTGACGGTCTATTTGATCGCTTTAGGTATCTCGTGGAACGATATCCGCAAGCATGAGCCCTTGAGCGTCGCTCTGGGGGCGGTTCCTTATATCGTCATGACGCATATCTGGTATGGAGCACGATTTGTTATCGGCCTGACCACACGAGAATTGAGAAGCTCCCTTGGCCGATAGACAGAGAAGATTATTGCCATCAACAGGTCGCGGAAAAAGAGAACAACTGTGTCAGCGAGTCTGGTTTTGAGAAATATCGGTTTTAAGTAGCACAGACTTTCCAGTCTGTGCGCACAGGCTGGAAAGTCTGTGCACCCACTTACTTATGCTAAACCGGAAAACCTGAAATTAACGTTTTAAGACCCCAAAAAGAATTTTTCGGCAATCTGCTAATGCGGAAAAACATTCCAAGAGGAAAATTTTGTTAAATAAAGTACTGGAAATCCGCAATCTTTCCTCTTCGACCTACGTTCTTCGGTTGGAACGAAACGGTTTCTCATTTCAACCAGGGCAATGTGTCAACCTGGGTCTCAAGGGAAGCGGAGTCAACCGGGAGTATTCCACCTATTCCGGAGTGGATGACCCCTATCTGGAATTTCTTATCAAAGAAGTTCCGGGAGGTTCTGTTTCGCCTGCCCTCCGAAATACAACGCCAGGATCGGAAGTGGACCTCCACGGGCCTTACGGGTCGTTTGTTATGGAACCGGAAAAAATTAAAACCGCCCGCTTCGTTTTCATAAGCACGGGCACGGGCATCGCCCCCTTTCATTCTTTTGTCCGCAGTTACCCGAGTCTGGATTATGAGATCATCAACGGCATCCGAGGCGTTGACGAACAGCACGACTATCAGGACTATGATTTATCGCGGCTGACCTGTTGTGTTTCCAGAGAAAAATGGGACGGGTTCAGTGGCCGGGTCACGGATTACCTGAACCAGGCAACTATTGATCCTGAAAAAATTTATTACCTCTGTGGCAACCCGGCAATGATTCGCGATGTTTACGATCTTCTAAGAAAAAAAGGAGTCTCTGGCGATCAAATTTTCACAGAAGCTTTTTTCTGACGTTCTTTAAAGGGCATTTCTAAAAATAGTTTATGGGCCATGAGTGGGCCTTATGAAATAAGGGTCCGCGAGTTGCCTGATATGAAAATATCGAATTATTAGAGATACTCTAAATTTATTACTGCATAATTAACTCAATTAGGTTAAGTTTAATCCGCATACCGATGCGTGTCCTGCTGATACTGTCGGTCATTTAAGTTTCGACTCATTTCAGGGCATCTCTAACAGGTTGCTAAAAGAGAGAGAAAAACCCAGAGAGTTTCGTTTTGAAAAATGCCGGTTTTAAGTAGCACAGGCTTTCCAGCCTGTGCTACCACTTGCTAATGTTAAAACCAGAAAACTTGAAATCAACATTTCAGGGTCCCAAAAAGACTTTTTCAGCAACCTGTTAGAAATACCTTTTAAAATTCTCAACCTTCATGAAAATAGCAATCTCCTACCCACCCATAGTCAATAAAGACGGCCATAAGGCCATGGTGTCGCAAAACCGCAATGTTCAGTTCTTTAAAAAACCCACTTACCTGCTTCCGGTTGTTCACGGTCAGGCCGCGACGTGGCTGAATGACCTTGGCTATGAAATTCTTTGGGACGATGGCAACTCCCAATTAAAAAATTACGACCAATGGTATCAGGATCTCCTCAACTGGAACCCGGACGTGGTGGTGTTTGAAAGCACCACGCCAGTGATGAATTTCTACTGGCGGTTGATTAATAAACTGAAATCAGACCGGCCCAACTGCATCGTCATCATGACCGGCTATCATTCGATGCGCAAACCGGAAGAAACCTTGCGCGAGAGCAAAACGGACATTGTCCTTAGAAGCAATCATATTGATTTCGTGCTCAAAAAACTCATCCCTTATATCGACGAACACTCCAACTGGAGAGACGAATGCCCCATCGAAGGCCTCATGATCCGCCGCGATGAAGAAGATTTTTTTGATACGGGCAATTTCAAGCAAATCGAACCACTTGATCTTTCACCGGATATCAACCGTGACCTGGTCCAATGGAAAAACTATGCTTATGAAAACGGGAATTATCTGCAAACGCCGGGGACCTACGCCACCAGCGTTGTTCGAGATTGCATGTTCGGGAAATGTACTTTTTGCCGATACAACGGTCCCGATTTAACTTTTTCCGTGCGGTCTGTGCAAAAGAGTCTGGACGAATACCAGCGCCTGATAGAAGATTACGGCGTGCGGGAAATTTTTGACGATTCAGGTGTCTGGTATCGGGGCGCAGAAGCCCGAGAATTTGCGAAAGGAATCATAGACCGGGGACTGCACAAAAAAGGTTGCTATTTCGGTTTCAATACCCGGTTTGGCTATCTGGATGAAGAAACCGTGGCCCTCCTCGCCAAAGCAAACTTTCGTTTTGTATTGATCGGTTTGGAAGCCAGCGATGAAGAAACTCTAAACCGGCTCAACAAAGGTTACGGCGTGGGCGATGCGGAACAAAACTTAAAAATATACACCAAATACGGGCTTTTCCCTCACCTCACCATCATGGTGGGCTATTACTGGCAAACCCAAAAGCAGTTAGACCAAACCGTGAAAACCGTGCGTAACTTAATGTTCAAAGGTCTGGCCCGTACCCTGCAGGTCACCCTTTGTACGCCCTTGGATTTCACCCCTTATCATCAGGAGTGCATTGATAACGACGTCTTGCTGGCGGAAGGTTATGACGATTTCGACATGAGCAAGCTCATTGTCAAAACTCCTCTTCCTCATGATGCCTATTATGCCGCAGTCCGGGAAATATACAGCATCGCTTTTAACCCAAGGTTTATCGCCCGCCAATTAAATTTTTTATCATTGCATAACAAATCTGACTGGCAATTCCTGTTCACCTACGGAACGCGAGCCGTCCGCCGCGTCCGCCAGCATATGTTTAATCTGACCAAACATGAGGGTAAACCTGTCAGCACATGATTGTTCATATAAGCCTGAACACATTGCAAAAAAGATTGAAAGGGACGGTAGATTATTTACCTGGAATGTCTTAGAGAAGTAAGAAAGAACATTAAATGAGTAATGAAACCACCCTTCAGCCACTAGTCTCCGTCATTCTAGCCACGCGAAATGAAGAACAAAACGTAGAGCGTTGCCTTCAAAGCGTGAAGGATCAAACGTATTCCCGGATCGAAATTTTTGTGATCGACAATGATTCTGGCGATGCTACCCTTTCTCTGGCTTCAAAATACACTCCAAATTTATATAATTTGAAAGATCATATTTCTGTGGAAGGGATCAAAAACTTTCGTGGTGCTCAAGTAAATTTTGGAGTTAAAAAATGTGGCGGCGATATTATTTTTTATCCAGATGCTGACATGACCTTTGATTCTAATCTCATTGAGGAGGCTGTCAATTTATTAAAAACTTTCGATGCACTGTTTATCCCTGAAGTTGTTCTTGGAAAAGGACTCTTCGGTAAAATCAGAAACTTTGAACGAAGTTTTTATAACATGACACCCATCGATGCACCAAGATTCGTCAAAAAGAATTCTTTCTTGAAGATAGGTGGGTTTGATGAAAAAAATATTCATTTTGGTCCTGATGATTGGGATATTACAAAAAATTTAAAAAATGCCGGGTTGGGTTTTGGCATAACATCCAGCAAAAAATATCACCATGAAGAATGGTTGGATTTAAAGACATACTTAAAAAAGAAAAAAAAGTATATAAATATCTTTCAAAGCTATATCGAAAAATGGGGAAGCAAGGATCCGGACATTCGAAAGCAATTTGGAATCAAGTATAGATTCTTTGGAGTATTTTTCGAAAAAGGTAAATGGAAAAGGTTGATCTGCCACCCAAACTTAACTATTGGAATGTTTTTTTTACGGTTTCTTGTAGGGTTAAATTTTTTAATAAAAAAAAGCTACTAGAACCTGCCGTCAAATTGGAAAATAAGGAATCGACTTATCAAGAACATTCAACATATAATATTTTAAGATTGGCAAGACAAGGAGTAGATGAACTTTGCAGAAAACATGGATTGGTCAAAATTAAATGTTTTGAAACGGGATTTGGGACAACTTTAAGTCGGCTTTGTAATTCATTTTCAATTAAACACATCGTGGGTTTTTATCAAGGAGCACAGTACAAATCATAGCGGGTGAAGGAATAGCTTCCTTAATTTTTCCAGTTATCAACGTAATATGCGCTGGATTCAAGTTTGAAGTGCAACTTTGGCAACCAACTGAAATAAAAGAAATACGGCAAATAATGCACGGATTTGCCTGTGGACTTGTGGAAAACCGCTTCACGGTTTACACACAGGGCCCACAGGCTCTACAGCTACAACAAAGCCATTTTTATTGATGTTTACCTCTTTATCCAACTGTTGCACTTGCTAGTTGAACCCGCATGCCTTATAATTAACTGTCCCTGGAAAAACCCCACCTACGCCAATCATTTTTTCTTGATTTATCAGAAAAAAAACTTAAAAAGCCAGTGGTATTTTTCAAAACCATCGCACACCAATTCCTTAAATTAAACGAAAACCAAACCAGGGTTATAGACAAATACGAGAAAAAGAAGGATTAGCCGTAAATTTAACTGGAGAGAAGAGTGTAATGAAGATTGCCCTGGTAACTGGCTCTGCTGGATTAATCGGAAGTGAATCCGTCGAGTTCTTGTCTGAAAAATTCGATTTAGTTATTGGCATCGACAACAATATGCGCCAAGAGTTTTTCGGTGAAGACGCCTCAACAGCCTGGAACGTTGAACGTCTAACTGAAACAATTCCCAATTACAAGCATTATAAAACAGACATCCGTTCCGAAAAAGCCGTGGATGCCATTTTTAGAGAATACAAAGAAGATCTTAAACTAATCGTTCACACCGCGGCCCAACCGAGTCATGACTGGGCGGCACAGCATCCCTTAACAGATTTCACTGTCAATGCTAATGGTACTCTCATATTGCTTGAGATGGCCCGCAGACACTGTCCCGAAGCAGTTTTCGTTTTCTGTTCCACCAACAAAGTATACGGAGACACACCGAATCGACTTCCATTTATCGAACTGGATACGCGCTGGGAAATCGACAAGAGCCACCCTTACTTTGAGAACGGCATCGATGAAAATATGAGCATCGACCAAAGCACACACTCGCTCTTTGGAGTGAGTAAGGTTGGGGCAGATTTGCTAGTGCAGGAGTATGGTCGATACTTCAACATGAAAACGGTCTGCTTCCGAGGAGGTTGCCTGACCGGCCCAAAACACAGCGGCACCGTGCTACATGGTTTCTTGAGCTATCTGATGAAGTGTGCCATCACCGGTAATCCTTACACCATACACGGGTATAAGGGAAAACAGGTCCGAGACAATATCCATTCCTGGGACATGGTGAACATGTTTTGGCATTTCTACCAAAATCCGCGTGTCGGCGAAGTTTACAACGCCGGGGGTTCCTTACACTCTAACTGCTCCATGCTCGAAGCCATCACGTTATGCGAGGAGATCACCGGCAAGAAGATGAACTACACATACAGCGCAAGCAACCGAATCGGGGACCATTTATGGTGGATTAGCAACGTGAACAAGTTCAAGTCTCACTATACAAAATGGGAATTTAAATATAATCTGAAAGATATTTTGGTGACTATTTATGACTCAATGACACAACGGGTTTAGATTTACAATTATGCTTTTAAAAAATTGCAAAGTCGTTCTTGCAACACATTATCTGGTATATGGGGCCTCCCAGGCTTTGCGTGAATATCTGATTGATCAGCGCACTCATTCGTTACTTTTTATCGCCCATCCATTGAATGGCGATACCCAAGGGGGTTCTTATTTTGAAAAGATATACTCGGGTAACTTGATTAAAAAAGAAATTATCAGTGCAAGAAAAACCTTCGGGATAATTGATTACATCAAGGAGATCACCTGGAACATTAAAGCCGTTTTACAACAAAAAGATCGCTACGACCTTTTCATCGGCGTTGACAATTTGAATGCTTTTGCAGGCATCCTGCTAAAAAAGACAGGCTTTGTAAAAAAGGTTATATACTACACAATCGATTTTACACCGGTTCGCTTTGAAAATCGGATTCTGAACTTTATTTACCACTCGCTGGATAAGTTTTGCATGGCAAACTCTGATGAAACGTGGAACGTGTCTTCTCGAATCGCTGAAGGAAGAGAGAAATTCAGAGGGTTAGACAGAACAAAATACTCGATGCAAAAAATTGTACCAATTGGCATTTGGTTTAATCGGACGAGTAGAGTTCCTTTTAAGTCTGTCAAAAAACACCAACTACTGTTCGTTGGAAACTTATTGAAAAAACAAGGGGTACACCATGTTCTGGAAGCAATTCCAATCATTCTAAAAGAAATTGAGGATTTTCATTTTCTAGTCATCGGCGGAGGAGATTACGAAGAGGAATTGAAAGAGCAAACCCGCATTCTGGGTATCGAACCTTATGTAACCTTTACCGGATGGGTAAAAGACAGAAAGGTTCTTGATGGGCTTATTTCCGACAGCGCACTTGCTATTGCCATGTACGAGAAATACGACAAAATGGGCAATTTAACCTATACCTATTTTGCCGATCCGACAAAGCTCAAGGACTATCTTTGTGCTGGCATCCCTATACTATTAACGGATGTCTCCCACAATGCCAAGGAAATCGAAGAAAAACAATGCGGGAAGATTATCAAAGCCGAGAAAAACGAAATAGCCCATTCTGTCATCGAAATCATAAGAGACGAAAAAACCTTAAGAAATTATCGGGAAAATGCTTTAGAGTTCATCCAAGAATATGACTGGGTCACTATATTTAGGCAAAGATTGAACGATGGAATTCTCCAAAATTTTTAAGACATATGATTTCAAAAAGTTATTTCAATACACAACAAATGAAATATATCGAAAGGTATTTTTTAATTTACTACAAAATTCATACTCTCAAAATGGAGAAGACTTGACCATCGATTCCCTTCTAAATTTTCCTAAGACAGGCTTTTATGTAGATGTCGGCGCCAATCATCCTGACAGATTCAGTAACACAAAACGGTTCTACAAAAGAGGTTGGAACGGCATAAATATCGAGCCAAACCCTGATCTTTTTGTCCATTTCCCTAAAAGAACGAGAGACATCAACCTTAATATCGGGGTTGATTCCAAAGACAGTACCAGCCTTCGTTTCTATCGGTTTTTTCCCAATACCCTGTCGACCTTTTCTGCGGAAACAGCAGAGCGTTATCGCAATATGGGGTATGACCTCGTTGACATAGTCGAATCGGAAGTTAGAACCCTTGAAAGAATATTTGAGGAGTATGCACAGAATAAAACCATCGATTTTTTGAATATCGATGTTGAAGGAATGGAAATGGAAGTATTGAAAGGAAACAACTGGGGAAAATATCGGCCAAAGGTAATCTGTCTTGAGGCGGTTGAACATTCTCTCGAAGGAGATGGGAAAAGTAAAGTCTTTGAACAACTATCGTATCTCAATCAATTTGAATACGAACTTGTTTATCATAACGGTATCAATGCAATTTACAAGATCTGCAACTTATAGCGGATTTTCACTTGTTGATACACTCCTTATTGATTGGGAGGTAAGCTTTAATCTATGAAAATCATTTCGATATACCCCGGACATAACGCAACAATTGGTTATTTCGAAGATGGCGATTGCAAATTTATATTTCATGAAGAAAAGTTTAATAACATAAAGAACTTTCTGGGCTTCCCAATCTTAGCCCTCAAACACCTCGCTTCGAAGATCAACATTAACGATGTTGACTTTTTTGTTTTCGGTCAAAAAACTCAAATGATGTTGGCGACCCCTACCAAAGCAGTCAATTACTTCGAAACTCAAAGTGTGGGCAGATTCAGACGAATATTTAACTATTTAGAATATAAAACCGGCTTAAAGCTCCTTTTCAGTGGTGTTAGAAATATTCTCCTAGAAAAAATGGTTACACCAAAATCTTGGAATGAAATATCTGTTTGGTTGGAGGACAACTACCATGTGCCAAGAAAAAAAGTTCTCACGTACGATCATCACCTCGCGCATTGCCTAACCCCATTATATTTTTATGGGCTTGCCGGTGATTCGGAAAATCTATTACTCCTTTCCATGGACGGTGCAGGAGATAATGCGTTTTCCAAGGTATTTGTGTATGAACCAAAAAACAACTTACTTAAAAAGATTGCTGAAAGTTCGTTTGACTCATCTATTGGCCTTTTATATTCCGAAATGACAAAGTTTCTTGGAATGAAGGTAAATGAGCATGAATATAAGGTTATGGGGCTTGCCGCTTACGTATCTAATCGGAAATATTACCAGCATATATACGAAAAACTCAAAGAGATCGTCTGGTTGAATGAGGAGACATTGGAGTTCGAATCTGCTTTTAATACCAACGTATCAAGGCTCTTTTTTAAGGACCATTTTTCTTTCGAACGTTTTGACAATCTTGCGGCTGCGCTTCAGGAGTTTACTGAAGAATTAGTTACAAAATGGATACAAGCTACCATAAAGAAAACGGGCATCAATGTTGTCGCCGTTAGTGGTGGCGTATTTATGAATGTCAAAATGAACCAGAAAATTATCGCCTTACCAGAAGTAAAGAAGGTGTATTTCCAACCTTCTTCTGGAGATGAAAGCCTAATTATCGGGGCAGCATGCAAGACATATTTGGATAACAGCATTGATCTGAAACCAATCAAGACAATGTATTTAGGACATTCCTACAATGATAACGAGGTGAAGGAGTTTCTTGAAAGAATAGGCTACTTCGACAAATATCAAATCAACTATTTCGAAGATATCGAGATCGAGATTGCGAAGCTAATAGCCGACTTTAAAATTGTCGCTCGCTTTAAAGGACAGGGTGAATGGGGTGCACGCAGTGTCTGCAATCGTGGCATTCTCGGCAACGCCAGCGACCTGAAAACATTTTATGATGTCAACAATATGATTAAAATGCGTGATTTTTGGATGCCATTTGCTCCTACGATTCTCGAAGAGTGGGCAGACAGGTACATCGAAAACTGGAAAACTATTGGGGAAAAAGCATACGACTCAATGAAATTCATGATTGTTACATGTAACGCCACGAAGCTTGCTCAAACCCATTTGCTCGCCGCAATGCATCAAAAGGATAAAACAATCAGGCCGCAAATTTTAAGCAAACAGAACAATGAGAATCTTTACAGACTACTAAAAACGTTTGAAGAGCTGACGGGAATGGGGGGCATTCTTAACACGTCGTTCAACCTCCACGGGAGTCCTTTGGTTGGTACCCTTGAACAGGCCACGTTTACATTTGAAAATTCTGGCTTACAATACTTGGCAATAGAGAATTGGATGATAAAGAAGTAGTCGTTCACAGCTAATATCAACTTTTCCTAGCTTCACATCATAGATTTTTTTCTAATCGTTATAAAAAAATGACTGTTTGAAAGATAAGTTATATTTCATGGCAAATTTAGAAATACTTATTCGAGAAAATCTGAGATTAAGAAAATTGGCCGAAATCCCTTTCTTTTGGTTGTCTGCCTTTGGAATTGATCCTATAAAGTTATTTCGTTCTATCAGAGGACTTCCAACGGTAATCAGGGACTATAAAATTCTTAAAAAACAGAACAGGGAAACTGGAAATAGATACAAGTTAAGACTCAACAACCCCTGTCCGCATGACAAGCATGCGCCTTGTGGAACCGGGTCCGGCCACTATTTTCACCAAGATTTACTTGTCGCGAGAAGAATTTTTCAAAGAGAACCCGTAAAACACGTAGATGTCGGATCGCGCGTTGACGGTTTTGTCGCTCACGTAGCATCCTTCAGGATGATAGAAGTGTTTGATATTAGACCTCAAAGCACTCAGCTTCCTAATATGCTTTTTAAGCAAATTGATTTTATGTCCCAAAAAGCGGATTTGACAGGTTATTGTGACTCCCTATCCAGTCTGCATGCTTTGGAGCATTTTGGTCTGGGGCGCTATGGCGACCCAATAAACATTAATGGACATTTACTTGGATTAGACAATTTTTATAAGATTCTTCAACTCAATGGTATTTTATATTTGTCTGTTCCAATCGGACCGGAACGTATTGACTTTAATGGCCAGCGAGTCTTAGCAATTGAAACAATACTGAAATCCATAAGGGATCGATTTGAGCTTATTGGGTTTTCATACGTTGATGACAAAGGAAATTGTCACGAAAACATAAAACTTGATTCCAAGAGTATCCAAAATAATTTGGATTGTTACTACGGGTGTGGGATTTTTGAGCTAAAAAAGGTTAAATGACTTTAATAAGGCTGATAAGGAAAGCCCAAAACAAAAAGATAAGCACACGATTGGGAAACCTGTCATATTCCAATGCCAATCCAGCTACTGTTTCCATGCCAATATTCGATCCCCAGACACACTTTTGCTGAAAACAATTTTTAGGAAATTATAATTTTACCACTACCGGAAAATCATTATCCTTCGAATGAAAAACACACATGAAACAGGGTGAAGATAACCCACTCAGTCAAGAACTATACAAGCCAGCGGTCCAACAGATCGAAGACCACAAGCTCGTTCTAAATCTAGGTTGTGGAGTACTCTTAAACTTCGAAAAATATCTTGCAAGAAACCGCGATGTAACTATTCATTGTTGCGACATTCACTCACCTCGTGTTACAGCTGATGAATGCGAAAATATCAACTTCTTCATTCAAAATGTCGAAGAACCGTTTAAGTTAGATTTGTCATTCGATATTGTTACGTTCTTCGAATTGATCGAACATATAGACAAAACCGACATTCTTTTACAGAATTGTTATAATGCTCTAAAACCAAACGGTCTTTTCATTTGTTCCTTTCCAAATCTAGCTTCAATTTATTCCCGGCTTGAATTATTGCTAGGCTATCAGCCTCACGTCCTCGAAGTGAGCAATGTAAACGCCAACTTTGGTACCGGTTTGTTTGGGAAGATGAATAACTCGACGGCCGCGCCCGTTCATCATATTCGGGGAATTACTATGAAGGCGATGAAAGAAATGTTGATGTACTTTGGTTTTGATATTGTTAAAGTTTACGGCTACGACCATAGACTAAAGCATCTCCTGAGATACATTCCCTCCCTGGCACCAGTCAACCTTTTTATCGTTAGAAAGAATGGGAAACCGCACGTCAAATAAGCTCATACCTCATGCTATCTGAAATTTTAATTCTTCGGCGTATTTTTTAGGTGGAGTGGGCAGTATGCTGAATACAGGATGGGATAGAACGACTATTTGATTGGACTTAATTTAGGGGGCTTTACACCTCTTATTACACAAACGAACGGCTATGCCAATGAAGAGTGACATTGAACTCCTCTAAAAATTGTAAAAATATGTTTAGTGCTGATTCAAATCAGCTCAGAGTTTTTAAATATACGCATCACATGATATTCATTATTGTGGCAATCGCATTGCCTCAAATATGGCTAATGGATGGTTATGCCTCGGTTAGTGAAGAAGCTTGGTTTCTAAATTATAGTTTGATTCAAAGCAAATATTCGTTTGCCTGGAATACAGAACTTCTGGGAGGGCCAGCGGCACCATGG
>Ga0114931_10008151_pt1 | contig 12716 bp, 12 predicted proteins | sample 2SBtaG_FD_89579 | JGI IMG/M metagenome (GOLD analysis project Ga0114931, IMG submission 89579) | Deep subsurface microbial communities from Kolumbo volcano to uncover new lineages of life (NeLLi) - 2SBTROV14_V59a metaG | ecosystem: Environmental > Aquatic > Marine > Volcanic | place: Kolumbo...
AAAATCTGTGTCATCTGCGTTCTAATTGTAGAAACTGTTGGGTGGCTAGACCCTGCGCCGGAAAGCGGTTTTCGCCAAAAAAGGTCAATAGCGGTACAATAGCCGACAATAGATTGCACAACTCGGAGGAATAAATGAGAGAAAGTAAATACAACACGCTGATTGCGTTTTTGTTGGGAACAGCGCTCGGCACGGCAGTGGGAATGTTGCTGGCAGCACTGTACACCCCATATTCCGGTGAAGAAACCCGCGAGCGCATTAAAAACCAAAGTGCCGTACTGAAAGACCGCGTGGTCGCCGAAAGCGATGATTTCAGCAGCCGCATCCGCAGCGCAACCGATGCGTGGGTAGCGCAGCTACAAGAAGTTGCCGATGATTTGGTCGCTCAGGGGAAGATGACCACCGAAGAAGCCCGCGCTCAAATTGATGCGTTGCTGGCAAAGGTGCGGTAATAGACAATTCACAAAATGGAATGAATTTTTGAATTGTCATTCCGGAATTTTGTGCAGCAGAATATCCGAAATCCACCGCAAAACCGGTGGATTTTTGCTTTCGCGGGTGGGCGATTTTACATTACCCTCCGCTATGCGTCACTCGCTTCCGCTTCCCCCATCGAAAGTTTGCCTTCCAGCACTGCGGTTTCATCTTTGTGGAAATTGGCAACATGCACATCACCGCTCACCCGTCCCTCGCCGATGATTTCCAGCCGCCCGTAAGCGTGAATTTCCCCCGTCACTTCCCCCGCCACCGAAACATTTTCGGCGATAATTTTGGCAGATACCCGTCCCAGTGCCGATACCAGCACATTCCCCACCGCTTCGATGGTACCACCTTCGCACATGCCATCAATGCGGATGTTACCATCACATTTCATATCACCGGAAAAACTGGTGTTTTCGCCGATAACGGTTTCAATTTTATCAAACGGCACTTTTTTCGATTTGAAAATTCCAAACATAATTTCTCTCCAAATAGTGCACTGCGGATTTTGCCTTCTGCGCTCGAAGATTTACAACCGTTCCACCGGCACGGGCACCGATTCTATAATTTCTGCCAACACGGTTTCCGGGGTACGCCCACGCAGGCGGGTTTGCGGGCTGATAACCATTCGATGGGTGAGCACAAACGGCGCGAGGTATTTCACATCATCGGGTAGCACAAACGACCGGCCACGCATTGCCGCCAACGCCTGCGAGGCACGGTACAGCGCCATGCTACCGCGCGGGCTGGCGCCCAGTTCTACCGCGGGGTGTTCGCGGGTGGATTGAACCAGCCGCACCATATATTGTCGCACGCTGTCTTCCACCGTAATATCGCGCACCTGTTTTTGGGCGGCCAAGAGTTCGGTTGGGGAAGCAACCGGTTTCAGCAATTCCAGCGGGTCGGTGTGGCGATAGCGCAGTAAAATTTCGTTTTCTTCCGCTTCGGTGGGATATCCCAATTTTACTTTCAGCATAAAACGGTCAACCTGCGCCTCCGGTAGCGGAAACGTGCCCTCCAGTTCGATGGGGTTTTGGGTTGCCATCACCAAAAACGGGCGCGGAATCTCGTGTGTTACCCCATCGACTGTCACCGTGCGTTCCTGCATTGCTTCCAGCAGGGCACTTTGGGTTCGCGGGGTAGCGCGGTTCACTTCATCCGCCAACACCAATTGGTTCAAAATGGGACCGGGCCGAAATTCAAATTCACTGGTCTGCCGGTTGAAGATGGACACCCCGCTGATGTCGGCGGGGAGCAAATCGGGCGTAAACTGGATGCGCGCAAACGAGCATGACAGCGAGCGGGCGATGGCTCTCGCCAGGGTGGTTTTGCCGATGCCGGGCACATCTTCAATCAGTAGATGCCCTTCGCACAGCAACGCCACCAGCGCCAGTTCTACCATAGCATCTTTGCCCACCAAAACTTCGCCGATATTCTTTTTTAATCGTTCTGCAATGGGTTGAATGGTCATTGATTCTCCGATGATTTTTCGTGCGGGCATTGTACCACACCCACCGTCATTCGGCTAGAATGCCGGTGCTTGCTATTTTGACAAGAGACCTCTATACTTGCATACGGGATGCACAATTGCCCCCTAGATTGGATACCTCTGTGACACGAATTTACGTTTCTCTCGACCTTGAAACTACCGGACTTGACCCCGAACACGACCGCATCATCGAAGTGGGCGCACTGCGCTTTCGTGGCGACCGTGTGCTGGATGAATTCCAAACGTTGGTCAATCCCAACACCCACATTCCTTATTAGGTGCAACATCTGACGGGCATTAGCAATGATGATGTGGCGACTGCGCCACAATTTCGGCACATTCGCGGCGCATTGCAGCGATTTGTGGGTAATGCGCCCATCATCGGGCACAACATTCAGTTTGATTTGGCATTTTTAAACAAACAAGGATTGTTTACCGAAAATCCCAGCATCGACACGTTTGAAATTGCCAGCATTTTACTGCCCCATGCCGACCGTTACAGCCTAAAGGCGCTGGCGCATCTGCTGGGCATTGCCGAACCGGCAACACACCGCGCTTTGGATGATGCTCGCGTTGCCCATCGGCTGTTTGAAGCGTTGCTGAATGATGCCCGCCGCCTCGACCCGCGCATCATCGAAGATGTGGCAAAGATGGCGACTCGCGGCAAATGGTCGCTTGCGCCCGTTTTTAAAGATTTGACACGGCAAGGCGCGGGGCGCATCAACAGCGTTTTGGCGCGCGAAATCTCTGCCCACCAGTCTGAGATTCTCGGCGGGGAAGAACTCCCCCCCCTGCCCGAACCGCGTGTGCCGCCGCAAAAGTTGAATATCGACGCGCTGGCATCGCTATTGGAGCCTGACGGCAAAATAGAAAAAGCGATGCCCGGTTTTGAGCACCGTCCGCAGCAGGTGGCAATGCTCCGCGCGGTTGCCGAGGCCTTTAACGAGCCGTACCATCTGATGGTAGAAGCCGGAACCGGCACGGGTAAATCGATGGCATACCTGCTACCCGCCATCCACTGGGCTATCAAAAATAACAGCCGAGTGGTCATTTCTACCAACACCATCAACCTGCAAGACCAAATTTTGCACAAAGATCTGCCTGCCCTGAAAAAAGCACTCAATCTCGATTTCCGCGCAGCCGCACTGAAAGGGCGAGGCAATTACGTGTGCCAATATCGGGTAGAGCAATTCCGCAAAAAAGAAAATCTATCACCCATCGAAATGCGCTTGCTGGCAAAAATTATGGTGTGGCTGCCCAACACCGTTACCGGCGACCGGCAGGAACTTTTTCTGCCCGATTATACCGAGCAGGCATTGTGGGGGCAGGTAAACGCCAACGCCGAACTTTGCCCGCCCGACCGCTGCGCCCGCGAAGAATGTTTTTTCTTCCGCGCCCGTCAAGCCGCCGAAGCCGCCCACGTGCTGGTGGTCAATCATGCCCTGCTACTGGCGGATATTTCGGTGGGCAATCGTGCCATCCCCGAATACCGCTATCTCATCATTGACGAAGCTCATCATTTGGAAAACAGCATTACCCGCCAGCTCAGTTTTTCTGCCAACGAAAAAACTATTTTCCAACTGCTATCATCGCTCATCGACAACAGTACCAGCCCGCCGGTGCTGATGCGCCGTCAAATTCGCAAAGCCGGGCTAAACAACCTGCTGAGTGAAATTGAAACTTTGGCAACCAAAACGCAAGCAAAAGCCTCTGCCGCATACAAAGCAGTGCAAACAATGTTCAATACACTGCAAACCTTTATGGCAGATACCGGCAAACAGCACAACAACCAGTACGACCGCAAACTGCGTATTTCGCCGCAAATGCGTTTGCAACCCGGCTGGAGCGATGTGGAAATGGCGTGGGACAATACAGACCTGCGGCTGGCAGATTTGGACAAATTGCTGACCAAAGCCCAAAAATTGTGGGATTCCATCGATTCATACGATGTCCAACAGTGGGAAGAAACGACACAATCGCTGGCCACAGTGCGGTTGATGCTGGATGAAATGCGCCAAAATTTGCGGCTAATTTTGGCAGAAGGCAACAAAGATACCGTCACGTGGATGGAAGAAAAAGTGCGCACCCAAGATATTTCGCTGCACGCCGCACCGCTGCATGTGGGCAATTTGGTGCGCCAGCATCTGTTCGACCAAAAAGAAAGTGTGATACTGACCAGCGCCACGATGCGCACCGATAACAGTTTCGATTATATTAAAGAGCGGTTGGGCGCATGGGATGTCGCCGAATTGTCAGTCGGTTCGCCGTTTGATTACAAAAATTCCACGCTGGTTTTTGTGCCAACCAATATCCCCGAACCGAACACCACCGGTTTTCAAAAAGCATTTGAAGAAACGCTCATCAATTTGGCAATTGCCACCGATGGACGGGTGTTGGTATTGTTTACCGCATACAGCCACCTGCGAAACACCGCCAACGGTGTGCGCCACGCGCTCGCCGACCACGATATTGTGCTGTACCAGCAGGGAACAGGCGCCAGCCGCCGGCAATTGCTGGAAAACTTCAAAACGGCAGAAAAAGCGGTACTGCTCGGCACACGCAGTTTTTGGGAAGGGGTGGATGTTCCCGGCGATGATTTGAGCGTGGTGGTCATCGCTAAAATACCATTTGCCGTACCCAGCGACCCGATTTTTCAAGCCCGCAGCGAGACTTTCGACGATGCTTTTATGCAATATTCCATCCCCGAAGCAATCTTGCATTTCCGGCAGGGGTTCGGCAGGCTCATCCGCACTCGCGACGACCGCGGTGTGGTGGTGGTTATGGACAAGCGGGTGCTGACCAAGCGGTACGGCAAAGCGTTCCTCGATTCGCTGCCGGATGCCACCATCCGGCGCGGGCTTTCGACAGATTTGCCGCAAGCTGCCGCCGATTGGATTGCGAGGAAAGGCTAGGGCAATTTTCGCCCGATAGCCCCCGGTTATGCTATAATACCGAAAATTTACTACGTTGGAGATAGTCAATGATTGAAGCAAACAAACTACGAAAAGGCACCACTTTTGAGGCCAACGGCGAACTGTTCAAAGTTCTCGATTACACCCACATCAAAATGGCACGCGGCGGAGCAACTGTGCGCACCAAAGTCATCAACCTGCGTTCTGGCAGCATCACCGAGAAAACATTCAACTCCGGTGAAAAGGTGCAGGATGTCCGCCTTGACCATCAAGAAGTGCAGTATCTGTACAATGATGGCGACCTGTACTATTTTATGAACACCGAAACATACGAACAACCCGCACTGGGTAAAGAAGTGCTGGCAGATGTCATCCCCTATTTGGTTGATGGCTTGCAGGTAAAACTTTCTACCTACAATGGCGAACCGATTGATGTTGAAATTCCTACCACTGTCGAACTGGAAGTGGTAGAAACCGAACCCGGTTTTGCCGGAGATACTGCCACCGGCGCCACCAAACCCGCTAAATTGTCCACCGGGCTAGAGGTACAAGTTCCTCTCTTCATCAACGAAGGTGACACCATCCGGGTGGACACCCGCACCGGCGAATACATCACCCGCGTGTAGCCCCAATGAAAACGCCCGACGGGAGAGAATGCAAATATTTCTTCGGCGATTACCACCGGGGCAGAGATGTTGAAGAGTGCCGCCTTATCGCAGCAAATCCGGATTCTGCCCCGTGGGAGCCGTCGTTGTGCCAAACCTGCCCCATCCCCGATATTTTACGCCAGAATGCCTGCCCCAATCTGGTGCTCGATGCTACCGTAAAAAAGGGGTTTCTCGGCATGGGGCGCAAAGTAGCAGTGAACGGTTGGTGCAGCGAATATTTCCTCGATGTGGAAAATCCCGCCATCGGCTGCGGACATTGCCACGAATTTCGCGGCCCCTCCATCCTCGATTTGGATGAACCAAACACATAACACCCACACCTCCAATTGACAATCGTTCCCCGGATGCGGATAATATCTTGCAAAGGGGAATAACATGAAACGTATTTTCGCAATCGTGGCGATTTTTGGCATATTGATGCTGATTATCGCCGCGCCATCTGCCCGCGCACAGCCCGCAGGCGGAATACTCATCCTCTCGGTAAAAGGTCCCGTCACGCCGATAATGGTCAGTTACATCCAGCGCGGCATCACTCGCGCCGAAACCGGGCACGCAGAAGCACTCATCATTGAATTGGACACGCCCGGCGGGCAAGTTGACCTCACCCGCACCATTATCCAATCCATCATCAACGCCGAGGTGCCGGTGGTGGTATATGTTTATCCGCCGGGCGGATTTGCCGCGTCTGCCGGAACATTCATCACGCTGGCGGCACATGTGGCGGCGATGGCGCCTCAAACCAGCATCGGCGCAGCAAGCCCCATCGATGCACAGGGCGGCGACATCAACGAAACGCTACGCGCCAAATTAGAGAATATTTTGGTGGCAGACATGGAAAATCTCGCCGAGCGGCGCGGCGAAAAAGCGGTTCAGTGGGCAACAGATGCCATCCGCGAAGCGAAAGCCGCCAACGCCAAAACCGCGCTGGAACTGGGCGTGATTGACATCATCGCCCGCGATATCAACGATTTGCTGGCACAGTTGGACGGTCGCACAGTAGAAATTGGCGGCGAAATGCAAACGTTACACACCATCGGGGTGCCGGTTGAAAACTTGCCGATGACTTTCGCCGAACAGCTTTTGGCAGTTATTTTACGTCCGGAAATTGCATTCATTCTGCTGGCTATTGGGCCGCTTGCCATCATTTACGAACTGGCAAATCCCGGCGGGTATGTCGGCGGGATAGTTGGTGTTATTTGTTTGATGGTGGGGCTATATGCAGTGGGGCAATTGCCGGTCAACTATGCCGGTGTCGGTTTGCTGGCACTGGCAATTGTATTGTTCACGGTAGATGTATTTGCCCCGACACACGGGGCACTAACGGCATTGGGCGTGGTTTCGCTGGTGATGGGGGGATTGCTGATGTTCAATCAAAACGAATTGGGGTATCAAATTTCTGTTGTGCCGATTATTGCGACAGCGGCAACGCTGGGGTTATTCTTCTTTTTTGTTGTCGGAAAGGCTGTTTCAACATTGAAGATGAATCCATCCACCGGCGCGGAACGCCTCATCGGCATGCGGGGGGTCGCCAAAACAGCAATTGCTCCGCGCGGCATGGTGCTGGCAGACGGTACACGCTGGCAAGCCGTCAGTGCAGATGAAACCACTATCGCCAAGGGCGAACCGGTGGAGATTATCGCTGTGCAGGGGTTGACCGTTACGGTAAAACGCAAAAGTGAGCAAGGGAGGGAGTGAGCGCATGAGCGGGGACAGCGAAAGCTGCACCCCGTCACACGTCAGCTTTAAAACCGGAAACCGCTATTTTGAAACAATCGGCGCGGCGGGGCGAATGCCTTCATATACTCGTCTGCCGCCAATCGTCCGCAAAATAGTGCGGGCATCGCGCTTGCCCAGCAATTGTTCCATTTCCACAGGGGTTAACGGCGTGTTATCGTTCATCAAAAACAAACGGAAAATAGATTCGGTCAGTGGTAGCGTATCGGGAACAAAATCGGGTTCATCAGCGCAATGCCGCCGAATAACGTGCCATAACTGGTCAATTTCAAACACTTGACCGGTTTCGGGGTCAACCCAATCCATGGTCTGTGGTTCGGGGTTTTCATCGACCATCGTTTTTACGGCATCGCAACTATGGGCAAGCAAATAACGCCGCAGATTTTTACCGGGCTGCAACCACCAATTAAAATCGATGTGAAATTTGGTTTTCAGTGTTGGTTTGATATATTTTGCCATAATGACTGTGCCTATTCTGCGGTTTTATATGTCCAGTAGCCGTGCCGCATCCATTCGCAACGGGGATGGTTGGACAATTCTTGCAGCAACGGCCCCGGCGGGCATCGGCGCGCAACATTGATGGCGCTGTATAGGGTATTGGTGTGCACCGCTCCCTGCGATGTGAGTTTCAGCAATTCGGGGAAAATACGGTCAATCAACACTGATATGGGTGTGTTTTTCTCGGTGGTTTTCTGCCAGAGTTCATCAATGGCTTCCGAGCCTTCTTCTCCAATAACCATCAATTCATCATAACGACACGACAATTGCCGGTTACGCATCTCGAATGCCAATTGGTTGTTTTTTACGGTTGCCACTCTAACCCATTCGCGGAGCGTACGCTGCGGAATGTAATCTATCACCATGCGCAACGGGTTGTCGGTACGCTTCAAAACGATGAATGCACCCACCGGCAATTGATGCGCTGTGAACCAATCGCCAAAGCCGAAAATATAGCGGTGGCGGCGCACATACCAGCCCACCATTTCGTCGCCGGTCTGCCCGTCAACAAATTGCAGGGCGATGACGCGGTCATCGGGGACGACGGGGAGCAACGCTTCGACAGCCGGTACAACGGGCAATGTGCCGGAGCGGCGATGCGGATAATTCAGCACAAAGGTGACTTCATCTGCATTGGGGTCAATGGCGCGGGCAAATTCTTTCGGTGTGGCTTCGTCGTCAATTTCGCTGAGCAGGGCACGAATGTCGGGCGACAGCGTGTCGGGGTCGAATGTCAGTCCTTCGGGCACAACAAGGTTGTGCGGCGGTTGGGCTATCTCCGGCGGTTTAAGCCGCTGGAGATGCCACATCGGCTGACCGGGCAAACCGACATTCAAAAAGCGCGGGTCGTTGTCCAGCATATGGTTGACAGAAAATTGGATGGCTTCCGGCGTTGCGCCTTTGCCGTCCAACTCCAACTGTTCTACCAGCGCGGTAACATCGAGCGGTCCGTTGTTGATGTCGATAGCGGCATCAACAATATTCAGCAACCCTTCCTGAATTTCCACGAGCATATCGGCTAAAAACCAATGGTGGTTAAATTGAACGAAATTCGGGTTTGCCGCCAACGCTTTTTCAATTTTGGGAAGGATGATATCACGGCGTTCAGCCAAAATTTGCGCGGTTTTTGATGAACCGTCTTCGTTCAACCCGGCTGCGCTACCGGCATTTGCCAGCGCATGCGGTGCAGAAAAATCGGCGGCGAATGAAGCCGTGACATCGCCGTTTTTAAAGGCGACATCCAACACGGTAAATTCGCCATATTCCGGGTGAAAACCGGGGCGTGTGGCTGTCACAGTACCGGCGGCATAATTGTACAGCGTAAAAATGAGTGTATCGCCGACACTGTATGTGTCGTTGGGTTGATAAATTTTCCCCTGCGCCAGTTCGGCGCGCAATAACTTTTCTTCGTCTTCTAGAGCCTTTTGGACAAAAAATAAGCCAAGTTCATCAATAGAACACGGCTTACCACTTTCTATAAATTTATTGTAGAGGGCATCGGTAGCTTCATCAGTAATTTGAAAGTCGTTGTGCCAAAAGGCAGCAGTTTGAGTGGGACGTTGATTCAAAACAATACTACTCCTGTGACTGAATTTACCAATCTACCGACTGCCGATTATAGCAGTGTTCACTCGGATTGACAAATTTTAGAACAATTTGCCGCAAATTTGATGTGGGGTAATCGAGATTACAGAATATCTGCGCTGGATGCGCTATAGTGAGGTTATCATCGCCAATATTCACAGCAACGGGTAACCATTAAATGTAGATTATGTCTAACAGGAGGCAAACAGATGAGTATTTTTGGAGCAATTGTAGCAGGTATCGTTGGGACATTGTCCATCAGTATGGTGATGGCGATGGCTCCCAAAATGGGTATGCCGAAGATGGATATCGTCGGGATGCTGGGGTCAATGTTCAACCCGGAAGGTAGCCGCGGGTTGGGCTGGACGATGCATATGATGATGGGCATCGTTTTTGCCATTTTGTATGCTCTCGGATGGCAAGCACTGGGCGGCGTCGGCATTGGAACGGGCGCGATTTTCGGGATGGTGCACTGGCTCATCGCCGGCACGATGATGGGTATGATGGGCGTGATGCACGCCGGCATCAAAGCGGGCACGGTCCAATCGCCCGGTATTCTGATGTTCAACAATGGCGGTATGATGGGTTTTATGGGTGGACTGGTTGGACACGCGATATTCGGCGTGGTAGTTGCACTGGTTTACGCCGCATTTGTTTGATGGCTCACCGTTAAAAAGCGGCTTGGCTGGGGGTTACCCGTTATACCAAGCCGCTTTTGATTCCGACGCTAAACCGTCATTTTGCCGACGCTCATATCGTTGGTTTTTTGTTGGCTGTATATCCGGTAAACCTTCGCGAAACGTGGTATCATCTTCCCACTACAATCCTGTGGAGGGATTATGTCACCAAACCCAAAGACCGTTCTTACCCCAAAAGCCATCATCTGGCGCATCGCGCTGACGCTTTTCATTTTACTGCTACTGGCAGGACCCGGCGCACAGGTTTTCCACACGCTTCTTTTTAAATAACGCTTTCGCCACTTTCAAAAAAATAAGGTATGATAGTAGTGCGTGAAACGTGATACTATTGCGTGATAGCCCGCAACCCTGAAATTGGAGATTAGAGATTGGTTATTCGCTCGCCTGCAAATTCACCCCTGCTCTCATCCGCTATTCGCGCGGTGATGCTTGTTGCGCTGCTGTGGCAGTTGGCAATACCGACCGCGCTGGCACAATCGCCCACCGATGATGACCCGGTGGCAAACCTGCTCGCTTCGATGACGGTGGCGGAAAAAGTGGGACAATTGTTCATCGTGCCGTTTGTCGGGAATAATGTTACCCCCGGCAGCGATATTTACACCCTGCTGACCGAATATAAAATCGGTGGGGTGGTACTGCAAGCCAGCAACAGTAATTTCACCAATGACGAAACGACCCCCCGCCAAATTACCGCACTGACCAACCAACTGCAAGCCCAAACTTTAGCCAACAAAAATATTCCGCTGTTCATTGCCATCGACCACGAAGGCGACGGCTACCCGTACAGCCGCATCACCGGCGGCGTAACCCCCCTACCCAGCCAAATGACCATCGGCGCAACGTGGAACACCACCAACGCCCGTGACGCGGGGCGCATCGCCGGGCAAGAATTGGCGGCAATGGGCATCAACCTGCTATTGGGACCCGTGCTGGATGTGCTGAACAGCCCCCACCCCACCGGCCGCGGCGATATGGGCACGCGCACCTTCGGCGGCGACCCGTTTTGGGTAGGCGAGATGGGGCGAGCCTACATTGCCGGGGTGCATGATGGCAGTAACGGCACCATCGCCACGGTGGCAAAACATTTTCCCGGTCACGGCGGCAGCGACCGTCTGCCCGATAACGAAGTGGCAACCGTGGACAAATCGCTGCAAGAATTGCGCCGCATTGAATTGGCGCCTTTTTTCGCCGTTACCGAACCGGACACCTCCGGCACCACCGATGCCATGATGTCCAGCCACATCCGCTATCGCGGCTTTCAGGGCGACATTCGGCAGTTCACCGCGCCCATCAGTTTCGATAAAATGGGAATGTCCACTCTGCTCAACTTGCCGGAATTTACCGGCTGGCGCGACACCGGCGGCATCATCATCAGTGATGCACTCGGCGTACCTGCCGTTCGTAAATTTTACGACCCCACCCTGCAAACCTTTCCCCACCGGCGCATCGCCCGCGACGCATTTTTAGCGGGCAACGATATACTCATTTTGGCACAGTTCGATTTGAATAACGACTGGTCGCAGCAATTTGAAAATATCAAAGATACCGTTTCGTTTTTCCAGTCGGAATATCGAAAAGACAGTAATTTTGCGGAACGAGTGGATGAATCGGTGGCGCGGATTTTGCGTCTGAAATTCAAACGCTTCCCCAATCCCGAACCAAACGCTTTCACCAAAGATGGTGACGTGGCGCTGGCAATTGCCGGACGCGGCGACCGCACCGTGAACGCCATCGCCCGCGAGAGTTTAACCCTGCTTTACCCCACTCTGGATGAATATACCGCCCGCGTACCGCAGCCCCCCGGCATCCGCGATAAAATTCTCGTCATCAGCGACAGCCGTATGGTGCGCGAATGTTTCACCGATGATTGCCAGCCATTCGAGCCGCTGCCACACGACGCGATTGAAAATATCATTTTAAAACTGTACGGGCCCGACACCACCAATCAGGTTTCGCCCGAAAATATCACATCCATCACCTTCGCCGAGTTGAAACAAGTGCTGGTCGGTTCGCTGGCGCTGGCAAATTCTGCCGAAGATGGCAACCGGCCACCCCCGGCACACACCCCCGCCGAAGTGACCGGACTCATTCAGCAGGCAGACTGGATCATCTTTGCCACGCTCGATTTGAATGTAGACAAATACCCCAATTCTGATGCGCTGAAACTTTTTTTGGCGCAGGGTGTGAACAGTTTGTACAACAAAAAACTCATCGTGCTGGCACTGAACGCACCCTACTATTTGGATACCACCGAAATCAGTAAATTGACTGCTTTTTGGGGACTGTACAGCAAAACCGAACCGGAACTGGAAGTGGCAGTGCGTGCCATTTTCGGGGAAATGGAACCGGAAGGTGCGCCACCCGTTTCGGTGGATGGCATCGGCTACGATTTGCCGTCGGTATTGACCCCTGACCCAACACGCCCATTCCGGCTAACAGCGAACATCGAACAATCTGCACCATTGCCGGAAATTTCCGCGCAAGCCGGCCCCATTTTCGACCATAACGGGCATCGTGTGCCGGATGGCACGCCGGTGCAATTTGTGGCAACATTTGGCGACGGGCAGAGCGTCACTGCGCCCATCACCGATACCGTGGGCGGCTATGCAACCGTATCGCTGAATTTATCGCGGGCGGGCACGGTAAAAATTTC
>Ga0114931_10008152_pt1 | contig 12715 bp, 12 predicted proteins | sample 2SBtaG_FD_89579 | JGI IMG/M metagenome (GOLD analysis project Ga0114931, IMG submission 89579) | Deep subsurface microbial communities from Kolumbo volcano to uncover new lineages of life (NeLLi) - 2SBTROV14_V59a metaG | ecosystem: Environmental > Aquatic > Marine > Volcanic | place: Kolumbo...
CGTGGTCGCCGCCCAGTCCGAGGCCGCGGCCTCGATCTCGGCGAGACCCCGGCGCAGGGCGCGGTGCAGGGCGTGACGCGTCTCGGTGTAGAACGCCGGCGTGGCGAGGGTTCCGTGGCTCTGCGGACGCCGGGGATCCAGGCTGCGCGAGAAGGCGTAGGGAGGCAGGAAGCCGTCCACCTGGGCTGCCGTGGGCAGCTCGAGGGGCTCGACCGTATGGGTCAGCACGTAGCCGTCCATGCAGACCATCACGGGTACCTCGAGCCGCTCGGCAATCCGGAAGGCCTGGGGAATCGTATCCAGGGCCTCCTGGTTGTCCGTGCAGTAGAGCTGGATCCAGCCGGCGTCGCGCACGGCCATGGAGTCCTGCTGGTCGTTCCAGATGGAGATCGGCGCGGAGAGCGCGCGGTTCGCGCAGATCATCACCAGGGGAATCCGCATGCCGGCGATGGCGTAGAGCACTTCGCTCATCAGCAGGATTCCCTGGGAGGAGCTCGCGGTAAAGCTGCGTGCCCCCGCGGCGGCGGAGCCCAGCACCACCGAGGCCGCAGAGTGCTCGCTCTCCACGCTCACGACCTCCGCAGCAAGCCGTCCCTCTGCCACGAGCCGCGCGATGGCCTCGACGATGTGCGTCTGCGGCGTGATGGGATACGCCGCGATCACCTGGGGACGGCACAGCGCCACCACCTCGGCCAGGGCCTGCGAGCCTTCCATGGCGCGGCGGCTGCGCGGCGACGGGGCCTCAGAGGTGAGCATGGGCTACCTCGCTCCAGCGCCCTTCTGGCACCCGCTCCGCGGCCTGTGCAACCAACTTCCGGTTCTTCTCGAGCGTCTCTCCCTGGAAGCGCTGGCCGAGAACCCCTTCGAGGACTTCGACGGGAATCATTCCGGTGAGCCGCAAGAAGGCCGCCAGCAACGGCACGTTGGGAAGCGGCCGGCCAAGCTCCTCGAGGGCCAGGTCGGTGGCAGGAACTGCCAGCGCGTCGCATTCCCCGGGCAGCTCCGCGGCCGCGGGCAGGGCGCTGCCATCCAGCAGCACACCGCCCCCGGCGACCAGACCTTTTGTGACATCTACCGCCCGGGCCAGGCGCGCGTCTTGGACGATCACGAAGTGGGGACTGGCCACCTGGCAGCGCAGCCGGATCGGATCCCGGCTGACGCGCACGAAGGACGCGACTGGCGCCCCCCGCCGCTCCGCTCCGAAGCTCGGAAAGGCTTGGCACTCGAAGCCACTCGCGAAAGCCGCATCCGCCAGCAGATAGGCCGCCACGACGTTCCCCTGGCCGCCCCGACCATGAATGCGGATCTCCAGCATACAGGCCGTAAAGGCAAGTTCCGTGCCGCGCTCTTACCTCCCCGAAGCACTCTCAGGGGTAGATTCATGGGGAAATCAGCCCCACTGCGAGGCAGTTCAACCCATTCAGGAGGGAACCGGCCTCAGCGAAGCGACCGGTATCCGCCCGGCACACCCCCCGTCGAGAGCACCAGCTGCCACAGACGATTGGCACCGGAGCGGAAGCTACCCGCGCAGGTCAGGAGGTAGTAGCGCCAGATGCGGAAGAAGCGCTCGCCGTAGCGTGGCGCGAGGGCGGGCCATGCCGCCTCGAAGCGCCGGTCCCACGCCATCAGCGTCTTGTCGTAATCGGCGCCGAAGTTGTGCCAATCCTCGAGGACGAAGAGGTTCTCAAAGGCACTCGTGACTTGCCGCGGTGAGGGAAGCATCGAGTTGGGGAAGATGTAGCGCGCCATCCAGGGCTCCAGATTCACGCTCGAGCGGTTTCGACCGATGGTATGCAGAAGCATCAGCCCGTCCGCCTCGAGGAGGTCGTGCGCCACGTGCATAAAATGGCGGTAGTTCTTGTAGCCCACGTGCTCGAACATTCCGATCGAGAGGATCCGATCGAAGCGGCCGCTCACCTCCCGGTAGTCCTGGACGAGGATCGTCACCGGTAGCCCCTTGCAGAGCTCGCGAGCCAGGCGCGCCTGCTTCTCCGAGACGGTAATCCCGACGACCTCCGCCTGGTAACGCTCGGCAAGGAATTTCGCCGTCCCGCCCCAGCCACAGCCGATGTCGAGCAGCCGCATGCCCGGCTTCATGTCGAGCTTGTTGGCGACCAGGTCGAGCTTGGCCTCCTGGGCCTCCTCCAGGCCATCTGCGGCCTGCCAGTAGCCACAGCTGTAGATCAGGCGTTCGTCCAGCATGGCCGCGAACAGGTCGTTTCCCAGGTCGTAGTGGTCGCGTCCGATCTCGCGGGCACGCGAGGGCTTCTGGAGATTGGTCATCCGTGCGAGCAGGCTGTCGCGGAGCCCGGTCAGGGAGTGGAACTGCTCGTCGATGCGCGCAGCGATCGCGCGGGTGGCGAGCTCGTCGAGGGCCTGGCAATCCCACCAGCCATCCACGTAGGCCTCCCCGAGCCCCAACGTTCCCTTTGCCATCACGCGGGGAAAGAGCCGTTCGTCGTGGACGACGGGGTCCCAGGGGCGGTCTCCGTCGAGACGGATATCGGCCTGCTCGAGCAGGCGTGAGACCCGCTGCCGAAGATGCTTCCATGTCATGGTCGTACCCTCCATCCAACGCTCGGCCGTTCGGCCGCTCGAACTCGCCGGTACGTCTAGATACGCACTTAGATACGCACCTCCAGGAAAACGCAAATTTCATACCAATGTTGGCAACAGGGTCGGTCTCGCCCGCAGCCAGGGCCACAAGGGTCTCGCGTTCTACCGGCACGCGCTCAGCGAGGGTGCTCGCTGCATCCCCTGCCCGCTTGGCGCCATCCTCCTGATTGGATTCATCGCGAGATACCGGACCTGCCTCCACCTTTCTATTCGCAGCGGTCGCTGGCCGGAAGTCGGCGTGGTCAGAGCCTGGACGGGTCCTCCCCTCGCGTCTCCTGCTGCCGAATGCCATGCTGTGCCTCGTGAGCGGGACCCTGGACCGTCGTGCCTTCTTACGCCTCTCCGGCGATTTTGCGCTCCTGGCGCTGGCGCCGCGCGCGGCGCTCGCCGAGGTGCCGGCGGCGCGAAGCGCGGCAGGCGAAGACGCGGGAGTATTCCTCTCCGCCGGATGCCTGCGGGCCCTGCGCGCTCTGTGCGCGCACTGGATCCCGGGTCCGCCGCAGGACCCGGACCCCGGCGCCGCCGAGGCAGGGGTCGCGGAGTACATTGATCTGCTGCTCGGCAGCTTCCTGCTGGAGTTCCCGCGCATCTTTGCGGGCGGGCCCTTCAGCAATCGCGACGGAGGGGGTCCCGACTACTTCTACCACTGGCTCGAGCTCGATGCGCTGGACGAGCGGATCTGGCGCACGCGCATCGAGGGGAGTCGCGGCCAGCCGGAGCGGGAGTGGAACGGGCCCGTGCGCGGCTGGCAGGAGATCTACACCAGCGGACTGGATGCGCTCGGCACCTCGGGCGGCAGTCCTTCGCGGAGCTCGGGCCCACCGGGCGCACCGCGCTGCTCTACTGGCTGCCGGGAGGCCCGGACGACGAGTTCCTCGAGCTGGCGTACCGGCGCACGCTGGAGGGCATGTACGGAGTGCCGGAGTACGGTGGCAACCGCGGGCGCGTGGGCTGGCGCTACACCCGCTGGCCGGGGGATCACCAGCCCCAGCCCTACACCTACGATGAGATCTGCCTATCCACTTCGCTCCGCCATCAGACGGTGATAGGGGAAGGGGTCTGTGTCGATGGCACAGTGTAGAGCGCGGGGGAAGCGTTCGGCGTCCTTCCAGCGGCGGTCGAAGCGGAACACGAACTCGTCCAGGTAGCGCTGAAGATGCTTCGGGCTGACGCCGTGGAAAGTTCCGCGTAGCCACGTCTTGAGGTTTCCGAAGACGGTGTGGGCCCACGGCAGTCCGTCCAGCGCATGGCGCCCGTGCCCCCCCTTTTGAGGCCTGGGGTCGATCCCCATCTTGCGAAGCGCGGTATAGGACCCCCAGGCGTCTGTAGGAACGGTGGCTTCCTGCGGTCGAATCGCACCATGAACAAACGAAGTGAGCACCGCCGGTGTTGCGCGAGGACTCACCGACAGGCGTGCGGAACCCGCTGTACGGTCTCGCCGCTCGACGACGATGGCCACCCCCGCCTTGCCTGCCCCGCGGCCATGGAGCCCTGCGCGACAGCCTCCGATGTAGGTCTCGTCGGCCTCGGCATCGCGTTTCAGAAGCGGAGAGGGAAGATTCGCAAGCCCTGATCGAAGCTTGTGCAGCAATGCCCAGGCCGTCTGGTCGCTCCCCACCCCGGTGTCTCTCTGGAACTGAAGAGCCGAGATCCCCGTCTTGTGACGAGCCAGGAAGAAGATTCCCAGGAACCACACGCGAGCCCTACCCGATGCCTCCCAACCCTCCGATGTATGGCGCACTGGTCTTCCAGGAGGCCGCCCGGCACTTCGGCTACCAGGTGCATCCAGCGCCCGAGGCCATCAACGCGCGCCCGCGCGACGGGCACCCGCCCTGCAGCAACTGCGGCTACTGTGCGCGCTACGGCTGCCCGATCAACGCGCGTGCCGGCGCAGCGGTCACCTTCCTGCACCGGGCGCCGCGGGCCGGAGCCCACCTCGTGACCCGTGCGATGGTGACGCGGATCGCGACGGACGCGAAGGGCCGCGCGACCCACGTCGAGTACCTGGCCGGAGGCGAGCTGCGTCCATCCACGCTGCCTGCGGACTTCGTCGTCCTGGCCGCCTCGGCCGTGGAGAGCCCGCGGATCGCGCTCCTGTCTGCCGGGGGGAGACATCCAACCGGGCTCGGCAACCGCAGCGGCCGCGTGGGGCGCACCCTCTGCTTCCACGTCTCCACCTTCGCCGCCGCGGTCATGCCCCAGCGGCTGCACGCCTACCGCGGTCGAGCCGCCAGCCATGTCATGCTCGAGCCCTGCGTCCCCAATCACGACTGGGCGAACTGGTCGGGGGTCCCCTGGCTGCGAGGCGGCGTCGTGGAGACCGGCGGCTCGACGAACCTGCTCGGCGAGGCCCGCATCTACGACGAGGTACCCTTCTTCCGACGTTCGCGGCACAAGGAGCTGATGCGCAGCTCGCCGCTACGCGACCGGTTCCTGGCCATGCAGATGCTGGGCGAGGACTTCCCGCAGCTCGCCAACCGCGTGGATCTGGACCCCGAAGTCCGCGATGTCTACGGCCTGCCGGTGGCGCGCGTCAGCTACTCCTGGCACCGCCACGAGAAGCGGGCCTCGCTCTACTGGGGGCTGCGGCTGCGCAAGGTGTGCCAGGCCGCCGGGGCCCTGCACGCCTACTTCTATCCGGCCCTCCTGGGCCTCACCGACAGCGAGACGGCCACCAACACCCGCCACCAGTCGGGAACGCTGCGCATGGGCCGGGACCCGCAGAGCTTGGTGGTGGACGAGTTCGGTCGCATGCACGATGCGACCAACGTCGTGGTCTGCGACGGATCGGTCTTCCCGACCTCGGGAGCCGTCAATCCGCGCCTCACGATCATGGCCGTTGCCGTGCGCAGCCCGACCGCGCTTATCAGGCGCTGAAGCAGGTGCTCGTCTCCGGCGAGATCGGAGAGGTGATCACGATCCAGCACTCCGAGAACGTCTCCACCTGGCACTACGCGCACTCCTATGTGCGCGGCAGCTGGCGGAGCCGGAGTCACTCCTCGCCGATGATCCTGGCCAAGTCGTGCCACGACCTGGATCTGCTGTGCTGGTTCGCCGACGCGTCGCCCACGCGCCTCACCTCTCTGGAACGCCCCACGCAGCTCTGCCTGGACAACGCGCCCGACGGCGCACCGGACTTCTGTATCGAAGGCTGCCCGCACGCTGCGGCCCGCCCCTACGACGCCGTCGCAGCCTACCGGGACATGAGCCCGCTGCTCATCGACCTTCGGATGAGCAGCGCTCCGGCGGCCATGACGCCGCCGGAAGCGGAGGCTGCCGCTGCGATCCGCAGCAGCGCGCTTCCCAGGGCCAGCGGCTGGACGGGATGGCCGATCTCGGTGATCACGAACGACCCGACACCGCAGGGAATCGATCGGGCGCTTCGCAGCAGCCGCTACGGTCGCTGAGTGGCGTCCGCCGCGGGGTGCCGCTCGAAGCAGCTGCCGGGCCCCACGGCGGAGCGGATCCGCGCCTCTTCCGCGCCTTCCTGGCTGCGCTGCGAGGAGAGCAGCCGTGAGGCGCTCCGCGCTCAGCGGCTGCGGGGTCCGGAGGTTCGCGGGGAACCGCTCTCGCGAGCGCGACGCTCGTCGCGGCGATAGAGCGTGCGTCGATTCAGCCCGAGGATCTTTGCGGCTTCGGCTCTGCTCCCGTGCGCGGCCTCGACCGCAGCGTCGATATAGGTCTGCGTCAGCTCGTGGAGCGAGATCCGCTGGTTCAGGGCCATGCGCAGGAGCGTCTCGTGAAGCGTGCCGGCATCCCGCCGTGCGACTTCGCTCGAGAGCAGGATATCGCGCGATCGGATCACGTGGGAGTCTGTCAGGGCCAGGGCGCGCTCGATGCAATTCTCGAGCTCGCGTGCGTTGCCCAGCCAGGGAGCCCGCATGAGCTTGCGTGTAGCCGCCTCGGTGAAGCGATAGCGGCCATCGTCTGCAAGCTTGCGCAGGAAGGCTTCGGCCAGGACAGGAACGTCCTCGGGGCGCTCGCGCAGGGGTGGAATCTGGATCGGGAGGACATTCAGGCGGTAGTAGAGATCCCGGCGGAAGCTCCCGTCCCGGATGCCGCACTCCAGGTCCTGGTTCGTCGCCGCGATGACCCGGACATCCACCGGGAGGCCGTGATTGCCGCCGACGGGCCTCACCTCGCGGTCCTGGAGCACCCGCAGGAGCTTCCCCTGGAGGGCCGCCGGCATGTCTCCGATCTCGTCGAGCAGGATGCTGCCCCCGTGCGCCGCCTCGAAGAGACCCTTCTTGTTGGCGTGAGCACCCGTGAATGCTCCACGCACGTGCCCGAAGAGCTCGCTCTCCAGCAGCCCTGCCGGCAGCGCCGCGCAGTTGATCGGCACGAAGGGCTTCTCCGCACGGAGGCCTGTGAAGTGGATCGTGCGCGCCACGACCTCCTTGCCGGTTCCGCTCTCGCCCGTGATCAGCACGGTGCTGCGCTTGGAGGAGATCTTGCGGATCAGCGCATAGATGTGATTCATCGCCGCGCTCTTCCCGACGAGCTCGCCAAACGACGCCGTCTTCTCGAGCGCGTGGCGCAGGCGCCGATTCTCGTCTTCGAGCTCCCCTCGCTCGAAAGCGCGCTCGAGGGCGACGAGAAGCGTTTCGGCCTCGAAGGGCTTGCTGACGTAGTCGAACGCCCCGGCTCGCAGGGCTGCCACCGCGCTATTCTGGCTCCCAAAGGCCGTCATCAAGACGACGGGCGTATCGGGGCACAGCGTCCGCAGTTGCGCAAGAAGCTCGAGGCCGTCCTTCCCGGGCATCTGCAGATCGGTGAGGACCACGTCGAACTCGCGCTCCCGGGCTGCGTCGAGCGCTCTGGAGGCGGAATCCACCGCGCTCACCTCCAGCCCGGCATCGCTCAGGAGCTCGGTGAGCATGTCGCGGGTCAGCGCATCGTCATCCACCGCGAGCACCCTGCGAGCCGGTCGGGGATCGGCGCGACGCGGGGTTCTTGTGGGCAATGCCATCCCCTTCGGGAGCTCGGGAGAGGCGCTCTGCTACGACCCGTGTTGGGGCGCCCGACCCCAGTGTATGACAGAAGACCACAAAATGAACGCGTGGCAGGGCAGGAACCCTCCAGGATCTACCCAGGAAGGCTCTGCCTGCAGCGCGTGCCGCGAGCAGCGAAAGCCGCCGCGACGGCGTCGAGCAGCTGGCGCTGGCTAAAGGGCTTTCGCAGGAAGCCTGCCGCCCCGGAGCGCAGGGCCTCCTCCGAGGCCCCCGCGGGCGCAAACGACGACATCAGGACGACGGGGATCTCGGGGTTCGTCCGGCGTAGCTCCTCGAGGAGGGCATAGCCGTCCCGTGGCGCCATGCGGATGTCGCTCAGGACGAGTCGGACGGGCACCCGCCCGACGGCCTCCAAGGCCTCGTCGACGCTGCGGGCGGTCCATGCCGCCAGGCCGTGCTCCGCGAAATACTCGACGATGACGTCCAGCACCACGGCCTCGTCGTCCACCACGAGAATGCACATAGCTGGTGGAACTGCAGCCTCCATGCCAGCCGCGGCCAAACCAACCCGCTCGGGATGCGCGCGGAGGCCTCAGCCGACCGCGACGGGGAAGCGAATTGCAAACTCCGTACCGCTCCCGAGCTCGCTCCTGACAGAGATGTGGCCGCCGTGTTCCTCGACGATCGTCTTCGTGACCATGAGTCCCAGCCCCGTCCCCCGGCCGCGCGCCTTGGTGGTATAGAAGGCGTCGAAGATCTGCGGGAGCGCGCCCGCGGGGATTCCGGCACCCGTGTCGCGGATGCGGACCTCGACGAATCCCTCCTCCGGGCTCGCGAGCGATACATGGAGATCGCCACCCTCTGCCATGGCGTCCGTAGCGTTCAGGAGCAGGTTGAGAAAGATCTGCTCGAGACGATCGGCGTCTCCCGCGATCTGCGCGACAGCCTCGAGGGAGACGTGGACGGCGATGCCATGCTGGTGGAGCTTCTCGCGGTAGAAGTCCAGCGACAGCCTCACGACCTCCGAGAGATCCAGCGGAACAAGTCTCCGTCCTCCAGGTCGTGCCATGTTGAGGAGGGTCTGCACGAGATCGGAGATCCGGCACACCTGCTCGGCGATGATGGCAGCGCGCCGCCGGTTCTTCGGGTCGGAGAGCGACTTCTGCAGCATCTCGGCGTAGCCCAGGATCGCGGTCATCGGCGCTCCGATGTCGTGCGCGATTCCCGCGGTCAGCGTGCTGATCGAGGCCAGCGCCTCCAGCCGGTGCGCGCGACGCTCGCTCTCCCGTTGCCGCTCCTCGGCTTCCCGGCGCTCGCTGATGTCGAGTGCACGGGCGACGAATCCCTCGGCGCCTCGGTACCGGCCGGGTTCGAGGTGGACATGGACGGGATAGAGACCGCCATCCTTGCGCCTGTAGAGCGTCGCGAAATCGACGCCAGCCCGCTCTCCAGCGCGCAACGGCGCGAGCAACGCCTCGAAGCCTTCTGGCGAGAGTTCGGACATGAGGTCGAGGGGCGTGAGCGCGTACAGCGCCTGGGGACTGTAGCCGAGGTGCTCTCGCGCTGCGCGATTGGCCAGGCTGAAGCGCAGGGTGGTCGCATCGAAGAAGTGGATCTCGCTCAGGGATTCCTCGACGATCCGAGCGAGATCGGCCTGCGCTTCGAGGGCGCGGCCTCTCTCCGTGATGTCACGGCTGATCGATGCGGTGCCGAGGATCGAGCCATCCAGGTCGCGGATGGGCGAGACGGAGAGCGAAATCGAGACAACGATCCCGTCCTTTCGAACCCGGGTGGTCTCGAAGCGGTCGACATGCTCCCCCTGGAGAACGCGCTGGTGGATCCGATCCATCTCACCCTTGCGATCCTCGGGCTGGAGCGTTGCGATCGGGCGGCCGATCATCTCGGCCGAGGAATACCCGTAGATGCGTTCCGCGGAAGGATTCCAGCTGGTGATCCGGCCCTGAAGCGTTTTGCTGATGATCGCGTCTTCGGAGTACTCGACGATGGCAGCCAGACGCTGCTGCTGGACCAGGGCGAGCTCTCTCTCGCTCACGTCTCGCACGACCGCGACGAGCAGCCGGCTACCGCCCGCAGCGAGCTGCGCAATAGAGGCCTCGAGCGGGAACTCCTCTCCATTCGCGCGCAGACCGCGGAGGGTGCCCAGCGCTCCCATCCGCCGTCGGGTGGCTCCCGTCTCCGCGAAGCGGCGGACGTGGCCCGCGTGCCGGCCCCGGAACCGCTCGGGAAGGAAGCGCTCGACGCTCGTGCCCAGAGCCTCCTCGGCCGGGCACTTGAACATCTCCTCCGCAGCCCGGTTGAAGGCGAGGATCCGCTGGCTCTGGTCGATCGCGATTACGGCGTCCGTCGCCGAAGCGAGGAAGCAGGCGAGGTCAGCCTTCGCCAGCAGGTCGGTGAACGCGCCCGCTGCGGGGCTCGGCCCCGCCGCAGATTCGAGAGCGGCCCGCCGGGGGCCAAAAGGGGCGGCCACCGGGAGCTGCTAGGCCTCCTGGCGCGGAATCTCAGGGGACGCCGTTCCAGTGCTTCGATTGACCGACTCCACGAGCCATGCTGTGCCGTCCTGCTCCTGGAGGAAGCGCTGAAGCATCCGACGCGCGAGGATCGCGCTCGACGCGACGACCTCCACGTTCACGTGCAGACCCGTGTGTGACGCGAAATTCCACTTGTAGCGATAGCTGTTCATCCCGGCCTCCGGGCGCTTCCTTCTCTTCCCCCCCCCTCCCTGCACCAAGAATAAAGCATCTCGCGTGCCGAAGCGCCCTTGTCTGGTCTGATGACACGCCGGTCGCGGGGCTGGGGCGAGGAACCGGCGAACGACGCCGCGAAGCCGCCGCTCGGACCTCCGGCTCATTCGAGGCCACTTGGCACGGTTCGTGCAACGCCTTCCCTGCAGGAGGGCTTGAGCATGCGGCGGGAGGGAACCACGGAGTGCTTCCAGACGACCCTCATCGCCCTCCTGAGCGCCATCGAAGGCCATGGCTTTCCCCTTTCCTCGGGGCGGCCTGGGCGGTCGCCAGGGTGGCGATCGCGATCCGCCCCACTTTCGGTGGCCGGCCATCCTCGCCGGCCCCGGCGATTCCCGCGAAGGAGCAGAGCATGAGTGAACAGAACGAAACCGCAGTGGCCAGTCGCGACCCCCTGCTTTCGGAGCTCGATCCCTGGACGCGTTGGGAGCCGTTCCGCAGCGTGGTAGGTCGGCTCTTCGGCGAGCTGCCGCAGAGCTGGCCGCGGACCGCGGGCGCGGCAGCACCAAACGTCGACATCACCGAGAGCGACGACGAGTACCGAATTCGCGCAGAGCTACCGGGAGTCGCCAAGGACGACGTCACGGTCGAGTTCGAGGATGGCCTTCTCTCGATCCGCGGCGAGAAGAAGAGCCAACGCGACGAGAAGACCGAGCGGGGACGACGGCTCGAGTGCAGCTACGGAGCCTTCCAGCGCAGCTTCTCGTTGCCTCAGAACGCGAACGCGGACCAGATCTCCGCCGGGTTCAAGGACGGCGTGCTGGCGATCGCGATCCCGAAGCGCCCCGAGAGCAAGCCGCAGCAGATCGCAGTCAAAGGCTGAAGGCCAACCCCTCGGCATCGCCTAGACTCCGTTCCTGTAGTGCCCGGCGCGACAGGAACGGAGTCCTGGAATGGCGAGTGTGATCGCAGCGATCGATGTGGGTACCAACGCGGCACGTCTGGAGCTGGTCCGCGCCCATCCGGATGCTGTCCTTGAAACCTTCCACTATGAACGGGCGCCGATTCGTCCGGGGGAGGGAGTCTTCGAGTCGGGGGTCATGAGCAGCGCCGTCGCGGATCGGCTCGTCGACACCTTGCAACGCTTCGCGACCCGCTGCCGTCGCCACGACGCCCGCATTCGAGCCGTCGCCACCAGCGCGTTGCGCAACGCCCGCAACGCGGAGGCGGTCTTGCGCCGCGTCCACGAACAGGCGGGGATCCAGCTCGAAATCATCTCCGGAAGAGAGGAGGCCCGTCTGATCTGCCTCGGGGTGTGCCGGCGGCGTCCTCGCAATGAGCGGGCACTCGTGCTCGACATCGGCGGCGGCTCTACCGAGGTGGCCTTCGCGCAGGGAGGCCGCCCCACAGCATTGTGGAGCATCCCGGTCGGCGCGGTGCGGCTCACCGAGATGTTCAATCCTGGAGGCGGGGCCCGCCGCAAGAAAGTCGCGCTCATGCGGACCCACGTCCATCAAGCACTCACTGAAGCGCTGGGTGAGACAGTTCCAGCAGCGCCCGATGCTGCATTTGGCTGCTCGGGTACGATCCGAGCCGTCACCCGGTTCGCCTGTGGGAGCGGGGCTCCCCTGGCGACTGCGGAGGAACTCGCTACAGCCCTCGAGCAGCTGGTCTCGATGGACCGCGCGGAGCTGCTCGAGCGTTTTTCGGAACGCAGAGCCGACATCATTGTCGCCGGCGCAGTCATCCTGGAAGCATTGACCGCTGCCCTGGGCGTGCACGCGGTCCACGCTGTCGATCGAGGGCTGCGCAACGGTATTCTGCTCGATCTCCAGGAGCGGGCACAGGTCCTACCGCGGGAGCGCCTGCTTGCCGACGAAGTAATTCGTATCGGGCGCAAGTTCGGCTTCGAAGAGGCCCACGCCCGACACGTCACGCGCCTCTCCCTCGAGCTCTTCGACAAGCTCGCGCCGATCCACGGGTTGTCGCCCGCCCTTCGCTCGCTGCTCGAGGTTGCTGCGTGGCTGCACGACATTGGCAAGGTCGTCAGCTTTCATCGACATCAAAGGCACGCCCACTACCTGATCCAGAACGTGGAGATCGTCGGGCTGGTCGATCACGAACGCACCTTGGCCGCATGCGTGGCACGTTTCCACCGCCGCAGCCCACCAGACAAGGGGCATCCTGTCCTGCGCGACCTCTCCCCCGATGATATCCGTAGCGTACGCCGGCTCGCGACGATCCTCCGCCTGGCCGACGCCCTCGACCGGAGCCACGAGCAGCGCGTCGAGTCGATCGAAGTCGCAATCACGGGGAAAGACGTGCAGATCGTGGCCCACTCTGCGCAAGATCTCGAACTCGAGCTGTGGGATGGATTGCGGGAGGCACAGCTCTTCGAGGAGGTCTTCGAGTGCTCGCTGGTACTGAGACCTGCGGGGGTTCCAG
>Ga0114931_10008153_pt1 | contig 12714 bp, 16 predicted proteins | sample 2SBtaG_FD_89579 | JGI IMG/M metagenome (GOLD analysis project Ga0114931, IMG submission 89579) | Deep subsurface microbial communities from Kolumbo volcano to uncover new lineages of life (NeLLi) - 2SBTROV14_V59a metaG | ecosystem: Environmental > Aquatic > Marine > Volcanic | place: Kolumbo...
CCGATCCATTCCCCGGTGCGGGGGAGGACCTGTGTGGCGATGATGTTGGAATACTTCTCGACCGCAGGCGCCAACGCGGTGAAGATTTCGCGCTTCACACCATCGAGGGAGCGGCGGACCCGATTCGTCGAATCGATCACCCGGGCCGCCTGATCGGCCGAGAGCTTGTCCCAGGTGAGGCCGAGACGATCCGCCTCATCGGACAGAGCCTTGATGCCAGTCGCGCCCTCCACCAGAAGCGGGAAAAGCTCGTTCCCGGCGCGCCCGAGTAGCTTCTGGGCCAGGGCGTTGGCCTTCGTCTTGTCCGTCATCTGGGCGACCCGATCGGCAATGTCGCTGAACAGATCGCCCGCGCTCCGAAGCGTGCCGTCCTGATTCTTGATCGAGATGCCGAGGTCGTCGAAGGATCGCTTCGATTCGACCAGCCCGTCGTCGGCGTCCTTGGCGTTGGCCACCAATCGTTTCAGCCCGACCCGGAGCGCGCTGATTCCTGCCCCGCTCTGCTGCGCCGCGAACTCGAGACGCGACAACTGCTCGACCGACACCCCCGTTCGGATGCTCATCTTCTGGAGGTTGTCGCCGGCCTTCGCGGATTGCCTGACGATGAGGCCCAGGGCGGTGGCGCCAGCCGCCCCCGCAACCGTCAATCGGGTGCCGATCTGCCTGGAGAACTGGGAGAACTTGGTCAGGTTGCCGCGGGCAGATTTGAAGGCGGCTGGACTCTTATCGATCCCGTTGATGATGACTTCGACGACGTTTTTTGTTCCGAAGCCCATGCTACCTTCCCGCTTTCAACCCGGCGGCAACGGCGGCCGCGATGCCTTTCCCGAAGTCCTTCTCGCTCATTCTCGAGAGCGGCACAGCGTTGTCCTTGAAGGCCTGCATTCCCATCGCTATGTCGAACACGAAATCCGCGGGGTGCCCGGACAGCACCGCCGATGGTCGCGCCCCGTAGAGCTGGCACACCCTATTGAGCTGCGTCCCCGTCAGAGTCCTCGCGAAACCTCACGGCGCCCTCGGCCACCTCCTGGAGCCCCGGCGAAAGTGCAAACGCCGTCTGCGCGATCATCGCGCCCAACTCGATCACACCTCCGGCTCCCAAATCGTCCTCGGTGACCTGGTCCTCTGGGCACTCCCCATCGCCTTCGTACAGCTTCGGGTCGGTGACGTGGTTTCGGACCAACTGCAGACTCAGGTCGTAGTTCCGGTCCGGATCGCCGTCGGTCTGTTCCATGATTTCCTGAACACGCTTCACGCCGATCCGCTTCTTCGGCAGTTGGCCCACGTCCTCCTTCAGCACTTCCATGCCGTAGGTGGCCAGCTGCATCAACGTCGGCCGCGTGATCTGTGCGGATAGGCCGTTGGTGAGTGTGATTTCCTGGACCCGGGCAGCCCTCCATGCTTCCGCTCGGCTCATGCGTTGCTCCTCCTAGCTGACCGATGCCGTCCCGTTGACCATCACGACCTCGGCGATGTTCCCGCTCGCGTCCTCATAGGCCACAAATGGGAGGGTTTCGATGATCGGGCCCGCCTCACTGACCGGCTGCTCGCTCGCCGTCCAGAGGCAGTTGAAGAACTTGATCCGCCACTCATACATCGTGGCCGTGGTCGGAATGACGGTGTCCGACTTGAAGTTGAACTCCAGGACGAAGTTCGTGTCAGCCAGGAATTTCGCCAGCTGGTTCGTGTCGTCGAACTCGCGAGTCAAGGACCCGGTGATGGCCAGATGGTCCGAGATCAGCGGTTCCCGGATCTCGGGATCGCCCAGGCGCTCGCGGTCCTCGGTGTGCGGCCACGAGAGGCTGGCCGTCGCGCCCGAGATGTCGATCGCGGTGCTATCCAGCAGGACGGACAAACCGTTGGTGGCCTCGAGCGCCAAAACGTCAGGCGCCGAAGGATACCCAGATCCAGCCGCGGCCGCCGCAGTCGATCCCATCTTCGATAGCCCGCCGACTTCCATCTGCAGGATCTCGTTGCTGATGTCGAAGTTCAGCGCGTTCAGCTTCCCGCCTGGGAAGGTTTCGAGGGACGTGGACCGGCCCGCCTTGATGGAGAGGCCCACCTGCCGCGTCAGCGACGGCGTGAAGGTATGCGTCTTATCGGCCCCGGCGCCAGAGGTCGAGACGGCGCCGAAGAAGTGGAGCAGGAGCCGTTCCAGCCCTTCATACTGCGCGTCGAACTTGAAGGTCCCACCCGCCTTCTTGTTCTTGTTGCGGATGTTCGAGACCGAGGCGCGGCCAAGGCCGCGGTTCCCCCGCGTCTGCTGTGCGTCCCGCTTCCAGTTGTCTTCGACGATGCGAACCGTGGTCCCGCCCGTGCCCGGCGTGGTGCCGTAGGTGGACTCGGTGAAGATCGTCGCGTATGCGTCAATCCCAGTGCCAGGCATGGTTATTTATCCTCTTCGGTGGCCCCGTTGGATGTCGCCCGTTCCCATTGGTCGGGCTCGGACTTCAAGAGCTTCTTGGCGATCTTGGGCGGGAGGTCCTTCGCTTCCCCACCCAGATCCTTGCGAGTGAACCGGACGCCGAACGTGTCGGTCAGCGGAATGCCGACCCCGGATAGCGGCCCGGTGTAGAACAGCTTCATGCCCAGTTCCTCCCCCGATTCTTGAACTTGTAGTTCAGGACCAACTGCGCGATGGAGTAGGATCCCTCGGCCTCGTGCGCCACCCGGGACCGCTGCTCCATCGCATACATGGTGCCGCCCAAGGACGTGTCCGCATGGACGGATTTCTCCACGTCCGCCTTCCATTCTTCGATCAGCACCGCCGCCGACTTACCCGGCCATCGATCTTCGTCCGGGCGCATGACCAGGAAGAGAACGATGTCCATAGCGTCCGCCGTCAGGCCTGAAAGCTGCGCCGATGACGTGTCATCGCCACCGATGACGGCAACCCACGGGCACTCCCACGTCTCGATCTGACCGGGAGCGCGCATGTCGTTCACGACGTTGACCGGAGTGTGCCGATAGTCGGCGCCGGCCGTGATCGTGTTCAGGGCGGCCACCACAACGTCGATTGCATCCTGGCGATAGAGCGTCGGCGTGGCCACCTATCCAGCCCTCCGCTTCAAACCGATGCTGATCTCGGACCCCACCAGGTCGATCACTTCCTGCTTCTTCGCCTCCACGGCCTTCGAGACATAGCGCCTCTCCGGCATGACCACGAACGGAACGCGAATCCAATCCTCCCCGATCTTGAATGTCAGGAGGCCGCTCGGGTTGTGCGCTTCGATGATGCCGCCCGTCTCGTGGATGCTCGCATAGACCAGCTGCGAGCCGACAACCGACGTTGCCCGTTCGCCTCGGTCGACGAACTTGCTGCCGAAGCTCGCCCGCAACGACCCCGACCCGACATCAAGCGTCTGCCCAGATAGCTGGTTCTCCTTGACCTCCCGCTCGATCAGGATGCCGCCCTTGCGGATGCCCGCGGCCTTCCGCTTGCGGATCTCCTCGGTCGTCAGGCGGAGGTTGCCGTCCACCTTCTTGGCGCCACGGACTTCGATGGGCTTCTTCATTGCCGCACCATCGCCGGGATGTAGTAGTGGCCCAGCTCTTCGCGGATCGTCTTGATGCGATCGGCTTTGGTGTACCGGGTGGTCTCACGGTCCAAGGTCACACTCTGCACGTCCTCCCGCTTCTTGTCGCGGTCCCTGTAGGCCCTGGCGATCAGTTGGAGCGCCACCTGGGCCACGTCATCGGGGATGGTTGCGAATCCAGCGGAGTACACGACCTTGTAGTTCTGGTCCGCTTTCCAGAAGGCCACCGCGGTCTTGGCCCGGATTTCCCCGATCGCGTCGACGGACCAGTAGTCTGAGGTCGTGAGCGTATCCGCCGTCGTCCCGTCCTCGTCCAGGCGTTCGACCGAGGTCACGGAGATGATGGGGAAGTGCTTGAGGAACAAGGACCCGCCGCCCGAGCCGTCATAGGTCTCGGTGTAGGTCCGCTGCTTGAATTCCCTCCGCAACGTCTTCTCGATCAGCGCAGTCACCGCGTTGATCAGCCGACGCATCACGTCCGAATTCACAGCGGGCGTGATGCCCAGGTATTCGGACGCCTCGGCCTCTGTCACGAGCGCATAGGCTGAGATGGTAACCGCCACGGTCTACTTTCCCACCACCGGCCTTTGCCGCCGGTCCTTGGCATTCGGCGCCGGCGCCCCAGGGATTCCGGCGCGCTTCGCCGGACCATCATCCTCCGGTTCGGCGTCTGCCGTTTTCTTCTGCTTCGACACTTTCACGGCATCGCCGCACGCATCGATCACCCGCTGTGCGGTTCGATCGTCGAGGGTGACGGAGTCGCCCTTTTCGGCGACGAACCACCCCATATCGATCCGCGACTTGAAGGTCAGTCGTTTCATGGCCTCTTCCTCTTCTTCGACCGGCGGGGGCTCCTCCCCGTAGGTCGGGATGGAATGGAGCGGGGGAGAGGCCCCCCGCTCCATCGCCTCCATGACGTTCCGGAGCTTCATCGCGCTAGGCGGTGGTGATGTTCACCCCGGCCGCCACCGTGGTCTCCGTCGCGCCCACGATCGACTTGAAGTCGCCGCGGTCGAACGCGATCACCATCCGCTGGTTCGTGGTCTTGAGCCGCTCGGTCTCCAGGCCCGCGCTCGGGCGCTTGCCGATGCGCCAGACCGGAGTGTAGGCCAGGATGAACTCGGTCTTGGTGGTCGTGGTCCCGTCGTACACACCCGACGCGTTCAGGTCCTGGCGGACGAACTGCGAGGGGATCACCGGGATGCCGTCGATCTGAGCGAGCTGGCCCGTCACGAGATTGGCGTTCGGTCCGAGCTTGTCCAGGGTGAGCAGGATCTGGTTTCCACCGGAATCCTTGAGGCCCATGAGCTTGAACATGGCGGCCACGCCGGTGAAGAGGCGCAGGGCGAACGGGTCTACGCCATAGACGCCCATGTAGCTCCGGATCGAGCGGAAGGAGTCAACGGTCATCGCCGACATGTCGAGAGCCGCGGAAGCGCCGAGGTCGTCGATCTTCTTTCGGAGCCCGTCGACGTAGACCTTGGGGCTGGTTCCGGTCTCGACCACGTCGGAGTCCAGGTGCGCCGCCGACGTGTCGCCGTTCACGATCGCGTCTTCCCAGCCGAGCGCGAGCGCCTGCGGGATCGAGGCGACAAGCGCATCGATCGCCACCGGGATGGCATCCGCGTCCATCTGCGCGGACCAGAGTTCCATCGCGCGGAGGGCTGAAGTCGCGTCGAAGGCCACGTTGCCGGAGACGGTCCCCTGGTGGGCACGCATGGTGCCCAGGTTGTCGTAGGGGTTCGTGGTTCCGGCCGTGGTCTCGCCGACGACCTGGGCGACGGGCAAGCTCGCCTTGAACGGATACTTGAAGGTGTTCGTCGGCATGTTGAAGGTCCGGAACTGCGCCCCGACCCGCAACGCCAGCGCGATCTTCTCCTGCATCTGGGCGGAGAAGTTCGTCGGGATCCACTCCAGGCCCCCACCGGCTTCCTGGGTGTCGAGCGCGGTCTTCAGCTCGGTGACGATGACGGCCAGCTCGGCCCACTCGCCGGTCTTCTTGAGCTGCGCGGTGATCGTGGACTCCTCGGTCCCCTCGCCGGAGTTGGCCCGCAAGAGCGTCCTGGCGATGTAGACGCGGTCCGACTGTTCCTGGAACTGCTTCACCAGGTCCTCGGCTCGATTGGTCTTGTCGGAATGCAGGTCGCCGATCTGGGCCTCCTGCAAGCCGCGCAGGTGGTCCGGATCATTCCAGTCGAGCGCGCTGAGATTGATCCGCGTGTGACCGTCGAAGCTCTTCAGGCGCGCCGCGTTGGCCTCACCGAAGAGGCCGCTGTGCCGCCTCGACTCGGCGTAGTCGCGCTGGACTTCTTCCAGCGTCTTTTCCACCTCGGCGTACCGGCGCTCGAACTCCTCGAACTTCTCGTCCTCGGTCTTGATGCTCGACTTCATGACCTCGCCGAGACCAGAGAGGCCGCGAAGCAGCCGATCTTCCGGGGACAGATCCTTGTTATCCAAGACTTCGAGGACATCCCCGAGCTTGGCGGAAAGGGTCGGTTCCATTTGCTGCGATCTCCTTGGCCCCTAACAGTGGCTCTATCGAGCCGCGAACGTGTTCCTCAACAGCTCGGCGCCACGCTCGAACGCCAGATCCATACGCACCTTGGCGCGCAGTTCGTTTCCCTCGCCGTTGCCGGCCGTCTCCTGGACGATCTCCCGCACCAGGTCCGCGATCTCGTCCCGCGTCATTCCTTGGCGGGACCCTCTCACGGTCAGCGGGGGTCGAGCATCATCCGCGGCATGGGAGAGACCGAGTTCTTTCGAGAATCGGTTCACCCCTCGCGCCGCAAGAACCAGCGCGTCCTCATTGGCCGGGACGGAGACGACGGAGTGTTCCAGCATCTCCCATTCGTTGATGACATACCCGCCCTTCCACACCTGGTCCCCGTCGGCGTCATCGATGTATCGCTTCTCCCACTTCTTCGGGATGAATCCGATGGAGACCGCGTTCAGGAACTCGGCCAGGTAGTAGTTGAAGACCAAGAGCGGGTAATCGTCCCGCGGGTCCGGGGTCAACCCCACGGCGAACTGCGTCTCCGAGTAGACCGCCACACCCGGGTCGACTTCCTCCCGCAGACTCTTGCCGATGGGCAGGCGGTCCCAGTAGTCGTGCTGATTCAGCACCACCGGGTTCTTCCGGTAGCGTTCGAGGTCCACGCCCTCGGGAATCACCACGTCTCCGTAGCTGTCGACGGTCGGTGTCGTGACCGCGAAAACCAGTGTGTGGTTGTCGACGTTGGCCGAGTCGGGCGTCTTCTTCCGGTAGCCCTCGGTCCAGAGCGGGTGCGTGTTCCCCTTCGCCAGCTCGCCGATCACGGCCTTGCGGTCGTTGACGAACCGCTCCCGCGCGGGCGCCAGCTCGCGGGCAAGGTCCGGGTCTAATTTCAGGGGCATGACGCCTCCGTTCTGTGGCCGTTCATGGCCGGGTTGAAGCTGGCCCCCTGCTTGATCTTGGGGAGGATGGTGCATCGGCAGTTGACGACCTCCTCGGCGTCGCCGGCCGGGTCACCCGGGTAACGGAGCGTCGAACTGCCGACCTGGAAATTCTGCTGGAGGCCGACGACCGTTCCGTCGACTTCGGCGTGAGTATCGCGCACCACCTCGTCCTTGGTGGCCAACCACTCCTTGTCATCCACCACGTCGCTCTGAGAATAGCCCTCAAGGGTTCCGAAATTGTAGCCCTTGATCGACTCGGTGCGCCCGATCGTCCGGGCCCGGGCCGGTGATGCGTCGAACACGGACCGGATGCGCTTACTCAGGCTGGCGAGGTTTTCCCCGTCGGCCACGCCCTCGGTGAGAGTCGCGGCAATTCTGCGCTTGGTGGTCTCGTTGACCCCGACCACCAACTGCGCCGCCTCAGTGGCGAGGAAATCCGTGACACCTGGCGCCACCATCGAGAACTTGCTGTCCAGCTACAGGGCCTTGAGCGCGCCATTTCCTGCGTCCAGGATTGTCTCCGCGTAGACGGCGCGGAACTCGTTCGTGTTCTTGGCCAGCTCGGCATCGATCACGGCCAGGACCTCGTTCACGCCCCGGACCACGATCGCCTTTACGCCGCTGATGGCCTCCGGATACTCGGAACCGTCGTCCTCGCCCGTCGTCACCGCTTCAATCCATCGATGGAATTCTTCCTCGCCCACCGCGTCCACTGCGGCGTGGAGCTGAACGACCACGTCGGCGGGGAACATCTTGGCCAGGAGGTCCTCGAGATCGTCGAGAACGGCGGCGCGCTGGTCGCGGAACATCGCGTTGGCCCGCGCCTGGAACACTCGGCCGAAGCGCCGGACGCGCTTGTCGAACGAGCGCCACTGAGCAACGCGGACCAGTTCGGCCTTGGCAGAGGACTGCATCTCGGTCGCCGCCGCGTTGATGCCGTCCAGTAGCTTCTCGACGGCGTCCTTCTCGGCGGGGTGGTCGGCGCCTGCGCTGGAGGACTTGGCGCTTTGGGTTTGCGTCTCCCCCGCCGGAAGGACGCTGAACGGGAGCATGGGTGTGTCGCCAGTCGGCAACGGGGCGAAGACAGGGAATTCCCGCGCCTGCATGGTCGCCCGGAATTCGTTGGCCGTGAGCGCCCCAGCCGACCACATGATGTCGCAGACCTCGGCCAGCACCTTGAGGTCGGCCTTGAGAGCATCGATCCCGGAATAGTCTGCCACCACGCTGATGTCGTCACCGTAGCGCGGGGCGAGTTCTTGATTGAGCGGGCCCGTGATCAGCTCGAGGCGGGGCATGACCGTGTTCTCGAGGTAAATCTTGCGCTCCGCGTCCGCGGTGGCGAAATTCACCTGCTTCGAGAGCCCGACCACGACCGGCGTCACGCCGAGACACCCAAGGATCTCTTCGCGGTTCATGTCGCGGAGCTGCGGGAACATCATGTCCGTGTGCTTCTGCTCGATGGGCTTGAACTCGGCTGCTCCGCCGACGACGCCGACTTTCCACTCGTTCCCGCTGCCGGCGTGACGCTTGGTGAACATCCGCATGTAGCGGGCCGCCACGTCGTCGTCGATCTGGTCCATGAACTCGATGACGCCGCTCATCGTGGGGCCGTTCCGAAAGAAGTTCTTGTTGAAGATGGCTGCGTAGAGGTCGGTCAGGATCGCAATCTTCGCCGCCTCGAGGCTGCTCTGGCCGAGGAGGAGGTTGAAGGGCGAGAACGTGGAGAAGTGCAAGACCTCGTCGGCGGTGAACTTTCGCACACCACCCGGCCCAGAGAATTCATAACCGCGCACGCCGATGTCTCGGTCCTTGATCGGCCGGACGTTGTTTGACGGGAGAGGGACGATCGCAGCAGGCTTCCCGCCCTTGGGCGCGTTGCCTCCGTCGAGGAGCCAGTAGGCATTCCCGGTGAGATCCAGGAACGCGCCCGCGGACTCCTTCAGCCGGTAGCTCGTGACCTTCTTGTCGGGAGAGTCGAGAAGCTTCTGGAGGGGATGGCTCGGGTCCACCCGCTCGGCTTTGCCGTCCACGGTCCGCATGACCACCAGGGGGATCTTGGCGATATTCGTGGCGTTTGCGTAGACGCCGATGTAGGCCCAGGACAGGCGGCGGAAGGACTCGGCCAGCGACATGGATTCCAGGCTCACATCAGTTCGGCCGTCCTCGTGCGGGCCGATCATCACGTCATAGGGCGCCGACTTGAGATGCGCGGGAAGGGGGGGCCTCACGCCGAAACCTCACGGGGGAAGGACCGGGGGAATTCGACCCCTTGCCACTCCTGGACTGCCGCCGGGATGGCCTCATTCATCCGGGCCGGGCCGATGAAATAGTCGCGGTTCGGGCACTGGTCCACGGCCTCTTGCCGGTCCATGAACACGCCGACCAGGTCCCACACGCGCCCCTTCGGGGAGTCGCCCAGGACCTTGCCGACGATCCAGACGGTCTCCTTGCCGCGCCGCCACCGGAGGAAGGCGGACCGGGCCAGGTCGTAGAGGTGCCCTCCGAGGCGGTAGGAGATCCCACCGACGATGAAGAGCGCCACCAAGAGCGGAATGTTCGTCGGGATGGTCAACTGGCTCGGTTCCCTTTCTACGGGCACTATCGGCTATCGTGGGGCCGCGGTCCATGACATGGCCCGCCCGGCTTACTTCCGCGGGATACCCCGCTTGCGGACCTGCCACGCGATCGCCCAAGTCATCACCCGATCGCTCCACCGGGTCATGGCCTCGTCGCCGATCTCGTCACGATCCAGGTCCTCATCACCGTAGCGGAAGGACAGGCACTCCTTGACGAACTCGGCAGAGTAGATCGTCATATCCCCTTCTCGCAACACGTTATCCAGCTCATCGATCATCACCGGCTTGGTCTTGGGGTTGGTGGGCCAGCCCAAGGTGCCGCGGGTCCGCTTCTTCGCCCCATCCGGCCGGTAGCGGAACATGGGATAGTACCCGGCTTCCCGGAGGCCGGCGATGGTAGCGTGGCCGTGGTTGTTCTCCTCGGGCGCGGCCACTGCGCGGTTGTACCAGTTTCCGATGGCCGGCATCACCTTCCGCCCGAAGTCGTAGGGGTCCCAGTGACCATGCCATTCAGCGCACTGCTGCGCCGTCTCGAAGTCTAGGATCCCGATCACGGAGTAGGCGCCGCCCTTGACGCCCATGGCAATGTCGGCAGCCATGACGTAGCGATGCTTCCGTTCCGGGGGGACCCAGACGGTAAGGTTCGCTGCCACGAAGGCCGGGAGGGGATGCCTGATCTGTCGGAGGTCGACTGGGGCCACATTCTCCTCGAGATAGACCAGCAGCTCCCGCAGGGTCTCGGTGTCGAACCGCGGGTTCCCGCCGGCCAGGAAGCAGGTCTCGTCGTCCTCGGGATGCTCCTCAGCGAAGAGGCGCTTGAGCTTGATCTTCTTGATCCGCCGCCACTTGATCTGTTCGCCGTCCAGCCTCCCGCCGTCTAGGGCCGCTTCCTCCTCGGTTTTCTTGATCCGCTCCCCGGGGCCCAGGGGTTCGCGCTTGGTCTCATCGTCCCACCAGCGAAAGAAGAACGCCTTCCGCCCGCTCTCGCCCCGGAGGGCGTCCTTGTACATGGTGCGGAAGTGGTCATGCCCTGCCGGTGTGGACTCTGCGTCAATCCAGGCGCCTGGCGGAGCGGACTCCTCGATTCCCGCGGCGACGGTAGCCGCGTTTCGATAGCGGCTGATCTCGGAGAGGTGGATGCAGTCTCCATCCCCGGCGCGCCCGGCACCGTCGCTGCGGGCGGTGAAGTAGACCATCGCGGAATAGTTGTCCGCGAATAGTAATTCCTTCGCATTGCTGCGCTTGAGCGGAGGCTTCATCCAGGCGGGCAGGCGGGAGTGGGAGAACCAGATACGCTTCCACAGCTCCTGCGTGGCCTGGTTGACGTGGGCCATGACGTAGGCGGATTGGTTGGGCCGGACCCGGCACCGCCAGTAGTAGAGGGCGTTGATGACCGTGGACATCCCCGCCTTGCGGTCCTTGAGGATGACGTTCTGGTCGAGCCGGTCTCGGAGGTAGACGGCCTGGTGGTGATTCAGCCGGAGTCGGATGGCCCGTCGCGTGACCTTGTGGACGATGGTCCAGTAGCGCGCCGCCCAGTACCGGAACCCGCAGTCGGGCGAGGTCCAGTCCCAGACGAAGCAGCGCGCGAGTTCGGCCTGGATCCATCGATCGGACCGGGATCCTACCTGGAGCTCAAGATCCAGCAGGCTCTCGTAGGTGTCGCTGTCGAGGTCCAGCGCTGAGATGGTTGGAGCTGGCCCCCTACTCGCTGTCCTTGCCATAGCGCAACGGCTCGAGGCCCTTCTTCACCAGGATCTGGTCCTGCATCTTGGTCGCCTCCTTCGCGGTGAGGTCCTTGACGAGGAAGTTCATGTCCACCGGCTGGTCGATTCCCAGCAGTCTCGCCCGCCGCTCCATCACCTTCAGGACCCGATCCGCGGCAAGCTCGTCGCCGTTCATGGCCTTCTGCCAGAATGCCGCAAGCAGCTTGTCGAGCCGGGTGAGCTCCAGCCTCTTGCACGTCTCCGAGGGCTCCTGGAGCATCTTCTTGATCCCGGCCACAACGGATTTGTGGGCCCCGGATGGACCGCCGTAGCCGAGCGTCTGCGCAATTGTTCGGTATGACGCGCCAGAGATCCTCAGCTCCAACGCCTTCGCTTGGCGGGCCGATGCTTTGGCGTCAATCTTCGACATAAGAGTTCACCTCCTCGCGTTCGCTGACAGCCTCTGAGACTGACATTCCCACCCCAGATTCGTCACCCGCGTTGACATCCTCCCCATACATCTTATCACACGAGGCCAGGATCCGCTTCACCTGGCGCGACGAAAGAAAGAACTCCTCGGCCAGCATCCCGGCGCTTTCCTCGTACCCCATCTTGCCGCGGTTCTGGTGGGTGTTCCGCAGATGCTTGGCGTAGATTTTGAGGTTCCGGACGGTCAGGTCTCCGAACTTTGGGATGGTGATCCGCTCGCCTCCGTAGTGGAGGCGGACGATGTTCCAGCGGTCCTCTCCAACGATCTCCGGAATGGACGGGCGTTGTTCTTCGGTCATTCGTCTTGGCCTTCGGGTTCAGCCTCCGCTTCCGGGTCGGCGGTGGCATCGGTGGGTTCCTCGCTCTTGGCCCGCTGAGCTTCCGCGCCCTTGAGCAGCATATCCACTCGCGCCCGGGCGTCTGCGACGGCTACCCGCCGTTCGTGCTTGGAGAGGCTCACCTGGAGGTTCTTACCCTCGGTGAGAATCGTGGCGGCGAGGGTTTCAATTCCACCCATCCTCTGGTTGAGTGCGAGCGCTTCCTTCTCGAAGTCGGAGACTATTCCCATCACCTTTTCCATCGCCTCCAATGCGATGCGGTGGATGTTCGACGCATGCTGGACCCGCACTTCCGAGACCAACCGAATCGCACGCTCGTTGTCTTTCCGGTTCAACCAGGCCACTTCATTCCTCCAGTCTGTGTGTGAATCCTACTCCGATCGAGGCTGCCGGCGGTAGTTGCCGAGACATTCGCACGTCTGTACCTGTAAGCCCATGACCTGCTTGCGGTTCGGACCTTGGATCGGGTGAGCCTCCCGGCCTGGACCAGCTCCCGGATGGTCTTGCGGATGCTGGTCACGTCCATTTCGAGCCGTGACGCAATCTCACGAGCCGTTCCACCGGCCCCTACGGCCTGCCAGACGCGCTTTCGGAGTCCCCCTCGGGCAAGGCGTCCAGTTTGGGCCTTGAGGCC
>Ga0114931_10008154_pt1 | contig 12714 bp, 10 predicted proteins | sample 2SBtaG_FD_89579 | JGI IMG/M metagenome (GOLD analysis project Ga0114931, IMG submission 89579) | Deep subsurface microbial communities from Kolumbo volcano to uncover new lineages of life (NeLLi) - 2SBTROV14_V59a metaG | ecosystem: Environmental > Aquatic > Marine > Volcanic | place: Kolumbo...
GACGTCTGTCTCGTCGTGCCACAGAAAGAAATCTGTTACGCCACCTATTCCGGCGACCTTGCCCCGGTGTTCATGGTGCTCGACGCAACCTTTCATTTGGCCGGTCCTGAGGGCGAACGCGCGGTACATTCGACGCAGTTTTTCACACACGATGGCATCACGCGCAACGTCAAATTGCCGGAGGAACTTTTGACCCACATCTCGATACCGCTTGAGTCCAGGTCTTTGCACGCCGCCTACCGCAAGCTGCGGATTAGAGACGCCATGGATTACCCGGTCATGGGCACGGCCGTTGCGATTCAGCTAAATGGTAAGACCCTTGAGCAATTGCGCATTGCGGTGACCGGTACGGGCACGACACCCTTCATCTATGAAGAAATCACCTCTGCGGTCATCGGAGAACAGGTGAGCAAGAACCTTATTGAACATGTGAGTCAAGCTGTGATGGATGAGGTTCAGCCTTACCGCAACGTTCATTTCTCGCCGCAATACCGCAAGGCCATGGTCGGTGTCTATCTGCAACGACTTCTGACGGAATTGACTGACTAGGGAAACACGATTTGTCGATTGAAAGAATTGTTGTAATTGGTGCCGGGATCATGGGCCGCGGCATCGCGCACGTGGCCGCACTAGGCGGATTTAGCACGCGATTGTATGATGTGTCAGAAGAGATGCTCAAAGCTGCCGAAGAAGACATAAAGCAGAATCTGGGCAAGGCAGTCGACCGCAAAATCATTTCCAGTGAGCAGGAAACATCCTGTTTGAAGAATCTGACCCTTGAGTCATCGCCGCCGGCGGCGGTGGACGACGCGCAGCTTGTCATCGAGGCGATACCGGAAAAGATTGACCTGAAGACGGAGCTTTTTGCCAGCCTGGAACCGCTTTGCAAGCCGGATGTCATTTTTGCGTCCAATACCTCTTCTCTGAGTGTCACTGAGATGGCGGCAGTGGTCTCCGCACCGCAGCGCTTTGTGGGAATGCATTTTTTTAATCCGGTTCACAAAATGAAATTGGTCGAGATCGTGCGGGGCCTGGAGACGTCAGAGGAAACGCTGCGGGCAGTAAGAACCGTCGCGGAGAAGATGGGCAAGGAGACCGTGACGATTAGAGAATCCCCCGGTTTTATCACCAGCCGCATCAACGCGCTGATCGGCAACGAGGCGTTCTACATGCTGCAGGAAGGCGTGGCCACTGCTCCTGAGATCGACAAAGCGCTGCGGCTGGGACTGAACCACCCGATGGGGCCGTTCGAAATGGTCGACCTGGTCGGGTTGGATACCCGGCTCAGCATTCTGAAGTTCTTGCACCAAACGCTGGGCGAAAAGTATCGGCCCTGCCCGCTGATGGAACAATATGTCAAGGCGGGACGTCTGGGAAGAAAAACCGGAAAGGGCGTCTACGACTATGAAACGTGAACGCTTGGGATTTTACGAATTTGGTACCATCGCAACTGGCACAACTGGCCATTGGAACCGATGAATTCACGGAAACACATAGAAGGCCTGCAACTCATCGGGGAACTCAGCAATTGTCAGCACGACTTGCTCGACGACGCCGACCAAATCAAGGAGCTGGTTAGCAACGGTATATCGGCCTGCGGCTTTCATCAAGTCAGCCTGGACGCTCAGAAATTCCATCCGATCGGCGTAACGGTCATCGCTATCGTGAGTGAATCGCACGTGGCGGTTCACACTTACCCTGAGGCAAACCATGTCTCCGTCGATATTTTCCACTGTTCAACGGACACAGAACAAGCATTTGAGTTGATGTCGTTTTTCGAGGAGGGATTCAAAGCGGGATCACTTAAATACATCGAAATCACCAGGGGAATCAACCTGGAGGTGCGGCGCGGCGATGTCGTCTCGCCCGCAAGGAGTGAGGGTCTCACCTAACCTGCTTCAACCTGTTACGAAACAAGGAGCCATTCATGAAAACGACGATGCTTGTCTTGCTGGTTGCGCTGTCTCCGGTTTTCGCGCAGCCAGGCGGGCAATCTTTGTACAAGGCGCAGCTACTCCGGGCGGCTCCGGGCAAACTGCTCCCCCTGATCGAATTACTCAAGCAAAGTGCGCCGTATTTCCAGGAAAGTGGCGATGCCGCACCCTTCATAATGCGGCACAGCCAGGGGGATCAATGGGATTTGCTGCTGCTTTATCCGATGACAAGTTACGCTGATTTTTATACCCCGGATCGCATTAAACGCCGCACGGCCGCCCGCGAGAAACACCCCGAATTGACTGACCAGTTCTTGACCTATGTGACGCGTCAAGATGAGGTTTTTGCCCGCGGACCTTCGGCGGATGTCGTTGCCGCGTGTTTTGAGTCGAGCCGTTTTTTCCACGTGGAAATGTTTCGGGCGCTTGCGGGCAAACACAAGGCACTCGTGCGGGAGCGCGAGATGGAGAATGCCTACCTCAAAGCCTTGCATCGCCCCGAAAACTTGATCTTCGTGCGTGACCAGGGCGCCGGGTGGGACAGTTTTACCATCGGTTGCTACCGTGACATCAAGCACTTCGCTGAAAGTGCAGACCTGCCGGCGGATGCGGAAGAAAAAGCTGCCGTGCAGGCAGGTTTCGAAGCGGCCAATCGAATCGGCACCTACTTGCGGACGCTCATTCTTGAACATCACGATACATTGGCGGTAGCGGTTCCATAGGTCGGAGGCAAGGCGGTGTCCTGAGAGTTGTGCCTGAAGGCAACGGCTTCTGAAGCCGGATCGAGGTGCCTGCGGTGTCCGGAAAGAATTTTTCCGAAAGGTGCTTTGTTGCAAATGAAGTAGGGAAGTAGAGGTTTTCCTGGCCAGAGAGGTGAACTTGGACTGGGCTTTTCGACTCTACCCTTTGACATTCCGAACATGATGTGCGAAAATAGTCCCGCTGAGTCACACATCCGCATCGGGTGGATGCGGTCCGTGTGCAATATCCAGCACGGCTTTGCCATTAATGCTTTTGCCGGTGAGCTTGCGCACGCAGCCGGGCGCGACCAGAAGGATTACTTGCTGGAGCTGATCGGGCCGCCGCGCAGCCTCAATTCTTTGTTTAAAGGAGAACGCGGCGCCTACGGGGAAGACTTGAGCCGTTACTCTTATGATACGGGACGTCTCCGGCACGTTGTCGCACTGGCCGCGGAAAAAGCAGGCTGGGGAAAGGAAATGCCTGAAGGTCACGGCCTCGGCATCGCCGTACACTACAGCTTCGTATCGTATGTGGCGCAAGTAGTGCATGCCTCGGTGAAGAATGGACAGGTGCAGGTACATCGGGTCGATTGCGCTGTAGACTGTGGCACCTATGTCAATCCTGACCGTGTTAAGGCGCAGATGGAAGGTTCGGTGGTCTTTGGGTTGACCCTGGCGCTGCATGGTAACATTACAGCACGGAAAGGCGCCGTGGAACAAAGCAACTTTCACGATTACCCACTTCTCCGCATGAACGAAACTCCGGACATTCATGTGCACATTGCTGAAAACCAGAACTTGCCGCCTGGCGGTGTCGGGGAACCAGGCGTTCCCCCGGTTGCACCGGCTCTGACCAATGCGATTCTGAATATCACAGGGAAACCGGTGCGGGAGTTGCCGGTCAGGGTGAGTTAGGCGCGAGCTAAGTCAGGGGCGTCGCAAGCGTGAGACTCTTGTAGCGACCGCGGTAAGAACGTCATTCCGAGCAAGTAGAAACATCGACGTGCTTCGCCGTTACTTGGAGTGCCGGGACGTCATCGCCATTGGCTGCAGCGGGTTGAACGATGGATCAATGGCAGCGCTGCGCTGTTGTGATTCGACTAAGCACAAGATATACTGGTGTGATATCCGTTCTCAACCGCATTCTCACATCGCAAGCTTTCTCGGTAACCGTGCTGACTACTGCGACGTATTTCCATCTTGGTGAAGGAGGGGCTGACGACCTAATGCGGACCCTATATGAAACACTGATACCAGCGGAAATTCGCCGAGACCCGATTCACAATTTAGTTGAATATTTTGAAATTGTTTGAGATATTGCGGCTAAGCAACATCTTACCTTCGCGATTCAGGATGTAGACATAGATGGTGTGGGAATGTAAGTTCGCACCTACAAGAGTGCTCGGCTGATTCTTAGCGTGTTCACAAAAAGGTCCTCAATCGTTATCAGGTCAAATCCTCAGATCTCTTCCTTAGCAAGAGTCTAAGGGACTTTCAAGGGGCATCTTGCCAGTGAATATCAGGTAAGCTTGATCGTAGCTATTCCATAGGGGAAGTTAGCCGTAATTCTTGCGGTTGACAAGGCTGCCGAAGAGAAAATCAAGCAACACACGGAGCATCAATCAAATGTCAGGTGGGGCTCCTGGATGAGACGCGGAAAGTCTCAACCGACCCCAATTGCCAATGGACTCCAAAATGACAGTGGCTATTATTTCTGCAGTTGTTGCTCTGGCTAGTGCTGTTCTAACGATATTCGGGCAACTTAGATTAGCCAAATTGCAGGCTAAGCTGCAGCGAGAGCATGACGTCACGCTCAAAGAAGAACAAGCTGAAAGGCTTTTGTCAAGGTACCGAGAACCGTTAGTTCAGGCCGTGTTTGAATTGCAGAGTAAGCTGTACAACATTCTCAAACTCGGTTTGCTGCAATCATACTATCTCTCCGGCACGGAAGATGAAAGAGACTACGCCGTCCAGAACACACTCTATGTCATTGCTCAGTTTTTTGCGTGGAACGAAATCATTCGCCGCGAAATACAGTTTCTCGACCTTGGGGAGGTCGAGTCGACCCGCAGATTATCCGAGCTCAACGAAAAGATTGTGGTGCTGTTCCTGAGTGACGATTTAGGAAAAGTATTTCGTATTTTTCGCGGGGAACAACGCGGTATAGCGGAAAAAATGATCCAATCCCTGAATGGCGATCTTCTTTGTATCGGCTACGCGAGCTTTGTCGAAGTGACGGAAAGCAGTTCCAGGCGCTGGTTCAAACAACTGGAAAAGGATATCGACATCCTTTCCAAGAACCTACCTGAAAATTCGCGACGGCTCGTACAGCTTCAGCGCGCCTTAATCGATTTGCTCGACTATCTCGACCCCGATTGCATTCGGTTTGCGAAACAGTACCGCAGCAGGGTATGATTCGGTAAGAATGCAAAATCACTACTCGTACTTCGGATAAATATATTCGATGACCCTTGACAAAGCCGAAACATCTAAGATTTTGGGTAACCTTGTAGAGGATGTCAAGAACGGACAATGTATCCTCTTCATCGGTGCCGGCGTGCACGCACCCCCTTCCGACGATTCGAAATACAAATACCGTTTGAAATCCAGGCCTCGCCTCGGCCGTGAGTTGGCGGAAATGATGGCGGATGATTGCGATTTCAAGAAAACTTTTCCCGATGAATCCGTGCTGGACTTGCAGCGCGTCTCCCTTTGCTATGAAGTCACTAAAGGTCTCGGTCGCAGTAAGCTTGTGGATTTTCTCAGTAAGCACGTTCAGGAGGGAAAGACGCCATCCCCAGCCCTGCAAATGTTGGCTGCCCTACCCTTTAAGATCGTCATTACGACGAACTATGATCGGTTGTTCGAGAAAGCCCTGGCTAAACAGGACAAGGACCCCTACCGGTTTGTGTACGATCCCAACCCCCCGGCTAATGAGCCGACGCCTGACCTGACCACTGACCCCACGATCGAGCGACCGCTTCTATTTAAAATGCATGGCGACCTCGACAAGCGTGAATCTATTGTCATAACGGATGAGGACTACATCAATTTCGTGCAGCGCATGTCGGAGAAAGATATTGTGCACCCGGTGCCGCAGACCATCCGATTCCGCATGCAGCGCTGGCCGACCTTGTTTGTTGGCTATAGTCTGCGGGATCATAATTTGCGGCTGCTTTTTCGTACATTGCGCTGGAAAGTCGACACGGCGAACTTTCCCGAATCGTATTCGCTCGATAAGTCGCCGGATCCTTTGATCCTGCAGATTTGGCAGAATGAAAGACACTTCATCACGTTCGTCACTGAAGATCTGTGGCAATTCGTGCCCGCCCTATACAAAGCCGTTCAGGGAGAGGAATTTCGGGTATGACGGTGAAAAAGCCAGATATGGGGCTTCCTGAATCTCCATTTCCAGGGATCAATCCATTCAATTACGCAGATCGCACGGTTTTTTTCGCGCGCGAGCAAGAGAGTCGGTCTCTTATCCGGTTGGTCGTTATTCATCGCGGTGTGCTGCTGTATTCGGATTCAGGCACCGGCAAGTCGTCTCTTATAAATGCCGGTTTACTACCACACGCCGTTGCGGAAGGGCTGCAGCCAGAAAAAATCCGCGTCCAACCTCGGTTGGATGAGGAGATTATTGTCGAACGTTTGTCTGACAACACCCGCGCGAGCCCGGCGTTGCTGCCGTCGATGTTTTCCGCAGATGCAGACGAAGAGCGCGTCGTTTTGTCAGTTTCCACCTTCCTGACGACTCTCCAGAAGAACGCCCATTCTAGTCGACCGCTCCTCATTTTTGACCAGTTTGAAGAATGGTTTACCTTGTTTGAGGAAGGCGCCCGGGGTAAACGGGCCAAAGAGGCTCAGACGGCACAGGGCAATATCCGCGATGCAATTCTTTCTCTCCTGCTGGATAGTGAGCTGCCGGTCAAAATTCTGTTGGTCTTGCGTGAGGACTACCTTGCCAAGCTAACGCCTTTTTTTCAGCGCTATCCCAACCTGCCCGACCAATATCTAAGACTTACGGCTCTGAAAGGCGCGGATATCAAACGGATCATCCGCGGTCCTTTTGAGGAGTACGCTGGCAAATATCAGCCGGAAATCCCCGCTACATTGGCTCAAAAAATACGCGCTGAGTTTGAAAGCAGAAGCGAAGGGGAACCCGTACGTCTAAGCGAGGTGCAGATAGTTTGTCGCACTCTCTATGAATGTGCCCGGGGCTCTGATGAACTGGAACACTACTTTACTGAGCAAGGCGGCGTACAGGGGATTCTGGAACAGTATCTGAGATCGGCTTTAGAATCGCTGCCTAAGAGGCAAAGGGATCCAGCGGTGGGGCTGCTCAGCCGAATGGTTACTGCGGCCGGCACCCGCAATGTCATCTCTCACGAGGACGTCATCAGCCGGGTGGAAAACGAGGATGGCATTTCGCGGAACATTCTCAACCAAACACTCGATAGCCTGGAGCAGGAAAGCAAGCTCGTCCGGCGGGAGCGTCGACGTGAGGTCTATTATTACGAAATCGCCAGTGAATTTTTGGTTGCCTGGATCAGAGCCAAAGCCAGTCAAAGAGCTGAGCGACTCGAGGTGGAGGCTGCAGAGCGAGCTCTGCGTGAGGAAAGGAAGAAGGCCAGGGAGCAAGCCGACATTGCTGCGAAATTACGGAGGCGCGCCATTGCAATGGCAGTTTTTTTTGTGATTGTTCTGCTTTCTGTTGGTTTGCTCTTCCTGTCATGGAGAAAAACAAAGGAGGCTGAAAAGGTCGCAGAATTTGCGGAGCTGAAGATTCAACAGGAAAAAAATGCGCGAAAGAAGATAGAGAGCATCAATGAGAAGTTAGCAGAGGCTAATGTTAAGAAGGACGCTCTCAATGATACGTTGAGAAGCCTGAACCTGGATTTGACTGCTGAACGTAACAAGGCTGAAGATTTAAGACAAGAAGCGGTAGAAAATCTAAGGGAAATAAAACGTCTACGCCACATTAGCCAGGCGCGCAATCTTGCCATCCTGGCCCCTTTACAGCAGGACCAAAAGCAGTCACGTGTGGATACGATCGGGGCGCTGTTGGCGCAACAGGCGTACCGTTACAACCAGGACAACCGAGAAAAATTTCCGGATGAAATCTACCAGGCGTTACACGCAACTCTGAACACGCTGAATCCAAACGCTGGAGGTCCCGTGTTCGCGTCGAGCCATCACGATTGGGCGCGGGCCGTTACTTTTGGGAAAAATGGAGAAGTGGCTTCGGGTGGCGCGGACGGTAGGATTATTGTTTGGAAGGTGATTGGATCAGAGTTCGAGCCTGACCAACTTGTTCAAATGGGCAACAGGACGGCAGCATCAGATTCTACGGCGCATAAAGGTAGTGTCCGCTCTCTGATCTATAGTCCCGATGGAAAAATACTTGCCTCATGTGGGGACGACCGAATCGTCCGTTTGTGGTACCGGAACAGGAACACGGCACTGACCGGTCACCGTGGTGGTGTGTGGTTAGCGGCATTTAGTCCAGACGGCCGTTTGCTCGCTTCTGGGGGAGCAGACAGCACGATCATTGTTTGGCGTCTTGCAACTGCAACCGATGGCAAAATATCGGAGACTCAGTGGACACGCAACCAGGGTGCCCGCGTTCGCCAGGTCGCTTTCAATGCAACGGGGAATATGTTGGCCAGTGCCGGAGATGACGGTTGGATCATTCTCTGGCATGTGCGAGGGAACACGCTAACGAGGGCAGAATCGCTGTCAAATTCAACCTCGGTCCGTGCGATTGCCTTTAACCCGAATGCTCTGCAATTGGTCGCCGGTCTCAAGGATGGTACTTTGTGGCTTTGGGACTTAACCGTCGCCGGACGTCCTGAGAAACAGAGAATATTCAAACATGCCGACCTGATAAATGCCGTGGCCTTTAGTAGAACTGGCGACATGTTTGCCTCGGCAAGCGCTGATGAGAGCGTTGGAATCTGGACCTGGGCATCACGCAAATTCGGTCCGGTAGTTCTGCGCGACCACAAATCGTGGGTGTGGTCTTTGGCATTCAACCAGGCGGGCGATCGCCTCGTCACCGGGGGCTCGGACAATACGATTCGAGTCTGGGTCACGCATGCCAGGACACTGTCGCGTAGGCTATGCGCTAAAATAAATGGGACTCTGTCATTTGCAGAATGGCAAAAATATGTCGGTAATGAGGAGGAGGGTTTTCCTTATCAGCCTTCTTGTGCGGAAACCAAGCAAGCAACCTCTAAGCAAAAAAGTAAGAATCGCTCGTCATTGAAAAAAAGCTGAAAAGGTAGAATAATGCATCGGACAAGAAAGGCATTCAACTATCAGAACGCCATCTGGCTATTCATTTTGTTTCTACCCGGCATAGAGGTCTCCAATTTATTTGGGCAACAAGACCCGGATTGCAAAAATGCGCTGGAACAGGCGACGGAAATGTTTGATGTCAAGGACTACCGCGGTGTAGTTGACAAATTTATCAACTGTGCCATAGAAACGGATGAAGGCATACAGAAAAAGCGTGTTGATGAGATTCTGTTTGTGTCAACAAGAAGCGTTTTTGTAGACAACAAGGACTATGACATTGTCATCGCGATCCTCTCTAAATACCCAGCTAAGGAATTTGAGATAGAAAAAGAGCAGAAAATAACGCTCTATGAACTGCTGGGTGAATCTTATATAGAGAAAAAAGGGCCGGAATCTGATGCCGCACAAAAAACGGTCACTGATCTCGCCAGATTAACTTTGGGCGCCAACTATGAGCCAGAGAAGCATCAGTTGTCAGGAGAATTCATAGAGAGTTTTCGCAAGGCACAACAGTCATTAACCGCTAACGGTCGGGCTGGTGAAGGTAGCGGCCTGCAATGGGTTTTGATTGGCGGTAGTGCGGTCGCAGCAAGCGTCATGACAGCCCTCTTGTTAACTGGCGGGGGCTCGGACCAATTGCCGTCGCCGCCGGGTCCGCCCAATGGCAATTAAGCGTCTTCTCGAAAGAAGGCTCGAACTATGCTAAAAAAGTTGATTGTTTGCGCTGCTTATTTGTTGCTAATGCTTGCAAATGTGAACGGGCAAGCCAAGCTCAGGGTTAACCCCGATTCCCTGGATTTTAGGACAGATTTACAGAGCCAGTCCTTCAGAATAAGTAACACAGGCGATATGGCGTTGACCTGGACGGCGACCTGGAGTCAGGCTTGGATCGACACTGTCAAACCAAAGACTGGTTTGGTAGGCAGCGGTGATACGGTGCTTGTGGAAGTTACCATCGACCGCAACAGACTTGGCCCGCACCAGAACACGGGTTCGGTACAAATTGAGTCAAATGGTGGTGACGAGACCGTTGTACTGGTAGCCACCAGGCCGAATCAGCCACCGCAGGTGAGGATGAATATCGCCGACACAACATTGACGGTGGGGATCGGCAAATACATTGTCAATCTTGACGCAGTATTTATGGACCCGGACGGGGATCCGCTTACGCATCCACGTCCCACCAGTTCGGTCGACACCGTGTTGACCTCCGTATCCGGAAATACCATGGTCGTCTCGGTTCCTGCCGACAAGGTCGACCCGAAGGTAGGCGTTGATGTGGATTCCGCAACTATCTCAGTCAAAGCTGAAGACGGATTCGGCGATTCAGCCGTGACAGGATTTCGGATTGCGATCAATGATCCGCCCTTTGCTGATCAGCCGTTACCAGGTCTCACAGTTAAACTTCCAGGGGAAAAGCAGACCGTCAAGATCACTATCGGCCTGATGATTTCTGACAAAGAAGTCTTCAAGGATCCGGATTTTGGGGATACGCTCACGTTTGTGGCCAGCAGCGGGGCTGTAAACATCGCGGAAACCGCCTTTCCCGAAGCCGGTCTGTTGAGCATTACGGCCAAAGATACGGGCCAAACCCAGGTAACTATTTCGGCGTCAGATGAGAGGGGAGGGGCAATTACGGACAGCTTTCAGGTTACCGTGACGGTGAACGCACCTACGATCTTTGCTGACTTGGAGCACACGCCAGCGCAACCGATTGCTGAAACAGAGGTGGTGACAGTGTCAGCCGTGCTTTTAGATGAAGAAGGCGTTGCAACGGCCGTACTCTTCGGACGCGAGGGTGGCGAGAGCGCCTTCACCAGACTGGCGCCAATGACACTTTCTTCGGGGAACGTGTGGACTGGCACTATAGCGAGGGAATTCGTTGGCAATCGCGGTACTGAATATTTCATCCGCGCCACCGATGTCGATAGCTTTAGAACCAATTCGCCAAGATTTTCCATTAGGGTAATGGTGCCAGACCCGGGTATTGAAGCCAGCCAGGCACAGCCAAGCCTGGCGTATCGTCTCGTCTCGGTGCCAATCGACCTGCTGAGTCCAGCTCCCGACGCCGTTCTATTCGATGATTTTGGGGGCAGATATGATGACACGCGTTGGCGATTCTTCGAACCCCCACCGGATGCCGATGACCTGCCTTCAGAGTATCCAAACACTGGCGACATGACACCTGGCAAAGCATTCTGGTTGATTGCCAGGGAGCGTGTCCGGATTGACACTGGGCCGGGCACAACGAATCCGATCGACAAGCCGTATCCGATCCGGCTGCAATCAGGATGGAATTATTTTGGGAATCCCTTCAACTTTCCCGCGTTTCCAAGAATTACTTTGAGTAATGATAGTGCTTTTGTTTTCTATTTTTTCGACGGGGAGTGGAGTGATGCCAAAGAGCCGCAGAATAATCTGTTGGAGCCTTTTGAAGGCTACGCCGTCCTTTCTCCGAATTCCGGCGATACTTTATTCGTCGATCCCGATAGATCGTCGAGCGCGGCGTCTCTCGCGAAAAACAAAATGACGCTTAACTCAGGTCAAAGCCAGTGGTCACTTCGAATTGTCGCCCGATGCCAGGAAGCACGAGACAGCAATAATCTGGCGGCTACCGCAGATGATGCCTCTCCGGAGTGGGATCGGAGGGACTATCCAGAACCGCCAATCATTGGAGATTATGTGTCTGTCTATTTTCCCCATCCTGAATGGCACAAGTTCTCCACGAAATTTACCACTGATATCAGACCGGCCAGCGAAACCGGCCACACATGGGAATTTGAGGTAGAAACGAATATTTTGGATAAGGTCGCACTGACGTTTGATGGTGTGGCGGATGTGCCGGAAGAATATGAGGCTTGGTTGGTCGATGAAGCGGTGCAAGTTTCGACAAATCTCCGCGAGCACAACCACTATTCGGTCGCCGGCATAGGGGTAGCGAATCCGAAAAGCCTGAAGCTCGTGGTCGGCAGGAGTGATTTTGTGGCTGGGAGATTAGAAGGCACGCTGTCTATCCCGAGGACCTATGAACTGTCACAAAATTTCCCCAATCCGTTCAATCCTTCTACAACTATCAGATATGGCTTGCCGCAAGATGACCGGGTGACGGTGAGAATTTATGACATGTTGGGTGAAGAAGTAGCAACCCTCATCCACAACGAAGATAGGACCGCCGGTTTTCATGCTGTCGTCTGGAATGGCAGAAACCAGGCAAATCGCCCGGTTGCAAGCGGTATTTATATCTACCAAATTCGAACCGGGAAATTTTCTCGGGCGGCGAAAATGGTTTTGGTCAAATAGTGCCATATGGCACTATAGGAAATAAGGAAGATCTTGAGGTATGTCATTGGATGACTGTCCGTTTCGCCCGGCGATTTCTAGTCTTGCTCCAACGTCCGAACTTCAATCGTTGTCAAACGTAGACGATAGGACAATTCCCTTGTCATCCCCAGCAGCATTTTGGAGGCGATGAGTGGCCGCGTCTTGACCAGCGTTTCGAAATCATCGACCGTCATGTAAAGAACCTCTGTGTCCGTATCGGCGCGTATGGTCGCGGACCGAGGTTGTTTCTCCAAAATTGCCATGGCGCCAAAGAAGACACCCTCTCCAAAAGTTGCAAGTCTGCTGCTCGCGTCCCCGTTGGCGGAAAGACTGGTGAGGACGCTGACACTGCCGCACATGAGGAAAAATATCTTGTCGCCGGGATCGCCTTCTCTGAAAACGATATCTCCTGCTTTGAA
>Ga0114931_10008155_pt1 | contig 12714 bp, 8 predicted proteins | sample 2SBtaG_FD_89579 | JGI IMG/M metagenome (GOLD analysis project Ga0114931, IMG submission 89579) | Deep subsurface microbial communities from Kolumbo volcano to uncover new lineages of life (NeLLi) - 2SBTROV14_V59a metaG | ecosystem: Environmental > Aquatic > Marine > Volcanic | place: Kolumbo...
CGTCTTCGGGCGCGCCGAACAGGCCCAGCCGACTGGCGGTATGGATCCAGGGTCCGAGCCGCACGTTCCCCCTCAGGATCCGATTCGCGTCGTGCAGGGCCCAGGCGGGATGCCAGCCGGAGGCGCTTGGCCAGGGCTCGACGAATAGGCTCTCCGCTTCCTTCCGGCGAGCATCGGCTTCGTAGACGTACTCGTAGGCGCCAAGCAGCGCGCCAGCCGGAAACGCCCCTGGCGAGGGTTGCGGACGGTGGTCGGTGCCTGCCCCCTGCGCGGGGAGGGCCGCGCGGGGAAAGTCGGCCGGATCGGGGGCCGGACCGGCGTCTTTCAGGCCCGCGGTGCCGGCGGCGCAGATCTCCCCGGCTGGATTCGTGAGATCCAGGGTCAAGTGATTCTCATCGTCTTCCTCACCGGGGGTCGGCTCGGGGGCGTTCTCGGGGAGCCGGGAGACGCTCGCTCGGGCGATGACCCGCTCGCCGTGATAGATGGGGCGAATGAGCTTGACCTCGAGGCTGCCGCCTTTCAGCCACGCGTCTCCCCAAGCGCTGTAGACCGCGCGGGCCAGGTAGGCGATGTCGCCGACCCCGGGTACGAGACCGCCCTTGAAGCCGTATTGAGCGGCGACCTCGTCGCCATGAATTCGATTGTCGGAGTCGAAGGCGTAGTTGTGGGCGATGACTTCGTACTGGTAGGCGTTCGTCGTCATGGAAAGGATCCCTCCAGGGGCGGATGAGGCGATTGACGGATTCGTCCTGCGATGATGCCAAACTTCGCAGCCGCGTTGCGATCGACTTTACCCGCTGGCAGACTGCGAGACCCGGTCCAGGGAGGGAGACCGCGCATTGGAGGCGCTTTCCGAAATCGCTGATCAGCAGGGCGCCGCGCGCCGCGCGCTTCCGACGCTCTGCGGCCCGGAGTCATTGCCCCCGCCCTACGATGTCCTCCCGGTCCGGCTGCGCGACGGGGAGATCGTCACCGCGCGGCGCCACGGAAACCCCGCCGGCCCCCGGCTGTTCGTGAGCCACGGAAACGGGTTGGCCGCCGATCTCTATTTTCCGTTCTGGAGACATTTTCTCACCGACTACGACGTCGTGCTCTACGATCTCCGCAATCATGGCTGGAACGCCGTCGGGGAGTGGGACCGGCATCATTTCGCGGCTTTCGTCTTCGACAACGAGTCGGTGTTGGAGGCGGTCGGGAAGCGCTGGGGGCCGCGTCCGGCGCTCGGAGCGTTTCACTCGCTCTCCGCGCTGGTGGCGCTCTATCAGGTCCTGAGGGCCGGGCCGCGCTGGGCAGGGCTGGTGTTGTTCGATCCCCCGATCACCCCGCCGCTCGGCCACCGGCTCGAGCCGGCCTTCCGCGCGGGTCAGATAGCTATCAGTGAACGTGCTGCTCGCCGGTCCGAGAGCTACCCGGACTACGAGGCGTTCGCGTCCGTGCTGGGTCATGCTCGCGGCTTCTCCCATCTGTCCGCGCCGGTGCGCCGCCTCATCGCCCGAGCCACCCTGCGGCCCTGGGACGCACCCGCCCCGGGGGTGGTGCTACGCTGCCCGAGGGAGCTGGAAGCCCGGGTCTACGTGGCGAATCTCGATTCCACGATCGAGTTGGCCATGCCGGGCTTTCCCTGCCCTCTCGAGGTGATTGGCGCCGATCCGTCCGCACCCGCGGGCGGGGCGCCGAGCCGGATCTGTGAGTCTTTGCTTCCGGCCTGGGGTGTCGAGTACGAATCGGTGGCCGGGACTACCCATTTCCTGCAGCTGGAAAAGCCCGTCGAGTGCGCCAGACTGGCCCGCGAGTTCTTTCGGCGCTGCGGTCTGGGTCCATAGCGGGCGGCTGGCACATAGCCTGTTGGAAGGAGCCAGGTCCGCGAGTCAGGCGGCGTGAGCCGAAAGCCAGCGACCGAGAGTCATGCGCAGTGCCTCGAGCTTCAGGGGCTTGGCGAGGTGATCGTCCATTCCAGCCGTCCGGCACTGCCGGACGGCCTCGGTCAGGGTGTTGGCGGTGAGCGCGACGATCGGCGTCCGGGTCCGGGTGCTGGCGGAGCGGGCCTGCGCCGCGCGGATTCGTGCACTCGCCTCGTAGCCGTCCATGACTGGCATCTGACAGTCCATGAGGATCAGATCGTAGGGCGTGGCAGCGGCCGCATCGATGGCCTCCTGGCCATTGGTGGCCACGTCCGCGCTGAAGCCGAGGGATTTCAACATTCCGATCGCAACCTTGCGGTTCACGACATTGTCCTCGACGAGCAGAATCCTGTGACCCGGGCGCCGGGTAGGGTCAAGAGCGTTCCGGTCATCGCTCGGTGCTTGCCGAGCCGGGCGTGGGCGTTGTAGCAGCGCCTCGAGGCGCGTGATCGGTACCGGTGCGGTCACCTGCTCGTCGAAACGCTCCGTTGCGCTCGGGTCCGTCTCCGTGAGGTGACGGAAGAGAACGAATCGGGCCGTCTTCAGCGCTGGCAGCTCTCGAAGCTGCAGGCAGAGTTCCGATGCGGGGCTCATCCACCAATCGTCCAGAAGGACCAGATCGTAGGTGGATGCCCCGGTCCGGCTCGGGTCGTGCCGTCGTGACCATTCCGCCAGTGCTGCTGGGGTCGTCACCACCCTCGGTACCGCTCCGCAGGCGCGAATGTCCTGCTCGAGACAATTGGCCACGGTTTCCGACGTGATGAGGCATAGTGCTCGGGCCGGAGCGCCGGGGTCTCGTTCTTCGAGCTTCGGCCCGGAGGAAAGCTCTGGTTCTCCGGCCGTGGAAGTAGCGCCGGTTGAGCACGTGAACGTGAGCCAGAACGTGCTCCCTTCTCCGGGCTCGGAGTCCACCCCGATCTCTCCCCCGAGCAGCCTGACGAGGCTCGCGGAGATGGCGAGGCCGAGGCCCGTTCCGCCGAACTTGCGAGTGGTGGAGGAGTCAGCCTGGGTGAAGGCGTCGAAGATGCGCTCGCGTTGCGAGGTGCTAATCCCGGGTCCGCTGTCGGTCACCGACACGCGAAGCGTGACTCGTTCGGGGGATCGTGCGAGCTCGCGGACTCCGACCACGATGGCCCCTGCCTCGGTGAACTTGACCGCGTTGCCAACGAGGTTCGTCAAGATCTGCTGGAGCCGCTGCGCGTCGCTGTGGATCGTTCCGATCAGCTCGGGGGGAGCGTCGAGCACGAGCTCCACGCCTTTCTGGTGAGCGGTGATGGAAAGCCTCTCCAGAACGGTCTCTAGCGCGGGGCGGAGCTCGAAGTCGTGGTCCTCTAGCTCGACCTTCCCCGCTTCGAGCTTCGAGAGATCGAGCACGTCGTTGATGAGACCCAGCAACGCGTCCCCCGAGCTGCGGGCGATGGTGACGTATTCCCGTTGCGTCGTCTCGAGATCGGAGCCCTCCAGCAGCTCCATCATGCCGAGCACGCCATTGAGCGGCGTGCGAAGCTCGTGGCTCATGTTGGCCAGGAACTCCGCCTTCGCTCTTGCCGCGGCGAGCGCTCGCTGACTGATCGCCACCAGCGCTTCTTCGGCGCGCTTGCGCTCGGTGATATCGATGAGGGTGCTCTGAATCGCTGGCTCTCCCTGCCACGCGACCACCCGCAGAGAATCCATCAGCACCCGTTCACTACCGTACCGGTCGACGTAATGCCACTCGTGCTGTGCGCTCCCATCGGGGGATGCCTCCAGTCTCGCAACCAGGGCGGAGAACGACTCGTGCTGGCCGGGCGCCAACCAATCGGTGAGCGGCGTTTCGGGCACGAGCTGCTGGTCGTTGCGAACTCCGAGCATCCTCGCGAACGCGGGATTGGCATAGCGCAGGCGGCCGTGGCGGTGGATGGCAATTCCCTGCACCGAGCCTTCGAAGAGGTCCTGGTACTGTCGTTTGCTCTCGGTTAGCGCAGCTTCCGCGTCGGCGCGCTCGCGACGAGCCAGGCGGCGCGCTCTGGCGAGGAGCACGGACAGCAGGGCGAGTAGCGCCGCCGAGAAAGCGCTCGTGATAGCGGGTCGCCAGGGCAGGGAGCCGAGCTTGGTTGTGCTCGTAAGGGTGAGGACGAGACGGGAGTTCCCGATCCGGACCATCCGTTCCGCACGGCGAGACGGGAGCGCCCAGGTCGTGGTGGGGGACGAGGATTCGGGCTCGCTGATTGTGATCTCGTCCCCGCCCGACCCGAGAGAGAGGCCTTCACCGCGCCTGACGATGTCCGCCGTGAGCCGGGCGAGGTCGAGTCCGAGCGCGAAGGCACCGCTTCGCTGGGCGAGGCGCTCGGAGCGTTTGGCCGGTATGAAATGGCCGAAGTACGTGGCCTTGAGGAGTATGAGCGTGTCGTGACCAAGCCAGGGTCGGATCGCGGCCGAGACTCCCCCGTCTCCCACGGCGCGAGAGTACAAGTCTTCGAGACCCGGGTCGCTCAAGGCGTCGGCCCCGAACCAGCTCGCGGTTTCGGGGCGCATTGGCTCCAGGAAGCTGACCGGCAGATAGCTGGGTCGGTCCGGCGCCGCCTTGCGTTCTGGGATGCCGTTGTGTAGCTCGTGGACGGCGAAATCGCTGAATCCTTCCTGGTGGGCGTCGTCCTCGAGCCAGGGTCGTTCCTCCAACGGGGTCCAGGTGAGATAGGCGATCGAGCTCAGGTAGGGGAACTGTCCGAGGAGCTGCTCGGCTATGGTGCTCAGCTGACCCCGGAAGAGCTCTTCCGACGCCTGTTGCAGGCCGGTCAGCGCGACCGAGACACCGACCCCGTTGGCGAGCCTTTGAGCGATGAGGCGCTCGACCATGTTGGCCCTGGCTTCCAGGGTGGTGCGAGTTGCCCTGAGCCCGGTTCCGAGCACGAGCCCGGCCGCCAGCACGACCGCGCCGAGGATGCCGAGCCCGATCCCGACCCGTTCGGCGGGACGGAACACCGGATGGGAGTGGCCGCGGCTCATCTGAGCGCCTGAGCTGGAATGCGCGGGGGGCTTGCCGAGCGGAAGTGTCGAAAGTGTCGCCCGCGTGCCTTCACTTCGACGAGATGCGTTTCGCCTTGCGGCGCAGTGCCCTCGGCAGCTTGATGCCCGCCTTGCGCAGCAACGGAAAATTTGCCCAGAGTTCCCATCGCCGGTTCGAGACGATCGGGATCCCCCGGGGCGGTGTGCCTGCTAGGATGGCCAGCGCCGTGCGCCCTCCCCACTCTCCCTGCTCCTCGGGAATCTTCGTCATCCCCAGCATGGTGTAGGGCATCATCCAGGAATGGTTCGTCACCGAGAGCTTTCGGGAGACCGCCGCCACCCGGCGTGTCGCGACCACACTGTCCCAATGCTCGATCCCCGAGTTGCTGCCAATGATGACGAAATCATAGGCCTGGGCGGCTTCGAGCGCCTCCGGCCACTGGCTCATCTCGTCGACCAGCCGCGAGGCGACGGTCACGCTGACTTCTCCGGCGGTTTCCTGAATGCGCTTCAGATTCTTGCGTTCGGTCAGAGTGTTCGCGCCCACGTACATGGCTCGGGTACCGCCGGAGATCTCCACCGCCTTCTCGAGCATGGGTCGGATGGGGGCGACCTCCACGATACCGGTGACGTTGTCGTAGGGAAATCCGTATTCCTTGGCCGTCCAGTTGACGCCGCAGAAGACGAAGGGGGTCGTCGCGTTCCGGTAGAACGGTTTGATGAGGTACTTCGCCGCGTTGTCGTCGGCGGTGATGACGACATCCGGTTGCCAGGCCTCGATGAGCGCTCTCGCGGCTTCGGCGGCGGCCCGTTTTTCTTCCGGAGACTTCTTGCGTTTCGTGTCCATGTCGAACTGGCGGAGCTCGCACTTTCCGGCCAGCACCGAGCGAAGACCGCGTTCCACACCGTCCGACCAGGGGTATCCCCGATTGTAGGAGGATACGAACAGGCACTTCGGCGTCGCCTTCGCGTGCACGACCGGCGCCAACGCGGCGGCGAGCGCCGCCAGCAACAGACCACGGGCGAGCGGCCGAGCCGAACGTTCGGCCACGTCACTGGCTGACATACGCGTGCTGTACATGGAACCCTCCTTCGTCGAGTTCCCTCGACTGACGGTCTGATTGAGACGCTTGCCCCCAGAGGGCATTTCGGCCAATTCGAATCATTCTTTAAGATCACGAAATCTCGAGAAGGACGTCCGGCCGGAACTGGCGGTGGAAAGCGAGTCGCAGGCTATAATGGCACGATGCGTTGGAATCCGTTCTCCACCGAGCAGATCGACGGGTTCGCCCGCACCTTGGCCGACGAGCTTGCCCGGCGTTATCCGGCAGAGGTGGAAGCGGGCGAGAAGGACGAAGCGCGAAGCGTCAAGACCGAGCGACGCTTGCGCCGGACCCTCGAGTCCGTATACGGCAAGGCTCGCGAGTATCGCGAGCGCGAGCGCCTCGGCGTCTACCGCAGAGCGAGGCTCGGCAACACTTTCAAGTGGGACCTGCTCGAGCGGGGGTATGCCGAGGCGTTCGTCGAGGAAGTCACCCACGGCCTGGTGGTCACCCTCTCGCGCCGATGAGCTCGAAGAAAAGCCTCGTCCTTCGCTGGCTGTTCGGCCCGCGCGATCAGCAAGCTGGCGGAAGCCCGTTCTCCTGCGAAGCCTCCCATTCCGGAGAGGACGAGGTTCGAGACCGATTCGAAAGGCTGCGGGCCGAAGGGGAGACGGCGCTCGAGCGGGGCGAGATCGAGGCCGCGGTCGCGGCCTACCGGGAGGCCGCGGCGCTTCGCCCTGAGGATGCCTCGGTCGCCCACGTCGCCGGCAGCCTGCTCGGCCGGACAGGCCGTCTCGACGAGGCGCAACCGCTTCTCGAGACGGCGCTCGCGATCGATCCGGGGCGGGTGTCCGTGTACCTGGATCTTGCACTGCTTCATCGAACACGGGGGCGGCCCGACCTGGCCGTCGAATTCGTCGAGTCCGCGCGGCGACGGGCGCCGGAGGAGCCAGCGGTGCACCGCGCCCTCGCGCATCTGCGCGCCGAGCTCGGTGAACGCGAGCGGGCCCGGGTGCATCTCGAGCGACTGATCGCCCGGGGGGAGGCGGCGCCGGAAGACCTGATGTTGTGCGGCAATCTTTCGGCCCAGGAAGGCCGGATGGAAGCGGCGCTCGGGTACTACGACCGTGCTCTCGAGGGCGATCCGGCTCTTGCCGGGGTCCATCATGTTCGAGCGTCGGTCCTCGATCAGCTCGGCCGGGCGAGCGAGGCGATGGAGGCTGAGCTTCGCGCCGTGGCGCTCGATCCGAACCTGGCCGATGCACATCACGGGCTCGGCCTCCTCGCGTATCGTGAAGGGGACTTCGAGGGCGCACTCGGGCACTTCGAACGGGCGCTCACGATTTTTCCGGAGTTTCTCGCCGCCGAGCGTCATCGCGCGCTGGTGCTAGCGTCCGCTGGAAAAGGCGACGCGGCGATCGTCGCGTTGCAGGCGATGCTCCAAGCGGATCCGGAGCTTACCGAGGTACGAGTGGACATTGGTAACCTGCTTCTCGGACAGGGACGCTTTGCCGAGGCAGCGGTTCATTACCGGGAAGCGCTCGCTGCCCATGGCGGTCAGGAGGGCGACGAGGAGAGCGATCTGGACCCGGCGCGGGTCAATCTCGGCCGGGCGCTGGCGGAGACCGGCAGCCTCGAAGAGGCGGCGGGGGTGCTCGAAGAGGTGGCGGGGCGGGCGGACGCCCCGGTCGAGGCACTCGTGAACGTGGGTGCGCTCTACCAGCTTCAGGCGCGGCTCACGGAGGCGGAAGCAGTGCTGGCGCAGGCTCTGGAGCGCCAGCCCGGGCGCCTCGAGACGCTCTCGAACGCGCTCGCCCTCACGAATTATGGTGGGGCGGTCGAGCCCGCCGAGTCGCTCGCTCGGCATCGGGCATGGGAGGCCGCATATCGGAACTCGCAGGCCGTCACGCCTTTCGAGCGCTACCCGGGTTCGAGGGATCCCGGCCGGCGAGTGCGGGTGGGATATCTCTCCGCCGATTTCCGGATCCACTCGGTCGGGTTTTTCATGACCGGGTTGGTAGAGGGGCACGACCGGAAGTGCTTCGAGGTGATCGGGATCTCGAACGTTGCCTCACCGGATCGAATGACGGCGCGCTTCCGGTCTGCTTTCGACGAGTGGCTGGACGTGAGCGCCATGGACGATGCCGAGTGCGCCGGTGCCATCCACGCCGCCCAGGTCGACCTCCTTGTCGACCTGGGCGGCCACACCCGTGGCGGCCGGCCGGGGGTGCTGGTGCGGGCGCCCGCGCCGGTGCAGCTGACCTATCTCGGCTATCCGAATACGACCGGTCTGTCCACGGTCGCGTATCGGATCGGGGACGAGATCGCCGATCCGCCGGGTCCGGCGGATGCCGGTTACTGCGAGCAGATCCTTCGAATCGAGGGTGGCTTCCTCTCCTACGAGGCGCCGCCGGAGCTGCCCCAGATCGAGAAGGACGAGGGGGCGCCACTCGTGCTCGGAAGCTTCAACGAGCTGCTGAAGATTGCCCCTCGGACCCTCGCGCTCTGGTCCGAGCTGCTCCGGTCGATACCCGATAGCCGCCTGCTGCTGAAGGCGGGAGCGTTCTCCGACCCGGCCACTCGCCGCAGGGTGAAAAAACGGTTCGAGCGTCACGGGGTCGAGTCGAGCCGTCTGGATCTCCTCGGCCGTACCCCCGACCTGCGTTCGCACCTTGCGCTCTACAACCGAATGCACATCGCGCTGGACACCTTTCCCTACAACGGGACCACCACGACGTTCGAGGCGCTGGCCATGGGAACGCCGGTCGTCAGTCTGAGCGGTGCCGTCCACGCGAGCCGGGTGGGGGAGGCGATTCTGAGCCGGCTCGGCCACCCGGAGTGGGTGGCCCACGACGAGGAGGCCTACTCGAGGGTGGTGCTCGGGCTGGCGCGGGATCGGAGCGCTCTGGCGGACCTTTCAGGGGGGTTGAGGAAGACGCTCGAGACCAGCTCGCTTTGCGCACCCGGTCGCCTTAGCCGGGAGATCGAGCAGTGCTACCGGCGGGCATGGAAAGAGTGGTGCCGGCCGCGGTGAGCGCTCACCCGGCCCGGGTCAGGACGCCACTGTCGATGCGGTCCGCCTCATCTAGGGCGCGGGTCTCGGTGCACTTCCTTATGTGAGAGCCGCGGGGGAAACGGCACCGGAAGCAGCTTCCCTGCCCCGGGGTGCTCGTGATTTCTAGCCTGGCTCCGTAGTGCTGGAGGACATGTTTGACGATGGCCAGCCCGAGCCCGGTCCCTCCCGCTTCCCGGGAACGCCCGGGATCGACGCGATAGAAACGCTCGGTGAGTCTCGGCAGGTGTTCGGGCTCGATCCCTTCTCCCGAGTCTTTGACCTCGAAGAACGCCGCGTTCGGGGTGCTCCGCCATTCGATTCGGATGCGTCCTTCGGGCGGAGTGTACTGGATCGCGTTAGCGATCAGATTGGAGAACGCAGCCCGGATGTCTCGCTCGGTACCGGCGAGAACGAGGTCCGTCTCGCACCGGAGCTCGATCTCGTGGGCCCGATCGCCGCTCAGCACCTGCCCCTCCTCGACGAGCTGCGCAAGCAGGGAGGCGACGTCGATGACCTCGTCTTCGGGGGAGCGAACCAGAGACTCGATCCGTGACAGCACGAGCAGGTCTTCGACCAGTCGGCGCATGCGGTGTACCTGCGCCGCCATCACCGCAAGCGGCCGGCGCCATTGTCGGGGAAAGGTGTTCGAGGCCTCGTTCAGGCCTTCCAGGTAGCCGTTCAATACGGTCAGCGGGGTCTTCAGCTCGTGGGAGACGTTCGAGATGAAGTCCTCGCGCATCCGCTGCAAGGCCAACGCCTCGGTTTCGTCGCGGGCGATGAGGACCGCCTCCCCTTCTCCGTAGCTGATCCAGCGCAGGCTCAGCGTGTGGTTCGGATCGGCCGGCGCCGGGATGGCCAGCGGTTCACGGGGTGGGACACAGTGGCGCCAGGCGACGAAGTCGGGATGCCGGATCAGGTTGTCGATCGGCTGGCCGGCATCCGTTTCCATCCGGATCCCGAGGAGCGATTCCGCCGTATCGTTGCACCAGCCAATACGGCCGGCGACGTCGAGCGCCACGATGCTATCGGGCAACGCGTGAAGGGTTCTCTGGAGCTGTCGGACCTCGCCGCGGGCCCTGATGCGTTCCTCCTCGAGTATGCGATGCCATTCGAGTCCGCGGGTGACGATATCGGCGCACAGTCCCTGGACGCGCGGTGGCGCGGTGGCGGGTCGACCCTGCAGCACCCAGCGTCGGGTACGGACCAGATCAGACAAGAGCCAGGCGAGGTACGCGGGTGGGACGAGACCGAGCCAGAGAGTGAAGTGACCGGTCAGCGTGCCAGTGAGCACCCCGGCAGCGAGCAGGCTCCCTAGGCGGCGGGACTCCTCGTTGAACGCGCGCTTCGTCAGCATCGTCCGGCCCGCGTCATCACCATGCTCGCATCGATATTCATCTCGCCCGGCTGCGGCCCGACGGCCGGTTCGCGAGGATGGCCCGGTCGGTACCGTTCATCGAGCGGTGATCATTCGCCCGTGGCCAATCGATAGCCGAAGCCGCGAACCGTCTGGATCTGACGGTCGGCCCCGTGGGGCGCGAGTGCCTTGCGCAGGCGGTGGATATGGACGACCACGGTTCGTTCCTCCACGAACACGTTCGGCCCCCAGGCGTGGTCGAGGAGCTGCTCCCGGGTGTAGACCCGTTCGGGGTGGTCCATCAGAAAATGGAGGAGCCGAAACTCCGTCGGCCCCAGGTGAATGTCGGCGTCGCCGGCCCGGACCCGATGTCGTTCGACGTCGAGCTCGAGAATGCCCGCCCGGACGAGGTCATCGCTCGAGCCGGTAGTGCGTCGCAGCACTGCCGTCACCCGCGCTCGCAGCTCTCTCGGGCTGAACGGCTTCGGTACGTAATCGTCTGCCCCGGATTCGAGTCCCCGTACCCGGTCTGCTTCTTCGCCGCGCGCGGTCAACATCACGACCGGGATATCCCGGGTCGAAGGGTCCCGCCGCAGCCGGGACAAGAGCTCGATTCCGCTCCGATCGGGAAGCATCCAGTCCAGAAGGACGAGGTCCGGCAGCTCCGAGCGTACAGCACCCCAGGCGGCGGCGACGTCCGGCGCCTCGCGGACCGTATATCCGGCCCTCGCCAGATCCATCGCCAGCATCTCGCGCAGATCGGCTTCGTCTTCGACGACCAGAATGACGACGCCTCGTCTGGCTCCGGTCGCGCTCGAGACCGGCCCGATCGGGCCGGGCGCTCGATCAGCCAAGGCCATGTGCCTGGATTTCCATCTGCTCGATGCTCGTGTGTCGGACGTCCTTGCCCTTCACCAGGAAGATGATGTACTCGCAGATGTTCTTGGCGTGGTCGCCGATGCGCTCGAGCGCCCGCGCGCACCAGATGACGTCCATGACCTCGGATATCTGACGCGGGTCTTCCATCATGTACGTGACGAGCTCACGCATGCAGGCCGCGTACTCGTCGTCGACGCGGTCGTCCTCGCGGGCCGTCGTGATGGCGGCGTCGATGTCGAGGCGCGCGAAGGCATCCAGCGTCTGGTGGACCATCTGCCACACGTGCCGGCCGAGGTTGCGGACCCCGGCATAGCGCTTCATGGAGACCGGGTGCTCCTTTTCGGCGAGCCGCATGGCCATACGGCCGATCTTCTCCGCCTCGTCGCCGATCCGCTCCAGATCGTTGATCGTCTTGATGATGGCGATCAGCATGCGAAGGTCGCCGGCGGTCGGTTGGCGAAGGGCAATGATGCGGTTGCACTCCTCGTCGATTCGAACCTCGAGATCGTTGACCTTGTAATCGTCTTTCACGACCGCCCTGCCGAGCTTCAGGTCGACGTCCTGCAAGGCCCGCAAGGCCCGCTGGATCTGTTCTTCCACGAGCCCGCCCATCTCCAGGGCGTTGGTGCGTGCCGCCTCGAGCTCTTCGTCGAACTGCTTGGATATGTGCTTACCCAGCACCGAGTGGTCCATGTCCATCAGCCGCCCTCCTCGGAGATCCCGAGCCGTTATCCCACCCGCCCGGTGATGTAATCCTCGGTCAGCTTGTGGAGCGGGTTCGTGAAGATTGCCGAGGTGCTGCCGACTTCCACCAGCCTTCCGAGATGGAAGTAGGCGGTTCGTTGGGAGACCCGGGCCGCTTGTTGCATGGAATGGGTGACGATGACGATCGTAAACTGCTCGCGTAGCTCGGCAATGAGCTCCTCGACCCGGGCGGTCGCGATCGGATCGAGCGCCGAGCACGGCTCGTCCATCAGGATCACCTCCGGGCTGACAGCGATGGTCCGGGCGATGCACAGCCGCTGCTGCTGGCCACCAGAGAGACCGGTACCCGGTGCTTCCAGACGGTCGGCGACCTCGGACCAAAGCCCGGCTCTCTCGAGGCTGGTGCGTACGACCTCGTCCAGGGTATGGCGGTCCTCGGCCAGACCGTGGATGCGCGGGCCGTAGGCGACGTTGTCGTAGATCGATTTCGGGAACGGATTCGGCTTCTGAAAGACCATCCCTACCCGGGCCCTCAGGGAGACCACGTCGAGGCCCGGCTCGTAGATGTTCTGTCCGTCGAGGGTGATGGCCCCTTCCACTCGACAGTTCTCGATCGTATCGTTCATCCGGTTGAGACAGCGCAGGAAGGTCGATTTCCCACAGCCCGAGGGACCGACCATGGCGATGACCTCGTTCGATCCGATGTCGAGGTTGATGTCCTGAATTCCCATCTTCTCGCCATAGCGAACGGAGACCGCTCGGGTGCCGATCCGCGGCGCGTCGCAGAACGGC
>Ga0114931_10008156_pt1 | contig 12713 bp, 11 predicted proteins | sample 2SBtaG_FD_89579 | JGI IMG/M metagenome (GOLD analysis project Ga0114931, IMG submission 89579) | Deep subsurface microbial communities from Kolumbo volcano to uncover new lineages of life (NeLLi) - 2SBTROV14_V59a metaG | ecosystem: Environmental > Aquatic > Marine > Volcanic | place: Kolumbo...
ACGACCAACTCCACGAAATCACCTTCAATAGTTTCATGACACGAGCTGCATTTTATTTTCTTGATTTCTTCCACATGATTGAGGCGTACTTCAATATAACCGTTCCCTGTAATAGCATCTCTGGCGTTGATAAACAGATTCATAATTACCTGATGAAGCTGCACGGGATTAGCCAATACTTTCTGCCCCGAATGGACCGGGCAACTAACACCACCATATATGCCGAAGTCCTGTGCATCACTCATGAATTGGCGAACATCTTTGCTTCCTTTCTCTAACGGGGAAATTTTGTCCCACGTTATCGGGGTCAAGCGACTGGCGCAATGACCAACGGTCGGATCTATACATATGTAACCTTCTGTCTCGTAGCGTGTTCGCCATTCTGTTGAATAACTGCTGATATAGATAAAACAGGGTTTTACAAAAGATGTTGGAATTTGCGCGCCATAAAGGAATTGATCAAAGCCATAATCCGCACAAAGTTTCGAACAAATGGCATGTAACTCTTCTACCGTGGTCGCTTTAGAAAGCGCCTCTATATATTCATGGCAGGATTTTTGTGTCATCAATAATATCGCGCATTAATTAAGCATAAATTATGAACGTGTATACAGTTACTCCTTGTCGTGCCTTACATAGGCTCCATGCCCTCATTAATTGACGATATGCAGCCAGGCAAACAACTAAATAATGTCACTGAATTATGTTAGGTTTAATCGTTTTTATACACAAGGGTTTCTGTAAGATGAGGTATTCCTTGTTAATTTTACGGATTGATATTATAAATTATTCTGAATACTGAAACATTCACCCGTATTAATGGTATGTTAATTAATGCGGGTGCATATCTTTACATTGTTGGAGCACACTATAAGCGCAAGGCACTTTTTGTATGTTTCTGATCTCATCAAATAATATTTACTCTTCGCGTAATATCACCGCCATTAACCAAATCATCGGGGGCTGATACATCTTCCCTGTCTTCTGAAACAGTGGATTGTCTGATTGGTAACCACACCTTGAAACAAGTCCCGTTTTTTTGATTGCTATCAACTTCAATTTTGCCGCCGTGACTCTTTATAATACCGTAGGATAGCGACAATCCAAGCCCCGTTCCCTGTCCAACAGGTTTTGTTGTAAAAAAGGGATCAAATATTCTGCTAATATCCTGTTGAGATATTCCTTTGCCATTATCTGAAATTGACACGAATACACGATCACGGGAAATTCCCGTTGAGATGATAATCATTCCATTATGCTCAATTGCATGTGCGGCATTGACGAGAATATTCATAAAAACCTGATTAAGTTGTGATGCTATGCATTCAACTAGTGGAATGTCTCCGTATTTTTTAATAACTCTGGCTTTATATTTGATTTCATTATTGATGATATTCAAAGTACTGTTGAGTCCGTTATGTATATCAGATAACTTCCACTCCTGTTCATCTGCATGCGAAAAATCCTTAAGATCATTTACGATTTGTTTTATTCTGGATATGCCGTCGAGTGACTCTTCCAGTATTTCTTTTGTGTCTTTCATGATATAGCCAAGATCAATTTTACCGTTATTCCTGTAGCGGTTATTTTCCTCCGGATGATCATCAATCATATTGAATATATCATTCAGGTGTTCTTCCAGAATGTGCAGATTCGAGCCTACAAACCCTACAGGATTATTAATCTCATGAGCAACACCGGCAGCCAATTGACCTACAGAAGCCATTTTTTCTGAATGAAGTAACTGTTCATGAGTATTATTGAGTTTATCGATCAATTCATGCTGCATAGTTTTTTCTTTTCTTAAATCAGCTTCTATTTTATTTCTTTTAATAATATCTTCTTTCAATATATTTTGCGTTCTAATGAGTTTTTTTGTCCTTTCTTTTACATGGGATTCAAGATTATTTATGAGACTATTATTTTTATGACGAAGACGTAATGACGTTTTTAAGTGCGCATTCATGTGTCTGGCAGAACCATACATCATAAGCATAAAGATGAATGTCATTACAGCCATCACTGTATGTATCTCATCATATGTTATGAGAAATCTGAGCATTACAGGTGTGAGCGCCGTGAGTGAAAAAGCCAGAAATACATTAAGAGCCGGTGATAATATAGGCACTGCGCCTGCAACCATTCCGCCTGCTACAAAAGCAATTAGCACCTGGTGTGCTACAGAATTATCCGGATAAAGTACAAAACCCGCAATTCCCCACACACTACCGGCCAAAAAAGCCCCGGCGAAATATCGTTTATACCAAATACCGATCTTTTCAGGCCTGAGATGAGATTGTTTTTTATAGCTGCTTACCAATATATAACGAGATAACGTGGTAATAATGACCAACACAATCCATTTCAGTAATAATGTGGTATCGGAATATCCCCAGAGTACTGCAGAGAGCAAGCTGGCATTTACTATTGTAACTATAAGCGATAAGTGAGTGTTCTTATATAACTGATCAAGTAATAATTTTTTATCATCATACTTCGATCTATATATATCATGTCGAAATTCTCTCGGGCTCTGTCGGATGTTATTCATTCGGTTTTCAAAGTGCTATTTTTTTATTATAGGCAGAATCTTTCTGTGAAGATGAAAAACCAATGTTATTTGTGTCGCTAATAGTTCTCTCAATTGGAAGCCATATACGAAATGTGGTTCCTTCCCCCTCTTTACTGTCAACTTCGATATAACCATCATGTGTATTTATTATTCTGTATGAAAGGGACAAGCCCAGTCCTGTCCCTTTCCCGACCGGTTTGCTGGTATAGAAAGGATCAAATATTTTTTCCAGATTCTTCTTCTCAATACCGCAACCATTATCGGATATTTCAATCCACACATTATTTCCTTCAACACCCGTGCATATGCGGATTACGCCTTTTTCTTTAATCGCATGAGCAGCATTAACCAGAAGGTTCATAATCACTTGATTAATTCTGGACGATATACAGTCAACTTTTGGAAGATTGCCATATTTCCTTTCTACACTGGCTTTATACTTTATCTCGTTATTAACGATATTTATCGTGCTTTCAATGCCTTCATGCAGGTCTGCTTTTTCCCATTCATCGTTATCAATGTGGGAAAAGCTCTTGAGATCGCGGACGATTTTTATGACTCGTTGTATACCTTCATCTGATTCGTCTAATAATTCAGAGATGTCATTTTTAAGATACGAGAAATTAATTTTCTCTTTACGGGAAGTTATGCTTGAACGAATATCATCAATTGCAGACCTGGAATTACCTGGCGAATCAAACATCCCATAGATTTTAATTAATTCGAACAAGTCCTTTAGATAATCACGAAGTGTGGCTAAATTAGATCCAACATAACCAATAGGATTATTAATCTCATGCGCCACACCGGCAGCAAGTTGCCCGATAGAGGCAAGTTTATCGGATTGTATTAATTGCTCTTGTGTTACCTGTAGTTTTTTTATCAATAATTGCTGCTCTTTCTTTTCTTTTCTCAGTATCCGATCAGACTCTTCGATAGACTTGAGTTTTGAATATACTCCTAATTTCGCAATGATCTCATCATTAACAAATGGCTTGGTTATATAATCGTCTGCCCCCGCCTCATAGCCTTTCACTCTTTCATCAGATGATGTCATTGCTGACACAAGAATGACTTTGGTGAACTTGTGACGAAGGTCCTTTCTTATGATTCTGCATACATCAAGACCATTAAGCTCGGGCATTAATACATCCATTAACACAATATCAGGAACATATGTTTGCAGCATTTCAAGGGCTTCCACTCCGGTACCGGCAACCTTAAAATTATATAATGTTGGTAAAATCGTCTTATATATATCGATAACATATTTATCATCGTCAACCACGAGCAATTTTATTCTTTTACCATTCATCTTGCTTGTATCCTTCATATTATTAATGCCGATGTAGTGCTGGCTTGCCTACCCGGTCATTTCTGTTAAATCGTTATTATGAATCTCGATTGGCAACATAATTCTGAAGGTGGTTCCTTCACCCGGCTTGCTATCTACTGTGATTTCGCCATTGTGTTTGTTTACAATGCTATACGAGAGTGAAAGTCCAAGTCCTGTGCCTGTGCCTACAGGTTTGGTTGTAAAAAACGGATCAAAAAGCTTATGTATATCTTCTTTTTCTATTCCGCTGCCATTATCTGATATTTCCACCCAGACATTGTCCTCATTCGTACCTGTTGCTATTGTTATGAGACCATCTTGATCTATTGCGTAAGCAGCATTAATCAATATATTCATAAAAACCTGATTAATTTGTGATGGCAGGCATGATATTTGTGGTATCTCACCGTATTTCCTGACAACTTCCGCTTTGTATTTGATCTCATTGTTCACAATATTCAAGGTACTATCTAACCCTTTGTGCAAATCAACCCATTGCCACTCAGCCTCATCAACATGTGCAAAATCCTTGAGATCCTGAACAATCTGCCTGACCCTCGACAGACCTTCCAGTGATTCATTCATAAGATCGCAAATATCAGTTCGCAAATACTCCAGTTTTATCTCCTCCTTTTCTTTATGAATGATCTTGAGGATATCAGGAGATGACATAAGATAATTCTCTGATTTTTCATAAATATCAAGTATTTTGAAAATGTCAGAGAAGTAATTATGAAGTGTCTCCACATTTGAATTTACATAGCCGACAGGGTTATTAATTTCATGAGCAACACCCGCTGCCAATTGCCCAATGGAGGCCATTTTTTCAGATTGATGCAGTTGATTATGCACTTCGGTCATCTGGTCGTTCATATCCTTGAGTTCATTATTAACTGAAGTTAGTTCTCTGATTTTATCCTCCAGTTTATCAGCATAATCCTGATTAAGAAGTTCTGCTTTGTGTAATGAAATTTCAGTTTGTCTTCTCGCATCTGATTCAAGAGCGAGGGGGACCATTTCAACTACCTGAGCGAAAAATATTTCCTCATCACTTGACCATTGTGCGTTATGTTTGTTTCTTTCACATGTTACGAACCCGTATAAAGAACCTCCGAAATTAATCGGCGCCAACATCATTGCATTCTCGGTGTCATCTGTTTGCAAATAATCAGAAAGCGGCAATATTCTTTTATCATTCCTGATGTTATGGGCGGAGAATACTCGTCCTGATTTTAGAGAAGTAACAAGTTCCTGACATTCGCTGAGTTTGAAAGTGATGTTATGAATATGCGATTGACTTGCTATATCATAAAGATCATTACAAATAACGAGATCATCCTCACTTTTCAGAAGCCAGATCCCCACCCTTATAACGGCAAGTGCCTCAACCAGTGTTTGTGTCAATTCACAGCATGCGTCATTCAGGTCGCCGCATGAAAAAGGTTTGCTCATGACAAGTCCATCAGGACCATCTGGTAAGTTCTTTGTGCAGAGTTACGAGATTTATTATGTTCCTCAATTTGTTTCTGTTCGGTTATATCAGTAATAAATCCCTGAATATTAATCAGTCCATTGCTGTCTAAATAGGGCTTTCCAGTATCCCATACCCATTTTACATCGCCATTTTTTGTAAGAATACGATAACTAATGTGGAAATCGCCACCACCTTTCGTGATAGAACGAAACTCTTCTTTTGAATATTCGATATCATCTACATGGATCAGAGTAGCAAGCAAGTCAGGTTCTGATAAAAGTTCTTCTCGTGAGTATCCGGTTAATCCGAGACATCCATCACTAACGTATGACAATGCCCAATTGTCATCATTTGCTCTCCTGTATGCTATGCCAGGAAGATTATCGATAAAGGATGCCAGCAACGTTGCATCAGGTTGCCCCTGACCCGAATCAGATTCTTGTCTGCCTTCACATTTAGCTACTGTCTTTATACCAAGCGACATAGTTAACACATGTTCCACTAATTTATAAAATGTTTTGGTTGGATGTCTCCGGCAGATCATTGTTGTTCATTCAGAAAGAATGTTGACAAAATCTGCGGCTAGAAAGCACATCTTACCTAGGAAACCATTCTATCAGGCTCCTCAAGTCCAGGTGACGGCAGTTCAATATCTTCAATAAGAAGGTTTGCGTCTGCATTTTCTCTTTCGATTACAGGCAAACATTTCATGATTTCACTCCAGTCGAGTCGGAGTCTGTTTAGTGAGGCGGGATTTATTGCGGGTATTAAATCATCGCCACCACTACCTATCTCAAGGCCACGACAAATAATGTCAGCAACATGTATCAAGTCAACGATTGGTGTTGTGGAATGTTTTTCCGGGTTATGATGATTGTGGATCGCAGCATGTATCAATGGTGGAAGTTTCCAGTGATGTGCTGCTTTTGCACCAACAATTGTATGATCAAAGCCCAGCTCTTTCAGTTCCGCATCCTTTAAAAGGCACTGTTCGGAATCCCTGCGAGCGAGAACGCGATAAAAATCCATTGGAAAATGTGCATCCAGAACCAATTTCCCAACGTCATGCAGCAATCCTGCAGAAAAAGCTGTGTCCTGGTCAAAGCCGATTTTCCTGGCAAGAACCTTCGCTGTGACACCAGTTCCTATGGCATGTTTCCAGAATTTCAGTCGATCAAAATTACCACCGCTTTTTGCTGGAAATCGTCCAATAATGCCGACTGTAGTAACTATACTCCTGAGTGTGTGTATACCAAGCATTACGCCGGCACCTTTTAAAGAACCGATTTTGCATGCATTACCGTAGAATGGAGAATTAGCTACTTTTAATACCCGTGACGCCAATGCCTGGTCCTGGCTGATCTTTTTCATCAATACAGGAAACTCAACATTACCCTTGTCAATGAGTTCAAGTACTTCCATAACGACTTCAGAGAGTGCAGGTAATTGTTGTATCTCTTTATCAAGCCTTTCTATTGTCAATTTTCCGGGTTCATCACTCATCACTGCATTGACCTGTACGGTATTCAATTAATAATTTTCGTAACTTTTCCATATCCGGCACGTTATTGTGTTGCCTGAATCGTTTACTGATGCGATTTCGAATATCATTTTCGTGAGCAAGTTGTTGTTCCGGGGAGAGTTTTATACGGCGAACAATATGCACACTCATTATGTCTCGTCGTTTAAGTTTGGTAATATCGTTCTCTGTAAGTTTCGTGTGTTCTGTCATTAACTTGCTGCCCTTTATGTCCTTTACATCATATCCAAGTATCATGCCGGGAAGTATATTTTCTATTTTTATTTGTTCAATTTTCTTCATGATGCAATCATTTGTTGTTTCGTATTTATTTGTTGATAAGGTGTAAACATTAAAATTGATCCTTTTGATTGAGATGTATTTCCCATCAAACAGCATCTTGCTTTTGCAATACATCCATCATTAAGCTCAACGCACTCAACGCTCTCATTGCATTCTTTTCGTACCCGGTCTTGAAGATGTAATACTTTTTCCGGAATAATATTTTTCGCATCCATACCCACAAGAAATCCGTCGCCCGCTGGCAGTATTTTGTGGGCAAGTTTATTTGCCATAACAATGACCCCATCGTCATCAACTCCTATGACAGCGATTGACAGGTTCTCGAGTATTTCCTGGGATATCTGTAACGATTTAAGATTGAGAACAATTTCTTCTGATTTTTTTTCAACCCGATTTTCAAGATCAGAATTAATATTTACAAGCGCATCGTTGGCTGCTTTAAGTTCTTTGGACAGACGCTCATTTTCCTGTCCTAATTCAAAATGCCTGAAGGCCTCTTCAACGTTGGTTCGAAGTAAATCATCATCCCATGGTTTTGTCAGAAATTTATATATTGCCCCCTGATTGATAGCTTCTGTGACACTGCTTAGTTCAGTGTAGCCACTAAGTACTATACGAACAGTTGCCGGATATTTTTCCTTTACCTTGCCAAGAAATTCTATACCAGTCATGTGAGGCATGCGTTGGTCTGAAATAATGACGCCCACTTCATTATCATCCAGAAGCTCCAGACCTTTTTCGCCACTATTTGCCCGTAGAATATTGTAATTATCACGGCGGAAAACCCGCGTCAGCGAACGCAGTATATTTTCTTCGTCATCAACCAGCAGAATTGTTCTTTCCATTTTTACAATCTCTTTTTCTACCTTCTGGCTATAGCCACATTACCCGTTTCCGGCAGGTTATGTTCTGCCGTATTTTCACCAATCATTGACATGAGTGCTGCACGAACAGCAGAAAATTCGTTATCTATTGCCATTAATTGATTGTATTCATCGCCTTCTTTCCCATCTTTAATATAATTCTCAAGTTTTCTGCACAAATCAACGAATCCTGTGATGGCAATATTGCCCGCACTCCCGCACATGAGATGTGCGGTTTTCCACGCCGTTTCCTTGTCACCTGTATCAATAGCATCACGAAGTATACTCAAACGCTTTGTCGTATCAGTAATAAACATCTCAATAAGAGAATTGAATTTACCATTAAGTAACTGTTTAATTTCATCGAATTTTTGAAGGTCGATAATACTTCGTTTTATTTCTCTTTTGTCATTATATTCATTTTTTTTATATGACTGATTATTAATGCAAGGGTTCACCGCTGTTTCTTTCATTAACCACAATGAAAGAATATTGTTAAGCGATTTTATACTTGCAGGTTTTCTTAAATAATCATCCATTCCTGCAAGGAGACATTTTTCCTTATCATCTCCGGTAATATTTGCTGTCATGGCGATTATTGGAATGTGAGATAATAGACATTCTGAATTCGATCTATCAGGATATGTCAGGACTCTTTCATGTTCTATTTTTCTTATTGTTTTTGTTGTTTCGTAACCATCCATCTCGGGCATCTGGCAATCCATTAATATCAGATCGTAGTGTGCAGATTTATAGGCGTAGAGTGCTTCTTTTCCATTACATGCAATATCCACCTTGCATCCTGCTTTTTCAAGCATTCCTCTTGCGACTTCCTGATTGATTTCATTGTCGTCAACAACAAGAACATCTCCTCTAAAATTGTTTCTACCGATATTTCCATCTTCTGAGCTGAAATTATCACCAGAATCGACAGTATCATTAATTTCTCCCGTAGATTTTTTCTGTAATTCAATAGGCGTAATATTTGATGGTTTTTCCAGGTCAAGAGTTACCCGGAAAGTACTTCCTTCTCCCTGTTTTGATTCAACGCCGATTTTTCCATTCATACTTTCAACAAGTTGTTTACAAATATTCAAGCCCAGGCCTGTGCCGCCGTACAGACGTGTGGTATTGCTGTCTGCCTGGGTAAATGAGTCAAATATTTTATCGATAGACTCAGGTTTGATGCCTATGCCGGTATCAGTTACTTCAATTCTTGTGGACAGGTGGGATTCGGTGTTTTTTGAGCACAGAATTTTAATAGTTACATGGCCTTCACTTGTGAATTTGATGGCATTACCTGCCAGGTTAGTCAGTATTTTTCTCAATGCTTCAGGATCACCGACCAGTATTTCAGAATAATTACTGTCGATTTTGCAGCCAATCTCAATATTTTTTTTATGCGCGAGAACAGATAAGGTTTCTATAATATCCTCAACAACGCTACGCAGATTAAATTCTATAAACTCAAGCTCATAATGACCTGCCTCGAATTTGGACAAATCAAGTATATTATTAATATTTGATAAAAGAGAATTTCCGGATTTAATGATAGCTTTGATATATTTTTTTTGTTTCTTGTCAAGATTAGTTTCAAATAGCAGTTCCGCCATCCCAAGCACACCGTTTAGTGGCGTCCTTAATTCATGGCTCGTGTTTGCCAGGAAGTCAGATTTGGCCTTAACGGCAATATTTGCTTTTTCCAGTGCCTCATCAAGTTTCCTGTTTTTTTCAATCAGTTTGTTATTGGATATTTTTATTTGATCGTTTAACTTCTTGTTTTCATAATTAAGCTCATATTTATGAAAAGCGTCGCCAACATTATCAAGCAAAATATCATTATCAAATGGTTTTGTGAGAAACCTGTAAATGGCGCCATTATTTATGGCCTTGGTGACCATGTTAAAATCATCTGCACCGCTTAACATTATTCTCATCGTGTCCGGTGAGTATTCCTTGACTTTATTGAGCAACTCATCGCCCATCATTTGTGGCATGCATTGATCCGATATAATGACTCCCACGTCATATTTTTCGAGTAGCTGCAGGGCCTCTTTTCCACTACCGGCTTTGAGAATATTATAATCTTCACGACGAAAAAGCCTTTCCAGAGCTGATAACACATGAGGATCATCATCCACAAGCATAAGTGTTCTCTGGAACTGCTTTTCTGATATAACATCATCACTTGCGGTTTCAAATGACATAAATGTTACTCCAGCGATGATTTATCACTAACGGGTAAATACAGATGAAATTCTGCTCCTTCTCCCCGTCCTGTTATGACTCGAATATGTCCGTTAAACTGGTGCACTATCCCATGTACAACGGCCAGCCCCATCCCTGTACCTCTTCCTACTTCTTTGGTGGTAAAGAATGGATCAAAAATACGCTCCAGTGTTTCATCGGAGATACCCGGGCCATCATCTTTTACTATTAATTCAACATGGTCGCCGGAAAATAACTGATGACATGCATCGCAATTAATGTCTGTTACTGTAATTTTTTTCAGTGTGACTGTAATTTTTCCTTTGTCCTCCATTACCTGGCAGGCATTTATGCACAAATTCATAACGCATTGATGCAGTTGCACGGGATCCATAAGAACAACCGGCAAATCTCTATCCAGATCAAAATCAAGCTGAATGGCAGAAGGCAATGTTGACCGCAGTAATTTTCCCACTTCTGAAACAACAAACTTCATGTCGATCAACTGTCCTTTAATTTCGCCCTGACGGCTAAACGAGAGCATCTGTTTGACAAGGTCCCGGGCTCGTTCACCCGCTCTCGATATTTCATATAAATACTCTTCTGGTTTCTCGGTATCATTAATGGCAAGCTTTTCCCGTATCAGATCTGTATATCCCATTATCGCGGCAAGAATGTTGTTAAAGTCATGTGCGATACCGCCTGTAAGACGTCCAATTGCCTCCATTTTATGTGCCTGGCGTAATTGACGTTCAAGTCGCGTCCTTTCTTCATCTGCTCGATGTCTTTCTCGGACAAGTGTTTTTTTTGTGCTGTTAGCATCGAGGATACGGCGCATTCTTTGCAACAGAACCGGCCAGTGAATTGGTTTTGTAATAAAATCATGCGCACCAACTTCATATGAACGTTCAACCGATGCTTCGTCATTCAATCCCGTGATAGTCAGTATCGGAACAGCGTTACCATTATTCCCCAATTTCTTTTTCAGATGCTCACAGGCTTCAAACCCGTTCATTTTAGGCATCACGGCATCCATGAGAATCATATCCGGTTTAACTCTCTGGCACGTTTCTATAGCATCAAGACCATCCATTGCTTCTTCAACTCTATATCCTTCCCGCTCAAGTGCATTCCTCATTAGTAATCGAGTTGCAGAGTCGTCCTCGGCAATTAAAATTAACGAATTATCGGATAACATATTCATGGACGATATTTCCCGGAATCAGGCCGATAATGTCTCCGTTATAGTTTCCCGCAATTCATTCATGTGAAAAGGCTTGTTCAATATTGCCTTGGCACCAATGAGTTTTGCAATGGGCAAATAATCGAACCTCCCTGTTATACCGCCTCCACCTGAAATGGCTATCACTTTTATGTCCGGAAATTCCTTTTTAAGCTCCATGATTAAATCAATTCCACTTTTCTCGGGCATCACCAAATCAGTAATAATCAAATCAAATTCACTTTCTCTGAAAATTGAAAAGGCTTCCTTGCCATTACACGCCTCCTTAACCTCATGACTGTCCTGCTCCAGCACATCGCGAAGCATTGACCTTATAGGTGTCTCGTCATCGATAACTAGAATTCTGGCCATTTTCTATACCTCTAAATCAAATTCTTGGTTTCATTAATACCCAACAATGAAAGCAAAGCATCTTTATCAATCGGTTTATAAAGACATGCCTCTGCGCCTCTGGCAATGATGCGATTAATATTTTCCTGGGTTGGATAACCAGTCATGGCAATAACCCTTATTGCTTTTGTAGTAGGATCTGCCTTCAAGCGTTTACAAACCTGGAAACCATCCAGTCCAGGCATCATTAAATCCAGCAAGATAATATTTGGCAGAAATTTCTGAACTATCCGTCCTGCGGAAAATCCGTCATCGGCAGTATCCACGACAATGTTTAAGGGAAAACTGTTTAGTAACTCGCCTAGATAGCCTGAAAGTTGTTTATCATCATCAACAATAAGCACACGCAAATCGTTATTGTCTGGCAGTTGCAAACTGAGACCGCGCTCCTTTGCGAATCGCTCAACATCATGACTCATGAATCTTCGATGACCGCCAGGGGTCGTCTGTGCTATTAAATCGCCTTTCTGCGCTAATTGCCGTACTGTAATTGGGGATACCATCAGCATTTCGGCAACATCATGCGGCGTTAAATAATTCCTGTTTTTCAGTGCCATTTAAATTTCCCCGTCGTTCAGACCCATATGAATGGACTTACTAAATGTTTTATTTAATCGGTTTATTCGTTTCAATCGTTATCGGCTTGAGACAGGGGAACTTTAGTTTTTTGGTAATTGAATTCCGGGAATTTATAATGAGAAAATAAACATTAATATCAATGAGATACAAATTTTATGACTGACTGCCTTTGCAACCAGGGCAATACCAGAACTGTGAGAGGTAGAAAAAGGACTGAAATTTGATA
>Ga0114931_10008157_pt1 | contig 12712 bp, 10 predicted proteins | sample 2SBtaG_FD_89579 | JGI IMG/M metagenome (GOLD analysis project Ga0114931, IMG submission 89579) | Deep subsurface microbial communities from Kolumbo volcano to uncover new lineages of life (NeLLi) - 2SBTROV14_V59a metaG | ecosystem: Environmental > Aquatic > Marine > Volcanic | place: Kolumbo...
AAGGCGGCCGCGAAGTCGAGCACCGGATGGGCGACCACCACTCGGCGCGTCTCGGCCTCGATCGCCGAGCCCGAGAGCATGAGTTCCTCCCAGGAGACCGCGACCGGGTTCTCCCGGTAGACGGTGACGCTCGCCTGGCCGATGCGGTCCAGGAGACTCGTCCAGAGCGCGGCCTGCTGGAGATCCACGGTCTGGGGGTCCTGGTCGAGCCGGTCGAGTCCCTGCCGCACCAGCGCCGCGAGGTTCGCGATGCTGCCGTCGCGCTCGAGCTCGGCGACGATCGGCTGAAGCTCGATCAGGCGGTCGCTGAGCTCCTCGAGATCGTCCACGCTCCGATAGAGCAGGGCGTTCCGCTCGAAGAACCCGCCTCCCCCGGGCAGGTAGACGTCCTCGAAGTTCTGCTCGTCCGCGCCGAGCTGGGCGACCAGCCGATCGGCGGCGTCGCGGGAGAGCTCCGGCGTCTGTCCGTCCACCACGATCAGGAGGGCGTTCTCGAGGTTCGGAAACAGCGCGACGAAGGCGTCGTGGTTCTGCCGTGCGGGCAGGTCCGCGGGGAAGAGCTCGATGGTGTTCGAGTCGATTCCGAGCCGTGCGAAGGCGGCGAAGAGCGCGAGTCCGGTCCCCAGCACCGCCACGGCCACGACGCGCCAGGGCCGCCGCCGAACGCCGCAGACCCAGCGACGAAGCGGCCCGGATAGCGCCTGTTCGAGGTTCATCGGGCTTCTCTCTCGGCAGGGCGGGCCCGAGCCCATTCCCATCGCACGCCACGAGGCGCGGCGCACGCCGAAGGCCCCCCCGCCGCGAGCCCGCCCGCGAAAGGAAGCACGCGCCCGGTGTTTCGGCCCGTGCAGTCGCCCGACTCGAGGCGCTCCGGAGTCCAGTTTCGCAGCAGGTGGGCAGGAGGCGTGCGGCGAAGGCGTGTCTGGCGGCGGCCGCGGCTGCCGTTCAGGCGGGGCTCTTCCTCCGCGGCTGCAGCTTGGGGATCAGGATGCGCGTGCCCGGGCGCAGGGCGTTCACGTCGAGGCTCGGGTTGTACTGCTGGATCAGCCAGACCGGGACGTCGTACTTGCCCTTGGAGATCTTCCACAACGTCTCGCCTCGGCGCAGCACGTGCTGCTCGGTCCCGGCCACGGCGTAGGCGTCGAAGAAGGCGGTCTGCAGTGAGCGGTGGTGGGCGATCCGGCGCCGCTCGAAGGTGGCGCGATCCACCTGGCTGAAGTCGAGCCGGACGCGCTTGCCGATGGCCAGGCTCTTTCCGTAGCGCAGGCCGTTCAGGTCGCGGAGCCGCTGAGTGCGGATCGAGAGCCAATCGGCGTAGTGCCCGAGAGTCTCCTCGGGGCGCACCACGATCGAGCCATCGGCGGCGACCTTGTAGCGTCGCGGAGCCCAGGGAAGCTTCGAGGCAGCGCCGCCCTGGGGCGCGGTCGGCGCGCGCTCGGAGGCCACTCGGGAGGCGCCCGCGGCGGTGCCTGGGGGGGGCGCGGCTGCCGCGGGGGTCTCGCTGGCGAGCACCTGGGCGATCCGGGCCGACTCCTCGGCCCGTCGACCCGGCTCGTCCGCGGTCTTCGTCGCCGTCGCGATCCGAGGCTCCGCGGCGCGGCCCGCCGGCTCCGTGGCCGCCGACGCGGCCTCGGATCCCGTGGCGGCTCCGGGGGAGGGCTGCGCCGCGCGCGGCTCGGGTGCGAGGGCCGTGGGCGCGACGGGCGGCCGCTGCGCGGCGACCACTTCGGCCGGCCCGGGGGCCGCTGCGGCCGGGGCCCCCCGGCCGGGGATCGTCAGCACCTCGCCGACGCCGATCCGGTTGCGGTCGCGCAGGCGGCTCGCGGCCTGGATCGCCCTCGGGGTGGTTCCGTGGCGCGCGGCGATCCGGGCCAGGGTGTCGCCGCGTCGGACCACGTAGCGGGTTGGCGGGGCGGCCGGGCCGGGGCGGTGCGCCGGCCCCGGGATGGTGAGCAGTTGGCCGACGCGGATCCGATTCCGATTGTGGACGTGGTTGCGATCCTCGAGCGCCCGCAGGCTGACTCCGTGGCGCCGGGCGATGCGCTCGAGGGTGTCACCCCGCTGCACGACGTAGGTCCCGCCCGCTTCCCCGACGCCGCCCGGGATGAGCAGGCTCTGACCCACGGTCAGCCGGTTCTTGTCGCGCAGCCGATTGGCCGCGGTGAGCTCTTCGAGGCTGAGGCCGAAGGTGCTCGCGATGCCCGAAAGGGTGTCCCCGCGGTGGACCGTGTAGCGCCCGTCCGCCGGTCGCTCGAGCTTCGGCCGGGCGTTGCGGTCGTGGTCGCGCACCATGGCGACGGTCGTCGGGGCCTCGTGGGTGGGGAGCTTCAGCCGCTGGCCGATCCGGATCCGGTGCTTGCTGCGCAGGCCGTTCAGGGCCACGAGTTCGCTGGTGCGAACGCCGAAGCGCCGGGCGATCCCCGAGAGCGTGTCGCCGCGGCGGACGCGATAGGCGCGATCCGGGCGTTGGCGGAGGATCCGCTCGCTGGCGGGCACCTGAGCCAGGAGCTCTTGCGGCGCGCTCATGTCCGGATTGCGCGGAAAGCGCAGGACGTGACCCTTGGGCACGTACTTCTGGCCATCCCACACCGGCGAGAGCAGGCTCTGGTTGTACGCGCGCAGTGTGCGTTCGCCCACACCGAAGATGCGGGAGAGCGTCGCGGGGGCGTAGTAGTGATCGAGCGGGACGGCCACGAGGTCTTCGGGCGGGTCGATCACGAGCTCGCCGAAGTAATGCTCGTAGTTGTGGCTGACCTCGACGGCGGCCAGGAACGAGGTGTAGAAGTTCCGTGACGCGAAGCCGAAGGTCCGGCTCTTGTACCTGCGGACGATGGTACCGATGTCACGCGTTCCGAGCTTTCGGATCGCCCGCTCCATGCCGGCCGTGCCGTGGTTGTAGGCCGTGATGGCGGTGGGCCAGCTGCCGGTGCGGCGGTAGTTGGCCAGCAGCAGCCGGGCCGCCGCGACGCTCGAGACGTAGGGATCGCGGCGTTCGTCCACCACGTAGTCGATCCGCATGAACAGCCGGCCCGTGGAGCGCGTGAACTGCCAGAGACCTGCGGCGCCGGCGTGGGAGTGCGCGTCCGGGTTGTAGGACGACTCCACGTGGGGCAGGGCGGCCAGCTCGTAGGGCACGCCGTGGTCGGCGAGCACCTTCATGATGTGGGGCTCCCAGCGGCCCGAGCGGATGATGCCCGCACGGAAGCGGTCGGCCTGGCCCAGCTGGAATCGGATGCGCTTGCGCGCCGCCCGGAGCGTGGCCTTGCCGACGCCTTCGGGAAACAGGGCGAGCACGCGCTTCTCCTCCGCATCGAGGCCGCTGCGCTTGCCCCCGGCCAGCCGGCGCAGGATCGCCTGGTAGCGGTCCTTGGCACGGTCGATCTGGCGCTGGCGCGCCCGTCGGCTCGTGCCTTCGCGGAAATGGATCTTTCCGTAGACGATGCCGAGGTCCCTCGCGTCGTGGATCAGGCCACCGTCGGTTCCCACCTCGGAGTAGACGCGCGTCCAGAACCGGACCTGGTCGGCGATCTCCGGCGGTTCGGGAAACGGGTCCGACTGGCCCATCGCGGGCAGGGCCCCGAACGACAGCGCGGTGAGGAGGAGGATGGCCGGCAGCGAGCGCGACATGGACGCTTCCCAGATCGGCAACTCGCCGGCATCGCTGGAGCCGGCAAGGCGGTTGAGAGACCACCCGAGGGTACGATCTGGGGGAAAGGCGCCGCGAGACCCTCGACTCGGACGATTCTATTGCCCCGTGCCCCAGCCGCAAGGCTCGCGGGGCGTTCCCCCCGACACGGCGGTAGGTCGCCGCGGTTCGCCGGCGCCTACTTCCGGCGTCCCTTTTTGCGGTCCTTGCGGGCCTGCTTGCGCTTCTTCTTGCCCTTGGTGCGCGCCTTGGCGATCTGGGCCTTCGACCGGCCTCCTGAGCCGGCTTCGGGCAGGCCGCCCAGCATCGCGGGGTCGAGGCCGCCGGCTCCGGCCAGCCGCCCCATGCCCGGGATCCTTCCCATCAGGCCCCCGCCGCCGGCGCCGCCGAGCGAGGCCATCATCTCGCGCATCTGGCCGAAGCGCTTCACGAGGTCGCGGACCTGGCTCTGCTGCAGGCCGCTGCCGCGCGCGATGCGCGACGCCCGGCTCTTGTCGATCAGGTCGGGCTGCTTGCGCTCCTGCTTCGTCATGGACTGGATCATCGCTTCCACACGCACGAGCTCGCGCTCGTCCGCCTGCTCGGCCATGCCGCCGAACATGGGGAGCTTGGCGAACACCTCCTTCAGTGGGCCCAGCTTCTGGATCGTGCGCAGCTGCTCGAGCAGGTCGTCCATGCCGAATCGGCCGGCCAGCAGACGCTCGGCGTCCTCCTCGGCCTTCTGCTCGTCGACCACCGCCTCGAAATCCTCGACCAGGCCGACGATGTCGCCCATGCCCAGGATGCGCGAGGCGAGGCCCTCGGGGCGGAATGCCTCGAGCCGTTCCAGGTCCTCGCCGATGCCGAGGAACTTGATGGGGACCCCGGTGACGGCCTTCACGGCGAGAGCGGCGCCTCCGCGCGCGTCGCCGTCGAGCTTGGTGAGGATCACGCCGTCGAGCTCGAGGCGCTCGCTGAAGGCCTTGGCGACGTTCACCGCGTCGCGGCCCATCAGGGCGTCGCACACGAGGATGCGGTTGGCGGGTTGCGTGGCCGCCTCGATCTCGTCGAGCTCCGCCATCAGCGCGTCGTCGATGGCGAGCCGGCCGGCCGTGTCGTAGACGATGGCATCGCGGCCCTCGCTGCGCGCCCGCTGGGCGGCGGCGCGGCAGATCCCGGCGGGGGTCGCACCCGGGGCCCCCGCGTGGACGGGCACGCCAATGCGTTCCCCGAGCCGCTGGAGCTGGAGCACGGCGGCGGGCCGCTGGACGTCGGCCGCCACGAGCAGGGGCCGGCGCTGCTGCTTGGTCTTCAGGTGGTTCGCGAGCTTGGCCGCGACGGTGGTCTTGCCGACGCCCTGGAGCCCGACCAGCATCACCGAGACGACGCCGCTCTTGCCGCGCGAAAGGGAGGTGTCGACGGGGCCCATCAGGGCCTCGAGCTCCTCCTGGCAGACCTTCACGAACTGTTGGCCCGGGGTGATGCGGTGGGTGCGACCCTGGGCGTCCTTGGCGCGGGTGGCAACCTTGCCGCCGAGGCTCTTCTGCTTCACCCGGGCGAGGAAATCCTTGACCACCGAGAGGTCGACGTCGGCCTCGAGGAGCGACATCCGCACGTCGCGCAGCGCCGCCTCGACGGATTCCTCGCTGAGCTTCTGGACGCCCTGCAGCCGATCGCGGGCGCTCTCGAAGCCCCGCGACAGGGTCTCGAGCATCGGGTTCCTCCGGAGGCGGCGCAGGATAGCCCATCGGCGTGCCTTGAACGGGGCCGGCGGCGCGTGTATCACTGGCGCCCGGGGGCGCCCGGGCCGCGAGGAGGGATTCCATGCCGACCGAGGTGGAAGCGCAGATCACGGGGAACGTCTGGAAGATCCAGGTGGTCGTGGGCGATGCCGTCCGTGAGGGCGACGAGCTCATCATCCTCGAGTCGATGAAGATGGAGATCCCGGTGGAGGCGCCCGCGGCGGGCCGTGTGTCCGAGATCCGCGTCGCGGAGGGGGACAGCATCGAGGAAGGTGCGATCCTTCTCATGCTGGACTGAGCCGAGCCGTGATCTCCGTTCGCCGCCTGCGCCGGAGCGACCGGGCTGCCGCGCTCGCCTGCCTCTCCGCCGATCCGGCGGCCAACCTCATGCTCCTCGACGCCGTTTCCCGGCTGGGGAGCTTGCGCCGCGGGCGTTCACCGGCCGGCAGCCTCTCGGCGGCCTTCGACGGCGAGACGATCCGCGGCGTGCTGGCGGTGCGTCCGAGCATCCTGATCGATTCCGCCGCCACGCCCGCGGCGATCGCCGCCCTCGCGCCGAGTCTTGCGGGGATCGGCGCCGGGCTGATCCGAAGCCCTGCGGGCTGCGTCGACCGCCTCTGGGTCCATCTCGAGAAGGCGGGCCGGCGCGCCCTGGTGGACCGCCGGGAGGTGGCGCACCGGGTGGGGCTCGACCCGGCGACGCTCGCGGCTCTGCCCGCGGGGCCGGCCGTGCGCGCCGCGGGCGAGCACGACCTCGAGGATCTCGTGATCGCCGCCCGCGCGAGCCTGCGCGAGGAGGGCCGCCCTGATCCGTATCACGGTGATCCGGAGGGCTTTCGTGCCTGGGTGCTGGGTCGCATGGGCCGTGCGAACCTGATCGAGGTGGAGGGCCGCGTGGTGTTCGTCGGCTACGCCGACGTCCAGCGCGCCGAGGGCTGGCTGCTCCAGGGCGTCTACACCTGGCCCGACCGGCGTCGGCGCGGCTTTGCCCGGGCGGGCGTGGCGGCGCTCTGCCGCCGCGCGGCCGCGGCGGGCGCGGCCCACGTCCAGCTCGCGGTGGTCGAGGGCAATCGAGCCGCCGAGAGCCTCTACGCCGGACTGGGCTTCCGCCCGTTCCTCGACCTGCGGACCATCCTCTTCCACTGAGCATGACGATCCGCCCCGGCCCGGGACGACGCCGCGTGGAGACCGCACGGGCCACGCAAGGCGGCGCCGCCGACCCCGGCCGGAGGTGCTGCGCTAGCATCGGCCTCCTTCTCGGCCCCCGGGGCCGGCTGCATCGACACGGGAGGACCCCATGGGACTGCTGGACGGAAAGGTCGCCATCGTCACGGGCTCGGGCGGTGGCATCGGGCGCGAACACGCCCTGGCGCTGGCAGGGAACGGGGCCAGAGTGCTCGTGAACGATCTGGGCGGCGCCCGCGACGGGGCGGGCGGCGGAACGGCCATGGCCGACCAGGTGGTGAAGGAGATCGAGGACGCGGGCGGCGAGGCGGCGGCCAACTACGACAACGTCGCGACCGTCGAAGGCGGGCAGGCCATCCTGCAGTCGGCCCTCGATGCCTTCGGCCAGGTCGACGTGCTCGTGAACAACGCGGGAATCCTGCGCGACAAGACCTTCGCCAAGATGACCGAAGAGCTCTGGGACTCGGTCGTGGCCGTCCACCTGAAGGGTGCCTTCTGCGTCACCCATCCGGTCTACCTCCACATGCGGGAGCGAGGCCAGGGCGGGTCGATCATCAACACTTCGTCCACCTCGGGGCTCGAGGGAAACTTCGGACAGACCAACTACGGCGCCGCCAAGGCGGGCATCGCGGGCTTCACGCGCTGTCTGGCGATCGAGGGCCAGAAGGCGGGCATTCGCGTGAACGCCATCGCGCCGGTGGCCCTGACGCGCATGACCGAGGATCTCGCCATGTTCCAGAAGGACGAGATGAAGGAGCGGATGAAGCCCGGCCTGGTCTCGCCGCTGATCGTCTATCTCGCCAGCGACCTCGCCAAGGAGATCACGAATCGCACCTTCTTCGTCGGCGCCGGGAGGATCGCCGAGATGCGCATGGTGCGCAGCGAGGGCGTGACCAAGACGGCGGACGGCGGCCTCTGGGCGCCCGACGAGATCGCGGGTCGGATCGACGAGATCCTCGCCTAGGCCGACACGGCCGCCGTTCCTTCCCGTGCCCCTCGCCTCGACCCGCGGGGCCGCGCGGGCTTTGCAGCCGGTGCGCTGCTCGCGGTACCCTCCCGGCGATGCTCTCCCAGCGGGCCGAATCCTATCCCCTCTCGGAGCGTGCCGACCCCCTGTCGGCCATGACGGACCGATACAGCTGGCCGTTGCGCTGGTTTGCGCGTCGCTTCTTCCGCCAGGTCGAGATCGACCCCGGGGCCGTCGCGCGCCTGCGCGAGCTCGAGGCCTCCGGCTCGGTCGTGTATGTCATGCGCTACGCGAGCCGGCTCGACTACTTCCTGTTCAATACGCTCTTCCAACGCGAGGGCCTGCGGCTCTCCGAGTTCGCCAACGCGGTCCACTTCTACTACTACCGTCCGTTCTTCCAGGCCCTGCGCGTGGCCATCGGTCGGCTGCGCAGCCGTCGGCACCTGCTGGCGGCCGGGGCCCACGCCGACCAGCTGCACACGGTCTCGTCGCTGATCGGGTCGGGGCGTTCGCTCTTTCTGTTCCTGCGCACCCATCGGCTTCGCGGCCAGCTGCTCGGGCGGCGGCGGGCCGTCCGTCGGGGCCGCGAGGAACTCGACTTCATCGAGGAGGCGGTGCGCGCCACCTGGGCCGCGGACCGTCCCGTCTACGTCGTCCCGCTGGCACTGTTCTGGCGCAAGGGGCCGCAGGCCGAGCGCCGTTTCCTGAACCTCGGCTATGGCGCCCGCAACCGGCCCTCGGATCTGGCCAAGATCACCTCGTTCCTCACGAACTACCGCGGGCTGTACGTGAAGACCGGCGAGCCGATCGAGCTCCACGCCTTCGTCGAGAAGCGTCGCGCCGAGGGCGTCGCCACGCTGGCCCGCAAGGTGCGCCGCTCGATCATGCTGTTCCTCTATCGCGAGGAGAAGGTGGTGGTCGGCCCGCCGGTTCGCTCCTTGCAGCGAGTCCAGGATTTCGTGCTGTCGACACCCCACATGCAGCGGGCCATCGCGGCTCGGGCCCAGGAGACGGGCGGCTCCGTGGAGCGGGCCCAGGCCGAGGCCGAGAAGATCCTGGCCGAGATCGCCGCGCGCATGAACTCGACGTTCCTGGCGCTGCTGAACGTAGCCGTGACGGCCATCTTCCGGCGGATGTTCGCCGGGCTCCAGGTGACCGGCCTGGAGAAGGTCACGGAGTACGCGCGAAACCACCCGATCGTGCTGATGCCGAGCCATCGCTCCTATTTCGACTTCATCATCCTGTCCTGGCTCTTCTACAACCGGCGCCTCGTACCGCCCCACATCGGCGCTCGCGAGAACATGGGCTTCGGCCCGTTCGGCTTCATCTTCCGAAGGGTCGGGGCCTTCTTCCTGCGCAGATCCTTCGACGACCCGTTCTACAAGGAGATCTTCCGCAGCTATCTCGGCTACCTCGTGTCGGAAGGCTTCACCCAGGAGTTCTTCATCGAGGGCGGACGATCGCGGACGGGCAAGATGCTGGCGCCGCGCTTCGGCATGGTGGCCTGGAACGTCGAGGCCTTCCTCCAGAGTGCCCGCCGCGATCTCTTCTTCGTGCCGATCGCCATCACCTACGAGCGGCTGGTCGAGGAAGGCGCCATGGTCGAAGAGCAGGAGGGGGGCGCAAAGACCAAGGAAAGCATGCTCAACCTCGTGCGGGCCCGGAAGTTCCTGAAGCGACGCTTCGGCACGGTCTGGGTCAACTTCGGGGAGCCCGTGTCGCTGGCCGAGTCGTTGGGCAGCCGCCGACAGCAGGCCGCCGGTTTCGCGGAGTCGGAGGAGGCCGCCGAGACGCTCCGAGAGGTGGTCAGCGCGATCGGCTTCCGCCTGGTCGAGCGCATCAACTGGGCGACCGTGGCGAACGCCACCTCCGTGGCCGCCTGTGCACTGCTGGGCGAAGGTCGTCGGGGCCTCTTCCGGCACGAGCTTTGCGAACGCATGGAGCAACTGGTCGAGCTGCTGCGGCTCCAGGACGTGAAGCTGACGGCTGCCCTCCAGGGTGCCGGCGACTTCGACGAGGCCATCGACTTCCTGCTGCGGGCCGACCTCGTGAAGCGCGAGGCGGATCCGCGCGGCGAGATCCTCTACTTCGAGGAGTCGAACCGACGCGCCCTCGAGCTCTACCGCAACGCCATCGTCCACTACGTGGTGGCGCCGAGCTTCCTGGCGCGACGGCTCTCCGTGGGGGCCAGCGACGCAGAGCTGCGCGCGGACCTCGACGGCTGGCTGTCGCTCTTCTACGGCGAGTACTTCGTGCCCAGGGCCGAGATCCTCGCAGCCCACATGGACGGCTTCCTCGACTACTTCGAACGCTCGGGCCGGGTCGAGCGGCGCGGCGACCGGCTCGAGCCGACCGAGAAGGGCCGGGACTACTTCCGGTTCCTGGCCGAGCAGACGCGCGGCATGCTCGAGGCCTATCAGGCGGCCTTTGCCGCCGCGGCGGCCATCGGGGAGCAAGGGCTCGGCCGCAAGGCGCTGACCCAGGCGGCCGAGGCCCAGTTCGCTCGGGGGCAGCTCCTCGGCGAGCTGTGTCGGCCCGAGGCCTCGAACGCGATCACCTTCGGCAACGCCTTCGGCCTGCTCGCGGAGCGCGGCATCCTCGCGCGGCGCGAGCCGGGCGGCCGGGAGCGTCGCAAGGAGCCGAGCTACGCGCCCGGGCCACGTTTCGCGGAGCTCGCAGCGCTGCGGGATCTGCTGGCGGGGGCCCTCGGCTCCCGGTAGCCTCCCGTCCCCATGGACCCGGGCAGCGCACTCGACTTCGACAAGCGCGGTGGCTTCGTCACCGCCATCGCCCAGGATCACCTCACCGGCGAGATCCTAATGGTGGCCTACATGAACGAGGAGGCGTTCCGCGAGACCCTGGCCCGGGGCGAGGTGGTCTACTGGAGCACCTCGCGAGATGAGCTGTGGCACAAGGGCGAGCGCAGCGGGAACGTCCAGATCCTGAAGGAGCTGCGAGTCGACTGCGACGGCGACGCGGTTCTGCTGAAGGTCGAACAGAAGGGCGGCGCGGCCTGCCACACCGGAAAGCGGAGCTGCTTCTACCGTTACCGAGATGGCGAGGGCTGGAGCGACGACGGGGAGCAGGTCTTCGACCCGGCCGAGGTCTACTCCTCGTGAGCGACGCTCCGAAGCTCAAGCTGGGGATCCCCAAGGGAAGCCTCCAGAAGACGACGGTGGATCTGTTCGCGCGCGCCGGCTTCTGCATCGACGTGTCGGGGCGCTCGTACTACCCCGCGATCGACGATCCCGAGGTCGAGTGCATCCTGATCCGCGCCCAGGAGATGGCGCGCTACGTGGAGCTCGGCGTCATGGACGCCGGCATCACCGGCATCGACTGGGTGCTCGAGAACAGAGCCGAGGTCGAGGAGCTGGCGGATCTGCGGGCGCCGTGGCCCAACTACCGGCCGGTCCGTTGGGTGCTGGCGGTGAAGGAGGGCTCGCCCATCGAGCGCGTCGAGCAGCTCGCCGGCAAGCGCGTGGCGACCGAGGCGGTGGGCATGACCCGACGCTACCTGGAGCAGCACGGTGTCTCGGCCGAGGTCGAGTTCTCGTGGGGCGCGACGGAGGTGAAGCCGCCCGTCCTGGCGGACGCGATCGTGGACGTCTCCGAGACCGGCTCGAGCCTGCGCGCGAATCACCTGGCCGTGCTCGACACCGTGCTGGTCAGCACGCCGCGCTTCATCGGCAACCGGGCGGCCTGTGCCGACCCGTGGAAGCGCCAGAAGATGGAGCGCATCCTGATGCTCGTGCGCGGCGCCATCGCCGCCGCCGATCGCGTCGGCCTGATGATGGACGTGCAGCGCGAGCAGATCGAGAAGGTGCTCGCGCTCCTGCCGGCCCTGGTGAAGCCGACCATCGCCCCCCTGGCCGACGAGGCCTGGGCGGCCGTCACGACCGTGATCGAGGAGCGGCGGGTCCGCGAGCTCCTGCCCCAGCTGGCCGAAGCGGGCGCCCGGGGAATCGTCGAGTTCCCGCTCAACAAGATCATCGATTGAGAGGTCTCGGCTGGCTGCGCGCCCTCGCGGCGCTGCCCCACTGGGCGCGAATCGCCCTGGTCGGGGTCTTCGCACCGGCCTTCGAGCACCGGCCCCGCCAGATCGTGCAGGGCGTGATCGAGGGCGAGGGCGGGGTGCTGCTCGCCGTGCGCTGGGAGCTCCGCGGCTGGGAACTTCCGGGCGGGAACCTCGAGCCGGGTGAGACCGACGTCGAGGCGCTCCGCCGCGAGATCGCCGAGGAGGTGGGCGTGGAGGTCGAGGTCGGCGAACCGGTGGGGGAGTACGTCCGGACGGGCTTCCTCCCGCACACCGCCCGGGTCTACCGCTGTCGCATCGTGCGCGGCGCGCCGACGCCGAGCGAAGAGTCGCCCCAGTGCGAGTGGTTCCCGAGGGACGCGCCGCCCGCCGAGCTCCTGGCCTGGTGCCGGCGGCCGTTGGAGGATGCCCTGGCGGGCGGACCGTCCGTGCGGCGCGAAGAGGCCCAGGGGGTTGGCCGGATCCTCGACACCATGCGGATCGATCTCCGCATGCGCGCACGAGGCGAGCCAGCTCGCAGCCGGCCCCGGGAAGCCGAACGCCCCGCCGGAACTTCCGGGCGGGGCGAAGGCAAGGAGAGAATCGAAGATGCCGGCCGGCGGTCCGGCCGCTAGCGGGTCTGCTGCTCGCGCAGGCCGCTGGCCTCCCACTCCTTCGAAAGCTGCGTGAGCTTGCGGGAGAACTCCTCGAAGGGCTCGTCGAAGGAGAGGATGATCTCGGTGGTACGCGGGATGTCGTCGCCATTGAGCAGCCCGCGGTAGCGGTTCAGGTTCGCGAGGATCGCTTCGGCCACCTTGAGGGCGCGCTTCTCGGTCTTGATCAGGGGGGACTGGAGCGTGTAGACGTTGTTGCGGCCCCAGAGGCTCTCGTCGCGGACGATGGCGATCTCGCGGTAGATGCCGTTGATCGGGTCGAAGTTGTACTCGACCCGGACCTCCTTGAAGACGTCCGAGTTGCCCGTGTAGAAGCCGCGCTCCTTCTCGACCTTGCCGAGCTGGCGGCAGCGCGGGCAGTAGAACGTGTCCCCGTGGTTCAGGAGGAAGACGCCCTTGGCGTAGTCCTCGCAGTCGGTGTTCTCGCAGTACCCGACGCCTCGTTTCATGCTCGCCATGGCTCGACGCCTCCTGGGCCGTTCGAGTCCGGGGGTCCCGCCACGGCCA
>Ga0114931_10008158_pt1 | contig 12711 bp, 10 predicted proteins | sample 2SBtaG_FD_89579 | JGI IMG/M metagenome (GOLD analysis project Ga0114931, IMG submission 89579) | Deep subsurface microbial communities from Kolumbo volcano to uncover new lineages of life (NeLLi) - 2SBTROV14_V59a metaG | ecosystem: Environmental > Aquatic > Marine > Volcanic | place: Kolumbo...
CCGCTCACTGAAGTGAGCGAACCCTGTCAGTTCCGTCGAGCCAAGCCAGCGTTGCCTCTGAGGCAACGTCTGGCAATGCTGGCTTCGACGGGAATATTCTACATAGCCGGAAGCGCTGGGTCTGTAGAATACTCTCTTCATGAGTACTAAGATGTTTTGGAGGATGAGGCGCATGAAAATTTCGGGCCGAAACATTTAAAAAGAATAAGTTAGATAATTTAGCGAACTTAGCTAAGTTACGAATGGTTCGGATAGAGCCGCCGATGCACGGACGCCCTGCCGGACCGCAGCGACACCATGGTCAACGTCAACATCGAGATACCGGATGAGCTGCACCGGAAGCTCAAGCTCGCTTCTGTCCTGCGAGGGACCACAATCAAGGACTACGTGACGGGCTCGCTCGCCGCCGCCGTCGCGAAGAAGAGGGCTGAGCGATGAGCAGGGACTTCATGAGGCCACGCGCATGGTGAATATCAACATCGAAGTGCCAGACGAGCTGCACCGAGAGGCGAAGATAGCCGCCGCGGTCGCAGGGACGACGCTGAAAGGGCTCATCATCGCCGCACTCGAAGCGAGCCTCGAGAAGGACGCGGAGGGATTCAAGTGAGCCGCGCACGACGCCTCCCGCTGGTCCAGGCGACCCTTACCCTCATATTCGCGCTCCTCTTCCTCCATCTCGTCATGGGCGTCTCGTTCCTCTCCCCGCCAAGCATCAACGGCGGCGCCACCACGTACACGACCGACGATCTCGTCTGCTCATGGAACGGCACGGATGTCACAGCCATCAACGTCTCGTGGTACAACGGCACCACGCTGTATTCCTCGAACGCGACGCTCACGAACTCGAGCACGCTTCCCGCATATACCGCCAGGAAAGGCGAGACATGGTACTGCAATGTCACCCTCTTCAATGCCACGGACAACACGAGCGAAAGCACGAGTGCCTACATCTCCAATTCGAAACCCTTCGTCATCGGGGTGTTCAACGGGACTCAGGACGTCGGCTATACGGTTCAGATGTCGGAGGAGGGAACGCTCATCCTCACGATGAACGCTTCGGACGCGGACAACGATCGGATCACATTTATCCCGCCTTATGCCTCCGACCACTCCTTCTGCTCCCTCACAGGGAGCGATGCCGAGAGCGCAACCTACTCCTGCTCGCCCGTGCATGCCGACGTCCAGAACGGCTCCCTCCCTTCCGAGATCGAGACCTATGTCAACTACACGTTCGTAGTGACGGATGGGGATGTTAATGGCCGTTCCATCATCTTCAACATTACACCGGTCAACGACGCGCCCACGCTCTCGATCCCGACGCAGCAAACCAACGTCACAGCGGTCTTCAACAGGAAATTCGCGGCCAGCGACGAAGAGGAGGACTACCCGCTCAATGCGACGCTCGTCGGAGCGCTCACCGATCCGAAGATCAACGCGAGCGTCTCCGTGGTCCGCGAGGGCAACGCCACGATCAGGGTCGTGTACCCGACGACGGGCATCGACTACACCGACGTCGGCAACAGGACGGTGACGATTAACCTCACCGACGCGCGGAACGCGAGCAGGCTCGTCAACTTCACGCTCGACATCCTCTCCGTCAACCGGCCGCCGTACTTCACGAACATCAGCCCCTCGAGTTTCAACACCAGCCTCAACCAGACGTACGTCCTGAACCAGGGACAGAACATCACGATTGACATCTCTGCGAACGACCCGGAAACCGAGAACAAGAACGTCACTCTCAACTTCAGCAGCAGCGCCCTCTTCAACGTCGTCCCGATCGTCACGCTGGCGACGAACGAGACGGATGCGCTCGGCCGGATCAACTGGACGCCGACCAACGATGACGTCGGCAACCACACAGTCATCATCACGGTCTCCGACCAGCAGGCCAGCAACACAACGACGCTCAACTTTACCATCAACAACGTCAATGACGCACCAGTCATCAACAACCAGAGCTACGATACGGGCAACACCAACTACAACGCGACGGAGATGACAGGCATCAACATCACCCCACTCATCGCCTACCTCGAGGCGCCCTTCCGGTACCTGATCAACGTCACGGACCTCGACCTGAGCGTCCCGGAGCCATGGGCCTGCGAGCATCTCAACTGGACGGACAACGCGAGCGAGTTCAACATCACCTCGGGCACGGGATGCGGCGAGGCCGGAGGCCTCATCAGCTTCACGGCCGAAGGACAGGAACGGAATGTCAGCGTCAACATCACGGTGACGGATGTCGGAGGGAGGAACGACTCGCGCATCATCCTCGTCGAGATACGGAACAACACGGCGCCAACGCTCCAGCAGCTCCCTGCGTGGAACACAAGCGAGGGGAACCTCTGGACGTACGATTTGAGCCTCTACGCCAACGACACCGACCCCGGCGACTACGTCGCCGATTACTCGGTCGAGGTCATCGACACGAACCTCTCCGGGCTCTCGGTCAACTCGACGAGCGGCCTCATTACCTACACGCCGATACAGGACCAGATCGGCAACTACACCGCGAACGTCACGGTCACGGACACGCGCGGCGCCTCGGCCTCGCGCCTCCTCAACATCACGGTGAACAACACAGAGGATTACCCCGTCTGGACCGCGTGGGACTTCGGGAGCGAGACCATCGTCGAGGGTCACCCGTTTTCCTTCCCGTTGGAAGCGACGGACAAGGACCTCCTAATAGCGAACTCGACAGAGAATCTCACCTTCACCGCCAACCTCTCCTGGATTACAATCGCAAAGGGCAATACGTCGGGAGACGCGATCGCCGCAACCCTCCTCTTCATGCCAAACACGAGCCTCGTCGGGGACTGGAGCGTGCAGCTCAACGTCACCGACACGACCGGACGGACGAATTCGACGACTGTTGCATTCACCATCCTCAACAGGAGCCAGCCGCCGAACATCACCGCGTTCGAACCCTACGGCGACGCGTCCAACGGCTCACTCGTCAGGGGTTGGAAGGCGGTGTCTGGAGCCGCGACCCAGGAAAACGTCTCGCTCCCCGAGAACTCGAGCGCGGTCGTCTTCGCCGTCAACGCGACGGATGACGATTTTGCAGGACCGCCGTACACGTGGCTCAACTACACGTGGTACTACGATGGCGAGATTGTACAGGGACCCTCACCCACTCCGAACCTGACGCGTTCCTTCGATTTCTTCAGCAGCGGCGGCCACGTGCTCGCGGTTACGGTGAACGACTCGAAGCTCGAAAGCGCAACATGGACGTGGAACCTCTCGGTCGCGAATGTCAACCGGCCGCCGGTGCTGCAGTCAAACTTCTCGGGAGACGACAGGGACAACATCACGCTCGACAGCCAGAGGACCTTGACCGACTACTTCGTCTATGCATCCTCACGAGGTGGATTCTATGATCCGGACGATGACCCTGATTCCAGCCCCACAAACTTCATCACCAGCAACCACACGCTGAACCTCAGCTACGCGTGGAGCGCGTGCTCAGTCGCGAACATGAGCGCATCGGCGAATTCCTTGACGCTCACCCCGACGGCGGTCGGCAGCTGCACCATCGAGTTCACGGCGCAGGATCCGGGTGGCCTCATCGCGACGAGCAACCTCGTGACCATCACCGTGACGCAGGTCCCTGAGGGAAGCACGACGACCGTCGTCAGCTCGGGTGGCGGAGGAGGCGGGGTCACGACGCAGAACACCTATGTGCCGCTCCAGCAGGAGGTCGAGAAGCCGAAACCTCTCACAATCATCGCGCCGAAGCTTGTCACGATCTACGAGAACAAGAGTATCAGCGTACCGCTGACGCTGAAGAACAACTGGACGACCGCGCTGACCGGAATCATCCTCAGCGCGGAGACGAATGCCTCCGGCGTGAAGATGGGCTTCGACACCAACTACGTCGAGTCGCTCCCCGTGGATGGCTCCCGGGACGTCATGCTCACGGTGGAAGGCTACCGGCTCGGCGAGGATTTCGAGGTAACCGTAGCCGCGAACGTCTCCGATCCCTCGTTCCAGGATTCCGCGCTGATTCTCTTCAACAGCATCGAACAGAGCCAGGAAGGCAAGGATGTCGCGGTCAAGGTGACCTTCGCGCAGGACCTCCTGAGCCAGAACTCGGAGTGCCAAGAGCTGAACGAGTACCTCGCGCAGGCCGACGAGAAGTTGAAGGGTGGAGATGTGACCGGGGCTGGAGAACTCGTCGACTTTGTCATCAACGGCTGCAAGTACCTGCTGAGCAGGACGCAGTCAGAGCAGCAGAAGCCTGGCATCTTCCGGACGCCGATGCTTGAGTTGAGCGAGCCAACGCTGCGCATCGTCTCCTGGCTGGCCCTCGCAGCAGTCATCATCGTGGCCCTCGCGGCGCTGCTCTACTACCATCATCGCACGAGAGAGGAATATGACTTTTGAAAGGTGAGACCGTGAAGACGAACCAGACGAATATCCGACAGCAGTCCCTCGCCGCCGCCTACATCTTCTTGCTTGTCCTAGCGGTAGCTCTCGTGCTTGCCGCGCCGCCGCCGCCACCGAACCCGCCGTCAGGCATCGGCCTGCCGCCAATCCCGACAGGGATTACGCTCCTCTCGCCGACGGACGAGGCCTATCTGGCGTCAGGTTCCGTCAGGTTCAATTACACTGTCCAGGAGGACTTTGAGAACTGCTCGCTCCTGCTCGACGGGAAGAGCATCGACTTTTGGGAGTACCCCATCCAGGACGAGCCGCGGGAAAAGCTCAAGACCGGCCTAACGGGCAGCAACGACTGGTATGTCACTTGTTACGACTACGACGGTGTCAGGACCGACAGCAGCGCGCGGCTCCTCTACATCGACGCCGCCAAGCCTGCGCTCTCACTGGACGTCTCGTCCGCAGCGCAGGGCGACACGGTCGAGGTGAACGGCACCCACTACCCGCCCGGGGAGGTCCTCCTCGAGCTGTTCAACGGCACAGACGTGCTCAATTCCTGGACCGTCCAAGCCAAGGTCGACAACACAAACATCTCCTCCTTCTCGTCCATCTACGCCCTCAAGTACACGCTCGTCCCCGGAGTGTATGCCATCCGCAGTTCGGAGGAAGGAGTCACGGACGCGAACAAGAGCGTGTCGCTGACCGTGATAAGTCGCGTCGCTTCCCTCGTGGTCAATCAGGAGAGCTACCTCGTCGGCCAATCCGTGAAGATGAACGGCTCCGACTTCTCCGCATCGGGCGCGGTCCAGATCAGGTTGACCAAGCCGGACGGCGGCACGTACGAGCAGAGCGTCGCTACCGACACAAAAGGTTCGTTCTCCTTCACCTACAAGCTCATCGGCGCGAAACCTGGCATCTGGAGTGTCGTAGCCAAGGATTCCCGCTACGCGACGCTCAACACGACCGTGAGCTTCAACGTGACCACGCCGACGGATGACGACTACGACAAGGATGGCGTCAAGAACGAAGCGGACAACTGCCCGATGAACTCGAACAAGCTCCAAGAAGATTCCGACGGCGACGGCATAGGCAATGCGTGCGACCTCACGCCGAACGGCGACCCGGAGCCTACGATAAAGGACTACGACAACGATACCATCGAGGACAGCACGGACAACTGCCCGATCGTCCCGAACAAGCTCCAAGAAGATTCCGACGGCGACGGCATAGGCGACGCGTGCGACACCACACCGAACGGCGAGAACACGGGGAACATTGAGGAGCTGCAGAAGCCGCAGCCTTCGTCCGGATTCCCGTTGATCCTCGTGCTGCTACTCGCGGTCCTCCTCATCGGCGGCGGAGCGGTCGGCTACCTCGCCTACGAAGGAAAGCTCGACTTCTCAGATCTTGGAAGCAGCTTCGCTGCGCTGTTCCATCCGGAATCCAAGAAAGGGGCCGGTTCGGGCGCAGGTGCAGAAGAGGAGCTGCGCCACTTCATCTTCGACGAGCGCGCCAGGGGGTACGATGACCTGACGATTCGTAACGCGCTCATCCAGAAGGGCTGGAGCAAGCCGGATGTCGACAGCGCGTTCAGCGCGATCTATGCGTCGTGAGCGCCAGGCTCACGGCTGCTTGAGGATTTCGTCGTACGCGGCTTGGACTCTGTGGTAGAAGCGCTGTTGCGCCGTGCTGCCGAGCAGGCCGTACCGCTTGCTGAGCTGCTTGTAGAGCTTCACCGCGCGGCCGGTCTTACCCTTGCCCAACGCGTCATAGATGTCCTCGAGCAGCATGTTCATCTCGATCCCTGTGTGGTCCTGTGACTCGAGCACCGGGTAGTCGCTGATGTACGATTCGGCCTTCTTCGGCCGCTTGCGGAAGAGCCAGTTCGCCAGTCGCGTCAGGAACGGGAGCGATTTCTGGTGCTCGACGACGAGCGCCTTGACGATGGATGCGATCTCCTGAAGAAGGAGCTTCAGCTCCGCCTGGCTATACTGCGTGTCAGTGTACTCGAGGAGGGAGAGCTTCTCGATGAGCCCGTCGACGCGCTCGCGGACGATTGTGGGGAGGTAGACCTTGTGCAGCTCCTGCCGGAGCTCTGCCCCGGTGAACTCGTACGGCTTCTTGAGATAGGCCTTGAAGAACCCCTTCGCGAGACGGTAGATTTCGGCCTGCTCGACGAACGGCTTCCGCTGGAGGAACGCTGCCTTGCGTCGCGTGTCGCTCGCCACGTCGAGGATGCTCACTCCTTCGTCAGTGCCCACGGCGGGCGTCTCACCTCTCATGCGTCTTACTTTCCCGAACCGGCTATTTAAAGTTTACTCAGTAATCGGGTCTGTGGAATGACCTCCCCCAACCTCATAAAAACAGGGAGTTTCTCAACGGAAATAGCGACTTTGTGGACAACGACATAGGCGGTTTCTATAGACCCACGACGGTCGAAACGTTTATAAACGTTCCACGTCCTGTCATCAATGGAGAGGTGAGGCGGTGGAACAGAAGAGAGTTCGCGGCAAGGCAGACGCTTCGGCGAAACGATTGCCTGCGCGCCAAAAGCCTAAGCGGCGTGTGCATAAGGCCCGAAAGAGTAGCAGCACGGCGACAAGCAACGCCAAGGACGCGTCGAGAGGGCGACAACTGGATCGGTATGAGTACAAGTCGAAGGACATCCCGATCACGGTTACTGTGCAACGTGTCCGCGGAGAGTTCGTTCCTGTCTACGAAGTCAGGATCAGCTCGATATCGAAGACGACAGAGTTCCTTCTCGAGAAGATTCGTCAGGAGCTGATTAAGCAGATCAGCCTCGGCGTCAGCGACATCCTGGACACGAAGAAGGCTGCCCAGATAGAGGAGAAGTTCGCCGAGACGATCGGCGACCTGATCGGCAAGCACTTCCCGGACGCGGACGAGGAGACCGCCGGATTCCTTACGAGCTACCTGATCGCACGCTCGCTCGGACTCGGGAACATCGAGCTCCTCATGGACGACAACTTCCTCGAAGAGATCGTCATCAACCAGTCGACCGAGCCGGTGTGGGTCTACCACAAGACGCATGGCTGGCTCAAGACAAACATCTTCCTCAAGGACGAGGAGCAGATCAAGCACTATGCCTACCTGATCGGCCGCAAGGTCGGCAGGCAGATCACGATCCTCGAGCCCCTGCTCGACGCGCACCTCGATGAGGGAGACCGCGTCAACGCGACGCTGTCGCCGATCTCGACGGCGGGCAACACGATCACGATCAGGCGCTTCTCCCGGGATCCGTGGACGATTACGCGCCTCGTCAAGTACGGCACGATTAGCAGCGAGGCCGCCGCCTGGATATGGATGGCGATACATTACGAGATGAGCTGCATCATCGCCGGCGGCACCGCCTCCGGGAAGACGAGTGCGCTCAACTGCTTTGCCAACTTCTTTCCCCCAAACCAGCGCATACTCTCCATCGAGGACACGCGCGAGATCCAGCTGCCGCGTTTCCTCCACTGGGTGCCGCTCAACACGCGGCTGCCGAACGCCGAAGGGAAAGGGGAGATCACGATGGGCGACCTCCTCGTCAATAGTCTGCGTATGCGTCCCGACAGGATCATCGTCGGCGAGGTCCGCCGAAAGCGAGAGGCCGAGACGCTCTTCGAAGCCATCCACACCGGCCACTCAGTCTATGCTACGTTCCACGCGAACAACGCGCAGGAGGCGATCGAGCGCCTCACGAACCCGCCGATTGATGTGCCGAAGATCATGCTGCCAGCGATTAGCCTCGTCATCGTCCAGTTTCGCAACCGTCGGACAGGCGTACGTCGCACCTTCCAAATCGCGGAGATCCTGCCAGATGCAAAGTTCAACACGATCCTGCAGTACGACAACAAGAAGGACCGACTCGTAAAGGTTGCGCAGAGCAAGAGCTTCTTCCAGACGCTGAAGCTCTACACCGGCATGACTGACAAGGAGCTCCAGAACGAGATCAAGGAAAAGCAGCAGGTGATCGAGTATCTCGTCAAGAATGATATCCTCAACGTGGACGATGTCGGCCGGATCACCGCTGAGTACTACACCGACAAGGCGAACCTGCTCCGCAACATCCGAAGCGGCAGGCCTTTTGTGCCCGTCAAGCTCGCAACGCAGGCCGCCGAGAGAGGACCTGACGGTTCCTGAGGCAAACAGATGGAGATATACAAGCTCCTGGCCCGGCAGATGCCTGGCCTCAAGCTCAAGCTCCTCCAGGCGCGGATGACGGACACGCCCGAGTACTACGTCCGCAAGACGGTCTTCACCAGCTTCTTCCTCTCGTTCGCGCTCCTCTTCGTCGTCTTTACCTTCCTGCCGAAGCCCGCGGTCTTCCTCGCCTTGCCGGTCGCGTTCCCCCTCGTCTTCTTCTATTTCATCGGCTACGTCGATCTCCGCATCGCGAAGGTGAAGAAGGAGATCAACAAGGAGATTGTCTTCGCCGGCCGGTTCCTCATCATCGAGCTCGAGTCCGGCGTCCCGCTCTACCAGGCGTTCCAGAACCTGGCGAAGAACTACGAGACCATCGGCACCTATTTCCGGGAGCTGGTAGAACGCGTCGACCTCGGCACGTCGATGGAGGATGCGCTGAACGAGCTGATCGCCATCACGCCTTCGCCCGAATTGCGCAAGCTCCTCTGGCAGGTGCTCAACTCGATCAAGACGGGGAGCGAGGTGAGCGATGCCCTCACCTCAGTCCTGGACCAGATCGTCCGCGAGCAGCAGATCGCGATGAAGGAATACGGCCGGAAGCTCAACCCACTCGCGATGTTCTATATGATGATTGCCATCATCGTCCCGAGCCTCGGGACCATCATGCTCATTGTGCTGACGAGCTTCCTCGGGCTCAACCTCAGCCTCGTCGCGTACATGATCCTCGCCGGGCTGATCGGCTTTATACAGTTCATGTTCCTCGCGGTCATCAGGAGCAGCCGACCCGCGATGGACTTGTAGGTGGACAATGGCGAAGAAGGCAGCGAAGAGAAAAGTGCGCGACGCGGCTCCAAGCCAGGCGCCTCCATCGCCTGAGGCCACGCCTTCGTCCGCTCCTCCCGCATCTCCTTCCCCGTCCGGCGCTCACGCGCCGGCGAAGCGTGGCCTCTTTGCTCGCCTCTTCCGCCGGCGCCCTGACGCGGCGGCTAAGGAGGGCCAGACCGACGCGGCCAAGGCCGATGCGCACGAGGCGGCCCGGAAGAGCGGGGCGGTGGCGCACAAGGACCTGAAGCGCGGCGCGAAACGCGCCCGTAAGGAGCGGAAGCATCGCGACGCCCAGTACCGGAAGCGGATGCTCGCCAACCTCCTCGTGCAAGCGGGCTATGACACCCGTGCGGAACGGCTCCAGAAGACCGTCTTCTATCTGAGCATAGCCGCTGTCGGCTGCCTCACATTCGTCTCCCTGGTGATCGCGGCCTTCGCGGGCAAGTCCGCCGGCGGCCTCCTCCTCTTCTACCTCGGCGTCTGGACCGCGGTCTTCGCCGCAATCTACCTCTTCATCTGGATGGTCATTTACGTCTTCCTCGACCTGCGCATCTACCGGCTAACCCGGCAGCTCGAGGAGGTGCTGCCCGACTTCCTGCAGCTCGCGAGCGCAAACATCAGCGCGGGCATGCCCATCGATCGGGCGCTGTGGTTCGCGGTGCGGCCGAACTTCGGCGTCCTCGCCAAGGAGATCGAGGAGGTCGCGAAAACCACCCTGACGGGCGAGGAGCTGGCGTAGAGCCTCCTAGACTTCACGGAACGGTACGACTCCGCGGTGCTGCGACGGAGCGTCAACATCCTCCTCGAGGGGATGGCGGCGGGCGGCGAAATCGCCAACTTGCTGAACAAGATTGCGATTGACATCCAGGAGACGAAGATCCTGCGGAAGGAGATGGGTGCGAACGTCGCGACGTACGTGATCTTCATCACGTTCGCCTCCATCGTGATGGCCCCAATCCTCTTCGGCCTGGCAACGGAACTGCTCACAATCATCGTCCGCATCACAGGGGCAATGGACCTCAGCGCGACCTCGTCCGGCTTCCTGACGCTGAACATCAAGACGACGCCGGAGATGATCAGCAACTTCAACTGGTTCAGCGTGGCGATGCTCTCGATCAGCGCGCTGATGAGCGCCTCCATCGTCAGCGTCATCCGGAAGGGAAGGATCAGGGAGGGCATCCGCAACCTTCCGATCTTCCTGGCCGTCAGCCTGGCTATCTATTTCCTCTCGGTCTCGCTCCTCCACGGGATGCTCGGCAGCCTCATCTGAGACTGCGTCCCTTCTCGTCCCGCGCGCGTCGTCTCTCGCTCATCTTCTTCGGTCATCCGAAAGTTCGGAAAACGAAAAGGATGCTAAGAAGGATTGGGGGCTCTGGGAGAAGAACTACTCCTTCCCGCCAATGAAGCTGCGGAGCTGGTCGAGATTCTTCTGGAAGAGGCTCTTCTTCTGCTCCCAGTCATGGTACTGATGCTCGAGCTCGTTCATATGCTTCTTGACGTCCGCAGAGTCGTTCGCGAGGGTGTACGCGATCGCCTTCTGCTTCAACCCATCAAGCTCGTGCGCCATCTCGGCCTTCATCCGTTCGAGGTTGTTCAGGAGCTTCTCAGTCTCCATCCGCTTCTTGAAGAAATCGTCGAACTTCTTGATGACGCCTTTCCCCTCCTTCTCGTACGTCGTGATGGTCTCCTTCCGCTTCTTGACCTTCTGGAGGATGTTGTCCTGAACTTGGAGGATCTTCTCCCCGTGCTCCTTCGAGGCGGCGAGGAGCGGTTCGAGCTCCTCCTCCTTCTTGAGCCGGATGTTCTTCTCGATCGTCTCCGCGATCTCGTGGAGGCGCGCCAGCCGCGATTCCTCATCCGAGATGGACTTGCCCACACCCCCTATCTCGGAGTCGATTGCACCGATGACTTCCTTGAGGGCTGAGAGACGCTGCTTCAGCGAGCTTTCCTTCTCCTCAAGCGTCTTGAGGCCGTCGCGCTCCTTGCCGACCCGTGCGGTCTCATTCTTGATCTCCGCGAGCACCCGTTCGTACCGCTTCTCCTCCGCGTAGAGCTTCCGATGGACGTCGTCGACCATCTTCTGGTAGTCAATCTTCTGCTGGATAATGTCCTGGTCGATTGACTGTTTGAGGCTCTCGTAGTGGCGAAGCTCGTCGAGCTCCTCCTTGACCTGGTCGATCTCGTCGCCGATGTCATCCTTGAGGGAGTCGTACGCCTTCTTGATCTCCTCGAAGCCGGAAGTATCCTTCTCGAGCGTCTTCAACGCTGTATCCACCTTGCGGACAAAGGCCTCCTTCTTCTGGCTGTACTCCTTCTCCTTCTTCTTGACCTCAGGCTTTGTGAGTTTCTTCTCGACGAGATAGGTCTTGCTGAGACTGTATTCGAGGCTGATGAGCCCTTCCTCCTCGAGAAATTCGGCCCACTCCTGCACGACGGTCTTGGAGACCCCAAGCTCCTTCGTCGCCTCATCGACCGACACCTTCTTCCTGTCCGCGACCAGCTGGACGAGCTTGTCCACGCCAGTCTCTATCTTGGCCATGAGCGAGAGAAGCCAGAAAGGCGCTTTAAATAATTATCGGCTAGCCTCATTCGCAAGGCTTCCACGTGTAGACGCGCAGCGTCACCGGCTGGCCCTGGTACGTCACGACCCGGTCGAAGCTCACGAGGTCACGCATGCACCCGCTGACGGAGACAGGGGACTCGATGCGCGGCTTCGTCACAGGCGCAGTACCCTGGCCGGCATCGCAGCACCACACATATTCGGAGCCGTTCAGCACCCACTGGCCCGGCAAGACGCCGTCGCACACATCCGGGACGACGGAACCGCACTGCTCGGCGCCGCTGCACGCGACGCTGCACCTGCCTTCCCAGTCAAGGCAGTCGCTGCACGCGCCGTCGGACAAGTTGAAGTCCAAGGTGACGAGGCTCTGCGACGGGAAAGGGACCTGAAGGGATTGCGACCGGTAGCCCTCCCGAAAGACCGAGACATACCACACGCCGGTGGGGATACTGTCGATGCTATACGCGCCGCCTGAGTCGCTGCGATTCACGAAGGAACCCGGCGAGACGACGACCGACACCTGCGCGCCCGCGATGCCGTACGTCGTGCCGTTCTCGTAGACGTGACCGGTCAGGTTGGCGACGCCGCCAGAACTGGCGGTCGTGCAGTTCCAGACCGTGTCGCGCCACTCGACGGTGTCGTTCAGGTCGGTGCAGACCGCGGCGACACGATTATAATAGAGCGTACCTGGCTGGAGGACGCCGACGGCCTGATAGGAACTGTTCGTCCAAGCGAGCGCATCCTCCTTCACCTCGCAATCACCCGGCGTTGGACACCCCTGGTTCACCTCGCTC
>Ga0114931_10008159_pt1 | contig 12711 bp, 14 predicted proteins | sample 2SBtaG_FD_89579 | JGI IMG/M metagenome (GOLD analysis project Ga0114931, IMG submission 89579) | Deep subsurface microbial communities from Kolumbo volcano to uncover new lineages of life (NeLLi) - 2SBTROV14_V59a metaG | ecosystem: Environmental > Aquatic > Marine > Volcanic | place: Kolumbo...
CATCGACGATGTCCATATCGTGACCGCTCCCGGAAGCTGTCAATAGGTGTCACGCGAAATAGAAAACGGGCGGAGAAAATATTTTCTTGTGGCCGTTTTTTTATGCCTATGCCTTCTTGGCTAAAAGATGATAAAGAACAACCCCCAGAAACGGTAACAGGACGATCAGCACCGTCCACAAAACTTTCTTATCGGTATCCATACTCCCTTTCCAACAGTCGGCCAGCGCGATAATATCAAGAATCAGCGCCAACAAAGAAACAAGATCAATGCGCATGTCAGAACTCCTTTTCGTTACCCGATTTTAGAAGTCTTACGGCCGTCCCGCGGATGCCTTCCGGTCAGTCCGGGCCAGGGCCTTGGCCATGCGGTCACGGGCCTCTTCCGGCGTTTCGCCTTCGGTCAGATGGTCCCGGCAGATCGCGGCGTACCCCCGGCGGTTTCGGATCTTAAATATCTTTACCTCTTCCGTCGCCATATTCCCCTCCTCGATATCTTCATTTCTTACCCTACTGTATTATCCCAAATATTCTTCATTTTCCAAAAACCTTTTTCTCAATTTTGATGACACTGCTCCTTTGTCCTACAATTTTATGGGATTCAGACTGATAGCGCGAATAAAAAGAAACAGTAGAATATAATCATTCCACCGATCAACAGGTACAGACCCAAACAACACCTTATCGCCCAGGGTTCCATGAACCCCAAACACCAACACGGGGAGCCATCACGGCTCCCCTTCTCTTTTAGGAATCTCTTCTGAAGGAAGGGGGCTATTGGACCAGAATCCTCGGCTGAGACTGAGTTCCGGTTTCATAGACCTTTCTGGGATGAGTCCCGCGGGGAGGCGTCTCTTTACTCTCGGACTTCGCGCGCGGTTTGACCATCGGGGCCAAAGGATCATTCCGCGGGTCGATGAAAACCGGCGAGGGCTTCTTTCTTTTGGGGGCGGTTTCGGGAATCTTGGTTTCAAAAGCGGCGTGATCCGCCCGCGCGGCATCTTCTATGTCCTGGATCTGCTGATAAAAAATCCTGTTGCTCACCACAATCAATCCATCAATGACAAAAAAAGCTACGATAAGAAGCAGCCATCGTTTCTTGTTCATTATTCTCCTTCCCTCCACACCGTCTTATCGGTAATATCGTTTGTAAAGGCAATAAATGTGTTAAGCGTCGGAAAATACGGCGGAGACTCTCCGTTCGCCATACGCTCATCATAGACAAAATTCCTCCCGTAGCCCGAGAGCTGATTTCCCGTCGAACCGCTGAAAAGGCCGAAGGCCCCGTAATTATTGGAAATGACCCCGCCCAAAAGCGTCGCGGTCCCCCGCGGTCCGGCTCCGATATTGCCGTAGTCGTCCACCTGGAACACCCCCGAGGAGGCGAGGATCGTCCCCTGCACCTGAACATCATCCGGAGCGCTCGTCCCGATTCTGACATCCCCTTCCCACGTCACAATTCCCAAAAGATTCGTCGCTCCCTCCGCGCTCGGCGGGACATACCCCGCGTCTCCCGGACTTCCCACCGCCGGCGTATAATTCTCATACATGATGTTGTTGGAAATGACGATGTCGTTCTTGCTCGCCACCGTCACCTGGGTGTCGGCCTGTACCGTTCCGCTCAGACTGTTGATGCTACCGTCGACAAAGATCAACGGCCCCACATTGTCAACACCATCGGGAACTCCGTTATAAGTATCAATGACCCCCGTCGAGACATCCTCAACCTTTGTCTGGTTTGCCGTTTGATCGATCGTGACAATCTTGGTAGTTGACCCCTGAGCGATGGTGTAAACCGGTTTCCCGTTGGAAACTGACATGGTGATACTGTCGCTGTCGCCCTTAATATAAATCCCTCCTTCCACATTGCTTCCGTCATTGGGGACATAAATCCCGTTGGAGCCGAAGTTCTGTCCTCCCGTCGCCTGATCCGCCATGTCCCCTTCCTCCACCGAAGAATCCAGGACGACCGGATCCGCGTTTCGCTGGAAATCGCCGTGGAAGACCGGGACATCCCTCGTGCCGTTATGATCGTCGTCAAGCAGGACCGTCCAGCCGTAATTATAAAACCGCGCGTACTGGTCTTCCTGGGTAACAGATTGTTCGAAGGTGCCGCTGGGATTAAAAGCGAAGTTGAAACGGCCATTGGTATGAACGGGCCCGGCAAAATTGGTCTTGTCGGTAAACCACACATTTTGGCCGCTCTCGGTCGTTTGATAGTTGGTAAACAAAGCGAATTTGGCGAAATTGTCCCTCTGCACGCGGATGGTAAAATCCCCGTTCAGGCTGACCTGAGACGTCACACCATTGGTGGTCGAGCCGGCTTCGATGGTATAGCTGTAGGGAAAGTCCCACGCGTCGACACCGGCATCTTCCGGATCCCCTTTTTCGGTGATGACGATGTTGTATTGATAGGCCCCTTCCCCCAGCGTGCCGCTGCCGCTGTAAGACGCCTCGTCGCCGTCCTGCGCCAGGAGCGCGCCCCCGTTACCGTCCCGGACGGCATAGATCAGCCAACCGATCCCGTCGCCGGAGTTGACCTCGCTGGAAGTGTAGCTGATAACACCGTTGGGATTAGCGCTGGAAATCGTGTTTTTCAGATCAGTATTGATCAGGACGTCAAGCTGATCCACGGCGGTCTGCGCCGCCCCCTGCGCGGAATAAAACGCCTTGGCCGATTCCCTTTCGACCCGGGCCATCTTCGCCTCATTAATGACGCGCAGAAGAAAGATACCGCTGAGGCCGTAAAGGATGACCATAAAGAACAAAGCGATAATGATCGCCGCGCCGTTTTCATTTTTTAATCGTGTCGTCATTTTCAATTCTCGTTCCTCAAATAGACGTCCAGGCTTCCGCTGGTGGTCAACTGCCGGGCCTGCCCCGCCTGACGGGTCAACGTGAAACTCAGCGTCACGACCGTGTTGGCGCCGTTGACCGTCGCCTGAAAATTGGAGAAACTCTCCGCCACAACCGTCTCGGCCATAACACTCAGATTCGCATCCAGCACGCGCCGCACCATTTGCCCGTTGGCGTTAAGGCTGTACTCCACATAACGGTTGGTAAAATTCTCGAAATCGCAGGTCCCGCAATCGCCGATGGAGTCCCCGTGCGCCAGATGCGCCTTCACCGCGTTAACATTGACGCTCAGATTCTGCGTATTGCCGGGGTTTCCCGGCGGGTGATGGCAGATATCGACCTTGCCGTTCTGCCCGGTGGGATAATCATCCGTGCATCCGGCTTGTCCCCAATTCAGAGGCGCGCCCCAGTACTGAACGTCCCCAGCCTCGTTGATGGGGCTTGTGTAACAAATGCAGATCGGGACGGAAAACCTCAGGATGTCGGAACCGTTGACACCGCCGCCGTCCGTAATAAAAACCTGCAGCACGCCGTCGCTGTTGGTGCCGGATTCCTGAAGCTCCGCGGAAATCCTTTGCGAAGCCAGCCGCATATTTTCCTGCATATGGACCTTGGCGTCGGTCGCCATCCAGGCGGACTGCCCGGCAATAAATAAAAGATACCCGGCCAGCGTGATCATGGTAAACAGTCCCACGGCCACAACCATTTCGATCATGCTGAAACCCTTTCTGTTGAGATGGACCGTTTTACCTATCATAGATCACCGTCGTAAACTCGACCGGGGAATCGAGCATATTGTTGCCGTTAATATCTTCTCCGTTGTCAATCTGTCCGTCCAAATCGGCATCTTCACCGAACAGACGGCCATTGCGTTCCTTCCAGCTGAAGCTCACCGTCACCCCCACCACATTGGGCTGTGAATCATCGACATAAACGACGCCTTTCCCATCAGTAACATCGGCGGACGTGAATGTCGTGTTATCAAAAGTTCCGGCAATACCGGCAAAACCGGTATTCTCGATCTCAGCCATTTTGTCTTTACAGGCCAAAACGGCGTAAGAAGAATTCCGCGCCATCGCCCTCAACCCCATACACTGGATAAAGACATACATGGTACCGATAAAAATCGGTAAAAGGATGAGGACGGTGATCAGGATCTCGGGAATCGTGAACCCCTGGTTTCCGCCTCTGGAGGTTGTGAGCCGTTTCAACATATCTTTCTCCCCAATAAAAAATCCTGCCCGCTGATTCGGACAGGACATAAATCCCCGCAAAGTTCTCTCTTGCCTGGGCAGCTGGCTCCCCCGTCGTTTCCGAAGCAGGGGCCTGTAGCTTTGTGTCCCATCCTTACGGATGGTTTACCTTTTTCGCAGTCTCTATCAAAGTATATCATATATTTTCGTTAAATGCCCCTTCCAGCCATCATCTAAGTCTACCCCAAGGTTACCACTAACTGCCTCCGGCCGATATATTTTTTTGGAGTTTCCGGCTATTTCCGCAGAAAATGCCCAATCCGTTTCATCAACAGATCGATATTAAAGGGCTTCACCATATAGTCATCCGCGCCGAGGGCCAGGGCCTGCCGGATGTCTTCATCCTTGCCTTTGACGGTGACCATAATGACCGGGATATCCTTATACTCTTCGTGGCCCTTCATAAATTCCAGGACCTCCAGGCCGCCGGTTCCCGGCATGACGATATCCAGGAGCACCAGGCTCGGGCGGATGTTTTTGATCAGCTCCAGTCCGCTTTTTCCGTCCCGCGCGGCAAAGATTTTATATTCGTTGGCCTCCAGACGGCTTTTAACCATCCGGGTGGTTCCCTCATTGTCATCAATCAGAACAATTGAAGCGGCCCGAATATATTTGGAAATCCGGCCGATAAAATTCTCTTCGGAGAACGGACCGATATATTCACTGGCACCGAGGTCCAGGCAGGCGTTGACCGAACCGGCCAGCGGCGCGTCAGTGACGTTCTTCTTTTGAGCTGAGGCCCCTTTGAATTGAGACGTATGGCTGTAGACCACCATCGGCATATTTTTGAATTGCGGCATCTGGCGCAGGACCTTGATGATCTCATAGGAAGACATCCCGTACATCTCGTTTTCGATCACCAGGAGATTGGGCAGAAAAAGCACGGCCTTGGTGATAACCTGATCCCCGGAGCAGACACAATCCGTGTGGCATCCTTCCGCGCGCAGCTGCCGAACCATAACGTCTACCGCGTCGCTGTCCCGTCCGGCAACAAGGACCTTGCGCTGAGACGGTTCTTCTTTCGCGGCGGGATCAGTGTTGAGGACTTTTCTCGCCGCGGCCAGGACCTGCTCGACGGTAAAGGGCTCCGGCAGAAATTGGTCGACATTGAGGAGCTCGAAGTATTCCTCCATATTCTTGCGGTCGGATGTGACGATGAATTGGACATCCTTGCCCAGGCCGCTCTGGCGGATACGTTTGATGAGTTGATCGCCGTTCATCTTCGGCATGAGACTTTTGGCAATAATAAGATCCGGGCTGATCTCTTTGGCGAGCTCGTAGGCCTGCTGGCCGTCTTTGACACGGAAAACCTCGCACTCCTCCTCCTCGAGTTTCTCGGTCAGGAGATTGAGCATGTCTTCCTCGGTTCCCGCGATAATGATTTTCTTTTTTGTCATAACTTAAAGTATAAGGGATGACGGGGAAGATAAACAAACGATTTGTATAAAATTTATTGGAAGATTGAGGGGATGATGTCCGGGCGAGTTCCGCAGCCGAGAGTTTTCCTTAAATGAGGAGTCGGAGGATGCTCATTCGCTCAGACAGTCCTCACATCGCGGCTTTTTCTAAATGTAAAATGGTGGCAAGCCTGCTTGTTGAGGGTCAGGGCGCGGTCGATATCTTTCGCCTAGATATTGGAAAGAAGGTACAACGGGCGGGGTGTGAGGTGAAACATTTTCTTCCAGTGAAAATCGCCGCAGAGAAAATCCGCTTCGGAAAAATTTTCCTGACAGGCCCTCCGCATATGGTACAGATTGATGACCTTGGCAATCCCGGGAAACTCCGCGCTGGTCCCGCCGGCCAGAAGCGTGTAGACATTTTTATAAACCGCTCCCATGTCCACGGCGGCGGGTTTATCATTGATCAGCACGGTCACGATCCGCAGCCATCCTTTCGCCCGCAGGAAAGCCGCCAGAGCTTCGAATCCCTTGCGGAATTTGTCGTCGGCAAAATACGAGGAATCCCCGAAACGCTCAAGATTCATCCGCACCATCAAATCCAGATCGGCGGCCTCGTCAAACCGGTAAGCCAGCCCCTGTTCTTCAAAGGCCCGGACCTCTCTTTTGACCGCCCGGATCGATTTATACGGAAACTGTCCGTAATACCTGTCCATGCTGTGAGAGTATTTCTCGGGAAGAAAAAGATATCCGATCTCGTCGACCTCGGCCTGACCGGGATCTTCGCAAGGATGATCGGTCAGATACCGCAGGTGATAACAAATTTCCTGCTCGCCTAGCCACTCCAGTATTCGCGAAAAAACCCCGTGGTCGCGGACGATCAGACGGTTTTGTTCCAGCCAGGTCGTGCCCTTCCACACCTCGCCGGGGAAATACCCGTAACAGTTTTTTTCTATGATAAAGGCCAGCGGCAGGAAGCCGACGGCCCGGCCGTCTTCTTCAGCGACGACAAACAGGAGATCCCGCCGGAAATGCCGGTGAAAACATTCCCGCGCCTCCCAGAGATCGGTGAGTTTTTCCCGCGGGATCATCCGCTCCCACAACCGGCGGCAGACCTCCGGCCGGTCTTCGGCATAAACCCGCAGTGTTTTAGTACCGGAAGTTGACATTGGTGATGCAGTTGGTTCCGCCGAAAAACTTCACGGCGAAGTCCTCGACGATTTTGACGTCATACGGCTTGCAGCTAAAGACGTCGAGATATGTCGTGTTGGTCAGGTTGGCGAAATGCGCTGAAATCAAAGATGTTTCGATCAGCTGCGCCATAGAAAAACCGGCTACCCTTTCATCTTCCCCGAAATGAACCACCATCGTCTCGCCGAAACGTTTCATTTCGATGAGGCCGCAGAGCTCCGCCACAAACTGACGGATCTTCTCGGCGTCACGGATGATTTCGGGATTGCAGTTGTAAATGTCGAAACTGCTGGCCACACCCCACACCTTTTTTCTGATGGCGTGGCGGATCACCGCTTTCGATGAGAGCGGCTTGGGGAGGACCGTTTGAACTCTTTCCATTTTGGGTTTACTCCTTTGAGTTTACCCATGGGAGGAAAGCGTCGGCGCAGACAACGAACCTTAGCTTAATCCACATGGTGGATTCCGGCTCAACGGGGAACGCCGGGTTATCTTGCCCAATAATTCTTCAAGATCCGGCAGGTCCGTTTTTGCCCTCAGTTAAACCTTAAACGATTCATTAATAGCAACAATCAAAATCCTTGTCAAAACAAATTCAAAAATTCTCAAAACCTCCCCAATAAGCCCCTGGAGGCCATCGGGTTACAACCGTCGATCTCCGACGGTAACGGGGAAAAATTCTGTAAAAAACGAATCTGATCCGATTAATTTTTGGCTCGATCCGGGCCCGGAAAGGCCTTCGCCTAAGGCAAGCCGCGGTACCGCTCGGCCCCGTCGTTGACGGCGTTTAAAAAGGCGGGAAATTTTCGGGAAGGGATCACCATCTCGGTGACTTTACCGCGGGTGACGTCCTCAAAGATCATACTCATACCCTTCCGGCCATCGTCGTCCACAAAATGTTTAATATACACACTGTACTCGGTCCCCAGATAATTCCATTCGATAAGGTCATTGACCTTGGCCATGATGTCTCCTTATGAGTTGCAATTTTTCTTCACGGGATAACGCCTTGATCGCGTGCTCGCGCCGGGAGGCCCGGGAACGGTCCGGCAGTGTTTCCCGGTAAACCACTTTGCGGACACCGAAGGAACGGGTAAACCGGGCGCCCCGCCCGGAGCGGTGAGCCCGCAGACGTCTGTCGACATCGGTGGTGATTCCGGTGTATAAACGCCCGTCATTGCTCTGCAGGATATAAACGTACCACATAAAAAGAAAAGCCGCCCGGAGAATTTCCCCGGGCGGCTTTTAAGACCAGCTCTTATAACTTGATAAGATTCTTGGCGTGTTCACCCTTAGGACCTTCGGCGATTTCAAACTCGACCTGCTGTCCTTCGTCTAACGTTTTATAACCGTCACCCTGAATCTCACTGTGATGAACAAAAACATCGTTCCCGGATTCGGGCGTGATAAAGCCATAACCTTTTTCGTTATTGAACCATTTGACTGTTCCTTTTGTCATTATTTGCTACCTCCTTTCGCGAATCATTGAGCAAATAATAACAGGCGAAACATGAAAAAACCGCAAGAAAGTCCTGCTTCTTGCGGTTGCGGATTTCTTTCCTTCTTATTTACTCGAAATCAATTATGACTGATTCTTGATAAATGTCAAATAAAATAAAATCAACGAAAATCAGCTTTTCGGACCGCCCAAAAACCGCGCGGCCATCACGCTGACGGCATTGTCCCCCACGGCGTTGACCATGGTGGCGGGCGGGTCCACCAGGGTCCCGATCATCGCCGCGACGGGCAGGGCCTCCGGCGGGAAACCATACAAGGACACGATGAGCATTTCCCCCAAAAAGCCCCCTCCGGGAATCCCGCTCATCACCGTGCCGCTCAACAGCGCGATCCCCACCGCGGTGGCAAGCGTTCCGATGCCGCTGAATTTCATCCCAAAAACCCCGAAGAGAACGGCGATCTTCAGGACGGCCGCCAGACACGATCCGTCCATATGGATCGTGCTGCCGATAGGGATAATCACCTCGCGGATGTCTTCGGGCACGCCGTTTTTCTCGGCGGCCTCGAGATTCACCGGAATGGCGGCCACACTACTGCCGGTACCCAGGGCAGTGAGCGCCGTCGGGACAATATTGACCCAAAACTTCCGGACCATCATTCTCCCGCCCGAAACATACACATAGGCCGAAAAGGCCAGAAAAAAATACAACAGCGACAGCGGATAATACAACAGCATCGACCGGCCGTACGTTCCCAATAACTGCGGCCCGAAGACCCCGACGAGATAAGCAAAATAAGCCCCCAGCCCGATAGGAGCGTAATACATGACATAACGGATCACTCTCATCATCACCTCATTGCCCGACGCCAGCCAGCGGCGGAAACTCTCTCCCTTTTCCCCGACGGCGGAGGCAGCCAGACCCACCAGCATAGAGATCACGATTAAGGCCAGCATATTCTTTCGCGACAGCAATTCGGAGAAATCACTGACGGTAAAGGCCGCGACAATCCGTTGGGCCACGCTCATCTCCTGAGACCCGGTCATTGGGCCGACGGCGACATGCAGTCCCTGCGCGAGATGAAAAATGAGTACACCGGCGACCATCACCAGCGAAGAAATGATCCCGGTGACGATAAAGAGTCCCAGCATCACGCCCAGGATCTTTCCCAAACGGTGAGTGCCCGCGGCATTCGCCGCGGCGGAGGCAATCGAAAAGAACACCAGCGGCACAACGATGGTAAACAAAAGATTGAGAAAAATATCACCCAGCGGTTTCAGGATCTGGGCGTCGGTCTTGAGAACAAGCCCCAGCGCCGAACCGATAATCAGAGAACCCAACAGGATCAGGGAAAACCCGTACCCTTTCATAAAAGAAGATTTCATATCCGTTCCTTTTATTTGTCATTGCGGGCGCCCGCAATGACATATCATTCCTAAGACCCAATCATTCTACAAATCTGTGTCGTGATGATCCCCAGATATGTCCCGATGACATTTCCGAAAACCGCCATCAATAATCCGATCGCGGCCAAACCCGGCTGATACACCCCGGCGACAATCGGTCCCGAGGCCACCCCGCCGATGTTCGCCTGGCTGGAGGCCGCCGCCAGCATGATCGGCGCTTTCAGCAGACGCGCCGCCGCGAAAAGCACAACCGCATGGATGAGCACGATCAGGAATCCGGCAAGGATAAGAACTCCGGACGTCCCCAGATCGGAAAGGCTTGCCCGCGCGCCGATCGTCGTCAGAACAAAATACAAAAGCGCATACCCGGTCTTCGTCGAGCCCTTCCCTTCCATCCCGCGCAAAGATGTAAACGAAAAAGCCAGTCCGAGAAGAGACACCAGGACGATCGTCCAGGTGAACGGCGAAACGATCCCTTCGACAACCGGCAGGAATGCCGCCCCCCATTTTAAAACCGCGCTCACTCCGGCGGCCAACAGGATCAACCCAGCCATCGCCGGCACGGAAAAACGGACCGGCTGACCTTCAGTCAATCCTTTCAGACGCTGATGGATCTCTTTCAGCACGCCTTGATCAGCGCCGTTGAAATGGTCAACAGCGTCCTGCCAGGTCGAACCGGCGATCAGGACCGCCATCCAGACATAGGGAACCACCGTGTCCACAACCACCATCGGCAGAAAAACATTGTCGGGCGTTCCCACCGCTTCTTTGACCGCGACCATGTTGGCGCTGCCTCCCATCCAGGACGCGGACAGGGCCCCGAACCCGGAGTAAAAATCCGGACCGACGATATTCTTAAAAACAGCAAACGAAACGGCTGTCCCGGCCATGATTCCCAGGCTTCCGATGAGAAACATCGCCAGCCCTTTTTTGCCCAGACGGGCGATGGCGGTAAGATCAACTCCGATCAGAAGAATGAAAAGACTCGCCGGCAGGACGTAGGTTACCGACCATCCGTAAAGCGGACTTTTGGAACCGATCAAACCCGCCGTCGAGGCGAGCATCGGTAAAAAATAAATCCAGAAAACCGACGGCAGAAATTTGAACAGGTGTTTGGTCCGGGGATGCGCGGCCGCCCACAGCACCGCGGCTTCAATAGCGGCAAGCGTCAGAAAAATGAATAATGGACGATGGATCATAATCCCTTTGGCTGAATTCCGATCCCGGCCTTCACTTTTCGTAAATCGTAGACACCGCGGCCGGAAAGGTACGGGTTGTGTTCGGCATCATCACGAATAAAAAACGGCGTGTCCAGGTCGATATAGGAAAAACAATTCATACCGGCGGCGATATGCGCCGAGGCGGTCATGGCGACCGAACTTTCCAGCATCCCGCCGATCATCAGCTTCACGCCCGCCCTTTGCGCCAAAAGCGCGATCTCCCGGGAATGGATGATCCCAAATTTCATGAGCTTGATGTTGACCACCGGCACCGCCTTTTCCTGAATGATCCGGATCACCTCGGCGACACTGCGCGCGCTTTCATCGGCGCAGACCGGGATCTTCGTCGACCGCGAAACCTTTTTCAAACCCTCCCAATCGTCTCGGGGAACCGGCTGTTCCAGCAGCACCGGTTTGATCCGTTTTTTTTGAAGAAGCTTGAGGAATTTCAGGATCTCCGCGGCGGAAAAACCTTGGTTAGCGTCGAGATAAATCTCCGCTTTCGGCGCGGCCTTCCTGACGGCGGTCACCCGTTTAAAATCTAAATCAAGGTCGCGGCCGATTTTGATCTTAAACGCGCGGAATCCCTGACGGATAAAACGGCGCGCGCTGTCTTCCGTTTCCTCGAGATCGGCAATCACAATCGTAATGTCACTGCGCAATGTCCGGCAGGTATCACCAAAAAATTTCCACAACGGGATCCCCCAAATCCGCGTCAGGGCGTCCATCAACGCGGTCTCCACCGCGGCGATGACCGCGGGATTGTCCGGATAGCGTTCATGCAGATGGGCGGACACGGCCAGGTATTCCCGGACGTCTTTGCCGCGCAGCCACTCTCCCGCTTCCCGCAGACACCGGGCGGTCTCGTCGACGTCTTCGCCGCTGATATGTGAGGCAACCGCCGCCTCTCCGTATCCATTCACTTTCCCGGCGCGGATCACAAAGAGAATATTATCGAGCGTGGTGTGTTCGCCCAAAGCGGTACGGAACGGTTGAATCAGCGGCGCCCGCAGCGGTAAAACTTTTGTGTGAGTAACATTCCACATAAATATTCGACTTTGGAGTCCCGGGATGCGGCCCGTCGGCTCAGACAGTCCTCGCCCCGGTCCGCCTCCCGGGACTCAAGCCTATTGTAAAATTCTTACGGCATTCAGGCGGTTGAGCAAAGAGCCTCTCTTCGATCCGGCGCCGAGGTTCAGATCGGAGACCGTCACACGGTTGATCACAACGACTTCGTCAGTGCCGTCATCTGCCGGACGGCGGTAGGCCCAGACGTCATGGATGGCGTAGGCCTTACCGTCCACGTTTCCCAAATACAACAGAATATGTCCATGCATTCCCAAAATGGTAATCCCGCCGACACCGCCCTTCTCCAGGGCCGATAACTTCTGACCGAGATCCGTCTCTTCCGTCCAGGACGCGAGGAGTTGTCCAACCTGAATCTGGGCGCTTGAATCGCGCGGCAGATGGATCCCGACGGTGGCAAAGATCTCCTGCAAAAACCGGGAGCAGTCCTGCGCGCCGTACATCCCGCCCCATCCGTAGGGTTGATGAAGCATTTTAAAGGCCTGACGGAGGATCACACGTGGGGTATAACTAAGATACCCTTCGTGGACATCATCAGCGTCGACAAATCCGGGACGAAACTCCACAGATCCGTCGGCCCGGCGGACCGGAACGGCCACCTCTTTGACACCGGATTGATCAGCGGTCAAAGAAAGCCGGACTCCCATCCGGACGGTCCCGTAAACGCGCATGCGCGCCGCGTCACTGTAGACGTCTGCCCTGGGAACGGTCACAACCACGAAACGGGAAGGAAAAAACTTTGCGATATCCCCGCCGGGGACAAGCGCGACATTTTGTTTCTTCACCCATCCGTCACTGATCGCCGAACGGACAAAGGCCCATTTCCCGTCCAGACTTTCATGAAGA
>Ga0114931_10008160_pt1 | contig 12710 bp, 7 predicted proteins | sample 2SBtaG_FD_89579 | JGI IMG/M metagenome (GOLD analysis project Ga0114931, IMG submission 89579) | Deep subsurface microbial communities from Kolumbo volcano to uncover new lineages of life (NeLLi) - 2SBTROV14_V59a metaG | ecosystem: Environmental > Aquatic > Marine > Volcanic | place: Kolumbo...
CGGAAGGTAAACGCAACCTGATTCGCGCGTTCATTCTGTCGCCGCCCGGAATGAATATCAGCACCGCGCAGCGAGAAATCATCGCCACTCTGGACAAACGCCTGAAGCCCATGCTGGCCGACGATGCCCCCTTGGGAATCGCCAGCTATTGGTTGGGTATATTCGGTGGGCAGGGCGGGTTTATGGGCGTGCGCGCGCGGGATCGGGGTGATGTGCCGGCCCTATTGCAACAGTTCAATCGCACTACCCTGGCCGGCATTCCCGATACCATGGCCATGGCCAGCCGCGCGGCCGTGTTTGGGCGTTTTGCCGGTGGGCGCAGTGTGGACGTTGACTTGCAAAGCGACGACTTTACCGGAATGCTTGCGGCAGGCGCGCAAGGCATGGGAATTATTCGAGGCGCCCTGCCGGGTGCCCAGGTGCAACCCAAGCCGGGCGTGGAGTTGGCGGAACCCGAATTACGCATCGTGCCCAACGACCGGCGTCTGAGCCAGGCCGGCTGGACGCGACCACAATTTGCCCGGGCCGTGCGTGCCCTGGGCAGCGGGGCCTACGTGGGCGACTACTTTGATGGCGACGATCGTCTCAATATGGTGTTGCGCGCCGATGCCTGGGATACCCCGGAGGCACTGGCGGCCATCCCGTTGAGAACGCCGTCCGGCATGGTGCAGTCCGTGGGTGACCTGGCCCAAGTCAAGCGCACGGCCGGGCCAACCTCGATCCGGCGTGTGGACCGCCGCCGGACGCTGACATTGAGCGTAACGCCGCCGCCGAACCTGTCGCTGGAATCGGTTATCGATACCCTGCAAAGTACGGTGGAACCGAAGCTCAGAGAGCGGTTGCCGCCGGGTTCCACGGTGCGTTACAGCGGCCAGGCAGACAATTTGCGCGCGGCTTTGGCCAGCATGACAGACTCCTTCGTACTGGCCGTGGTGATCCTGTATCTGTTGATGAGCGCCTTGTTTCGCTCTTTCAAGGATGCCGCACTGGCCCTGGTTACCTTACCCCTGGCGACGGTGGGCGGAGTTATCGGTTTGCGCATCACCAATTTGTTCACCTACCAGTCCATGGATCTCTTGACCATGATTGGATTCATTATCCTGCTGGGACTGGTGGTAAATAACGCGATTCTGCTGGTCTATCAGTCGCGCGCCGGGGAGCGCGACGGCATGGCGCGGAAAGACGCGGTTGCCCGGGCATTGCGGCTTCGCCTGCGACCCATTGCCATGAGCACGCTGACCACGGTATTTGGCATGCTGCCCCTGCTGCTGATGCCCGGTGCGGGCACGGAGTTGTATCGCGGACTGGCAGCGGTTATTGTCGGCGGCATGGCCGTTAGCACCTTGTTCACATTGATTTTATTGCCGAGCATTCTGCAGCTCGGCGCGGCGCCCGCGTTGTCGCGCGAAGCGCCTTTGATACAGGCCAATCCATGAAATCCAACACATTATTCTTCCTGCTCGCATGGGCCGGCTGTTCGGCGGTCCTGGCCCAGGACGGCATGCCGCCGTCTCCGGTTACGGTGGCGCCGGCGGCATTGGTACCGATACAAAGCCTCATCGAAGTTCCGGCCACGGTGTACAGCAAAAATGACGCAAAGATCGCCAGTGAAGTGGCCGGTAGGCTGTTGGAAGTGCTGGAACCCGGCACCCACGTACAAAAAGGCGACCGCGTAGCCTTGATCGACAGCAAGCCGCTGGCGCTACGCGGGGCCGAGCTAAAGGCCAACATCCAGCGCGTGCAGGCGCAACTTCATTTCCAACAGGGCGAAGTCAAACGGCTGGCCAACCTGGCCAAGAAAAACAACGCCGCCGAACGCGAATTATCGCAAGCGCGCTCCGACCTGGCCGTTGCCAAAGCGGATCTTGCCGCGGCTCGGGCCCAGTGGGCGCAACTCCAGGATCAGATCGAGCGTGCCACCCTGCGCGCTCCATTCGCCGCGGTGGTTGCCCAGCGTTTCAAGCAAGCCGGCGAACGGGTCGGTGTGGACGACGACATCGTGCGTCTGGTGGACGTCAGCACCCTGGAAGTCGTGGCCAGGGTACCGTTACGCTATCTGGCTTTTGTTTCCAAGGGCATGGCTCTGCGGGTCGGGGGCGCGGATGCCAGTGAGGCGCTGGCGCTTACTCGCCTGATCACGGCCGGTGACGACACCTCACACCAGTTTGAAATGCATCTGGACCTGCCCGTTGGACGTTGGCCAGTGGGTGAGCCGCTGCGCTTGTCCGTACCCACCAGCGTGTTGCGTCGCGTACTCACCGTACCCCGGGATGCGCTCGTGCTGCGCGCCGAAAAAACCTTTTTGTACCGCGTAGGCGCGGACAACACGGCTGAACGAATCCCGGTAATTCCGGGCATAGGCTCTGGAAACAGGGTAGAAGTTGAGGGTGCACTGGCTCCGGGAGATCGTGTGATCATCCGCGGAAACGAGCGCCTGCGCCCGGGTGCCACCGTTCGCATACTCGACGCTGGCTAGTAATTCACTACGGTCCGACCTGGTCCGACAAGCCCGTAAGGACACGCCCTCCACGTTGGTCTGACCGGAATTGCGCTTGCTGCGCAACACCACATGGGAAATCGCGCCATCGCGCTTTTCAAGCCCCAACACGGTAATCTTGTAGCCATCAAAGCCGCTATACGTGTGTACCTGCCCCGCGTGCGATAAGCTGCACGGTTGGCTAATCTTGCAGGTCTTGATTTCCACTACTTTGAACGGGCCATCCGGCCCAAAGCGTCCAATCACCACCCAATCCCCCCAGGTCTTCGACACGCTGATCGCATCCACGTCCCGAAATTTTTCACTGACCGGGCTGGAGCATCCGACCATCATGACAACGAAAACCAAGAGCAGGGTACGCATGGAGTAGGGACCTGACAGGGGCAATGCTGCCAATACTGCCCGATTATGCGTGTCGCTGCCAGACATAGGCGAGGGTAGTCCATTCAGCGACATTGATGTCGACGCAAACTCCAACCCGTCGGCAACTTCTGCTAATCTTTAGCTTCAGTTCCTGGAGAATGGTCCATGAAGCATTCTTGCCTTGCTGTACTGGTCCTGTGCGCGATGAGCGGGTTTGCCGCCAAGGCAGGCGCGGGGCAAGCCGTGGTATTGCGCATCGACGGGGCCATTGGTCCCGCCACGACGGACTATCTCACCCGCGCACTGGACGACGCCACTTCGGACGGGGCCAAGCTCGTGGTGCTAACGATCGACACTCCGGGTGGTCTGGTGGCCGCCACGCGAGACATCGTGCAAGCCATTTTGGCGTCGAAAGTGCCGGTCGCGTGTTATGTTTCCCCATCGGGCGCCCGCGCCGCCAGTGCCGGCACCTACATCATGTACAGTTGCCACGTGGCCGCCATGGCCCCGGCTACCTCGATCGGTGCTGCCACGCCGGTAAGCATTGGTGGTGGTTTCAACCCCGTACCCAAACCCAGTATGCCCAAGGACGCAGCCAAGGGCGACCACGATAGCAAGAATACGGACAAAAAAAACTCGGGAAAGAAAGACGGTAAGCTTCAAGACACGGACGAAAAACAAGAAAAAGATTCAAACGCGCCAGCCCAGGGGGATGCCATGGCGCACAAAGTGATCAATGATGCCGTGTCCTTTATTCGCGGTATTGCCAAACAGCGCGGTCGAAACGCCGAATGGGCGGAAAAAGCAGTACGCGATGCGGCTACTTTAACGGCGTCAGAGGCACTCGAACTCAATGTGATCGACCTCGTCGCCACGGATGTGTCCGACCTGTTACAGAAAATCAACGGTCGCGAAGTCACCGTGGCTAATGTCAAGACCACCCTGGATACCGACGGCATGACCCTGAAAACCGTGGATCCGGACTGGCGCAGCGAATTACTGTCGGTGATCACGGATCCGCAAATTGCCTATTTTTTGCTGCTCGCAGGAATCTATGGATTATTGCTCGAGGGCTACCATCCCGGCGCCACGCTACCCGGTGTGGTGGGCGCCATCAGCCTGCTGCTGGCGCTATTTGCATTCCAGGTATTGCCGGTGAACTACGCCGGTCTTGCGCTGATCGTCCTGGGTGCCGCATTGATGGCGGCCGAGGCGTTCGTGCCCAGCTTTGGTGTATTAGGTATCGGTGGAATCATTGCGCTGGTGTTCGGCTCGGTAATATTAATGGACACGCGGGTCCCCGGGTACGAGGTGTCGAAAACGCTCATCGGCACCGTGGCAGCCGTGAGCGGCCTGATCGTGCTCGGCATCGCCACGCTCGCGGCCCGAACGCTGCGCATGAAGCGCGTGCCCCCGGAAAAGGCTTTTATTGGTGCCGCGGGGGTCGCCACGGAAGACTTCACGGACATCGGCCAGGTGCTTGTGCATGGCGAAATCTGGCGTGCGCAAAGCGACACGCCGTTGCACAAGGGTGAACGCATCCGCGTCGATGCCCAAAGTGGCCTTACCCTGAGTGTTTCCAGTGTGGCGAAACAGCCACAAACCGAAGAGGCAACATCATGAGCTATTTACTCCCGCTGGCAGTGCTGGCATTTGTACTTTTCAACACGCTCAAGGTTCTGCGTGAATACGAACGCGGCGTGATTTTCATGCTTGGACGGTTCCAGCGCGTCAAGGGACCGGGATTGATTATTCTCATTCCCTTCATCCAGCAAATGGTCAAGATCGACCTGCGTGTGGTGGTCATGGACGTGCCTGCACAAGACGTGATTTCGCGTGACAATGTATCCGTAAAGGTCAATGCGGTGGTGTATTTCCGTGTGTTGGAACCCGACAAGGCCATCATCAACGTCGAGCATTATTTTGATGCGGTCAGCCAGCTCGCGCAAACTACCCTGCGTTCGGTTCTGGGCAAACACGAACTGGACGAAATGTTGTCCGAGCGCGACAAACTGAACAAGGACATTCAGGAAATTCTGGACGAGCGCTCCGATGCCTGGGGCGTTAAAGTCACCAACGTCGAAATCAAGCACGTCGACCTGGACGAAAGCATGGTGCGCGCCATCGCCCGCCAGGCCGAGGCGGAGCGTTCCCGCCGCGCCAAGGTCATCCACGCCGAAGGCGAATTCCAGGCGGCCGGAAAATTGGTCCAAGCGTCCGAACAACTCTCCGGTAGCCCGGCGGCCGTGACCCTGCGATATTTGCAAACCCTGACGGAAATCGCCGAGGAAAAAAACTCGACGATCTTGTTCCCGCTACCCATGAACTTGCTCAAGGCGTTTGGGGGTGATGATGAGGAGCCCGGCAAAACCAGCAAGTAGGCTCCAACGCAACCTGGCACACGCTGGTGACGTAGCAGGTGTCATCCTTTTCCTTGCTGGTTTGAGACTCCGCCCTTCAGGGCACAATAGCGACCGTACCCCGGCCTGAAGGCCGGGGTTTCACAAGGTCGCGTGTTTGGGAGGGGTGCAAACCCCTCCCAAACGCCGGATTCCTCCGGCCTGAAGGCCGGAGACCTAATTGCTTCACCGTTCTACGCTGTTGAAATGCCCCGGAGGATGAGTCGGACCGGCGCCCTGGCCAGGCTGTTAACCTTGGTTTTGCTAGGCTATAGTATGCGCTGATGCAGGCGAAGCAGCATCGATTCCAAGCGGTGCCGTGCAGATTTCGGCAGCATCTGGCGCAATTCGAATCGCAGCGACTGCGGAAAAACGGTTATGCGTTTGTTGCCTATATTGATCACGGTTGTGCTGTCCGGGTGTGCCTCGGCACCCAGCCAGCCCTTAGCCGTGGAGGATCCGCAACCGCCGCTGCTGGCGGACGCCTATTTTGGTCAACACACGGGCGTGGTGCCGCTGCAGCAGGTGTTCGCGTTGACACCTCAGCAAAAAATCGATTTCCAGAAAAAATTCCGCAGCCAGGGGTACGGCAATTTGGCGCCGAATCGCAGGGTTTATCGGTATCTGGAAGAGTATCTGACGGATTTCAATTTTTTCTCCGGCACATCGATCGCCTCTGAATCACTATCAGGCAAACAGGGCAATTGCCTTTCACTGGCCATTCTTACCAAATCCCTGGCCAATCTTGCCGGAGTCAAAGTCGGTTATGAGCTGACCGACACGACGCCGGTATATCAAAACGGCGGCAATACCATCCTGAGCTCGCAACACGTACGCACCTTGCTGTATGACTCCGACCCGAATCCCGTGGACGGAATGCATTTGCTTTCGCCGGGTGGAATCCGGGTGGACTACTTTGCTTCGCGGGGGGTACACACGCTGCGGCGCACCAGCGAGGGGGAATTCTATTCGATGTTTTACCGCAACAAGGCGGCTGAAGCCTTACTAGGCGGCGATTACCGGGTAGCCTTTTGGAACCTGAAGAAAGCCCTCGAGTTGCACAAGAACGATGCCCAAGCCATCAATATGATGGCATTGCTGCATGACCGCATGGGCTATACCGACTACGCGGAACGCCTATATCAATTCGGCATCCAGAACAGCCGGGAAAAAATGGTACTACTGAGCAATTACGAGATTTTCCTGCGCCGGCTCGGGCGAGTCGCTGAAGCCGACATCATCGGCGAAAAACTGCGCCGCTACGATGATCCAAACCCGTTCAAATGGATCAACCTTGGCGATTCCGCATATCTCGCCGGAAACTATTCCGAGGCCATCGGGTTTTACCGCAAAGCGAGCAAAATGGCCGATTATCTGCATGACCCGTACTTGGGCATTGCACGCGCCGAATTCGCATTGGGCAACCTGCGCGCGGCCCGCAGGGCGATCAAAAAAGCGCTTGCCAATGCGAACAAGAAAAGCACCGTATCGCTCTACCAAGCTAAGTTCGAAGCACTCACGCAATTGATCGAGCGCAAATAGTTCGGAACCAATGCATTGACTTGTTCCGACCGGGCTGGAAAAATTAGCGTAACGCTGCGTGTTCCCGCCGAGGAATTTTCAGCGTCAAGCAACCGCATTTACAAGTTTTCGGTTTGCTCGTAAAATCAATCGGTTACGCGATCGATTTCGGTGGAGCATGGTCGCGTCGCGTAAGAAAGTCCCACGGATTGTTTTTCGGACTCGGTTTCGATCGGGCTTCCGAGGTCGCGGTATGTAGACCTCGCTATACGATTTCACGGCAAGACATGCGCGTATTTGATATCTACCAGCATCCAGAATTTGGAACCCAGGCGGTACGCCGGGGTTTTTCGTGGACCGCTTTTCTGGCCCCTTCGGTATGGGCCGTCTGGCGCGGGCTGGGTGCCACGACCTTATTGCTGGTAGCGAGCTCAACACTGATGTTTGATATTGCCCAGTGGGTCGGCGATTGGGACATCAACCCGGTCGGCCAACTAGCGATTTTTGCAGCGCTGGTAATCCTATTTGGCATCAAACCGGGTATCGGGATATCGTTGGCACGCCAAAGCGCTTAAAGAGGAAAACTTTACTTACCAATGTAGCGTCCTCGCGGAAAGCCGTCGTCAGGCCATACGAGCGGTCAATGACGATCACTACACCACCGAAATAAGAATCGCTGCCGCCTGATTGGCAACACCCGCAACCGGCAGGTTCAGCAATGATGCGCCATTTCTGTCTGCTTCCGCGGGTGATGGGACCGCCCGGAATTGAGCCCCGAGGCTCAGTCAAGAGCCACGGTAGAAAGCCTGGCGAGGTGAGCACACCCGCAAAATATCAATGCCCCACCGCACACCGCCACCGAGGCGTAAATTGGCGTGTTGCAAGACCCTGGAGTCCGCCAGAGTCCGATCCCAGAGTGCCTTTGTTTGATCATTTTGAATAGCTTACGGAGGACTGTCATGTCAGATGAGTCATTCAATCCCATTGAATCACTTGCGAGTATTCGCCACGAATTCGGTGAGCACGGTGGGGTCAACCTGTCCATCGAGGCCTCGACGACCTTCACGGTGCTTGAGGCCGGGACGATGCCGGAAATCTTCGGCGGCCGGCTGGGACCCGATAGCGGCGGATGCTATCTCTACGGCCGCCATTTCAACCCCACCGTCTTCACACTGGGGAAACAACTGGCCGCACTCGAAGGTGCGGAAGATGGATATTGCACCGCAAGTGGAATGGGCGCCATTGCCGCGACGATCATGCAGTTGTGCAATACCGGTGACCATGTTCTTTCATCACGTGCGGTGTATGGCGGAACGCATGCGCTATTCAGCGAATATTTTCCGCAAAAGTCGGGGGTGCGGACGAGTTTCGTCGACATCACCGATCTTGGGGCGGTGGAAGCAGCCGTTCAGAAAAACACCCGCGTTCTGTATACGGAATCAATCGCCAACCCGACGCTTGCGGTGGCGGACATTCCCGGTCTGGCGGATATTGCAAACCAGTACGGCCTTGCGCTGGTAGTTGATAATACCTTCAGCCCGCTTGTCTTGTCGCCAATTCAGCTCGGTGCGGACATTGTGATCCACAGCGCGACGAAGTTCATCGGCGGCGCTTCGGACACGATTGCAGGGGTGATTTGCGGAAAGACGGAGTTTATTCGCATGCTGATGGATTTGCATACGGGGTCGCTCATGCTGCTTGGGCCCGTTATGGACCCGACATTGGCGTTTAAACTTTCGCTGCGTTTACCGCATCTCGGTCTTCGCGTAACCGAACACAGCAGACGGGCGCTGTATTTTGCTCGGAAACTTGCAGCATTGGGACTTGATGTGGCGTACCCCGGTTTATCTTCACACCCACAGCATGAACTCATCAGTGAGCTGCACCGACCCGAATTCGGCTACGGCGGATTGTTCACGCTCGATGTGGGTTCCGCTGAACAAGCAAACGCGCTCATGGAACACCTCCAGAACAAACATCGCTTCGGTTTCATGGCGGTGAGTCTCGGTTATTATGAAACGCTCATGAGTTGCTCGGGCAGTTCCACTTCAAGTGAAATGACGCAACAAGAACAGAAACAGGCGGGGATCAAGCCGGGGCTGGTGCGAATCTCGATCGGCTACACGGGCACGGTCGAAAAACGCTGGGGGCAATTGGAGGATTCGCTGCGGGAGATTGGGCTCTTGTGAAGCGGGGTTGCTCAGATTCCGGTGGGAAAAGACATTGAAGCCCGGCATCCAAAGAAGGGTTCAAGTCTTGTCTTAATACATCCAGCTTGAACAATTCAAGGGCTGGCAGCGTTTTCCCATTTCTGCTCGCTCGCACATGCTTGCCTACAAAAATGATCGCTGATTCCCTACAAAACGGTGGGGCATTCGGCTCTTGCGTGCAATTTCCGGCGCACACACTATGCTCTGTGAGTTCCGCCTTGGCTCCAAGTCTAGGTATGTGGCTCAGGGACCAACTACGCAAGGCAAGCAAATGGTTGGAGAATGGTGATTTGATGGAAAAAGGAGGAGATCATGAAACGATCAAGAGACAAACACGAAGCCACCACGCGGTGGGCAGCTTATCGAGATCTGGCAACCGCCATGGGTGTGATCATGACGATTTTGATGCTATCGGGGAATGCTCATGCGGCCAAGTTCAAGCACGATGCCAAAGCGTGGTGTAAGGACTATCGACATTCGCATCCAGGAATCGCCTGCAAGGCGATTCCGGCGCGCAAGGCCTGTTCCGCCGGTTTCCAGGTGGCCCGAAGTTTCGGCGGTGCAATCAACGGGAAGAGTTTCAAGACTTGTATTCCCAGGGCAGCCGTTATACAGAATTCTTCTCCGGTAATGGCTCAACCGGCAATTACGGTCACAGTGCCGGTAACAGCGCCCGCTGCATCTGGACGCTATGCCTGCGTCCCGAATGTGCGACAGCAGGTATCGCATCTGCACCACAAGGATGCAAACAAGCTGGCAGCCTGGTCTGTGATCGGTAGTGATTCATCAGATGCCGGGCAGGTGCTTCAGCATAAGCTGGTGGTACCCGGCAAGGGCGCCTGGCAACTGATTCCCCACCAATTGAAAGACCATGGTGAACGCTGTCATATCCAAGGGATACAGCGCCTGTATGGTGGTCCCTTCGCGGTAGTCGATTACCTCGCCAGCGATTTGAACCGCGGAAGCAGCAAAGTATTAGGTATCGGCAGTGGCAATGATTGCGAGGAACACGGTTCGGATTGGGGCGGCGCACATCTGGCGGTCGTGAGGCTCGGATCCAGAACCAGCGATCCACAGCGACCATGGGGTACCAATTTAGAAAAAGGCAAAGAGAAAACCGCCTCGGGTGCCGACCGTGTAGTGGCCGACATAGCCATGGATGCACCGCGATACCTTCACTTTCACCCCAGTGGGTTTCAGGTCATGGGGGATTACCTGGCAGTTGCCATGTATGGTGGGCTGGCCGACGATTCGATCATTGACTTTTTTGACATGTCCAGTCCGGAGCACCCGAGAAGAATCGACTCCATGAAGCTAACCGGTAAGCATATCGAGACACTGGGTATGACCATGCTGCATCGCAATGATGGTGCATACGATGCTTTATTGTTGTTGGGTTACAGCCAGTCCGAAAAAATCGATTTCGTCAAGGTTAGCGCTGTCAAAACCGCGCGGGATGCAATCCGTTGGTGGGCACACCCCTCGAGCACGCGGGTCAAGCGGATTACGTGGTATAAGAATGTGCCAAATTCAGTGATCGACACCAAAAAAGGCGATTACAAGAACAATCAAACCATGAACCTCGTGCAAGAATGTGGTAGCAAGGCTATTTATCTGATCGCGACCCGAAAAACCGGAAAAGCCGCGCTCCTCGGTCGGGGGGAGCAACTGCTTGGCCTGTATCGGCTCAATCGTGATTTTATGCGCCAACCGGTGTTGGAGCGGGTTGCCGAAAGTAAATTGCATTGCAACGGATTTTGTAATTTCGCAGCAGGGTCCGGAATCTACGTTTCACCAACGGGGAAACTCGCGATGTACGCCGCCAACCATTACGCGAACGGCAAGGGTAAATTCGACGCTGCAAACCAACGCCTGGAAAGCGGCAGGCAGGCAATGATTCATGCACGATGGGTGGTGTTGAAATTTGCCGAGTTTTGGTAGATCAGACAAGCCGCTGGCCGGCCATCTGCGGCGTTGCGCCCTCGTGAAAGGGAACAACCTTTCCTGCGAGGGCGCGCCTTGCATCTGACCGGCCAGCGACTCGCTGAGGGGCGACTTATGGGTAATGGGCAGAGCTAGCTTGCGACCCCGCCGGAATGAACGCAAACTCCGTTGCCGGGATCTATCAGGCGGCGGATTTGCTAGCCCGGCTGCGTTTTTTGCCCGCGGCCAGACCCAGATAATTGGAGTCGAATTCATCCACGGCAATGATGTCGTCCACATCATGCGCGAGTTGGGTCAGATTTGCGGCTTCCTCCTTGGTGATGAGGTCCTTGCGCGCGGCGAGCTTGTACAGCTCGGGGCGCGGGATTGCTTCCAGGATGCCCTGCCGCACGGCTCCATTGATGCGTCGCTCCACGGGTTCGGCCGCTACGCTGGCGCGGAATACGGCGTCGATCCGGCCCACCGGGTTTCCGGGTTCGTCGGTCTTGTAAATGCCCAGAGTGAGGCGATCGCGCGCTTCACCGGGCGTCATTAGCAGTTTGGCCACCGTACCGCTCAGGCGGTCGTTGGGCCCATGGTGCTGCCGCCCCACGGGAAATACCAGGATGCGCAACAGCGCCGCCACGGCCCGGTTGGGGAAATTGCGCAGGAAACCATCCAGGGCCTCGTGCGTGCGCCGAAAACATTCCTCGCAGGCCCAGTTGAGCAGCGGCAGGTCATTGGCGGGGTGCCCGGTGCCACGAAAATGTTTCAATATCGCTGAAACCATATACAACTGGCTCAAGACGTCGCCGAGGCGCGCCGAAAGGCTCTCGCGGAACTTGAGTTTGCCGCCAAGTACGCTCATGGCGACGTCGCTGGTGAGTGCCAGGGCAGCGCTGTAGCGGGCCAGGTGTTGGTACTGTTTGCGCACTTCCGGTCGTGCCCGAACACGCATCAGGCGAGCGCCAGTCAGCCCATGCCACAGCGCGCGTGCGGCGTTGCCCAGCGTGTAGCCGACATGGCCAAAAAACAGCTCGTCGAAGCGCTCCAGGCCCCAGCGGGGGTCCGCCTCGGCGAGCGCATCCAGCTCTTTGAGCACATACGGATGGCAACGAATCGCGCCTTGGCCGAATATAATCATGGAGCAGGTCAATATGTTTGCGCCTTCCACGGTTATGCCCACCGGAGCGCCTTGCCAGGCACGGCCGAGATAGTTACGCGGACCGAGGATGATGCCCTTGCCCCCGTGTACATCCATTGCGTCGCGAATCACTTTGCGCGCCAACTCAGTAGCCCAGTACTTGGCGATCGCCGAGGGTACCGCAGGTTTTTCGCCGTTGTCCACGGCACCCGCGGTCATGCGCGAGAGTGCTGAAATCATGTAGGTGTAGCCACCGATACGGCTCATCGCTTCTTGCACGCCTTCGAAGCGGCCGATGGGTAGCCCGAACTGTTTGCGGATGCGCGCATAGGCGCCGGTGGTCAGGGCCGCCATCTTGGCGCTTCCGGTGGCATTGGAGGGCAGGGATATGGCGCGGCCCACACTCAGACATTCCACCAGCATGCGCCAACCCTGGCCGATCATTTCAGGGCCGCCGATGATGAAGTCCAGCGGAATAAATACATCGCGGCCGCGAATCGGACCGTTCTGGAACGGTACATTCAAAGGCAAATGGCGGCTGCCGATTTCCACCCCCGGGGTTTCCCGCGGCAGCAGGGCCAGAGTAATGCCGAGGTCCTGCTCGTCACCCAACAGTCCGTCCGGGTCGCGAACCTGAAAAGCCAGCCCAATGA
>Ga0114931_10008161_pt1 | contig 12710 bp, 14 predicted proteins | sample 2SBtaG_FD_89579 | JGI IMG/M metagenome (GOLD analysis project Ga0114931, IMG submission 89579) | Deep subsurface microbial communities from Kolumbo volcano to uncover new lineages of life (NeLLi) - 2SBTROV14_V59a metaG | ecosystem: Environmental > Aquatic > Marine > Volcanic | place: Kolumbo...
AAAGGGCGTTATCAGAATAGCCACTATTCCAGCTGGGGTCACCACCTCCAATTCAATGATCTACCTGCCTGGCCCCAGAAAGATTTTATCCTTAAGTAAATCCGGGCGAGTTGCTCTGCGCCCCTATGGTCGACAAAAAAAAATAAGCGCTCTGGGCAAATTTCAGGGAATAAGGGCCACGGCGCTCAGCGAGGATGGGACATTGCTTGCCTTGGGCGGGTCAGATCAAATCAACATAATTTCGATAAGTACGGGGGAGGCAACAAAATCTATAAATATTAAAGGTTCTGTTACTGCTCTGGCTCTAAGTGCCGATAATCGCTATTTAAGTGTTGGCAATGAACAAGGAATTATTAGCACCTTTCTTATTTCAAAAGGTCGTGAAATATCCGCTCAGGATACTAAGGCCGGGCCAATTCGCTCCGTTATTTATTTCAACAAGGATCTTGATTTTGTAACAGGCAGCGAAGACGGTTCTCTGCGTTTCTGGAATGCGGGTGGCAAAGAATGTGTGAGAATTGTCGAAGCACACGCTATGCCGGTAAATAGTCTTTCTCCAGACAGTAATGGTGTTTTTTTCATCTCCGCCTCTGCCGATCGCCAACTCAAAATATGGGATAGACAGACTGGCGCCTGTCTAACATCAATCGAAGCCCATGAAGATCAAATAAACACGGCGATAAATCTGCCGGACAATAGGCATATTGTCAGTGCCAGTGATGACGACATCATAAAAATATGGCGCATCAAGGACGCCTGCTGTCAATATATTTTAGATGGGCGTGGGGATGGCATTCAGACTCTGGCCCTTGGCCCTAAACCATATATTTTTCTTGCTGGCAGAAATGACGGCGCAATCGTAGTATGGATGGCAATCTATGAACTGGCTTTCGATTAAAAATTTCTTTTGTCCCTGGCTGTCTCCCGAACCACAATTGTTTGGCCGTACGGATACCGGGCGCATACGCCCCCAAAATGAAGACAGTTTTGCTATTTTACCTAACCTTCGGCTGATGATGGTAGCCGATGGTATGGGTGGTCATAACGCTGGTGAGGTTGCCAGTAATAAGGCTATTGAATCAATGATAGACCTGTTGGACGAGCATGCCTTGCGGCGGGCCAGTGGCAATAAAATGGAAATTCAGCATCTCCTGATTAACGCCCTACGGCAAAGCAATGATAGAATTATGGACTTGGCGGCTAGCGATAAAAAACTTTCTGGCATGGGATGTACTTTTATTATTGGCCTTATCGACAATAAACATATATATACCTGTCATGTAGGTGATGTCCGAGCTTACCTGAATAATAATGATGGCTGGCAGCAAATCACCACCGATCACACCTATGCCGCAGATTTTGAGAAGACAATGGCCGTTACTATGGGCAAGGACGACAATATAAAGGCTCCGGCTCGTAATATCGTCAGCCGAGCGGTGGGTTTTCCTTTTAAGGAAGACCCGGAATGCCATTGCCTGCCGGTAAAGAGTGGCGACCGCCTGCTATTATGCTCAGATGGCCTTTGGTCAATGATGGCTGATTTACGCCTGCATGAGATTATCGCCCAGTCCGCAACTCCGGAGGAGGCTTGCGACCTCTGTATCAGTGAGGCTAATGCCGGCGGAGGTCGAGACAATATCACGGCTGCCATAAGTTTTATATAAACGTATCTATTCAGCTGCACGCAATCTGCGGGCAAACAGGCCGCCTCACGTACGGGTGTACGCTTCGGCACCCTGTTTACCCACATCTCACGCACATCTGAATAGATACGGTTCCTGGAGTTTTTGTAAATTTCTCACAGAATGCTGAGTATACATATTGTATATGTATCGGAAAATCAAAGTTTTCGGAGTCTTCGCTTACCTGGAGTCTGCGCTTACCTGTTTTTGCAGTTATTCTGTGTACCCCTCAAGGGGGTATTGAACTGAATGAGTCTGTGTGAGTCTGTGTGTGTCTGTGGCTAAAAAAAGCAGTTCGCCCGCAGGGCGTTATATTTACCAATATTGTAAACTACCGATATGATTTCACCACTACAACTTGTAAAAAGAACCCCGCTTTCCAATTGTGGGCAATGCGGTCATCCGACCTGCCTGGCCTTTGCCGCCGCAGTGTTGAAGATTGGCCAAAGTCTGACCTCCTGCCCATTTATTAATTTGGCAGGACTTGACAGTAACGACATAAAAAAGGCCTCAGACAATGTTCAGCAAGAACAAAAAGATATTGAGTTCATAGCTTTTTTAAAGAGCAAGATTGCCGCTTGTGATTTTGCCAAGTTGGCAGGCAAATTGGGTGCCAACTATATCGAAGCACCCCTTCCGGCCCTTGCCCTCAGTTATTTGGGCCAGGATGTTGTTATAACGAAAAAAGATATTATCGTTAACGGCAAGGAACCTGAGGATCATCGTGATACAATACTATTGTATAATTATGTTAGCTCAGGTGGTGGCCGCAATTTGGCTGGTGATTGGCTGGGGCTGGAAAGCCTGCCAAATTCAATTTCTAAAATAAAGACTCTGGCCACCTATTGCGAGGATCGTCTTGCCCGCATTTTTAGCCAATGTCGGCCAGAAAAATTTAACGCTGTCACAAAACAATTAAATGGCTTTGCAGCGCCGGAAAACACCGCTTCCCTGTCTGCTATTATTCCAGTTTTGCCAATATTACCTCAATATGTATTATTCTGGGAGAGCGAGCAAGAAGACAATTTCCCCGCCAAAGCCAAGGTATTATTTGATAAAGATGTCATGGATATTTTGGATTTGGAGTCTCTGGTTTTTTCCGCCGAAAGATTGGCCGATCGACTGGAAATATTGTGGCAGGAAAAATAACTTATGTCCTCAAAAACTACTAATATCCCACTGGCCGAACGTATGCGGCCTGACAGTATAGAAAATTTTGTCGGCCAAAGACATTTATTGGCTAAAGACAAAATACTCTGGCAACTTATAAGTAAGGAATATCTGCCGTCCTTGTTGCTGTGGGGGCCGCCAGGTGTTGGTAAGACTACTCTGGCCCGTATTTTGGCTCAAGTCACCAAGGCCAATTTTGTCTTTTTCTCGGCAGTTTTATCCGGTGTAAAGGATGTTAGAAAAATAGTTGCTGAAAGTACCAGATTAAAAGAAGAAGAGGGCCGCCATACCATCCTTTTTGTTGATGAGATTCACCGCTTCAACAAGTCGCAGCAGGACGGTTTCCTGCCCCATGTCGAAAGTGGTCTTTTAACCCTTATTGGCGCTACCACCGAGAACCCCTCTTTTCATGTCATCGCCCCCCTCTTGTCACGTTGCCAGGTTTTAGTACTGGAATCTTTAGATAATGAAGATTTGGGTCAGATTATAGATAGGGCCTTGGGCGATAAAGAAGTGGGCCTTGGCCAGAAAAAAATAGAAATTACGCCTGACGCCAAAGAGTATCTTGTCAAAATGGCTGATGGTGATGCCAGAAACCTGCTAAATCTTCTGGAAATTACGGCGGCGATGGCTGAGAGCGGAGATAATGGTCAGGTTATTCCCCTAAGTGTGGTGGAAGAGGCCTGCCAACGACGGAGCCTGCGGTATGACAAAAATGGTGATGAGCATTATAACCTTATTTCAGCCCTCCACAAAAGCCTGCGTGACTCAGACCCGGATGGCTCGCTTTATTGGCTTACCCGAATGCTTAAAGCAGGAGAAGACCCTTTGTATGTTGCCCGCCGCCTGATTCGCTTTGCCTCAGAGGATATTGGCAATGCGGATCCTCAGGCCTTATCCCTGGCGATTAACGCCAGGGAAACCTATCATCTACTTGGTTCTCCAGAGGGGGAACTGGCCTTGGCCCAATTGGTAATATATCTGGCCACGGCCCCCAAAAGCAATGCGGTTTACATGGCCTATAAAAAGGTACAGGATGACATAAAAAACACCGGCAGTCTGCCGGTACCCATGCATATTAGAAATGCGCCAACCAGGCTCATGAAAGATCTGGGCTATGGGAAAGGTTATAAATATGCCCATGACCAGCCCAATGCACTGGTCTCGCAAGACCACCTGCCAGCCAAGCTGGCAGGCAAACGCTATTACGAACCAACCAATCGGGGTCACGAGGCCCTTATTAAAGATCGGCTTGATAAATGGCGTAAGATACTAGCCAAAGCATCAGCCTAAATCGTCATAATCGTGTAGGGATACCAAATACCATGCCAAAAATAATACTTCCACTATTCGTTATCATGAGTCTGCTTGTAAGACCGGCCATCGCCTCCATGGCTGGTCAAAATTTCATTCTCTTTTACTCGAACGACGTTCGAAGTGAAACAGAGCCTTGTGGCTGACATAGCCGGCAATTGGGCGGTCTGTCCAAAAAAGCATTTCAATATAGCAAGGTCATTAAGGCGAATGAGCTTCCCCATCTAATGCTGGATTCTGGTGCTCTGCTCTTCAAAGGTCTAAAACTCACCCGTGGTCAGGAGGTGCAGGAGCGATTAACTGCTACCACTATCGCCAAGAGTTACGATCTAATGGGTTATAATGCCGTTGGGGTCAGCAAGTATGAGCTAACTGCCGGCCTGGATTTTTTGGTCAAATTGAGTAAGGAAGTCAGCTTCTCCTGGCTTAGTGCCAATCTAGTTCAGAAATCAACTTCAGAGCCAATATTTACGCCCTATATTACAGTTCCGGCAAATAACCTGAAAATTGGGGTTATTGGCCTCACCGATCCCACGGCTAAAAACATGTTGAGCACTGCAGCCGTCACAATCTTACCGTGGGAGAAGGTCTTACCTGTACTACTTGAAAAATTAAAATTGCAGACAGATATGATTATAGTCTTGTCTAATTTGCCGCCCGCTGAGAACCGTAAAATAGCTGAGCAATTCAAAGATATTCACCTAATTATTCAAGCGGGAAAGGCTGGCGGAGATATTGTCCCAAAAGCACTGAACAACACCCTGATTACTCAAACCGCCAAACAGGGTAAATATGTCGGTATTATGAATATCAATTGGCGAAATTCCCGGCAATGGGGTACCGACAAGGCCGGCAGACTTAAGAAACAGCGGAATACTTTAGGTCGATTGAACTGGCAAATAAGTAAGTACGAAAAACATGGTGACCCACTTGAATCATTGAAAAAATATCCCGCCAAACTGCAAGTCTATAAAAGACTGCTCAAACAACGACAAAGTGTCGAGCAACAGGTGGAACGTCTGTCACAAGAGATCAACGCAAGTCACGGAGCACCTGAACCATGTACCTTTAAGAATCGTTTTGTTGCTATGGAAACAACTATGCCGGATGATCAGCAAGTTAAAGAACTTGTGGATAAGCTGAATAAAAAGGTTAATGAGATGGGCAAGGCAAGGGCCAAGATTAATCAAAACATGCACAAAAAATATAGTGGCTGGCGGCCATGTGGGAATTGTCATGCCAAAATACTTGCGGCATGGCAAAAGACCAAACACGCCAAGGCCTACGAAACCCTGGTGGAGAAGAAACGCCAATTCAATCTTGACTGTATTTATTGTCATGTCACTGGAATAAGCCGCAGCAATGCTGTTGATGCCCTATCCATCGGCGTAGATTTACGAGAAGTCAGTTGTGAGGCCTGCCACGGCCCCGGTAAAAAGCATCTCAAAGACCCTGAGCGGTTCAAATTAATTGCCAGACCAACGGCAAAATTATGCCTAACCTGCCATACCGAAGAGCACGACGGCTCCTTTGATTACGAACGAGACAGCAAATTGGTGCATCAAGAGGCAGAGGTTAAATAATATATGGTATGCATTCCCACGCGGAGCGTGGAAATGCATATCTGCGTGACGAACATTTTATTACCAGCAGTTTTGGAGAAGTTACATACTTTACCTCACCGTATTCAGGTCAAGAAACTTGAGGAGGCCAGAAAAGAAATGAGCCACAAATTAACTCATTACATTCGCATACGATCGTGGTCGTACTGTTGCATTGTATGCTTTGCGTGTTTGTTACCCCAATTAGCTTTTTCTGCTCCCATAAAAGCTCCAAAAACCGTCGCACTTCAACTTAAATGGAGGCATCAGTTCCAATTCGCAGGGTATTATGCCGCCATTCTCCAACATTCACCGGAAGCATTGTTTGTCCGTAAAGACTCAGGCATCAGCAATCCTCATGATTTGATCGGCAAGACGATCATGTTGCGGCCAAATGCGGATGTGGAAGTTCGCGCCATGTTATTGAGGTAAGGGATTAAACCAGAGCAAATGAATATAGTTGCCCACAGTTGGAACATCAATGACCTTATTGCTGGAAGGGTTGATGCTTCATCCGGGTATCTGACCGACAGGATTATGCTGATTGCTGTCATTGTGATACTGGCAGGCGCAATAGCACTATTGCTATTCTGGTGGTTGATGATGAGGACTCTATTCGAAGACTTATCATTGATACACTCGAGCCGTTGGGTTATAAATGTATAGAGGCTTCATGCGGTCAAGAAGCCATCGAGATCATTCGTCGAACTTCAGAAGATATTCACTTGTTACTGACGGATGTTGTTATGCCAGGTATGAGCGGCAAAAAGCTTTATGAAGTGGTTTGTACAGAAGCTACGGGCATGAAAGTATTGTTTATGTCTGGTTATATAGAAAATACAATTGCCCATCATGGAATTCTTGATGCAAATATTAACTATATCCCCAAGCCGCTGACTCCAAATCGCTTAACCAAAAAAATACGCAGTGTCCTTGACATATAACCGGTATTTTGTTACAGGAAAGTGCCAACAACGTCACTCCATGATGTGCCTCGATCTTGATCCGGGTAAGCGCAGATTCCGAATAATAATATGGCTCATTGTAATCTTTTGTGTGTGCTCACAAAGTGCATCATGCCAACAAGTAAACCGAACATATCTCTTGAGGAGAAAAATGATGGAAGTAAAAATTGTTCATCTTGCAGGCTGTGGCGCAACTCCTAAAACAATATCTCTCGTTAATAAGGTGGCGAAACAATTGGATGTGAAAATCCACATGGAAAATATTGTTGTCAAAACAACAGAAGATGCCCGGAAATATCGTCATATTGGCAGCCCAACGGTGCAGATAAATGGACTTGATATAGACCCAGGTGCAAGGGACGTTAAGCAGCTCGGACTAACGTGAAGAAGATACGGGGCATCGGCGATGCCTTCAGAAGAAATGATAAAAAAGGCTTTTGTTGAGGCGGTTAACAGGTGAGGTGGAAACGGCCAATATGTTCTATACCAGCCAAGTTTACCATGACTGCTCAACCTTTTTATATTTGCAAAGAAATTTCTTGGAGAAAATTATGACAAAAGCACTGGATCGGAAAAACTTTAAGGCGTTTGATCAAGAAAAATTGCAGGAGTATTACGGTAAGGTGTTGCAGGGCACGAAAGACCTGAAAACCAGTGCCTGCTGTTGCGATGAAGATATTCCCGGCAGGATAAAAGCGGCTCTGGCTGAGATCAATGATGAAGTTTTGGCAAGATTTTATGGTTGTGGTTCTCCATTTCCGCCTCTGCTTGAAGGGCTTACTGTTTTGGATTTAGGATGTGGGGCGGGGCGGGATGCCTATCTCGCTTCTCGTCTGGTTGGCCCTGATGGGCATGTTATTGGGGTCGATATGACGCCAGAACAATTAGAGGTGGCAGAGCGCAATCTAAACAGTCAAATGGCGCGCTTTGGTTATGAAAAGTCTAACGTTGATTTTCGGTGTGGATACATTGAAGACCTGGGGGCTATAAATATTGCTGATAATTCGGTGGATGTGGTTATTTCTAATTGCGTACTTAACCTTTCACCCGATAAATTTTCAGTATTTTCGGAAATCTTCAGGGTTTTAAAACCTGGAGGTGAACTTTTATTCTCAGATGTGTTTTCAGGCCGCCGTGTTCCGCCGGAATTGTATGACGATCCCGTCCTGAATGGCGAGTGTTTGGCTGGTGCCATGTATCGTGAGGATTTTAGGCGTTTGTTACTGGAACTTGGCTGCCGTGATTTCAGGATTATCAGTAGCCGCCGGATTGAAATTGATAACGATGAAATTGAGGCTAAAATCGGCATGATTGACTTTTATTCTGAGACGGTACGTGTCTTTAAACTGAGCAATTTAGAGGATATTTGTGAGGATTACGGGCAAACCGCTGTCTATCACGGCACTATCTCAGAATGTCCACATGCCTTTGACCTGGATGATCATCACCATTTTATCACTCAAAAACCAATGCTTTTATGCGGCAACACCGCCGCCATGCTGGAAAATACACGTTTAGCACCACATTTTACCATTATCGGCGATCGCACACAGCATTTTGGCCCTTTTGATTGCGCATCCGGAGCCGAGAAGGCTATAAGTAACGGGAGCGGCGGTGCCTGTTGTTAAGTAGGGGCGACCCTTGTGGCCGCCCAAAATGATTCGGCATAATGACAAATTCCTTCGAGGCTTAAAGAGAACTAATATGTCTAAAAAAAAACAAAAACCTCCTCTGCCCATATTACCGGCGGGGGTATGTGCGATTGACAGCCATTGTCATCTGGATATGGATGATTATACAGATGATTGTGGTGCGGTAATTGAACGGGCAGTAACGGCGGGGGTCAAAAAGATTATGACCATTGGTACTGATTTGCCAAGCTCGGCGGCTGCCCTGGATCTGGCTCGGCAACATCCCGCCCTGTCTTGTTCGGTTGGTATACACCCTCATTCGGCTGTTGCTTTGCACGAGGATGTGTATGGGCAGATAGCCGCTCTGGCAGGCAATAAAGAGGTTCGGGCTATCGGGGAAATTGGCTTGGATTATGCCGGAGGTCATGTCCCTAAAGACGCCCAGATTACGCTTTTCCGCCGTCAATTAGAATTGGCTAAGTCTTTAGAATTACCAGTTATTATCCATGATCGTGAGGCGCATGATGATGTAATGGATATTTTGCGTGAATTTACACCATTCTCCGCGGGGGGTGTGATACATTGCTTTTCCGGGGATCATCTTTTAGCGCAGGAAGTGATTGCTCTTGGCTTTTATATCTCTGTAACGGGAGTCGTTACCTTTAAGAAGGCCCAGATGTTACAAGATGCGGTAAAATCCATACCGCTGGAATCTCTGCTGATTGAGACGGATGGGCCCTTTTTGACGCCGACTCCCTATCGTGGCAAACGTAATGAACCGGCTTATGTGCTCTATACTGCCCAAAAAATAGCAGAACTCAAAGGCATAAGCCTGGAAGACCTGCTCCGGCAGGTGACTACGAATACAGAAAAACTTTTTGGCCTGGAGTCAGTATGACAATTGCGACAAATTTGGGGCAGATACAGCAGCGGATCGGCAAAGCGGCAGAACGGGCGAAGCGTGACGCCGCTGAGATATCCCTTGTGGCGGTAAGTAAAAGAATGACAGCCGATTCTTTACGGGAAGCGGCTACCGCTGGTCAACTGCTTTTTGGGGAGAATTATCTGCAGGAGGCAGTGGATAAAATATCACTTTTGCCCGCAGAGTTCATCTGGCATTTCATCGGTCATATTCAGTCTAATAAAGCAAAGACTGTGGCTGAAAAATTTGATGTGGTGGAAACGGTTGATCGCCTGAAGATTGCGGCATCCCTCAATAAACATCTGGCTCCTCTTAATAAGATCATGCCGGTGTATCTCCAGGTAAATATAGGCCGGGAACCGCAGAAGGCCGGAGTTTTGCCTGAAAAAATGGCAGAATTCGCCGAGGGTGTGGCCCAATATAAGCGTTTGCGGGTTGTGGGGCTTATGGCCATGCCGCCATTTAGCCCTGAACCGGAAAATACTCGTAAATATTTTCGCAAAGTCCGTGAACTGGCGGATGACCTGGTTGCGGCTCACCTGCTTACTAAAGATTATGGTCTGTCAATGGGGATGTCTGGTGATTTTGAGGTGGCAATAGAAGAAGGTGCGACCCTGGTGCGTGTGGGGACAGCTATTTTTGGGAAACGTATCTCGTAAACGATCCATGAACACCACCCTGCACACGTTGACCGGCCGCAATATACAGGGGGTATGATTGCGCTCGGTCAACGTGCACATGGCGGCGTCCCTGAATCGCTTACGGTTGGGGGTGCCACAAAGTCAAAATGTGGCTCGTTTGTCGCTTAACGTATCTAGTAATGTAAGCGTTCACCTCACTTATGCCAAATATTTTCTTAACTGCTCAAAATCACAGCTATAGGCGGTTATTGGGTCTTTTTTGCCCTTTACCATGTATTTGCAGGGGGTGAAAAACTCATGCGTGTCGTTAAGCTGGCAGGCCGCATCATTGCCAATTAAGATATCCTTGCCTATTTTGCTGGTTTCCTCTTCCAGGCGAAAGGTAATATTTACTACATCTCCAACTACCGTATAATCCCGGTTACCATCCACACCAATATTTCCAACAACTGCCTCCCCCGTGTTTAAAGCCCCACCAACCCTGAGTGGTCTGGGCAGATTTGGTATTTGCTCAGTCAACTCCAGAGTTAAATCGGAGATTTTTAAGGCGCAGGTCAGAGCGAGGTGGACGCTTTGCTGGAGACTTGTCTTGCCAATCCAGGTTGCCATTACCGCATCGCCAATAAATTTGTCTACAGTACCTTGATAATGTTGAATAATTTGATTCGTTTTGGTGGACCATAATTTTAATATGTCAGATATCTTTTGATCGCCGATTTCTTCTGACAGGCTGGTGAAATTACGAATATCACAAATCAGAACCGTTACCTGTTCTTTTTGAATAAAGGCCACGGTTTGATCTTCAAGATCAACGGGAAGCAGATCGCTTTTGGGTATTTCTGGTCGGTCTTCTAGAAAGGTTAATGTGATTTCGCCACCGACCTGGATTAGATCTCCTGAGCGTAATTTGGTGGGGGTGTGGATACGGCGGCCATTTACTGACGTGCCGTTTGAACTGCCCAAATCTATAATATTAAATGAGCCGTTCTCTTCCACCTGTAACATGGCGTGCTGCCGTGATGCCCGATTGTTAGTCAGGACTATATCATTATCTTTAGTTCGGCCAATTCGATATGTTTTCTTGCCGGACAGGGGCCATGTCTTGACGATGTTGCCTAGATCATTACGCAGATATATTGAGGCGGGAGCGGTGTTGGTCATTATTTCATCTGTTGTTTTATCAGGGATGTAATTTCACTTAAAGTCGGGAGGTGGCCTGCTTTTTTCTTAGAAAATATCTCGATATCATCTACCGCAACAATAAAAACTCCACCAGATCCGGCTAAAAGCTCAATGCTGGCTTCAAATTCATTCTTTAACTGGTCTCGCAAACTGGAGGCCTTGGGTAGGTAATTTCATTGTGAACAATAGGTTATTGAAATGCGCATCATTGGCCTCTCTGGTTTAAATTTGATCTTATAGTTCAATTATCATTATTCTATAATGATAATATTAAAGATGTAAAGACAATCATGACGTACTCGTAAAAAAGTCTCATGATGGATAAATATCAAATATGTTTGACATTTATTCCTAATTTCTATTTAATAAAAAACAAGGCTGTTGCTTTACGTTTTTGTTGGATACTGCTGTTTGTTGGTAAGCGCTCAACAAACCACACTCTCGCATATGATCATGGTCGTACCGCTGACTTTATAACATCTTCCTATTCTGTTTAGGTGATTTGGATCTGCGAGGCTTTAGTGAATTTGAACAATTTGCGCTAATTTGTGATTTGTGGGGGAAGGTTATGGGGGGGATTGGTATGGATATTAAATATGGTGAAGGCCTGGAATTTGAGGCGGAGAAATCTGAGCGGAAGGAGTCCGATTGCGCCGATGCTCCCCAAAAGGTTGATGCACTCAAGCAAATTATTAGAGACGGTTTTAGAGCTCCAGTTGGTGCTTCTAAAAATATATCACTTACTATCAACCAGAAAACCTACGCCGTTTTTAATCTTGGGCTCTGTGGTGTTGGTATATATTTAAATGCCTTGGATGAATTGCGTGGTAAACAGCTATTAAAAGGTATGAGTATTGACTTTTCTGGTAAAAGTTTTCGAGTTGATGGTCAAGTGGTTCATATTTCCAAGGATGAATCTCATGTTCTTTGCGGTATTAAGCTGACTAGTATTGACTCTGAATGTGAACATGAGCTGCGTAATCACCTGAATCAGTGTAAAAACGCCTTATTCTCTTAAACTATGGATCCGATAATGGTAGAGGACAATTGTAATCCCAAAACTGATATATTGGCTAATATATTGAACGATACCCCTGATGGGAAAATTAAGGGGTTGGATGAACTAAACACGCTTATTCATGCTATTGCTGGAGATACTGATTCTCCTGTTGATACTGCCGGGCGCTCACCCAGAAAAAAGAAAAAACGTAGTCCTCGAAAAGCCTCCAAGCATAAAACCACTCATTATCTTACTGAGGATGTGTTTGAAAATCTTGGTGAAGCCAAAGATACTATAAAAGATTTGTTGCCTGATGGTGATAAAATGAGGGCATCCAAATCGGCTATTGTCGAAAGTGCCGTGAAGGTTATATTGGACGAATTTGAAAGGAAGGGGAAAAAAAGTTATCTGGTGAAAGAATTATTAAAAAAAAGTAGCAAATGATGTCAAGCTTTGCGTATAAGCGACAAACGAACTATGTGTTGCAGACTATAATTCTTCATTCTTAAACGATGGCTGAATTCCTGACATAAGCAGAAGAAATCAGTTTCTCTCCTTAATAATCAATGAGGAGGAAATGGACAATGACAAAACCAAACGTA
>Ga0114931_10008162_pt1 | contig 12708 bp, 13 predicted proteins | sample 2SBtaG_FD_89579 | JGI IMG/M metagenome (GOLD analysis project Ga0114931, IMG submission 89579) | Deep subsurface microbial communities from Kolumbo volcano to uncover new lineages of life (NeLLi) - 2SBTROV14_V59a metaG | ecosystem: Environmental > Aquatic > Marine > Volcanic | place: Kolumbo...
AGCCAACAAGGGGGCGGCGATCCATTTCGTCAACGGCATGGATTACGCCTTCAACTTCCCGGTTCAGAATCAGATCGTCGCTAATCCGACGGCCATTGAGGAGCATCTGGCGGGTATCGCCAAAGCGCTGATGGACGGCAAGAAGGCCCCTGCCGGGGTCGAGGGTCTCGACGCGCTTCTCAAGGGGCGCCGTTCCAGCGCGACCGAAAAGGATATTGCCGCCTCGCTCAAGGAAGCCGGCGCGGACGGTTCGATCTTGCTCGGACAGCAGGCCCTGATGCATCCGGCCCTGGCTCATGTTCATGCCCTGGCTCAGGCAATCTCTGTTTTGAGCGGCGCCACGCTCGGTGTACTCAGCGACGGCGCGAACTCGGCCGGCGCCAGCCTTGCCGGCGCTTTGCCGCATCGTCTGGCGGGCGGAGTTGCCGCGCCCAACGCGGGCAAGTATACGCGCGCCATGTTCGGCGCCGAATCCTCGGCCTTTTTCCTGCTGAATGTCGAGCCGGATCTCGACGGCGCGGTGCCGGGATCCTATCGCCGGGCGGTCAGCAAGTCCGAATTTACTGTGGCCCTTTCGGCCTATGAGAACGAATATTTCGAGACTCGTTGCGACGTCATGCTGCCGGTTACGCCATTCTCCGAGACCTCCGGAACCTTCGTGAACGCAGAAGGGATTTGGCAGTCCTTCGCCGCCGCGGTACCGCCCAAGGGCGAGGCGCGGCCGGCTTGGAAGGTCTTGCGCGTGCTGGGCAATCTGCTTTCGATCGATGGCTTCGATCAGGTATCGAGTGAGGATGTGCTCAACGAACTGAAGGGCATCGTCGAGGCGCAAACGCTCAACAGCGAGCGCGATTGGCGTTGTCCGGTGGGCCTGACCCCGAAGGGTGACGATATCTGGCGCATCGCCAGCGTTGCGCCTTATTCGGTCGATGCGGTCGCGCGGCACGCCGGCGCCCTGCAAAATACTGCGGACGGTGTAAACGAGGCCACGGCCTCCATGTGCGCGGCTCAGGCGCGCGCGCTCAATGTCGATTCAAGCGACCGAGTCCGTCTGCATCAACGTGATTTCGCGGGGGATTTTGTGGTCGAGGTCGATGATCGCGTGCCGGCTGGATGCATCCATGTCCCAACCGGCGCACCTGGCAGCGAGACCTTGGAAGCGGCCTTTGGCGCGGTGACCGTGGAGAAAATAAGCTAATGAAGCCGATGACGAACAGGGCCAAGAACGGTACAAGGTGCGGCCATGCTTGATTTCCTGATATCCATCTGGGACATGCTTCCGCAGTTGGTGAAAATTAATCTCGAAATCGTCGTGATCGTCGTGCCGATCATGTTGGGTGTGGCCTATCTGACGCTTGCCGAGCGCAAAGTCATCGGTTACATCCAGGTCCGTATCGGCCCCAACCGGGTCGGTCCGCGTGGCTTGCTGCAGCCGATCGCCGACGGTCTCAAGCTCCTCATGAAGGAAATCATTGTCCCGTCGCGGGCCAATACCTTTTTGTTTATCGGCGCTCCGCTGCTTGCCCTGGCGCCTGCCCTGGCGGCATGGGCCGTGATCCCGTTCAGCGAGGGCATGATCGTCTCCGATTTGGACGCCGGTCTGCTCTATGTCCTGGCCCTGACTTCGATGGGCGTTTACGGCATCATCATCGCCGGTTGGGCATCCAACTCCAAGTACGCCTTCCTCGGCGCCCTGCGTTCGGCAGCCCAGATGGTGGCCTATGAAATCGCCATGGGTTTTGCCCTGGTCGGGGTGCTGATGGCCGCAGGAAGCCTCAATCTGGAGGACATCGTGAAGGCACAGGAGGGAAGCTTCCTGCACTGGTTCTGGTTGCCGCTGCTGCCCTTGTTCTTCGTCTATTTCATTTCGGGCGTGGCCGAGACCAACCGCTCGCCGTTCGACGTCGCCGAGGGCGAGTCCGAGATCGTGGCGGGCTTCCATGTCGAGTATTCCGGCATGACCTTCGCCCTGTTTTTCCTGGCCGAATACGCCAACATGATTCTGATCGCGGCGCTGACCGCGCTGATGTTCATGGGCGGCTGGCTGTCGCCGTTCCAGGGCATTCCTCTGCTCGAGCCGATGTTTGCCTGGGTGCCCGGCATTCTTTGGTTGTTGGCCAAGATGTCCATATTTCTATTCCTGTTCCTCTGGTTCCGCGCCACCTTCCCGCGTTATCGCTACGACCAGATCATGCGCCTGGGCTGGAAGGTCTTTATCCCGGTAACCATCGCCTGGCTGTTGGTCGTCGGCGTGGCTATCGAGGCCGGTCTCGGACCTTGGTTCGATTGACGGGGAGCTGATTATGCAGAACGTTCAAAAAATGTTTAGGAGCTTCATGCTGCTGGAGCTGTTCCGGGGCCTGAAGCTGACGGGACGTTATTTCTTCGCAAAGAAGATCACGGTCCAGTATCCGGAGGAGAAGACCCCTCAGTCGAATCGATTCCGTGGCTTGCACGCCTTGCGTCGTTATCCGTCCGGCGAGGAGCGTTGTATCGCCTGCAAGCTCTGCGAGGTGGTATGTCCGGCGTTGGCGATCACGATCGAGGCCGAGCCTCGTCCCGATGGTTCCCGTCGCACGACGCGTTATGACATCGATCTCTTCAAGTGCATCTATTGCGGCTTTTGTGAAGAGGCCTGTCCCGTCGACGCCATCGTCGAGACCCGAATTTTTGAATACCATTTTGAGGACCGCGCCGGCAGTGTCATGACCAAAGACAAGCTGCTGGCGGTCGGAGATCGTGAAGAGCCCAGGATCGCCAGCGACCGGGCCTATGATGCGGCTTATCGATGAGCGGGGAGATTGTTTGTATGCGGGTGTGTGAGGGAAGCTGATCATGGAATCGGTACTGTTCTATCTCTTTAGTGCGATTCTGGTGGCTGCCGCGGTGGCGGTGGTGACGGTCCGTAATCCCGTCTTCGCCGTCCTGTTCCTGGTGCTGGCCTTTTTTACGACAGCCGCTGTCTGGCTGCTGCTGGAGGCCGAATTCCTGGCGCTGGTGTTGATCCTCGTCTATGTCGGCGCCGTCATGGTGTTGTTCCTGTTCGTGGTCATGATGCTGGATATCAATCTGGTGCCGCTGCGCGAGGGTTTCATCCGTTTTATGCCGGTAGCCGTCTTCGTCGCCATCGTGGCCTTCGCCGAGATGGCCGTGGTATTGGGGCCGCAGCACTTCGGGCTCGATAAGATTCCTTCGCCGGTCGCCCACGCCGCCGATTACAGCAATACCAAGGAACTGGGCCGAATCCTTTATACGGATTACGCCTATCCCTTCGAGATCGCCTCGCTGATACTGCTTGTCGCGATCATCGCTGCGATCTCGCTGACCCTGCGTCGCCGACCGGACAGCAAGTATCAGGATCCGGCTGCTCAGGTGGAGGTGCAGCGTAACGATCGCGTCCGGGTGGTCAAGATGGCCTCGGAGAAAAAAATCGCCCATCAAAAGGGGGCCAGCTCATGATCTCTTTGTCGGATTGCCTGATCCTCGGCGCGGTGCTTTTCTGCGTCAGCCTCGCCGGTATCTTCATCAATCGGAAGAACATCATTATTTTGCTGATGGCCATCGAGCTTATGTTGTTGGCGGTGAATATGAACTTCGTTGCCTTCGCCCACTTTAATGGGGACGCGACCGGCCAACTGTTCGTTTTCTTCGTGCTCACCGTCGCCGCGGCAGAGGCGGCAATCGGCTTGGCGATCCTGATCCTGCTGTTCAGAAACCGCCATACGATCAATGTGGCACACCTCGATACCCTGAAGGGTTGACATTGAATACGGCTGACGAGAAAAGCGCATGAAAGCACTTTACATCATGATTCCACTGGCCCCGCTGATCGGTTCGATCATCGCGGGCCTGTTTGGCAAGAAGATCGGCCGTAACGGCGCGCATACCGTGACGATCGCGGGTGTCGCGGTGGCCTTCCTGCTATCGCTGATCGTTTTCTTTCGCATCGCCGTTTTCGACGCCGAGCCTTTTAACGAAACCATCTATACCTGGATGGTCAGCGACGGCATCAGCTTCGACGTCGGCTTTCTGATCGACAGGCTCACGGCCCTGATGATGATCGTCGTGACGTTCGTATCATTGATGGTTCACATCTATACGATCGGCTATATGGCCGACGACGACGGCTACCAGCGTTTCTTCAGCTATATCGCGCTATTCACCTTTTCGATGCTCATGCTGGTCATGGCAAACAACTTCATGCAGCTGTTCTTCGGTTGGGAAGCGGTCGGATTGGTGTCCTATCTGTTGATCGGTTTTTGGTTCAAGAGGGAAACGGCCATCTATGCCAATATGAAGGCCTTTCTCGTCAACCGCGTCGGCGATTTCGGTTTTCTGCTCGGTATTGGCGGCATCCTGATGTACTTCGGCAGTGTCGATTATGCCGATGTCTTCGCGGCAGCGCCCCTTATGAAAGACATGACCATGCAGATCTGGGGCGACAGCCAGTGGTCGGTCCTGACCGTGATCTGCATCCTCTTGTTCATCGGCGCCATGGGTAAGTCGGCACAGGCCCCTCTGCATGTCTGGCTGCCGGATTCGATGGAAGGCCCGACACCGATCTCCGCTTTGATCCATGCCGCAACCATGGTCACGGCCGGTATCTTCATGGTGGCGCGGATGTCGCCGCTCTACGAACTGTCCGAGACGGCGCTGTCCTTCGTGCTCGTGATCGGCGCAATCACGGCCTTCTCGATGGGCCTGCTCGGCATCGTCCAGAACGACATCAAGCGCGTCATAGCCTATTCCACTTTGTCGCAGCTTGGTTATATGACCGTGGCACTGGGCGCTTCGGCTTACGCCGCCGGCATCTTCCATCTCATGACGCATGCCTTCTTCAAGGCCCTGCTGTTCTTGGGCGCCGGTTCGGTCATTATTGCCATGCATCACGATCAGGACATCCGCAACATGGGCGGCCTGAAGAAATACATGCCGATCACCTACTGGACGTCCCTGATCGGCTCGCTGGCCCTGATCGGTTTCCCCGGCACGGCGGGTTTCTTTTCCAAGGACGCCATCATCGAGGCGGTTTACGAATCGCATTTGACCGGATCGACCTTCGCATGGCTTTGCGTCCTGCTCGGAGTCTTCGTGACCGCGCTCTACAGCTTCCGGATGTTCTTTCTGGTCTTCCATGGCGACGAGCGTATGGATGAGCACACCCGCCACCACCTCAAGGAATCTCCAAAGGTGGTGACCGTTCCTCTGATACTGTTGGCGATTCCATCCGTGTTTGCCGGAATGATCGCGATCGGACCCCTGCTGTTCGGTGACTTTTTCGGCGGCGCTATCCACGTAGATGAGGCGCATGACGTGCTTGGCCATCTCGGCGAGGAATACACCGGCGTGTTCGGTTTCCTGTTCCACGGTCTGCTCGGGTTGCCGTTCTGGCTGTCGATCGCCGGCATCTATACCGCTTGGCATGTCTATATGAAACAGCCGGATCTCGCGGATCAAATCAAGGCGCGTTTCCAGGGGTTTTACAACCTGCTGATTCGGAAATACGGCTTTGATGAATTCAATGACCGCTATTTCGCCGGCGGCAGTCGCCAGCTCGCGAAGGTCTTGTTCGAGAAGGGCGACGCGGCCATGATCGACGGCATCATGGTCAACGGCACCGCCAAGAGCATCGGCTGGATCGCCGGAAAGGTCCGTCATATACAGACGGGTATGCTGTATCACTATGCCTTCGCCATGATCGTCGGCATGTTACTGTTGGTGACCCTGTTCGTTTTGATGGGGTAAATTGATCCGGCTTTAGGGTCGGTTACAAGTATTAGGAATAAGGATACGTTTGATGGCCTCGGGTTTTCCGCTGCTGAGTCTTTTGATCTGGCTGCCCATTCTTGGGGGCGTGCTGACGCTCGCCCTCGGTAAGACCGGCAGTCGGGATATCGTGCGCAAGACGGCCCTGGGCGTCTCCGTCGTCGTCTTCATCCTGTCGCTCCCGCTCTATACGGGGTTCGATACCGAGACCTTCGCGATGCAATTCGCGGAAAAGGCCTCCTGGATACCAGCGTTTAATGTCTTTTACGCCCTGGGGATCGACGGTATTTCGATGCCCCTGATCATCCTGACGACTTTCACTACGGTGCTGGTCGTGTTGGCCGGTTGGGAAGTCATCTAGGACCGTCAGGAGCAATACATGGCTGCCTTCCTGATTATGGAAGGTCTCATGAACGGCGTGTTCTGCGCGCTGGATGCCGTGCTGTTCTATGTATTCTGGGAAGGCATGCTGATACCGATGTTTCTGATTATCGGTATCTGGGGCGGGCCGCGCCGCATCTACGCCGCGATCAAATTCTTCCTCTACACCTTCCTGGGATCGGTGTTGCTACTGGTCGCCATTATCTATCTCTACAACCAGACCTCCAGCTTTTCGATTCTTGATTTCCACATGGCCAAGATCGGGATGACGGCGCAGACGTTGATCTTCTTCGCCTTCCTGTTGGCCTTTGCCGTCAAGGTGCCGATGTGGCCGGTCCACACCTGGTTGCCGGATGCCCACGTCGAGGCGCCCACGGGCGGTTCGGTGATCCTGGCCGCGATCATGCTCAAAATGGGTACCTACGGTTTCGCTCGGTTCATCCTGCCGATCGTGCCCGACGCCAGCGCTCACCTCGATTGGCTCGTCATCGGCATGTCGCTGATCGCGATCGTCTATATCGCCTTCGTCGCTTTGGCGCAGACCGATATGAAGAAGCTGATCGCCTATTCGTCGATTGCCCACATGGGTTTCGTGACACTGGGTTTCTTCATCGTGTTCGCGATCTTCCGCGCCACCGGAAACACCCATGGCGCGGGCCTCGGCGTCGAGGGCGCGCTCGTTCAGATGGTCTCGCATGGTTTCATCTCGGGCGCTTTGTTCCTCTGCGTCGGCGTGATGTATGACCGCATGCACTCTCGCAACATTTACGACTACGGCGGCATTGCCAACACGATGCCGGTGTTCGCAAGCTTCATGGTGTTGTTCGCCATGGCCAATACCGGTTTGCCCGGTACCTCGGGATTCGTCGGCGAGTTCATGGTTATCCTGGCTTCCTTCCAGGCAAACTTCTGGTACGCCTTCCTGGCCGCCACGACACTCATCCTCGGCGCGGCCTACACCTTGTGGCTGGTCAAGCGTGTCGTATTCGGCGAGATCGGCAACGAGCGCGTGGCCGCGCTACAAGACCTCAATACGAGGGAGTTCGTAATTCTGGGATCGCTCGCGGTGCTCGTGCTGCTGCTTGGTATCTGGCCCGCCCCGCTGGTCGATGTCATGCATGCCTCGGTCAATCACCTGCTCGAGCATGTTGTAACTTCTAAACTATAAGAACCGGCGGACTCAAGCGATATGAACTTTGTAATGCCGACATTCCTACCTGCCTTGCCCGAGATCTTCGTGCTGACGATGGCCTGCCTGGTCTTGGTCGTGGATCTCTTTAAGTCGGAAAATAATCCGTTCATTACCTATCATCTGTCCCTCGTGACACTGCTTGGCGCCGCAATCCTGACCGTCACGCTGCATCAGGCCGACCCGGTGATTACCTTCAGCGGGAGCTTCATTAACGACAGCATGGCCGACCTGCTCAAGGTCTTCATCTATCTCGTGACGGCGGTCGTGTTTCTCTATTCTCGCGATTATTTGATTCAGCGTAACTTGTTCAAGGGCGAATTCCTGATCCTTGGCCTGTTTGCCGTACTGGGCATGATGATCATGGTATCGGCCTACAATATGGTCACGGTCTACCTGGGTCTCGAGCTCATGTCGCTGTCGCTCTACGCCCTGGTCGCGATGCATCGGGATTCAGGCGTCGCCTCCGAAGCGGCCATGAAGTATTTCATCCTGGGCGCCGTGGCATCGGGCTTTCTACTCTATGGCATGTCGTTGATTTACGGTGCGACTGGCCAACTCGGCATCGCCGAAATCGCCTCGTACATCAACGCCAATGCGGGGCATGATCTGATTCTCGTGCTGGGCGTGAGCTTCGTCGTCGTGGCGTTGGCCTTCAAGCTCGGCGCCGTACCTTTTCACATGTGGATTCCCGACGTTTACCACGGTGCGCCGACTTCGATCACCTTGTTCATCGGTTCCGCGCCGAAGATTGCCGCATTGGCCATGGTAATGCGTCTGCTCTCGGACGGGCTGGGCGGCCTGCATGGGGAATGGGAAGGTATGCTGATCGTGCTGACGATACTCTCCGTCACGCTCGGTAATGTGGTCGCGATTGCCCAAAAGAACATCAAGCGCATGTTGGCCTATTCGACGATCGCCCACGTCGGATTTTTGTTCATGGGTATCCTGGCCGGGACGCCCGCGGGCAATGCGGGCGCAATGTTCTACATTATCGTTTACGCCATCATGGCCCTTGGCGGATTCGGCATGATTCTGTTGCTGAGCCGGGCCGGTTTCGAGTCTGACAATATCGAGGACTTCAAAGGTCTGGCCAAACGTAGTCCGTGGTTTGCGTTCATGATGTTGATCGTAATGTTCTCAATGGCCGGCGTGCCGCCGACCGTCGGTTTTTATGCGAAGCTGTCCGTCCTGAGCGCAGTGATCAATGCAGGATACGTCTGGGTCGCGGCCTATGCCGTTCTGTTCTCCGTGATCGGCGCCTTCTATTATCTGCGTATCATCAAGTTCATGTATTTCGATGACGAAGGCGATTCCACGCCGATCGAAAGCAGTCTGGACGTCCGCGCCGTCATGAGCGCAAATGCACTGGCGATCCTGTTGCTCGGCATCTTCCCCGGGACGCTCATGGGGATGTGTGCCGCCGCTGCATCCATCACGCACTGATATCGAATAAGTCGCCAAGCCATTGAGCCTACCCCTCGATCGTTCGCGGGGTAGTTGACTATTTGGGGCGCTAACCGTATGGTCTTGCCGTTTAGCCAGTGACGTTCCAATAAGGAGACGCTGCCCTGCATATACTCGTGAGTAATGATGACGGCTACCGCGCAACCGGGCTGGCCCGGTTGGTTGAGGCGCTGAAGACCGTCGCCGAAATCAGCGTGGTCGTGCCCGACCGTAACCGCAGCGGCGCCAGCAATTCCCTGACCCTTGAAAATCCCATCCGCGCCTCCGAGATAGAGAACGGTTTCGTGCGCGTCAACGGGACCCCGACCGACTGTGTTCATCTCGCGATCACCGGCCTGCTCGAGGTGGAACCGGATATGGTTATTTCCGGGATCAACGCCGGCGCGAATCTTGGCGACGACACCCTTTATTCGGGGACGGTCGCGGCTGCGGTAGAAGGGCGCTTCCTGGGTTATCCGGCTATCGCCGTATCGCTGGTCGGTCCCGATCTCGAGCATTACGAGAGCGCGGCCCGGGTTGTGGTCCGGCTGCTCGAACATTTGAAAAGCAACGAACTCGCCGGCGACGTGATCCTGAACGTCAACGTACCGAACCTGCCCTTCGAACAACTGGCTGGGATACAAGTTACGCGGCTCGGGCATCGCCATCGCGCGGAGCCCGTCGTTAAGGCCTGCGACCCGCGCGGTCAGCGAATCTACTGGATTGGAGAGTCCGGTGCGGAACTCGATGCGGGGCCCGGAACCGATTTCTATGCGGTTAACAACGGATTTGTCTCCATCACGCCCATGCACGTGGATCTGACGAATTACCGGGTCATGAACCACATTCAAGACTGGGCGGGGACGATCAAGCTGTGAACGCGCTACATCATCAAGGCATCGGTATGACCTCGGCCCGCACCCGCGAGCGTTTGATCGGACGTCTTCGCGATAAGGGTATCAATGACGAGCGTGTCCTCGAGGTCATGAATCGGATCCCCCGGCACATCTTCGTTGACGAGGCGCTGGCGAGCCGCGCCTATGAAGATACGGCGTTGCCGATCGGCTTCGGGCAGACGATTTCGCAGCCCTATATCGTCGCCAGGATGACCGAGGCCTTGCTACGCGACGGGCCACTGGAAAGGGTACTCGAAATTGGTACCGGATCGGCCTATCAAGCCGCCATCCTTTCGCAGCTTGCGACGAGGGTCTACAGCATTGAACGTATTTCGGCCTTGCTCGACCGAGCACGGCGGGTGCTCATGGAACTCAAGATTCGAAACGTCGATCTGCGATATAGCGACGGCACCGTAGGGCTTCCCGATGAGGCGCCGTTCGATGCCATCATCGCTACGGCGGCGCCCCATCAAATACCTGCGGCATTGCTGTCCCAACTTGCCGATGGCGGGAGACTCGTGATCCCGGTGGGACCAAAAGGCGCTCAACGACTGAGCCTGATTACGCGCCGTGAGGACCAGTTCGAGGAGGAATTTCTTGAACTGGTCAGTTTCGTGCCGATGCTGACCGGAGCCGATTGAATGCGCATTTTTTCCACCCTGTACGACCATGCCCTGCGATGGGCCGCGCACCGCCATGCGGTGCCTTATCTGGGTGGTTTGAGCTTTGCCGAGGCGTCGTTCTTTCACGTGCCGCCGGACGTTATGTTGGCCCCGATGGTGTTGGCGCGCCGCGACCGGGCCTGGTTTTTTGCGATGATCGCGACACTGGGTTCCGCGTTTGGCGGCGTACTGGCTATGTAATCGGGCTGTTTTTCTTCGACGCCATCGAACCCCTGCTGCATGAGTTCGGTTATTGGGATACCTATTTGCAGGCCCGGCAGTGGTTTTCCGATTGGGGCGTCTGGATGGTCTTTCTGGCGGGGTTCACGCCGATTCCCTACAAGGTGTTTACGATCGCAGCCGGGGCGGCCGCGATGACCTTCATTCCGTTCGTCATTGCCTCGGTGATCGGACGGGGCGCACGCTTTTTTCTCGTCGCGGCCTTGATACACAAGGGTGGAGAACCGATGCAGCAGGCCTTACGGCGGCATATCGATACCATTGGCTGGGTCTGTGTGGCTCTGGCTGTCATCCTCTATTTCTATTTGCGGTGAGCTATAGGGCAGGCATCGCCATCGTGGTTTTTTTCACAGTCCTGCTTCAGGGCTGTGGACGTCCTCCCTTTCACATCGTGCGCCCCGGAGAGACCCTCTATTCGATCAGTTGGCGCTATGATCAGGATTTCCATGACCTGGCGACCTGGAATACGCTGGAGCCGCCCTATACGCTGAGGCCTGGGCAGTCCATCGTCCTGTCGAAGGTCGACCGGTCGTCACAGACACTCGGTGGGCATCGGGCCGAGACAAATTTCAAGGCCGCTAATTCTCGGCCTGCCGCCGGTACAGCGGACACACCCGCCGTTGCAAAGCGCGGCGCGAGAACGCCGGTGAAGGCCACGGCGCCACAGTTCGCGAATGTCCGTCCCCACTGGCGGTGGCCGGTCAAGGGCAAACTGGTTCATGGATTCGACAGAGGGGCGAAGGGGATCGTCGGGCGCGGCCTCGATATCGCCGGTCGAAACGGAGATCCGGTTCGCAGCGCCGCCGCCGGACAGGTCGTCTACAGCGGATCCGGGATTCCCAGCTACGGCAATCTCCTGATCATCAAACACAACGAACGTTATCTTAGCGCCTATGCCCATAACCGGCGCTTGCTGGTTCGCGAGGGCGAGAGGGTGCGTGACGGTCAGGTCATCGCCGAGATGGGCAGCAGCGGTACCGCCGCCACTCAAGCCATGCTGCATTTCGAGATACGGCAAAACGGCAAACCGGTGGATCCGCGGCGGCTGCTGCCGTAGGCTGGAACGGAGTGGCTGATCGAAAACATCTGTAGGGGCACGGCGTACCGTGCCCGCTTACCCGTGACCGCGAATCACCGCTCTTCCATCATCGCCCGTTTCAGGTCGCAGCGTATTCGGGGTCAGGTCTTGGATTGTCCCGTAGGGGCGCCCGGCCGGTCGTCCTTGCCATGGCCTGAAAACGAATAAACCAGGGAACCCCGGACTAGCGCCCTTTGACGGCAAGGTCGTCAGCCATAATAGCGTGTCCATCCACGCTAACCGCGCCGACCATGATGCCCCAACTATCCGCTGTCATATTCGATACCTTTCGACGAACCAAACTGGCAGCCGGGGCATCACTGGGCATGGTCAGAAACTTGAAGGGCGAAGACCGAATGGGGTTGATTTGGCTGGCGGCATAAGCTTGAAGCGCTATTTTGTCCTCTTCAGACAATGCCTTCCAATCGGCGATGGGGACCGCAACCACGGATAGAGGCGCTTCCGTCAAGGCGCCCCAAAGGTAAGCCTTTTTGTAAAAGGCGTCGGCGCGAGGATAGTTGGCCAATATCTTCTCATGCAAGGATTGGCCGCGTTTAACCTGATCCGATGAGAACTTTGAAATGATCGGCGCAGGCGTCGAACTCGGAGGATTGGGTGTCGAGGTATCCGAATTCATCGTATGCCGGGGGCCTTGCGGAATTATCGGGCCATGATGTTCCGCGATCATTTCCGGAATGGCGGACACCAACAATATTACAGCCGCCAATACCCCAAACAGTTTCACCCCGGTAGGTACGCCTCCTGTCGGGTTTTTTCTACCGCAACGAGGACACTGTTTGGCGCTTTTGTCGACCGGATTTCCGCAGTTTTTACATTTCGTTGATGTCACGTCTGGGCCTTTATGCTTTTATTAGTTGAAGGACAGGTATGGATTATAGGGTTATTGGCGCTTGATCCCAATGTATTACCTGAATCCGTACCTTCATGACGGCGCATAGCACAAGCTCTTGATCCCACAGCGGTTCAAAAAATGTCCGCTTAACCTATGGGTGAAGCTAAGATTTTTTGATTCCACTGTGAAACCAATAT
>Ga0114931_10008163_pt1 | contig 12707 bp, 12 predicted proteins | sample 2SBtaG_FD_89579 | JGI IMG/M metagenome (GOLD analysis project Ga0114931, IMG submission 89579) | Deep subsurface microbial communities from Kolumbo volcano to uncover new lineages of life (NeLLi) - 2SBTROV14_V59a metaG | ecosystem: Environmental > Aquatic > Marine > Volcanic | place: Kolumbo...
CCGTTGCCGTGGCGGACGAAGGTGGAGGCGTTCTTTCATCTGACGCAGAACGTGCCGTACCTGATCACGCTGGTGCTGGCGGTGCTGACCGTACCGGTGCTCGTGCTCGCCCCGGAGGCGCAACCGCACTGGCTGGAGCTGTCCGTGGCCGCCGCGCTGGCGCTGGGCACGGCCGGGGTGCTGGCCGCGTACTGCGTCGCGTCGCAGTGGTCTCGGGGGCCGCGTCGCGCGCTGTCGGTGTTGCCGTGGTTGCCGGTGCTGGTCGCGGTCACTGCGGGGATCAGCGTGAGTCAGAGCCGCGCGGTGATCGAGGGCGCCGCCGGTCACCAGTCGCCGTTCGTGCGCACGCCCAAGCACGGGCTGGTCACCCGCGGGCACCCGTGGTGGCGCCGGCGTTACCGCGGCGCGCGCACGCTGATGCCGGTCGCCGAGGTCACGCTGGCGATCTACTTCGCCGCCGGCGCTGCCGCCGCGATCGTCGCCGGGGCGTGGTCGGCGCTACCGATTGTCGGCCTGTTCGCGCTGGGCTTCGGCTACGTCGGGATCGCCTCTGCGACCGGCCGCTAGCTGCTAGCGGACAAAAGAAAAACGGACGAGGTGATTCGCCCGTTCTTCCGAGCTCCGCCTGCCCTGGCCGATGGATATTATCTCTATCCCCTACGCATTACGCAGGTGGGCTCCACAAAGTAACCGATATGGGCTTCCCGACGCGCGGGCGTGCACGCCTCGGCCAGCGGCGGATCCCTGGATAGACTTTGTAGGGAAAAGAAATTTTTCCTGTCGAACCGGACAGAACTCGAAACTCGATAAGAGCATAACCACGCGCCAAAACGCGGTCAAGTGAGATCGAAAGGCGCACGTGCACATCGCGCGCAACTCATCGATGCTATTAGCGCGCGAAAAGAGTGCCGGAAAAGGGCGCGCGCGAAACCAGCGATCGTCGTTACTTCGATCGTTTCTTTTGAGTCGGCGACGGGGTGACGCGGGCCGGCTCATACTGAGGTGCCGGTTGATCGGCGCGCCAATTTTTTCCCATGCCGCCCTGCGTCGCGATCGACTGCGCGCCGAGCTCGAGCATCTCGTCTTTGGTGATTACCCCGTCGCCCCGGACTTCGACCGGAGGGGCGTGGAGACCGGTGTCCATCCGGATGGCGTCGCACGGACACGCCTCGACGCACAGGCCGCAAACGACGCAGCGCAGCTCGTCGATTTCGAATGACGCCGGGAACTTTTCGATCCCGTGATCATCGGTCTCGGCTGGGACGATGGTGATGCAGTGCGCCGGGCAAACGGTCGGGCACATCATGCACGCCACGCAGCGAACGGCGCCGTCGTCGCGGTGCATCAGGCGGTGCAGCCCGCGGTTGCGCTCGGGGTACGGCTTGCGCTGCTCGGGGTAGCGGATGGTCTCGACGTCGCTCTTGGTAATGACGTTGCGGAAGAAGTGGCGCAGCGTGATCCCCAGGCCCCTCATGGTGGCGCCGAGGAACGACGCGTCTTCCGGCTCGGGGCGGTGCACGCGCACGGTGCGGACGTTGGGCAGGCGCCCGGTCACGCCCAGGACTTCGCCCTCGGTGTTTTCGGTCGTGCTCGGCTCGGCAGCGTGGTGCGTCGACATGATTCCTCTCAGTCTTCTACAGCCAGATCGAGATCAGCGCCGCGATCATTACGTTGGCCAGCGACAGCGGCAAGAGGCGCTTCCACCCCAGGGTCATCAGCTGGTCGATGCGGAAGCGCGGCAGCGTCCAGCGGATGGCCAGCTGCAGCCAGCAGAAGAAGATGGTCTTGAGCCCGAAGGTGAGCAGCTGGATGAGCACCACCACGATGTGTGGCAGGTACAGGTGCCATCCGCCCCACTGGAATCCGCTCTCGTAGAGGAACGGGAAGTGGTAGCCGCCGAAGAAGACGGTGACGATGACCATCGAGATGAAGACGATCTCGATGAACTCGGCGAGGAAGAACATGCCCCAGCGAATGCCGGAGTACTCGACGAAGTAGCCGATGATCTCCGGTTCGCCCTCGGGCAGGTCGAACGGCCCGCGCTTGGTCTCGGCGATGGCCGCGGTGAAGAACAGGACGAATGCGACGAACGGGATGGGCGTGAACAGACCCCAGTGCAGCGGGTTGGGGCCCTGCCACGCGACCATGGCGCCGGGCTCGAGGGTGCCCATGAACACGAAGACGCTCATGAGCGACAGGCCCATCGAGACCTCGTAGCTCATCATCTGCGACGACGCGCGCAGGCCGCCGAGCAGCGCCCACTTGTTGTAGCTGGCCCAGCCGGCGAGGGTGGCGCCGTAGTTGGCCAGGGTGAGGATGGCGAAGTAGAAGATCAGGCCGTAGTCGATCTGAAACATCTGCAGCGTGATGGTGTGGTGCGCCCACGCCGGCTGCGCTCCGCCCAGCTGCCAGGCGTACAGCTGGTGCTGCGGGATCGTCTTCCACAGCATGTCGGTGTAGATGGTCGGCCCGAACGGGATGATCGCCACGGCGATCAGCACCGGGGCCAGCGCCAGGATCGGCGCCAGGCTGAACAGCGGCTTGTGCGCCCGCGCCGGGATCACGTCCTCCTTGCCGATCATCTTGATGGCGTCGGCGATGAAGTGGAGGATGCCCCACAGGCGGAACGGGCCGATGTTGGCGCGGTTGGGACCCAGCCGGTCCTGCATCATCGCGCTCTGGCGGCGCTCGGCCCAGGTGAGCAGAGACGCCACCGGCATGACGAAGCCGAAGACCAGGAGCAACCACTTGGTGCCCGGCCAATCGATAATGTCGTAGACGGTTTGCATGGTTTGGCTCGGGGGTCTCAGCCGCGAGAATTGGCGAAGCGGAGCTGGATCGGCCGGGCGGCGCGACCCCACTCGGCGTCGGCGAACTCCGGCACCTTGCCCTTCATCTCGGTGAAGACGGCGTTGACGTCGTCGTAGCTCATCGCCGCCGACATCGCGCGGGCGAGGCGGACGATGATCTCCCAGGCCGGCAGCGCCTGGCCCGGCGGCGGGAAGGCGGGATGCAGTCGCTGCACCCGGCCCTGGCGGTTGGTCATGGTGCCGTCGAGCTCGGCCCAGGCGGCGTTGGCCAGGACCACGTCGGCGCCCTTGGCGATGCGCACCTCGCGGTCGGCGATCACCACCAGGGTGTCGAGCCGGTCGACGGCCTCGGCGGCCTCGGGCGACAGCGTCAGGTCTTGCCCCAGCACCAGCAGCGCCGACAGCTCACCGCCGATCAGGTCCGCCTCCAGCGCCGCGATCCCCTCGGCCGCGCGGTCGCCGAGGATCGCCTTGACGCCAGCGGTGTTGGGGTTGGTGTCGGCGTCGCGCAGGATGTCGTCGGCGCGCTCCGGCATCGGGCGCTTGCCGCCCAGGTAGATGTTCTCCAGCTGCCACATGTCGTTAGCCAGCTTGGCCAACAGATAGTTGGCCTCGTTGGTGTGCTGCGACGACAGCACCACGCCGACGCTGCCGCGCTCCTTGGACAGCGCGGCGCTCAGCTTCTCGGCGGCGGTGGCGATCGCCTGGTCCCACCCGGACGGCAGACCGTCGACCTCGGGGCCGGCGAGCCGCTGGTGGCGCAGGTCGTGATAGCTGTAGCGGCCCTCGTCGCACATCCAGTAGTTGTTGACGTCGGGGTTGTGCCGCGGCACCAGCCGCCAGGCGCGGCCGTTCTGGTGGTGGATCTCGACGTTGCAGCCGGTCGCGCAGCCGGTGCAGACGCTGGGCGTCATGTACAGCTCCCAGGCGCGCAGCTTGAAGCGGAAGTCCTTGGCGGTCAGCGCGCCGACCGGGCAGACGTCCACGGTGTTCATCGAGTAGGGGTTGTCGAGGACCGCGCCCGGCGCGGTGCCCAGCTCCTCGTGGTTGCCGCGGTTGGCCATCTCCAGCTGGTGCTGGCCGGCGACCTCGTCACACACGCGGATGCAGCGGGTGCAAAGGATGCAGCGCTCCTGGTCGAGCACGATGGTCGGCCCCAGGTCGACCACCTTGCGCTTGTGCACCTTGGGTACGTCGACTCGCGAGGCCTGGTTGTCGTTGTCGAAGTACAGCCGCTGCAGGGTGCACTCGCCGGCCTTGTCGCAGATCGGGCAGTCGATCGGATGGTTCACCAGGGTGAACTCGAGCATCTGCTTGCGCGCGGTGCTCGACCGCTCGTCCTTGGTCTCGACGACCATGCCGTCGGCGGCGGTGGTCTGACAGGACGGCTGCAGCTTCGGGTTCTTCTCGATCGACACCAGGCACTGCCGGCAGCAGGCCGCGATCGACAGGCCCGGGTGATAGCAGAACGCGCTGATGTCGTTGCCCAGCGTCTTGGCCGCCTCGAGGACGTTGGTCCCCTTGGGCACGGTGACTTGCTGGCCGTCGATGGTGAGCGTCACCGTGTTGGGTGGCGGCGCTTCGGCTTGGGTCGTGGTGTCGTCGCTCATGGCTGCGCTACTTGTCGCACTCGCCACCGATCATGTTGATCATGCCGAAGATCGGCACGATGTCGCTGATCAGGTGGCCGTGCATGGTCTTGGATACACTCGAAAGCTGCACGAAGCTGGGCGACCGTACGTAACACTTGTACGGCCGGCCCGAGCCGTCGGACTTGATGAAGAAGCCGAGCTCGCCGTTGCCACCCTCGATGAAGGTGTAGGCCTCGCCCGCCGGCACGCGGATGCCGTCCATGATGTGCTTGAAGTGGCGAATCATGGCTTCGATGGTGTTGTACGTGGACTTTTTCTGCGGCAGCGCCACCCGCGGGTCGTCGATGACGACCGGCCCCTCGGGGATCTGCTGCATCGCCTGGCGCAGGATCCGGATCGACTGCCTCAGCTCGAAGACGCGCACCAGGTAGCGGTCGTAGCAATCGCCGCGGGTGCCGACAGGCACGTCGAACTCGAAGCGATCGTAGACCGAGTACGGGAAATCCTTGCGCACGTCGTAGTCGACGCCGCAGGCGCGCAGCACCGGACCGGTCAGGCCGTGGGCGATCGCGTCCTCGGCGGTGAACGGACCGACGTCGACCATCCGGTCGTAGAAGACCTTGTTCTCGGTGAGCAAGCCCTCCATCTCGACGATCACCGGCTCGAGCTTGTCGAGGATGTGGCTGAGCCGCTCCTTGAAGTCGGGGGTCAGGTCCTTGACCACACCGCCGACGCGCACGTACGCGTGGGTCAGCCGGGCTCCCGACAGCTCCTCGAGCAGCTCGTAGAACCACTCGCGGGCCTTGAGGGCGTAGAGGAACGCGGTGAAGGCGCCCAGCTCCATGACCGAGGCGCCGACGCAGGTCAGGTGATCGGTGATGCGCGAGATCTCGCCGACCAGCACACGGATGTATTCGGCGCGCTCGGGGATCTGGTCGGTGAGATCCAGGAGCTTCTCGACCGCCATGGCGAAGCCGACGTTGTTGAGCATCGGCGACACGTAGTTGAGGCGGTCGGTGTAGGGGAAGATCTGCGTGTAGGTTGCGTACTCCGCTTCCTTCTCGAAGCAGCGGTGCAGGTAGCCGGGCTGGACGTCGGCGGCCTCGACGCGTTCGCCGTCGACCGTCAAGACGATGCGCACGGTGCCGTGCATCGCCGGGTGTGACGGGCCCATGTTGATGGTCATGAGCTCGTTGGGAATCGGCTCGTCGCGGTCGAAATCCTCGGCGTTCTTGTGGCCGAGGACGAGGGTTTTGGTATCCGCCATGGGTCAGTCCAGATCGTCGCGGCGCACCAGCGGCTGCCGCTTGTCCTTGGGGTAATCCTTGCGCAGCGGGTAGCCCACGAACTCCTCGTACAGGTAGATGCGGCGGAGGTCGGGGTGGCCGTCGAACTGGATGCCGTACATGTCGAAGGTCTCCCGCTCCTGCCAGTTGAAGCCCGGCCAGAGCGGCGTGAGCGACGGCAGCACGGGATCCTTCTCCTGCAGGGGAACCTTGAGGCGCACGCGGTGGCGGTGCACGGTCGACCGCAGCTGGAAGCAGACCTCGAAGCGTGGCTCGAGGCCGAGGTCGAGGCGGTCGATGCAGGTGACGAACACCGGCGCGTCGAACGCCATCTCCGGGTCGTCGCGCAGGAAGGTCGCCGCGTCGACCAGGGTCGCGCGGTCGATCACTGCGGTGTCGTCGGTGTGGGCGCTCTCGGTGGCCAGCAGCTTGTCGCCCAGCTTCTTCTTCAGGGCCTCGAGGACCTTGGCCGACATGGTTACTCGCCTCCCGCGGCGTGCTTTTCGCGCTCGTGGCGCACCTGGCTGAAGCCGCGCCGCTCCTGCACCTTGTTCTGCAGGAGGACCAGCGCGTCGAGCACCTGCTCGGGCCGCGGCGGGCAGCCGGGGATGTAGACGTCGACCGGCACCACCTGATCGGCGCCGGGCATGGCGTGATAGTTCTGATAGAAGCCGCCGGTGGAGGCGCAGACGCCGAAGGCGATCACCCACTTGGGCTCGGCCATCTGCTCGTAGACCCGCTTGAGCGCGGGCCCCTGCTTCTCGGTGATGGTGCCGACGATCATCAACAGATCCGACTGGCGCGGCGAGAACCGGGGGAACTCGGCGCCGAACCGGGCGATGTCGTACTTGGGCGCGGCCACCGACATGAACTCCATGCCGCAGCACGCGGTGACGAACGGGTAGGTGAAGAAGGAGAACTTGCGGCCCCAGTTGGCCGCGTCCTCCAGGCGTGTGGTTACTAGCTCGAGCATGACGCCTCCAGTGGCGCGGGGCCTGCTGCCGCCTAGTCCCAACCGATGGCGCGCTTGCGCCAGACGTAGGCAAGGGCCACCACCACGGTGGCGACGAACACCAGCATCTCGCTGAAGCCGAAGAAGCTCAGCGTGCCAGTGCCCTGCGGCGTGACTTGCACGGACAGGACGTCGCGATACAGCAGCGCCCACGGATACATGAACGCTGCTTCGATGTCGAAGACCAGGAAGAGGATTGCAACCTGGTAGAACTTCACCGAGTAGCGACCGCGGGGTGAGCCGATCGGCTCGGAGCCGCACTCGAACGGCTGGAGCTTGGCGTCGGTTACCCGTTTGGGGCCAACGAGCACCGCCAATGCGACGAAAAGACCGCAGAATCCCAGGGCAAAGAGAATGGCCAGGGCGGCCGGCATGTAAGGTTGGAGCTGCACGGCGAGCGGATTATAGGGATACCGCCCGCCCGCGCCTACCGCTCACATGCCCATTTGCGCGTTGCGCAGTGCTTCCTCGAATGCGTGGACCACGTCCAGGTCGGTGTCGACCAGGTAGATGGTCTCGGGGAACGGCTTCTTGTGGGCGCGGATCTCCTCGACGATGGCGCGTGCGGCCTCTTCGGGCGGCACGCCGCCGACGTCGGTGCCCATGCCCGGGATCCCCATGACTTTGTATTTATTGGCGTTCGCCGCGATGAGTGCGGCTCGCGCCGCCCGGCGGATGTTCTCTACGCCGATCTTCTCGCCCGGCTCTGCCATGGTCGGGGCGTGAATCACGTGCTTGGCCGGCAGGCTGCCGGCGTGGGTCACCAGCGCCGCACCGATGGCGATCGGAGCCCGCTCCATCGCTTCGGTCTGGATCTCGTCCCCACCGGCGACACGAATGCTCGCAGACACACCGCCCCCCATGATCCCCCGTGAGTTCGCAGGGTTGACGATGGCGTCAACGGGCAGGTTGGTAATCTCAGCCTGCGCTACGTGAACTTGCATCCCTAGCAGCCCACTCCCGAACGGCAACGTACCACGGGCGATTTCGGGGGGCAATCAAAGCGCCGGGAACAGGCGCAGTTCGGCGGTGAAATTGTTGGGAATCGAGGCAGATCCCCCGGGAGTATCAGGCGGCGAACGCCTTCTCGAGCTCCTTTTCGACCTTCTGTTCGTTCCAGTTCTGGGCCACCGACAGCTCCTTGACGATCAGGTTCTTGGCGGTGTCCAGCATCCGGCGCTCGCCGAACGACAGGGTCTTGGTGCTCTTGAGCCGGTAGAGATCCCGGTAGACCTCGGCCACCTCGAACAGGCTGCCGGTCTTGATCTTCTCCATGAACCCGCGATAGCGCCGGTTCCACGTCTGCTTGTCGATGTGCACGTCCCGCTCGCGCAGGATCTCGAACACCTCCTCGACCTCCTCGCTCGTGGCGACGGGGCGCAGCCCCACCTGATCGGCCTTCTCCTTCGGCACAAGGATTTGCATCTCGCTGTCCATCACCTTCAGCACGTAGAAGGCGCAAACAGTGCCGTTGATCTCCTTGTTGTCGATACCGACCACCTCGGCCACGCCCTGGGCCGGGTAGACGGCTTTGTCGCCGATCTTGAATTCGAGCATGGGGGGATACCTCCTCGGTAGACGCGGGCTTGGCCGTCTCCGGCAAGCAATTCGAGTGCCAGAGTGTCGGCCAGCCTACAGTTTGGCTGATATTCTGGGGGCTTACTTTCGTTTTGAGCAGTATGACGCTGCTTCGGGAGTGTGACACGTTGGCGCGGGTGCCGGCCAGTCGTCACCACTTGGATGCGAAAAAACCAAGCCTGAACGGAAAGATACAGTATGCCCGAAGGGAGTCGTCGCGCTGGGGCAACTTGACCTGCCACCTGACCCAGGCTTGTGAACGACGCTCCAGCCTGAATCGTGTATCGTGGTGCTTCCGGGAGCCCCTGATGCGCAGGCGTGTGGATCCACTCGGCAGGATGCTCCTGCGCGGAGGGGTGATCGACGAGACGGCTCTGGCCGATGTCCTCGATTCCCAGCGGCACACGCTGCCGATCGCGTCGCTTTGCTACGTGCTCGGCTACGCCGACGAGGAGTCGCTCGCCCGCGTGCTGTCGCGCCAGCACGGCGTTCCCGCGGTGGTGCTCGATCGCTGCGTGATCAATCTCGACGTGCTCGAGCACCTCCCGCGCGAGGTGGCGATGCGCAACAACGTGTTGCCGGTGCTCGAGGATTCGCAGCGGATCTTCGTCGCCGCCGAGAATCCGCACGTGATCGGCGACGTCTTGCGCGAGTTCCAGTTCATGAGCGGCAAGACCGTGGTCACCCACGTGTCGCTGCGCATCACCCTGCAGCGGATGATCCGCTCGGCCTACGCGGCGCGGGCACGTGGTGACGGGCTGTGCGCGGGCCCCGACGCCAACCTCGACACCGGCGAGCTCGGCGCCATGGTCGTGGTCTCGGACTCCGACGCGCTGGCACAGGAGCCGCCCATCGCCGCCGCGCAGGAGGCGGTGCTCGAGGACGTCACCAAGGAGATCGTCGACACCGATCTGGTCGCCATCGAGCTGATCGATTCGACCGGCGTCGACGTCGACCTCGATTTCTCCACCGAGGACGGCGCCACGCCGGTGGGCATGGCCGATCTCAGCGACACCGAGCTGTCGAAGAACCGCGGCCCGTCGCGGCTCGGCACCAACACGCCGCTGTCCAACGTCGAGCTGGTGCTGCAGACCGGCGACGGCGAGGCGATCGATCTCGACGACGACTCGACCACCGACCCCACCACCAACGGCGGTGGGCCGCCCCGCGTGCTCATCGTCGACGACGACTTCGCCACCCGCCATCTCCTGGTCAAGGAGCTGCAGCCGCTCGGTTTCGTCACCCTGACCGCGCCCGGCGGCGGCGAGGCGGTGCGGATGATCAAGCAGAGCCCGCCGCACCTGGTGGTCATCGACGTCATGCTGCCGGAGATCGACGGCTTCCAGATCTGCCGGGCGATCAAGAAGAGCCGCCGCTACAACCACATCCCGGTGATCCTGATGTCGGCGGTGATCGACTCGGGCCGTGTCACCGAGGAGGTGCTTCACCGCTACGGCGCCGACGCCTACTTCGAGAAGCCGCTCAACACCGACCTCATCAAGCGGCGCATCAAGGATCTGATCGGCCGCCAGCGCGGCTCGCGGCCGCGGCCGGAGGACGACAGCTTCGATCGGGCGCTGGAGCTGTACCGGGCCGGCGACATGACCAGCGCGGTCGACACCCTGCGCGAGGGCCTGCGCGTCGACCCGCTGTCGGCCAAGCATCACTTCGTGCTGGCCAACCTGCTGCAGAAGCAGGTGATGATCTACGAGGCGATCGACGAGTACGAGGCGACGGTCGACCTCAAGCCGGACTACTTCCCCGCGCTCACTCGCCTGGCCTACCTCTATTACAAGCAGGGCTTCTCGGCCAAGGCGATCGAGGCGTGGCGCCGGTCGCTGCCCCACTGCCCCGACATCAACCTGCGCCAGAACATCGAGGTGTTCATGCGCAAGCTGATCGCCGACATGCAGGCGGAAGCGTGAAGCGGGCTTCCTCTCGCTGACGTCACCATCCGCCGCGTTGCGCGGTGGAGGTCACCTTCCGCACGCACCAGCCGCGGGCTCTGACAGAAAGGCGCTCAGCGAGGAATCTGTCTTCTTCCTCAGTTGTCTCTCCCGCGCGGCCTCCAAATTACAGACCCAGTCCATCCACGGCCCACGACCCAGAAAGGATGATTGGGAGTCGCCTCCACTACATGGTTGCTTGCCTCCAGTCGCGTCAGCGATGGTTAGAAGGAGGGTTCGTGCATTCTCGTGTACGCGCCTGCCGCAACCTCTGCAGGAAGACCTCCGGTCTGGACCTTCAACTTGCCGCCGGAAGATCTCCGGTCTGGGCATCGCGGAAGACCTCCGGTCTGGGGCTGTGGCCTGTGGGGCCTGTTGATGCTCAGGAAGACTTCGGGTCCTCACTCTCTTGATTCTGACTTTCCTCGATCCGCGCCAGCGTGGAGAAGACCTCGACCCCGTCGTATAGGGTCTCCTCACACAGATCCTGCACCTCAAGAACACGTCGAAAGCGCCAGGTGACATTCTCGCCCGCGTCGTTGTTGTAGCTGACCTCGTTCTCTCGTCCGATCTTCTTTGCTTTGCTTAGAGCTTCGTCTTGGGAGCCCGCGAGCAGAACACGGATGCTCTCTTCGCGAATTCCATCGTCCGGTTTGCCGGCAATCTCTGTTTCATAGAGGATGCGTGCTGAATACCAGGTCATTTCTTCGTCTTGATCTTCTGCAGCAAGCGTTTCTGTTGCTCGAGTAGCTTCTTCGCCCAGACGTTCGCGCAAGTGGTGCACATCCGCGATCACGCCAAGTCGCGCCTTGGCTTCCTCGGCGGTGATCCTTCCGGCATTCAGATACTGTTCTCGCTGTGCCGCTGGACCGAGAAAGGTCACGTCCACCACAGTGGTCTGTGCTTTCCTATGGGCCTCGATGACATCAGTGTACTTCTGCAGCAGAGCACGCCGCATGTCATCCTCTTCGTGCCCATCGAGAGCCTCGTAGTAATAGAAGTCTCCGTACAGCCTCACAAAGTCGGGGACAGACAATCTTCCTTCGGCGGCCTGAACGATCAGTGCCGTGGCCTCGCGCAGTGATTGTCTCAGCTCAGATTCCTGGCGCATCAGCTAGTCCTTGATCGGCAACCAGGGCGTTCCGTCTGGGTTCGTCTTGCCCGGAACGTGACCGTGCGGCTTTTGCGCGCGGGGGGCGAGGTGACCTGCTGGCTTGTGGCCGGCGTCCTTCCGAACGCCTGTGAGGTTGCCGTCCGCATCGCGTGCCTGAATGAATCTACCATCAGGAGAGCCGGAAATGTTCCCACACCGGAGGTGTCGGGAGCGCGTTGCCCTCTGAGCCTGCCCCGATTTGGTGGACACCTAGAAAGGGACTACGTGCGCTTGCCGCACAGTGACCATCGGCGCGGGGGCCTGAGACACCGGACACGATCGTCGGGTGTGGGCGCGCCGCGGCAAGGAAGGTCACGATGGCACGCAGGACGTACACGGAGCAGGAACGGCGAGAGGTGTTGGTGGATGTGCCGACGCTCGGCGTAGAGGCGGCGGCGTGGAAGCACCGGGTTCCACCGACGAGGGTACGAAGCTGGATCGATCGCGGGCGAGGGACGCCGAGTAAGGCGGCGGAGTCGGCGACGACGGTGCGGCGGGCGCCGACTCCGGAAGTCGCCGTCGCCGAGAAGCAGACGCGGCGGACGTACAGCGACGAGGAGAAGCGCGCGGTGGTGGCAGACGCGGCGATGCTGGGCGTCTGCGGCGCGGCGAAGAAGCACGGCATCAGCGAGAGCAACGTGAGCCGGTGGCGCACGCGCTACGCGACCAGTGAGGCGAGCGGCGAGGTCCGCAGAGCGCGGCCGTCGATAACCAAGCCGATGCGGACGAAGCCGCCGACGAAGCCGTCGCCGACGAGGCGCGTGGCGAAGACGTACACGCCATCGCAGAAAGCCGAGGCGGTGGAGTACGCGGCGGCGCACGGCGTGAGCGCGGCGTCGGCGGCGCTCGGCATCAGCCGGTACTCGATCTACCAGTGGCAGCGTCAGGTGGCGAAGGCGGCGGCGGGCGAAGGCGCGTCGCCGACGACGGGCCGGCTCCGGCGGACATCGAGGCGCAGCGCGACGCACTGGCCGGAGCTGGAAGCGCAGCTGCGCGAGGCGCCCGGACTGGAGGCCAAGACGCTGCTGGAGGCGCTGATGACGCGCTACCCCGGGCAATACAGCGAGGGGCAGCTGCGCACGCTGCAGCGCCGAGTGCGGCAGTGGCGCGCGAGCGAGGGGCCGGAGCGAGACGTCAAGCTGGCACAGCGCCACCGGCCGGACGAGGCGGCGCAGTCGGACTTCACGCACGCCAGCGAGCTCGGGGTTCGCCGGCTGCGACCCGCCTGGGGGGAGTGTAAGTTTTTTCGTGTTCGGGCAGCAGTCTCATAAAACAGGGAGACCGACATGCCAAGAAAACTGAAAACGAGATCGACGAAGGGCGCCGGCAA
>Ga0114931_10008164_pt1 | contig 12706 bp, 9 predicted proteins | sample 2SBtaG_FD_89579 | JGI IMG/M metagenome (GOLD analysis project Ga0114931, IMG submission 89579) | Deep subsurface microbial communities from Kolumbo volcano to uncover new lineages of life (NeLLi) - 2SBTROV14_V59a metaG | ecosystem: Environmental > Aquatic > Marine > Volcanic | place: Kolumbo...
CCAGCAGAACTTCCGCGGTCCCTGCACGACCGGGGCGGAGCAATCCTGCCTTACCCCCGCCAACGCGCTCACGAACCACTCGGTCAATCAACAGCTCTTTGGCCTGATCTGCGCCTCCACGGTTGGTGTGGCATTCGTCACCACCGGCGCCAACGACTGCTTCCTGGCTCTGGAGAACTCGCAGACGCTCGCGGGTATTGCTCCTCTGGGGCAACTCATCAATTACGGGCTGTCCGCGGGTGGAGGGGGCAGCTCCGTGCAGGAGGCATTCGCGAGTGCAGCCATCGGCTGCAATGCCTTGGCCGCTGCCAATGGGAATCCCTCCGGCGGGACATGTGCTACCGCAGTGGCCGCGTTGGAGACGGCGCAGGGCAATCTTCGGATGGGGGGTGCGGGGGCGACGGTTTTTGTGCCGCTCTCCCAGGACGCCAACGACCTAGTGCTGGCGACGATCCAGCTGGCATCGCAGCCTTCCTGAGTGATCAGCAGGAGGCGCTCCTGGGCTGTGGGCCCTACTACGGGACGAGCTGTGACGTAACGCTCGCGGGGCCTGGTGGTGGTATCGACCTGCTGAACGCTGAGGCCGGCTTCCTGCTCCAGTCGTTCGTAGGCATCGGGGGGACCGAGACGAACCAGGCCTGGGACACGACGGACTCGATCCCAGCGCAGCCCGGAACGGTTGGCTTCGTCGGCTCGCCTCCCTGTACGCGCAATCTTTCCGATGGCGCGAACGGCGCGGTGGTCGTGCTGCCAGGCTGCCGTGGGCCTGGGGACCCGGGCTACAACCCGCTGATCGATGGCGGCGATCCGAGTGTGGGGGATCCGGACGCGACCGTGTTCGGCCGGGTTCATCCCTTCACCCGTCAGCAGTTCAAGAGCGAAGGCGCGATCCTCTCCTGGAACTTCATGATGTTGCTGGCGGGGCTTCAGAACACCAGCTCTGCCTTGGGGGCCCCGGTTGCGGCGGACCTGTTCGATTCGGCTCTGCCGTTCCGCAAGGGCGCCTGCTCCTTTGCCCAGCCCCAGTACTGCATTGCAATCAAGAACCTGCTCGACCAGTTGGCGGTTCAGCGTCCCAGCGTGCGTGCGGGCGGCAACGGCCAGTATGGGCGGACAGACTTCGTCTGGCAGTCGGGCTCCCAGAGCGTGCTCAAGTACCAGCGCACGAACGTGCTGGGCTTCTCCCTGGACTTCGCGGAGGACCGCACGAAGTCGAACTGGAGCATCGAGTACACCTGGGAGAAGGATGCGCCGGTGACGGCCAACTTCGAGTTCAGCGGGATCAAGCAGGTGGGCCTCCACAACCTCACGATCTCGGTGGACCGCCCGACCTTCATCAACTTCCTGAACCAGAACCGGACCTTCTTCCTCAACTCCCAGCTCTTCATCCAATTCGTGGATGGCTACGAGCGCGGGTTCACGAGCACCGGTCCCTTCAACTTCCTCTGGACCGTTGCCATCAACACCGGCTACTTCCAGGATCGGCTGCTTCCCTCGCTGACCCTCGTGGCCGACCTGCACTCGCGTTCGGGGGCCATCCTGCCGCAGATCACCTACCGCTTCACGGAGAACCTCTCGGCGACCTTCGGTTTGAACGTCTTCGGGGGAGGCTTCCAGCGCAGAAACGGCGGTATCAACGATGCGTTGGATTCGCGGCTGATCGGACCCCATGCCCAGTCCGCCTTCGCCGAGAACGGGCTGTCGGTGATTCGCGAGCGCGACGAGCTGTTCTTCAAGATCCGTTACACCTTCTAGGAGCTGCCGCGTAGCTCAGGGGGCTTCGCCAGGCTCCCGGCGCCGGCGCTTCGCCCGGCGGCGCCAGCTCTCGAGACGCTCTGCGATGGCTTTCTCCGCACCTCGCTCGGTGGGTTCGTAGAAGCGAGGGTCGCCCAGGGCCCCCGGGAGGTTGCGCGCGGCGACGAAGGCATCTTGCTCCGAGTGGGGGTAGCGATAGCCCTCTGCGTAGCCCTGCTCCTTCATGAGTGCCGTGGGAGCGTTGCGCAGATGCATCGGGACGGGGGCACTGCCGGTCTGGGCGACGGCGGCCTGGGCGCGCCCCAGGCCGACATAGGAGGCATTGCTCTTTGGGGCGGTCGCCAGGAAGGTGACGGCGTGGGCCAGGGGGATGCGCCCTTCGGGCAGGCCGACCCGTTCTACGGCCTGGTAGGCCGCCATCGCCAAGGGCAGGCCCGCGGGCTCTGCATTGCCGACATCTTCCGAGGCGAAGATGACGAGCCGTCGCGCGACGAAGAGCGGGTCTTCCCCCGCTTCGAGCATGCGCGCCAGGTAGTAGAGGGCTGCATCCGGATCGCTGGCGCGGAGGCTCTTGATCAGCGCGGAAACCACGTTGTAATGCTCCTCTCGATCGCGGTCGTGCAGCAGCATCCGGCGGCCCACCGCTCGTTCCACGGCCTCGGCGGCCAGCGGCGCAGCCGGGTTCTCGCTGCGCTGGTGTACCGCCACGGCGGTCTCGAGCATCCCGAGGGCGCGGCGGGCATCACCGTCCGAGGCCGCGGCGATGGCTTCGAGGGCCTCGTCGTCTACCTGCACACCACTCTTCCCGATGCCTCGTTCGGGCTCCGCGAGGGCCCGGCGCAGCAGGCTCTCCAAGTGGATCGGAGTGAGGGGACGCAGGGTGAAGACCCGGCAGCGGGAGAGCAGTGGCCCCACCACCTCGAAGGAGGGGTTCTCCGTGGTGGCTCCCACCAGGGTGAGCGTGCCGGACTCCACATGCGGCAGCAGGGCGTCCTGCTGGGCCCGGTTGAAGCGGTGGATCTCGTCCAGGAAGAACAGCGTGCGTTGTCCGCCCCGCAGGGCGCGTCGGGCATCCGCCACCACCGCCCGGACGTCCTTCAGCCCTGCCACCACCGCAGAGAGGGCGACAAACCGGGCGCTGCGGGCAGGATCGGCGCGGGCCATGAGGCGGGCGAGGGTGGTCTTGCCGCAGCCGGGAGGTCCCCAGAGCAGCAGGGAGGGGAGCTCACCGCATTGCAGGAGCGTGCGCAGGGGCGCATCCGGCGCGAGCAGGTGCTCCTGGCCAAGGACCTCGTCGAGGCTACGGGGGCGCATGCGCTCCGCAAGGGGTGTACCGGGGCCGGTGGCGCCCGCCCGTGCTCCCGGAGCAGGGGCATCCGGCGCCAGGTCTCGGAACAGTTCGAGGGATTCATCGTCCGCCATCCGCAAAGTCTAACCCGGTTGCGGGGGCGGCCGCCGCGGTGGCACCCTTGGTGGCGTTCCACTCCGCAGCGTCTCGAGGAAGCACATCCACCATGGCAGAGCGGACTTCGCAGCAGACGAGCCAGCGAGCCTCGATCCATTCGGTGGGGCTGTGCGTCAAGCCCGCCTCGGAGGAGGCCGGGGAGGCCGCGCGGGAGCTGGCCCTCTGGCTCGCGCAGCGGGGGATCCGGGTGGGATGCGATCCCGAGGCGGCGCGCTGGTGTGGCGGAGAGGCGCAGGCCCGGGCGGCCCTTGCGGAGAAGGTGGACCTACTCGTCGTATTGGGCGGGGACGGCACGCTGCTCTCGGTCGCACGGGAGGTGGCCAGCCGCCCGGTCCCCATTCTGGGCGTCAATCTCGGCATGCTGGGATTCCTGGCTGAAGTGGCGCCGGAGGAGCAGCAGGCGGTACTGGAGCGGGTGCTCGCCGGAGACTTCGAGACGGTGGAGCGCATCCGCCTGGAGGTGCAGGCGGAGCGCCGCGGTGTGGCGGTACTGCAGGGGCGGGCTCTCAACGACGCGGTGATCGCGCGCAGTGACCTCTCCCGCGTGATTGCCCTGGAGACCGCCATGGACGGCGTCCCGGTCACGACCTACCGCGGCGACGGCCTCATCATTGCGACTCCGACAGGCTCCACCGCGTACACGCTCTCCGCCGGCGGTCCGATTCTGACCCCGGATTCCCGCGTCTTCGTCCTCACCCCGATCTGTCCCCATGCGTTGACCCAGCGGCCGCTGGTCCTTCCGGATTCGGTAACGCTGGAGATCGAGGTCCATCCCAAGGATGGTACGGCGCAGCTCACCCTGGATGGGCAGGTGGGCGTTGCGCTGGAGGATGGCGACCGGGTGCGCGTTGCTGCAAGCCGGCATCCCGCCCACTTCGTGGTCTCCCCCTTCCACTCCCGCTTCGAGGTGCTGCGCACCAAGCTCGGCTGGGGGCAGGCTTGATCGAGCGCCTGCGGATCTCCGATCTCGCGTTGGTGGAGCACCTGGAGCTGGAGTTCGGGCCTGGGCTCAATGTGTTGACCGGGGAGACCGGCGCCGGAAAATCCATCGTGCTGGGCGCGCTGGCGCTGCTGGCCGGGGGCAGGGCGCGGAGTGGGGACGTGCGAGAAGGGGCGGAGCAGGCGGTGGTGGAGGCCGTCTTCGATACCCGTGCACTGCCCGCCCTGGAGGCCGACCTGGCTGCGCGGGGTCTCGAGCCCGAGGAACACGAGCTGATCGTGCGTCGCAGCCAGACACGCAAGGGGCGCAGCCGGGCGTGGGTGGGCGGTCAGCTGGTGCCCGTGGGCGTGCTGGCCGATCTGTTTGCGGCGCCCATCGAGATTGCCAGCCAACATGGCTCCCAGGCGTTGCTCCGGCCCGAGTCCCAGGGGCGCTTGCTCGACGCCTTTGGCGGGCTGCTGGATGCCCGCGAGGCGGTTGCCCAGGGTGTCCATGGCCTGCGTGCCCTCGACGAGGAGCTGGCGCGGCTGCGCACGCAGGCGGAGGAGCTTGCCCGCCGTGAGGACTACCTGGGGTTTCAGGTCCGCGAGATCGACGAGGCGGGACTCGACCCCCACGCCGTGGTGCGGATCGAGGAGGAGCATCGTCGGCTGGCGCACGCGGGCCGCCTGCACGCCGCGGCAGACGCGGCCGCCGAGGCCGTGGTGGGGGACCCCGCCACGAGCGGGCTGCCGGGCGCAGCCGACCAGATCCGGCGCGCGGCTCGTGCATTGACGGAGCTGGGGCCGATCGACGCCGCCCTGGGTGGCCTGGGGGAGCGCCTGGCGGCATGCCTGGCCGAGCTGGAGGACAGCGCGACGGATCTCGAACGCTACGCCGCCGGGATCGAGGCGGATCCGGGCCGGCTGGCGCGGTTGGAGGAGGAGCTCGCGCAGCTCGAGAGGCTCAAACGCAAGTACGGCGCCAGCGCCGAGGAGATCCTGGCCTTCCGCGAGCGGGCGGCCGGCGAGCTCGCCGCGCTGGGTCGCAGCGGCGAACGGATGCAGGCCCTCGACGCGGAGCGCGAGCTGCTGCAGGCCCGCTTGGTGAAGGCGGCAGCCCGGCTCAGCCGCGGGCGCAAACGCGCGGCGCGGCGCCTGGCCGCCGCCGCACAAGAGGGCATCCGGCAGCTCGCCATGCCGGAGGCCTGCTTCGAGGTGACCCTGGCAGCAGCGCCACCGCCTGCCGGCATGCCGTGTGGCCCGGGTGGGGCCGAGCTGCCCGCTTTCCTGTTCTCCGCGAACCCCGGCGAGGCCCCGAAGCCGCTGCGCCAGGTGGCCTCGGGGGGCGAGCTCTCGCGCCTCTTCCTCTACCTGAAGAACACCCTGCGCCTGGCCGACGCGGGCATGGTGCTGGTCTTCGATGAGGTCGACGCGGGGGTGAGCGGAGCCGTGGCGGAGCGCGTTGGGAGCGTGCTGGCCGGCCTGGCCCGGGAGCACCAGGTGCTCTGCATTACGCACCTGCCGCAGATCGCCGCTCAGGCCGCCCAGCATTTCCGCGTGGAGAAGAGCACGGGTGGCGGCCGAACCCGGAGCTCCGTGCTTGCTCTGGATCGTCCCGGGCGTGTCGAGGAGCTGGCCCGCATGGCGGGGGGGGCCAAGGTGAGCGAGGCCACGCGCCGCCACGCGCGGGCCCTGCTCTCGGCGGCTTCTGCCGGGGAGTAGCCTTCGGTCGGGCGGGTCCCCCGCTCGCCGATTCCCACGAGCACCACCCCCCAGGGGAGATGGACGGGCGTCAAGTTGGCCGGCGAGCGCTCCGATGGGCCTTTCCGGGGATGGGACCACCCGGGTGAGGCACGTCACGCGCGTTCTCGGCGGGGCTCCCGAGGATTGTCTGGAAGGTGAGAGGTCTGCATGAGCGAAGGGGCGGTGAATCGCGCGCAGGGGCCGGTGCCCTCCGGGGCCGGCATCGCTGTGCTGCGAGGCTTCTACGAGGGGCTTCTGCTGCCCGTCGATCGCGACTGGTTCGTGATCGGGCGCGGCCGTGGCGCGGACGCGGTGCTCGCAGAGCCGACCATCTCCCGTGCCCATGCGGCGATCGGATACGAAGACAGCAGGGGCTTCTTCGTCCAGGATCTTGGCAGCACCAACGGCACGTTGGTCAATGGCGAACGTCAGAAGTGGAGCGCTCTCCGTAGCGGCGACGAGATCCAGATGGGCAAGCTCCAGCTGCGCGTGACCCTTCCGGAGTGACCCGGAGTGACCTTCCGAAGCGCGGCGTGGAGGCCGCCTAGCGAGGAATTTCATGGGCAGTGAACAGCTCACCGTCATCGTCGTATCAGAGGAGACGGCGCCGGTCCGCCGCTTCCGGGTCCGGCGGGGCGTCGTCACGCGGTCGATCTGGATCGCTGGCACCGTCGCCCTGCTCCTCTCAGCGGGTCTCGTGGACTACGTGCGCCTGCGGATCAACGCGGTAGACGTACAGCGTCTCCGCGAGGAGAGCAGTGCGCGCCAGAAGGCAGTAGAGAGCCTGAACGCAGAGGTGGTGGATCTTCAGAAGGAGTTCGGCACAGTGCGCGAGCTGGAGCGCAAGATCCGGATCATGGCCAATCTGCCCGGTGCCATGCCGGAGGCGCGTACGCCGGAAGATCTGGAGGCGGGCCGCGGCGGTCCCGACGCCGACGTTCCGGGCGCCCGCGCTGCCCAGGGCGCGACCACGGACTCGAATGAGGCCCCGCACGCTCATCGTTTCCCGCCCGTTTCGGCGTCGCCGGAGCTGGCCCTGGACCCGGTGGCGTTGGCGCGCACACAGACCAAGGCCTGGCGGCTGGCCGAGATCGCTCCGAATGAGACCGCGAGCCTCCAGGAGCTCCTGGAGGGCCTGCACGGCAAGAGCCAACGCCTTGCCTCGACGCCCTCCATCTGGCCCACGGACGGCTGGGTGACTTCGGGCTGGGGCTACCGCACCAATCCCTTTACCGGGGGGCGGCAGTTCCACACGGGGGTCGATATCGCGACGAAGTTCGGGACGACGATCGTGGCGCCGGCTCGGGGCCGCGTGGCCTTCGTGGGGCGTCACGGTGCGCTCGGCAAGGCGGTCATCATCGACCATGGCTATGGGATCCGGACCACCTATGGGCATACCTCCGAGATCTTCGTGACTGCCGGTCAGCGGGTGGAGCGCGGCACGCCGATCGCGGCCGTGGGGAGCACCGGGCGCAGCACGGGGCCCCACGTGCACTATTCGGTCACGGTCAACAAGAAGTCGGTGAATCCGATGAACTACATCCTGGACTGAGCCGGAATGCCTCGGGGAGTTCCCCCCGGAGGCATTGCGTTGCCCGTTTCCTGCCCCTCCCGTACATTCCGCTCACCTACCCCCATGGGAGAATCCAGCACCGATGCTGGGCATGCTGAAGCGGATCGTCGGGAGCAAGAACGACCGCGAGCTGAAGCGGATCGTCCCCCTGGTGGAGCAGACCAACCGGCTCGAGCCCGAGCTGGTAAGCTCCCGGATGCGCGCCTGCGCGCGCGGACCGCCGATTTCAGGCAGCGCCTGGAAAACGGTGAATCCGTGGATTCACTGCTCCCCGAGGCCTTCGCCACCGTGCGCGAGGCCATGAAGCGTACGATCGGCAAGCGCCACTTCGATGTCCAGCTGATTGGCGGAGTGGTGCTTCACGAGGGCCGGATCGCCGAAATGAAGACCGGCGAGGGCAAGACCTTCGTCGCCACATTGCCGTCCTATCTGAACGCGCTCAGCGGCAAGGGTGTGCACGTCGTCACGGTGAACGATTACCTCGCCAAGCGCGATGCAGAGTGGATGGGCGAGATCCACGGCTTCCTGGGTCTCTCCACCGGCTGCATCATCCATGACATCTCCGAGGCCGAGCGCAAGCAGGCCTACGAGGCAGACGTCACCTACGGAACGAACAACGAGTTCGGCTTCGACTACCTGCGCGACAACATGAAGCCGCGCCTCGAGTACTTCGTCCAGCGCCAGCTCCACTATGCCATCGTGGACGAGGTGGACTCGATCCTCATCGATGAGGCCCGAACGCCGCTGATCATCTCGGGGCCCTCGGAGGAGAACACCCGCATCTACGGCGTGGCGGACCAGGTGATCCCCCTGCTTCAGGCCGGTGAGAAGGGAGATCCCAAGAAGGGCATCGAGGAGAGCGGCGACTACTGGATCGACGAGGAGCACCACCAATCGACCCTGACGGAGCAGGGCGTTCGCAAGGTGGAGCAGATCCTGAAGATCGAGAACCTCTACGACCCCGAGATGCTGCCGGTGCTCCACGCGGTGAACCAGGCGTTGGTGGCCCACTCCCTCAAGAAGCGCGACGTGGACTACGTGGTGAAGCGCAATGAGGAGACCCGCAAGCAGGAGGTCATCATCGTCGACGAGTTCACCGGCCGCCTGATGCCCGGGAGGCGCTGGTCCGATGGCCTGCACCAGGCGGTGGAGGCCAAGGAGCGGATTCCGGTACAGAGCGAGAACCAGACCCTCGCTTCGATCACATTCCAGAACTACTTCCGCATGTACGAGAAGCTCGCGGGCATGACCGGCACCGCCGACACCGAGGCTCCGGAATTTGCAAAGATCTACGACCTCGACGTGACCCTCGTGCCCACGAACCGTCCGATGGTCCGCAACGATCTCCCCGATGTCGTCTACAAGACAGAGCGAGAGAAGTTCGATGCCGTCATCGAGGATATCAAGGAGCGGCACGAGGCCGGCCAGCCGGTCCTGGTGGGGACCATCTCCATCGAGGCTTCCGAGCGGCTTGGCAAGAAGCTGAAGAAGCGGGGAGTGCGCGGCAACGTCCTGAACGCCAAGCAGCACGAGCGCGAGGCGGAGATCATCGCGCAGGCGGGACGCAAGAGCGCCGTGACGATCTCCACGAACATGGCTGGACGCGGCACCGACATCGTGCTCGGCGGAAACGCGGAAATGCTCGCTCTGAACAAATGCGGCGGAGATCGGCAGCACCCGGAATATGCCGGTCTGCTGGCGGACTTCGAGGAGAAGTGCAACGCCGAGCGCAAGGATGTGATTGCCGCGGGCGGCTTGCACATCCTTGGCACGGAGCGGCACGAGAGCCGGCGGATCGACAATCAGCTGCGCGGCCGCGCGGGCCGCCAGGGGGACGCGGGGTCCTCTCAATTCTTCCTCTCCCTGGATGACAATCTGCTGCGCATCTTCGGCGGCGAGCGCATCACGCCCTGGATGGAGCGGCTGGGGCTCGAAGAAGGTGAAGCGATCGAGCACCGCATGATCACGCGGGCGGTCGAGAACGCCCAGAAGAAGGTCGAGGCGCGCAACTTCGACATTCGCAAGGGCCTTCTCGATTACGACGACGTGATGAACAAACAGCGCCAGGCGTTCTACGGGAAGCGGGCCGAGGTGCTTGGCCTGGAGGATATGCACGACGAGGCGAATCAGATCGTCGAGGGCGTGCTGGTGGACCAACTCACGGCGCATTGGCCGGTAAAGGGTGATCCGGACGAAGATCAGCTCTCTGCCCTCGCTGCGGCCGTGGAGGCCCACTTTGGCGTTCGCTGCGATCCCAGCCAGCCTCCCTTCATCGTGGACGGGCAGCTCGCCAGAGAGCGCGACGAGCTCGGGCGGGCGCTACTCGACCGTCTACTCGCCAGCCTCGAGGAAAAACGCAAGGCCTGTGATGCGCTTGCCGAGGCCAATGCGGATCTTGGCTACCCGAGCTTTGCAGACCTCGAGCGGAGCATCCTTCTCCAGATCATGGACCGGCAGTGGAAGGATCACCTTCATCAGATGGATGGCCTGCGGGAGGGCGTGAGCCTGCGGGGCTATGCCCAGAAGGACCCGAAGCTCGAGTACCAGCGCGAGGGCTTCGGGCTCTTCGAGGAGATGAACATCCGGATCGATCTCGAGGTGAGCGAGATCCTCTTCAAGCTGGTGCTCCAGGATCCGGACCAGCTTCGCGCGCCGGCGGCGCCGATGCAGCGACGGGCGGGCCCTGGGAACCACGGCGCGCGGCCGGGGTTGCCGGCGGGGAAGGGCGCGAAGGCTGCCAAGCCCGGCAAGGTCGGGCGCAACGATCCCTGTCCTTGCGGAAGTGGCAAGAAGTACAAGAAGTGCTGCGGCGCAGCCTAGGGCGCGCCGGGTGAAGCGAGTACCGCGAGTCGCGGGCTTTTCCTTCTCCGGGCTGCACTGCGGGCTCAAGCCCTGCGAGCCGGACCTGGCGCTGTTGGTCAGCGATCGACCGGCTGCTGCGGCTGGGGTCTTCACCCGCTCGTCGATTCCCGGCGCACCGGTGGTGGTGTCGAAGCAGCATCTCCGGGCGGGACGCATTCGCGGCGTGGTAGCCAATAGCGGGATCGCCAATGTGGGGCTGGGTGTCGCGGGCCTGCGGCGGGCCGAGGAGATGGCGGCGCTCGCTGCTGGCGCCATCGGCTGCCGCGCGGCGGAGCTGCTGGTGGCGTCCACCGGGGTGATCGGGAAGCCCCTGCCGGTGGCGCCGCTGCGCCGCGGCATCCGCAGGGCCGTGGCGGCGTTGGCGTCCGGGGGTCTCGGCGACGCCGCTCGGGCGATCATGACGACGGACACCGTCCCCAAGGTAGCGGGGCGGCGCTTCCAGCTGCGCAGCCGCCAGCTGGCCGTGGCCGGGATTGCCAAGGGCTCGGGGATGATCGAGCCGCGCATGGCCACCATGCTGGCCTTCCTCGTGACCGATGCGGCGGTGGCCCCGGCTTTTCTCCGGCGCCTGTGGCGGGAGGTTACCGCCGATACCTTCAACCGCGTCACGGTGGACGGGGAGACCTCCACCTCGGATACGGCTCTTCTGCTGGCCAACGGCGCTTCCGGGGGCCATCCCATCGCGGGGCCTCGGAGCCCCGGCGCCCGCCTCCTTCGCGAGGCGCTTCATGCCGTGGCGGCTGAGCTGGCCCGCGAGCTGGCGAGGGATGGCGAGGGCGCGACGAAGCTGGTCCGGGTGGAGGTGCAGGGCGCCCGCAGCCACGCGGATACCGAGCGCGCGGCCCGGCGCATCGCGAATTCGCTGCTGGTGAAGACGGCGCTCTTTGGAGGCGATCCCAACTGGGGTCGGATCCTCCAGACCGTGGGCGCGGCGGAGATTTCCCTGGACTTGGCGCGGACCGAGGTGCGGCTCTGCGGTGTAGCGGTGTTCCGAGCGGGCGCGGCGACCGGCCCCGCTGCCCGGCGGCGCGCCGGCGCGAAGCTGGGGCGACGGGAGATCGAGATCGAGGTTCGCCTCGGCCGCGGGCGGGGTCGGGCACAGCTGTGGACCTGCGATCTCAGCGACGAATACGTTCGGATCAACGCCGAGTACACCACCTGAGCATGCCCCGCGGGGGCTCAGTGCCGGCCGTGGCCGGAATCTGCTAACCCTTCGCGACTTCACACGTTCCGGATCCGCCCCAGCGGTCCCGGCCCATGCCGGGTAGGGGAGTCTCGGGCTCGGAGCGGAGGACCAACCGCGAAGGAGATTCCCATGTCGGAAGCCACGGGCGACCCGTCCGTCCAGACCCCCGCGCCGCCCGTCGGGCCGGCCGCAGCACAAGGCGCGTCGGCTCCGGAGAACCCCGCCGAGGCCCCCCGCGAGCCGCGCGAGGCGAGCATCCCCGCTCTGCTCGAAGCCGGGGCGCACTTCGGGCACCAGACCCGGCGTTGGAACCCGCAGATGAAGCGCTTCATCTTCGGAGAGCGCAACGGGGTCCACATCATCGATCTCGACCAGACCCTACCGCGTCTGGTCGAGGCGCTGGAGTTCCTGCGCGAGACTGTTGCGCAGGGGGGCAAGGTGCTCTTCGTCGGGACCAAACGACAGGCGCAGAAGCCTGTCAAGGAGGAGGCGCAGCGCTGCTCCCAGTACTATGTGAACAACCGCTGGCTCGGCGGAATGCTCACGAACTTCCGGACCGTGAAGAAATCCATCGAGCTCTTCAAGGGGCAGCTGGACGTGCTGGCGGACGCCGAGAAGGTGAGCGAACTCTCGAAGAAGGAGCTGTCGCGGCTGAATCGCTCGGTCACGAAGTATCGCAAGTCCCTCGACGGGATCCGAGAGATCGGGCGGCTCCCGGATGCGTTGTTCATCATCGACCTGAACAAGGAGCACATCGCGGTCTCCGAAGCCCGGCGGCTCGGGATCCCGATCGTTGCGGTGGTGGACACGAATTGCAGCCCGGAGGGCATCGATTTCGTCATCCCCGGCAACGATGATGCGATTCGAGCCATCCAGTTCTATTGCGCAGTCGTCGCCGATTCCTGTCAAGAGGGGGCTGAGATCCACAACGAGCGCCTGCAGTCCCAGGCGACTGCCCAGCCCGAGGCGAAAGAGGGCCGGCCGGTTTCCACACGTCGGGTGGTGGAGATCAAGCAGCCTAGCGGCGCTGTAGGCGGCCGCGGGCGCGGCGGGGATACCCGACGCCGCCAGGCGGGAGGGACCCACTCGGCGGCGCCTCGCTCGCCGCGCGCGCAGCCTCCGGTTGTGGAGGCGGCTCCGGCGCCCGATGCGGCGCCGAAGAATGCTGCTGCAGCCGCGGAGGCTCCCGAGATCGTAGCGA